>JAABUP010004454.1_pt1 | contig 22841 bp, 30 predicted proteins | sample 5559201 | NCBI WGS metagenome assembly JAABUP01 (sample SAMN10711887, study PRJNA513373) | rock metagenome | isolation source: Antarctica rocks | place: Antarctica | reverse complement strand
CCTGAGTCAGCCGGTCTCTGGGGAGCCGACTGGGGCTCGGCTCCCATCAAAGCTCTGAAGGCCTCAAACTGCGCACTCAGCTCGACTGGGCATGCATTGCATTGAGGTGCTTTAAAAGCCTTCCAGAACTGTAACCTATGTCTTTTTTTATATCAGTCATTCTAATCATCACGTGCTACAGGGCAAGCTTTTGGACGTTGCGACGAGTCTACAAGAAGCGCACAGCCGTACAACGACGGCAGCACAACGTTTGAAAACTCTTGCTTCTTAGTGTTGGCCAGAACCGACGCGCACGACAGGTAGGTGAGACATCGAGTGGCTGCTTGCGAGATCTACGTTGTCGTGTTGACGTCACGCAGACTTGCGTCTGCTTGACTGCCAAGGCCGCCGCTGCTTTCCACAAGATGCCAAATGGCGTCCTTATCAGAAAAGACTTTGTTTGGCGATGCGGTGTGCATAGTTGTCACGCACGTTTGGCCGTCGACTGACTATATGCATGTCACCTGCAGTGCTTTTGAGCTGAGGTGCTTTACGCTGACCGGTCTGTACTTTGCAGGGTGAGTCATGCGTGCTTCCAGCCTTTTGATCCTTCTGCTGAGCGCCCTGGTCGTCTCCGCTGCATCACGCACGCTGCTTAACGGTATTAGTCAAGCTTCTGAGGGCGACCAGAACGAACAACACCAGAGGATCCTGGCTGAACTGGAGGAGGTGCACCAGCTGCGGGAACGAATGCTGCAGCAAGGTATGTGCATTCTGTCTCCATGTGTTTCGCTTGTCGGCAATGCCTCACTGTCTATCTGCATCTGTTCAAGTATTTGCTCTGCTACTTGCAAGACCACCTTTGTTCAGCTACAGCAGCCCTCGCTACGACGTTAGGAGTTGCATATCAATCAAAGCAGTTTGTCCACTGTGCTCCCAACACACTCCTCTTGCTGTGAGAGCATTCAATTGTCACCAAGCACACATCAGGTCCCATGGCTGACATCAGTCTAGTCCTAGGGCAGTGCAGGTCACGCTCATGCCCTAGCATGCTATATGTCAGCACACCTCTCAGAACGCTGAAGACTGTCTGTCCTTACGCATATCGGCATTAACACAGCAGCCAGCATTACATTGCAAACTGCAACGTTCACCAGCAGCAGATACCTGGAAGCTTCACCAGCAATCGCTCACCTCAAACTCACTCAAGTCATGCCTGCAGTGGCTGTCATGAAATTGCATCAAACACCAGCAAGTGCTGCATGCACATCTCAATCACACAACCTCACAGGGAAGCCCAATATACCTCACCCTTTGGCTGTTCCGTATACATAATCAATTCAAAAAGGCGCAGTACATTCCAGTCTTTTCTTTTCTTTTCTATTGCTGATGCAAAGTTTGTAAATGCTATGCAGCTGCAACATACACAAGCAGTGGGTCAGGAGCACCAGCACCAGCGCCTGCGGCTGCCTACAGCAATGGCACAGGGGCTTCACAACTGACCACAGGAGGGACTTCTGCTGGTCCAGCTTTGGCCGGCACAGGTGGCACATCTACTTCTTCATCAGCTGTCAGCGGGGCGACGCTGAATGGCGGTGCTTGATTGGTGGAGCATAACAACAGTGGTTTTGCCTTCAATAACACTGCTTTAGCCATTTTTTTGTGATAACGTGAGCGCGCAGCTTGGAACTGTAGGGATTTAGAACTCAGATTGGTGCGGAACACCATCACAGCTGGCAGGCACAGACCATTGTGCAACAAGGGATGTGGCTTTGCACTGTCTGACGCTGAAGGGGCTGGTAAAAGGATACTCAATACGACCATTGATGAGGATTTAAAGCACGTGAAAACTTCAGGTACCAAAGCATAAAACTGGCGCCCTGCTGTGATTTTAAAATTGCAGCAGCAGCAGCTTGTTTGGCAATGCAGTCTTTTCGGGCTGATGAGCTGTATGATAACTAATCAGGCAATTGCAATCGAAGCAATTTGCCATAGTTGCATCATATTGCCAATGCAATGCACTGCAGTGCAATGCTGACCTTTGTAAAATTTCACTGCAGATGTATGCTGATATGTCAAGGGTATTAAAAACTGCAAAACGACAAGTTGATGCATGTAAACGAAATGTGCTATGGCGTTCTGGAACATGTGCATCATTACTAACTTTGCACAAGGGGGTGGGGACTGCATGTTCGAGTATGGCTCTGAGGTAAAGCCAGTCGCAGTACAACAGCGGGCAAGGCAAGAGCCTAAATATCCAAATCATCATCAGGATCTTCATCTGAATCGTGCTCGCTGGCACTGTCACGTACATACAGAATGTGACCCAAAGACCCTTCGCCGGTGCCCTTGCCTGATCCTCCGGCTGCTTGTGGCAAGTAATCTTTGAAGTCACCTGTCTGATATGTTTTCCCGCCACCTTGATGCTCATACGGCAACACCACAGCCTGGCGTGCCAACTGCTCCTATACGCCACATGTCTAATTAGAGAGATAGAGAAAATAAGGAACTTTCCGAAATACTTAAACATAGGTGGCCCACTTGAGGATTGTATCATTGCTACAGTGTTGTTATAGGTGCATGTATGTTTGTCTACAAATCTTGGACCTTTCTGTGGTCTGGAACAGCATTGAATGACTTGGTTCATTCAAACTTTTCAGAGTTCTCAGTGATTGTGTATTGACTCTCCTGGTCACCTGGCATGTGGTGCTTGAGAGATGCATGCAAATAGGCAAGTAATCACACCACGTAACAGATGTGTGGTTGAAAGGGGCATCTGGAGACATACGGTAGGTATTCATTGTAATTGGTAAGGTATCCAATACCATACGTAACCTGACATTTCCTGACATTTTAGTCAGTGAGCATGCAATGTGTGTCAACTACATATGCATTCACACAAACACAGATTGCACAACATACATAACCTAAGTATGCTGAAATGCATTTGCCATCCAATTGCTTTTGTAAATTGCTCGCAGGCAAAAAGCCTCAACGACGAGCATGTTTTGTCTTTGTGTTGCACAAGCACATCACTGGTATCAGTGTGATGGTACATTTCTGCTGCAGAGTTATGGCCCAAACAAGCGTGTACCTTTTGGGTAAGCGTGAGCTTCATGCCGGCTTGCCTGGTCAAGAGGGCCAAGCCTGCTTGTTCTTCAGCTTGAGCTTGACGCTCTTGTGCCTCATGCCTTTTGTCATGCTGGGACTCTGCAAATAAATGGAATTGAAAACGTTAACCATGACGACGACAATAATAATAAATAATAAGACTAAAAACAATAATGATAATGATAATGATAGATGATGACAATGATAATGATGATAACAAAACCGCAGGCTTAGGCAACAGGCATCAGGTGCGGACTCTGCATATTGGTACAAATGTGCAAAGAGTAAGAAGCAGCCAACACACAATGCATTTCAGTCTGGGAGCAGTGCTGAACAGAATGGCGGTCAACCTATCACTGTTGGAAAAGTTCACGCACCTGGCAATTCCTGCTATATGGTGGTTTTCAACAATGATTGCTGGCAGGTGGGATGAAGTGCGTCACGCCATAACAGCAGACCAATGTCAGGCTGACAACAATCGTCACAAGCAGAAGCATAACCACACTTACAAACACGCCATCAGATGATTCAACAAGGTGAGTGGCCTGCATGATGCTTATGAACAAAAGTAATTTTCACCCACTTTGCAAGGCTAAACAGTAGATGTAGCAACCCACCTAATCGACTGACGTTATGTGCAGCCAGCAGTTGTGCAGTGATGACCTCTTGAGGAGCAGCATCAGTCTCAATGCCACCGCCTTGGCTCAGACTGTATAGCTCAGACTCCACCCTAACTCTGCCTGTATGCCTCTTGAGGTGTAGCTGCAACAAGCCATGTGGCACCCATGTGTGCTTGCCTTTAGTCATTGCAGCCATGTCCTTTTGCAAGCCTTGAATTGGCTGCAAAAGCATGCTAGCTGTGCAGACCAAAGCCAGAGCTGCTAATACCTGGGGTGTGTGCAAATCCTGCAATACATGCGGTTTGCTTCAGTATCGTAATGATGATAATAAAAACAATGATAATAACAATAATGATAATGATGGTAATAACAACCAACAACACTAACAACGATAACATTTACTGACATGCGGGCTTAGCCCATGGGCGTCAGGTGCGTGCGATGCAAGACAGCTCCCTCCAGATAAGCTTGTTCAGAGCATCATGGGTGTAGCGGTTTGATTTCAGTGTGTCTACACACGACTGAGGCACAAGAGGCAACACACGTCAATGTACACAGAGAAGCATGGTTGTGATTGCCTAACCAGAACTGGACTCAAGGCTACACTGCAATTACAGGAGATCCTATGACCAACTGGTGGACCGACCAGGTAGTACTATTGAGCAAATATCAGAATGCAGTCATTTGAACTATCTTCTGTTGTCTGGAAAGGACATTCAGCACGGATCAACAACCTCACCAGGATTTACATTGAATGTGAGACAGACGGCAAAGGCTAACAACACAGCTCAAATATGTTGAGAATGTCCGTGGATGGGTATATGCAAGTCTGCTAGCAGATAGTTGCAATCTGACAGCAGTGCCACTTGCTCAGTGCAATGCCAGTGAAGGTGTCTGGAGGGCAAGTATCTGGTCCAGCATTAGCCTATACACTGCAACATGCTGTGCACAACAAGCACTGTCCTGGCATTTATGTGCTTTGGATTTTGCAAGGTTTTGCATTGTAAATGTTGTGTCATCAGTGGGCAGCCGCTGTACAATGTCACCCATGGATGACTAGGGCCTCATGGACCTCTACTGTGTGCTGAGGTCAGGAAGTGACAGCTCACAACTCACAGCTCACAGCTCACAGCCACAGCATGTCTCAACCAGAGATGCAAAGCATAGGACACATCCCAAAAAAAAAACCCAAACAAACTCATACATGCATGTATGCATGCAACAATGCATGCATGCGCAGGCCAAGATGCATGGTGTCTGTAGATCACCTTGTGTATCATGCCACAGACACTGGACACATCCGGATGACTGCGCAGATCCTCCAGAAAGCGTAGAATCTGCGTAAAACGAAGTACTTTGTGGTAATGATGTCATGTGCTGCCAGTCATGATGTCATATCCTGCCAGCACTGCTGAGCACCAAAGCTGTCATGACTAAACAGCCAGTAGCAAGCTTGCCTCATATAAGCCTGCATGCTGCAGCAAGTGATCAAGAGAGTCTATGACCACACACCAGCCTCCGCTGTTTGCTTCTGCTGAATCATCATCTTCATTGAGGCCCTTGACTATAGCTTGATACAGCTTGGCTACTCCTGTCTCTGAACACAGACTCAAAGTCAGACCGGTTGTTAGACAGGCCAGCAGCAACAGGACAGAGTCGCTGAGGCAATGCATCACCTGTCCTCCATGCAACTGCCTGACTTGTGCCAGAGCAGCTCAATGACCTATAGGCGCCAGCACTGTCAGGTCATCCAACAGGTTGTTGCAACCGGAGCTGCATGTATGTCTGTGAGTTTGGTCACTAGAATTTGTTTGTGTCTACTTTGTCAGCGAACGTTTAACATCATTTGTTACACGGCTATGCAGTACAAATCTTTGCAGTGAAAGGAGGGTGAACAATACAGCTTTGGGAGTGATGCTGAGCACCTTAAACAATCAAAGGGATCTGAGAATAAGTCGATCACACGTCCTTCAAGGGTGGCTTTCCCACTACACTCGGAATAGCAGTTTGGATGATGATCACTGGCCAGTACCAGGGTTCGCGGGGATAGTGCTGGAGCTCGAGCAGCAGCTGCGTGCAATTGTGATATGATCTGCACAGGCAAGTATTGCGATTAAGTGACGGCTGGGCTGCCACGGTTGTGTCCGTCGCATACTTCAGCACGCCGAAACAAGCACCTTGCAACGGACTGCGTGCCGCCCCAAAGCCTGAAGGACGTCTTGTATCAATAAGAAAGGACTAGCAGAAGCATTGTTCTTTGTGACTCGCAGATGTCGCACAGCTGCTTCCATCAGCAGCACATTGATCTACCGGAATTGCAGGCCATTACTGCCTTCCGGCGCGTGTCGGAAACACGATCGAGCTTTGCAACAGGGTAGGGTTTTGTATCTGGGTCTGCACTTTGATGCATGGGAGAAGGATTACCTAGCGTACACTGCGTCACTGATACGAGAAAGTACGCCAGAGCTGCGTGAAAGACACGTGAGTAGTTGTCAGTGTAGAAGGCATCAGGCGACATCCTAACTCATCACCCCTCTGAAGGCAAAGGCGGCAAGCTCTTGCAATTGCATTCTTGCAAGAATGCAGCCCAACTTTGGGGTGTGGTGCAGCAGAGGCGTTCTCAGCTGCAGTGTGGCAACACAGTCAATCTCACACTCTTTCTAAGGCAAAGCATCCTGGTTTCGTCTTTGCACTACGGTGATATGTGGGGCATGCACAGCCCTATGGTGCAGCAAAGAAAGCACAGACTGCTTCAAATTCCATCTATGACACAGGACTTAGGCATATCTGTGGGGTCCAGTATACTGCGTTTAGTGCTATGTTGCTAGAGTTGTGGCTGTTGCTTCTGCAGATTTTTGGGTGGCGGCAGACTCTTCAATTTTGGAACAACATATGTAGCGCGCTATAGCTGCTAGTCCTGTTGAGTCGCTTTTCCATCTTAACGCGTTTTGTGTTGGGCGTGATGCCAACTGCCACGCACTTGCAAGAACTTACCTGGCTCCATAGCTACTAGCTTACAGTCCATTGGGCAGTACATCATGGCATGCCTCATGATAGTGATATTATCTCTGTTATCAAGGCCACCCATAGGCTCAGCGGCTGCTACAGTTGTGGAAGCCTTGCGTCAACATTTGGGCGGCAACCATGACTATGCCCAGTACTGTTCTAGGGCGGCTCCGACTAGGGCGGCTCCGACTAGTGGGGTTGTTGCATGCACATGTTATCATTGGTTAAGCCTTTTAGCAAGCATATATGCCTATATAGGCGGTACTAGTATTGTCAGCTACCTGTTTCTGGTAGGCGCATGCAACGCTTTCTGCAGTTCGTCTATTCACCCTGACCATGACCAGCTTGCTCATCTGTGATTGCAGGGATTACCGATGGAAGGTGCGAGTACTGCGGCTATCTATTTGAGCTGTGCAAATTGAGCCTGTTTGGTTTCAGAGCGGCTGTCATTCAGCCTGAATGATTCAGGCGTCCATACGATCCCACGATCCCAAGTATGCCTGCATGACTGCTATACTCGACGTGCAGCCAAGTAAAGCATTCGAGTCAAGCACTGCGGGAGCTTTGCTGTGCCCCTCGATCATGCCTGCTAGCAATGCACCGCGTAAAAGCGATTCGCTGCTGAACGGAAGGGTCCACGATAACGACGGCACCGTTCATAGGCTTGTCAACAGCTCGTTCGGCAGCTTCAACGACTCCCTTGAAAGTATCAGATGTTTGATCCCAGAGGTTCACTTGACGCTTCCACGCGTAGTTGTCGTCGGCAGCAGAGACGCTGGAAAATCCAGCTTACTTGAAAACCTCACCAAGTGCTCTATCTTCCCTCGCGACAAGGGGCTGTGCACTAAGATGCCAACCAGATTCCATCTGCAGCAAGTGCAGACGCAGGATCTTTGCTCATGTGCTATCATCTACAAGGGCTTCCGCACTTCTGTAGAGTTAACAGATGATATTCTGAGCAGAGTCACCAGCACCATGAGTGAGATTGGCACTTTCAGCACAGAAGAGCTCGTGGTGGAGCTCAAACAGGTATAGCTTGGAGGTGTATGTTTGGTATGTTGGAGGTGTATGTTTCAGATCTGTCTTGAGGTCACGGTGAGTTGCTATGCTTACAGAGCGTCGTTGCAGAGGCTACTATTTGATGTAGGTCAACATGCCGACCTTTGACTTCATCGACCTGCCAGGCATTCAAATTTGCCTGAGCAGGACCGCATCCAGACTGAGCGCCTTGTGAACAGCTACATCAGTGATCCAAACACCTTGGTGCTGTGTGTTGTGGAGGGCACTGATGCAGTATTGGACAAAGGAAACGCTCTCAAGGTTGTGATTGATGCAAGCAAGCTTGGCAGCACCATTCTCACCCTCACCAAGTCAGACAAGGTCCATGAAGATGACGTCGAGGACTACATCTTCAAGCGCATTCTGCTCAAGCCAGGAACTACCCCAGCGCACCTTGAGGGACTGAAGGGGTGTGTAGCAGTCGTCAACCGCAAGCATCACCATGCTGCATTGTAAGGGGATTCCGGTGCTGGTGGGAAATGCTGCCGGAAGGTTTTGCTTGTCTTGCCCCTGTGTAAGCTTACAACTTCGCATACTTCCTCATGCCAGCTGTCTGTTGCTTCTGTAGGCTTGCTTTTGTATGCATCTAGCGCCTGCTTGAGCTCAGCCCGGTATTTGTGTAAGTCTTCCCAGCGGCGTCTTTCCTTATGGTTTCTGTAGCATGCTGGCTTAGCTGGGCCAGGTTTAGTCCAGTCAAACACTTCATGTGCCACATTGTCATAAACGTCTTTCAGCATCTCTGACAACTTGCTAGCATGATCAAGTACCATCTCTTCAGTGAGCCCAGCTGCTCTGAGCTCGTCCTTCTTGTTCAGCCTTAGTCTTTCTGTGGGCGACTTGCTGCCTATGGTCTCATCAGCCATCTTGATTGCCTCTCTCATTGCTTTTGCCTCTTTTCTAGCAGCCTGTTCCACTCTCATTTCCGTCTGCGTCTTGTAATTATGCAGCTGCTTTTGTGTTGCAGGCCACTTGATCCTGGCTGTCCTGTCCGGCTGTGGCAGTTCTGGACCCGGCGGGACAAAGTTGATGTTATCAAGGGGTATGTCCGCTAGCAGCGGATAATGGTCAGAGTCCCCTGTCACCGCCTTCAACACACTAGTGGTAGCCTTACGGCCAGTCTGCAGCGTCTTGCTCCAGGTAAAATCATCTATTTTGCTGTGCTGTTGCTGCTGGCCTTCTGCATAGAAGGTGTGTTGCCTGCTGTTATCTTCCAAGCCCTCATCAGTTGGCTTCATTTGCAGTGCCTGCAGTAGCTGTGCATGCTCTTCATCTGCTGGCCTTTGCAGCTCACCAGTGCATCTATCTGTTGCCAGATACGCTGCGTTCCAGTCTCCTGCCATGATGAAGTTGTTGTGTCCTGTTGCGTTGCTTGTCAGGACTTGATACACCTGGCGTCTCACTGCCATGTTATGAGGCATGTACACAGCCCATATGTTGACAGCGTCACTGCTTGCTGGTTGCAGGCAAATTCTTTGGCAGTGGCCGCTGGCTGCTGGGGCATTCAGCGGGGCCACCTTTAGTGAGCCATGTGCAGCCAGCTTCTTGTGCATTGCAATAGCTACCCCGGCTGCGCCTGTGCGCTCTCCCTCCCTCATGTTTGGTGTGTCCCTCTTGCAGCTTGTGTGTACGACATAGTCCTCCAGAGCCTCTGTGAGCTTTTTTCTGTATCTTGAGTGTTTCCTCAGCTTGGTCTCAGTCAAGACGATAAAGTCTGGTGCTTGTTGCTCTACTAAAAGTGTAAGCTCATGCAGCACAGTTGTCAAATCTCTCACGTTCCAGCACAGCCCTTTCAGTGATGGCATCTGCTTTGCTGGTTTTCCTATGGCCTTGTGCCTTTTGGGAAAGCACTGTCCAGTTTGCTCTGTCACTGTGGCCTTGGGTGCTTCTCTGCTTTGCCCAAACACAAAGAAGCTTCTGATATCTTTGGTGCCAGTCTGCTGTGTCCCCTTCATTTTTGTGCACACCTTTGCAGGCTGCTTTGTCTTATGGCTTTCAGCTGAGCCATCCTGACTGACAGCTTGTCTTTTGTTCCTTTGGTTGTTTGTATCGCATTCCTGCGCATCTGCCTTCTTGGTCCTCTTGCCAGTCTGCCTTTTGGCTGCTGGCTTCTTAGACACTGTTTTGGATCCCATGGGCCACATTTTGGTGCTTGGTACATAATCTGGCAAGGGTTTTGTGCGCCGTCTTTTTTGCACTTGTGCATCCGAAGCGTGCTCAGCTTGGTGGTCTGTGGCTGTTGTCCCACTAGTTGTGCTGACAGCAGCTGTCCCTGCCTCCGTTTCCCTCCCAGTTCTGGGATGTAGGTCAGAGTGCCTCTCAGCTGTCTCCATTCTGAAAAGCCTCTTGCCACATGCAATTCTTCTGGGCCTGTTTTGAGCCTTATAGCGCAGCTTTGACTCGTCTAGGCGAGGCTCAGATATCTTTGGCATGTTTGAGTCATGCTCCTGCATTTTTTGTTTGCTCTGCTGGTCAGAGGTCACAGGTCTTCCTTGCTCTAGTATAATGCAGTGTGGTCTTCCGTTTGGCTGCGGTGCAGGCCTTGGACCTGTAGTGGCGTGTGTTGTAATGCCCACTTCTGCTGGTATTATGAAGTCCAATACCTCCAGCCATTGTGTGTATCCTTCAGCTGCTGCGCCAGGAAGTGTATTGTAGTTGTATGCACTTCCTTTTGCGAGTATGCATACTGTCCCTTTAAGTGAACGCCAGCCTGCCTCATCTAGTTGTACAGGCTGTCTCTTCTCAGAATCTAGCAAGTACCACTCTTTGCTGACTGGGTGTCGTTTGACACAGACAGCATGTCCATATGCTGGGTCTTCATGTGGCATGGTTCCGCAGTGTCACCTGCCCGCAGCAATCACCGTACCGCCTTATTTCTAATGGAAGCAGTCTTCAGTATTTCAGAGTATGCTAATGTAAGTCTTTGTCAAGCGCACAAGTCTTAGTACCAAAAAGCAGAAGTTGTCATGGATGCTTCTGTGTCCGGTTCACACATATGCAGACACACTTATGACATTATCCCTATAGTTCCACGAGTTTGTATTGCTGTGCAGTATCCAAGCTTGTCAGCTTCAACCAAAGGAGGCCAGAAGAGGCCGCTCTTAGGAGCAGATCTTTAAGGTTCCCATGACTTATGGCACAGAGTGGAATGTAGGTAAACCTCTGGTCATCATCAGGACATTACAGATGACCACAACTAATAGTGGCTTTGCTTCAATTGGCATCAATCAAGCAAATGCATGCAATCTGATTGCAGCAAGTCAATGTCGCTATCTAGCTGTCAATAGGCCAAACAGCACAAGGCTACTTGTCCTCTGCGATCAGGCATTTAACAGCTTGTTGCCATTTTATTGTTGAATACATAGTGTACACCCACGAACCTATGTGCAGTTGATGCCACTGGAGCCATGGATGGTGAGATGCTACCGGCTGCTTTCGGATGCAAGGCTCAGAAAGATGAGAGAGCAGATGCAGGTAGTTTGTCAGCAGTTTGGTGTCAACAAGCGTCCCATGTACCTTACTTGAGTCACTGTGGCTGCATTGCAAACCATCAGCAAGCGTGGTCAAAGCAAGCTCCACTTGTGCTGTTCTGAACTGGATACACTGTGGCATGGTGCTGCCTAGGCATAAAGCTTTGTGAAAAGGCAGCGTTGTGTTGGCTTGCATTGCTGGCAGTGTCATTAGCAGAGCCCAGACATAACAAGCCAGACTGACTCATGACTGCCGATCAGGCATTCTGCATGCATTGCGCCACAGGAAAGCATCAAACCTGCAGCTGCTCAACAAGCATGCTTATCCCTACTAGCTGCAGGCCAAAGCATGTCTGCAAGAGAGCTGCCTGCATAACACATTGTGAGTACACGCAGTGTTGGTGTTTTTACAGCTGCAGTTGGTGACTTGTGCGTGGCATCAACAAGTAGTCTGGGATTGCGTAGGTCATGTCTGCAGCCAATATCTGCTTGAAGTATACTCTGACACACGATCGCGAGGGATCATGTGTGGGCTGGACCTCGGACATCATGCCTGAGTGCGCAAGTGTAATGTGAATTGTGCAATTCTCAGTTTGCCAGAAGCTGAAGCTGCTGCCGGCTGTGCTGCTGCAGCTTCAGCTGTCTGAGCTGTTGCGCATTTTTCCCAGCTGATAGTTCTGCCGGCCACGAGCATCAAGCATCAGGTAATCAAAGGAAGCAAAATGTTGTTACACCGGAGGTACCTGGAAAATCTTCCAGGCGGTTTAAACCAGAAACCAGCCTTTTATGGGCTTGATGGCATTAAACAGTTTGCTTTAGCGTGATTCTGCTAGCAATCTGTACGATGTGGGTCCACAATTTACCAGCTGTCGTTGGTAGCTACTGGATCGCCATTTGTGCTTAAAGGGTTGCGATGATGCCTTGCAAGCCAGTCGAGTCTGTTCTGCAGGGAGCCGATCTCGGTGCAGAAAGGCATGGAACTTGACTCTGCACTCTTGACTCAGCCAGTCAGACTTGAGCCTCGGGAAAGGTATTACGATTCCCACAAGTTCCACACCGTCTGGTACAAAGCCAACTCAACAACCGCAGCATTGAGCGCTCGGACTTTGAGAACGCAGTCGAAGAGATTCTGGCACGCTCTTTTGCGGTCGAGATCCCAAAATCAGGTGCGACGCTGGTACCTGGACCGCTGCGCCTTGTGTATACAGTAAGGTACTACTTGAGGACAAGCTTGTACCTCTAACCAGCTTCGTGAAAGTTTTGGTCTCGCGCTTCCGCGTCCGTTTCCCTTGCGCAGATACCTGCTTGCTCTCAGCCGTTGGTTGCGTGACGTTTCGCTTGCCCCAACAAAGTTGGAGTTTCGCTGGCAGATCTGACAGATCCAGTTCCTAGTTGCATGCAACTTATGGTATCTATGCAATTGACAGGAGTTTTCTCGTGCAGGCAGAGGGACCGAAGCGAGCATGGGGTTTTTAGGCCTTATGTTTGGAAGCCGCGGCACCGCTGACGATGTACCCATCCCCAAGGCAGGACGTCACGTTGTCACCGACATCATCGCTGTCGAGGTAAACGACAAGATATTTGTACAAGGCTGCCTGATTAGATGCCGAGCAGATTCGCTTGCTGTTGCCTGTGAAACTTGCCGGTCTTCATGAGCGGGCAACTGTTGCAGCTTGTGCATAAGCTTGTGATATGCAGCACCCTCACCTTTGTTTTGCTGAGAAGAACGTTCATGGGAGCAATGGTGCCATGGCCACTTCCACTTGTTGAAGCTGTTGCCCTTTTCTGGGCTGATCTGGAACCTGTACCTGAAATGCACTGGATTTCAGCAGGTTTTGTGCATGATTTGAATAAGCCATATATATCTGCTGGTATGCAAACTTGATGCACCACTTGCAGGACAACAAAGACAAAGCATCAGGCTCCTCCATTGCGCATATCATTGAGAGCACTGGCAGTACTCCAGCCAACCAGACCCACATTGCAGCTCAACACACAACATTCAGTACAGTGAGTCAACACCTGCAGTATGCATGCACATGTCTTGTCATGATCAATTGTCTGGAGGGAGCTGTTTTGCATCGCACGCTTGATGCCTTCTGGCTAAGCCTGTGTTCATCATCATCATCATCATCATCATCATCATCATCATCATCATCATCATCATCATCATCATCATCATCGTCGTCGTCGTCGTCATTCTTATTATTGTTATTGTGATTATTATCATTGTTGTTTTTGTTATCATTCTTATATTCAGCTAAGGGGTGCATACAGGGGGAGAGGGGGGAGCAGCGCAGGCAGGCCCTGGCAGCTGCTGCCAAGGATGCCAAGCTCAGCCAGCTGCGGCGCAACATGCAGGCCCTGGAGGCCAAGCTCATCCATGCCATGCAAACTGACGCTCATTGGTCAGCCTGCCGCCATCTTGCTTCTTTAGGACAACATGATTTATGCTATGCAAGCTGATCCTGATTTGGGTCGTTTCATGCCGCATTTGCTTGTGGGATGTAAGCCAACAGGCCATCTTATGAGGACCATCCTTTCTTGTAAGCTGTTGCTTGCAGCTGGGTGCTTCAAGACTGTGTTTGCTGTATCATGTGTGGCATGTCAAGCTAGCAAATCTACACAGTTGCAGCTGGTGCTTGTGACTGCATGCAGCTACTGAAACAGCAGTGTGCCCCATGATTGCATGCTGCAACAGCATTGCTGACCTACCAAGAGCCTGACCTTGCAATGTGCTTTCTAAATAGTAATAAGAAGAATAATAATAACAATGATCATAATAATAGTAATAATAATAAGAATAATAATAATTCAACGCTTTCCAGCTCATGATGTGCTAGGTACATGCAGGGCAAGTCTTGTCTCCCCAGCAGCCTGTCTTGTGCATCCCTGTAAGGCCTTACTAATATGACTTTCAGACCAAGCCCATCTGACCAACACTATTCAAGCTGATTGCTTCAGCCAGTCCAACAGGTGTGGGCTGTCAGTAGACTTTTGCATGTTATGCTATGCCTGAAATAGATTTGAATGGTTTGCAGGGCCGCTGCCAAGGACACGGGGCAGGAACAGCTGCAAAAAGCCCTGCAGGAGAAGGCCCAGCTACAGGTTACAACCCAGAAGTTGCAGGCGGAGGTAGGTTACTATTCCTTCCCTTGTCATGAGTTGAGGCGCGAGGCATAGCTCATGAGGGGTAGAGCTATATTCAAAATGGCAGACAAACAGACAGACAGACATCTGGCTGTCTGCCTGTGGTTTGTTTGCCTGCCTGTCTGTCTTACTATCAAGTTGTCTGCCTGTCTGCTGGTCTTTATTAGGCAAAATAAGGTGTATAAGACTCCAGTGCTTTGTCCTGCTTTTGGGTGACGGGTCTATCTTGATCAGATCTGAAAGGTGTAGACTGTCCCTTCACAAGTGCCAAAATCAGATGTCAACCCACAACAGGTCACCTAAACAGGGCTGGGGTACAATTTGACACAGTGCTCTGGTCGCAAGGAGCCTCATCTCCTTGAGCATGTGGAATGTGATTTGGACCGCATACAACAAATGCAGCATCATGTATGCAAACGTCATCATTGTGTCTTGGTGCGCTGATGACCCCGCTGTCATGCACGCCTCACTTTGTTGTGACCTTGCAGGTCAGGGAGCTGCAGTTCCAAGGTATGCTGGCCTCATCTTCTTCTTCACAACACTCAGTCCTTGCAGCAGGCAAAGCCCAGCAAGCCAGCACAAGCCGTGATGCAAGCAAGCCTGCAGCAGAGCCTAGCCCATCTGCCAGACATGGCAATGCTGACTCAGCAGCAGCAGCAGCAGCAGCAGCAGTAGGCAAAGTAGGTGACAGGGCAGCTGGTAGCACTGACTCAGCAGGAGCAGCAGCAGTAGCAGCAGTAAGTACAGTGGGTAGCGCTTCAGCAGAGGACACTACAGAGCTGGGCGGCCTGAGGGCAGAGGTGGATCGTTTGCAGACTGAGAGAGGCCTGCTTGCTGCCAAGTTGGGTGATGCTCAGCAGCAACTGGAAGAGGCCAGAAAGGCTATAGACCAAAAGGAGGGCCACCTACAGGGCTTGCAAGTCAGTTTTGTCCTGTGATGTATATTCCAAAGCCAACTTCTTCGTGGTCATGTGCACTTCCTTTGCAGACTGCTTCACAGTCAGCGCAGACACAGGGCTGCAGCGCAAGTGCCAGTTCAGCTTTGTCATCTCTGCCTGCTCCTCTTCTTGCCTGCCTGTCTGTCATCAATTGTCCATCTGTTTGTCTACCTTTTGGTGGTGTTGGTCCTCCACCTCAAACCGTATGTCCTTGACTGCCTGCTGGAGTGTAGTGTGGATGCATGTACACATGATTCACCTCCTGATCAATATGCAGAGGTTGCTTGAAGAAGAGGAGCGGTCTGGGCGCAACCTGCAACAGCAGCTACGCCAGCAGCTGGCCAATGCCTCAGCCACTATATCAGCCAAAGGGCCAACAGCTGACCAACAGGTCAGCACTGACTCATGCTGCAGCAGTGTGTGCTGACTGTGTCAAGGTTTTCAGCTGCTTGAACAAATTTGCAATGGCAAGACACAGCCGCGATATATATGTCCGATCTCTGTCATGATTGCATGTCCAAAGTGCAACAAACTCTTCAGTGTGCATTGAAGTTTCTCACAGGCGTAGTCATCGTTGCAACGCTTTTTCTGGCTGGTTTACAACCAGGAGAGAGCACTGTCAATGCTGTGCTGTACATACATCTCTGTGTCTGATGCTGGCAGGGCTGCAGACTGTCTCTTGAAGCCTTAAGCCTGCATGATGACATGTCTGCGTGTATGTGCAGGGACAGGAAGCAGCACAGCATCAAGTGGCTGAGCTGCAGCAGCAGCTTGCAGCGCTGGAGTACAAGCTGCAACAGGCTGAGTCATCTCAGGGCAGTGTCAAGCAGCCCCTGCAGGAACAGCAGCTGCCTGAGAATCTGTCTGGGAAGGCGCCACAGAACCCAGTGATGGCAGAAGCTGTGGCAGATGCGTCTCACAGGCCACACTGGCAAAACCCTATGGCTGTGCATTTGTCAGAAGCTGAGAAGGCAGAAGTCCACGCGGTGGCAGAAGCTGCTGGGAATCAAAATCCGGCAGATGAGAATGGGGCACCTCAAAGCCTGCTTGCAGGGCATCCAGGGCTGTTACAGTGGGAAGAGAAGAAGAAGATGCAGAAGCACATCGACCAGCTGCGGGCAAAGCTCAAGGTATGGTTGCACACAGGCATGGTGATGCAGTCTACTAGCATCAAGCGTGATGTCTCATTTTGTTCAACCACACTCAATAGTGTTTATGCACTCCTTAGTGTCACCTCAAAGCATTTTGAAAGAGGTTCTGTGCCAGATACAGTGTGATTAGGCACAAGATTAGCCTGCATTGCAAACCCATCGACTCACTCAAACTGACAGTCTGCTGTCTTGTGAAGGAGAAGAGCGTCCTGGTGGAGCAGCTGCAGAAAGAGAAGCAGAGGAAGGGGGAGCAGGTGCAGCAGGCACATGCTGACCTGGCACGGCAGGCAGCCCTGATCAAGGGTCTGCAGGCCCACCCCAGGCCCAAGAAGGAGCTGAAGGAGGGGGGCATTTCCCTTGATCAGGTCTATCTGTGTGACTGTCTGACTGATGCCTCCTGGAGCTGACATGTCAAGCTTTGGCTTTGGGTGACCTACCCAGCAGCCTGACCCAAAGCTAACGCTGCTGACTCTTCACAAGCTCACAGACTTGCTGTACATTTTGCTGCATGCACTGTCTGGCAATGACCTTTCCAAGTGCTCCATATTTGGTTCTGTTGGCCAAGGCCATTCATTTCATTGATGCAGTTGTGTCAAGCTCAACTCATAACATGGCCTTCATAAACATTGGTTGAATTGCCTAGACATAACAGCAGATTCCCCAGGCCAACTATCCCAAGCTGAGTGTACTCCATGGCTGTCACAAGGACTCTGACTCATTGTTTGGCAAACACTTGTAAGATATGGCGTGATGAGCACACCAAATGTACAGCAGGTGAGGGAGCTGATGTTGAAGATCAACAGTCTAGAGGAGCAGCGGGACGCACTAGAGCGCCAGGTGGCGGCCAGGCAGCCGCCTGCTGCAGCCGATCAGCTTGCGCCACCCGGCTCTGCCACTGCCTCAGACTTGCCTCTTCAGGACCAGCTGCTTTTCAAGGTCAGCACCCAGCTTTGCTATTTGTGTTGCAGAACGCTGTGTCGCTTCAACACGAGATTGTGCAACGCATGTCAGATAGCATCTGTCTCTGTGCCGTGCGCCTGCATGACCTCTGCAAGCACAAATGATGGTATCTGCTGGTTGTATGGCGTGCATGTCTGTCCAAACAGGTGTACTGGTACAGGAGTCTGAGTTGGTGGAGGCTCGCCTGGAGCGCAGCCAGGCAGAAGCCAAAGCCCAGCGTGCTCAGCAGCGCCTGGACGACTTCCTGGCCCATCAGCCTGCCCATCAGGTATGTCTGCAGCCCGGCTACCCTCTGTCTGCCTGTAGGTTCTGTTCCTCTGAGGCCTGTGTACACATGGTGTTTTTACCCAGTTTCCTTAGTCGCAGTTGCTGCTGGCTTAGTAGTGGCTGCTGCTGTGGTGCACTGGGCTGTGCGTGCGGGTGTTACACAGAGGAAGGCTATCTTGCAGTTGTGTTGTTGTGCTTTTGGAACAGTTCGCGCTTGGTACATTGTGTGTGTGTATGATGCCTTGCACTTTACAAAATTTCTGTCAAACGGCTCCCTTTTGTGATTTCGTCTGCCACAATTGTCATTACAGAGCTCAATGTACCTCTAATCTGCACTCAAATACACTGTCTCCCAGCAAAGGTATGGTTTTAGGCGCTTGGCGTTCAGGTGGGGACTCAGAGGGGCGGAGAGGGGTCCAAGCAGGGCCTGCTGGACACCATCCAGGGCCTGCAGAGGGCTCTGGAGCGCAGCAGGAAGGAGTGCCAGGCAGCCATCAGCAGTGCCAAGTACATGCAGGTCACTGTGTACATCTTGCACACACACACACCTTGCTGTTTTCCTCTAGCTCACTCCCTCCCAGCGCTGTACAGTCATTGATCCTTACAACGGCTTGAAAATCAATCTTGAAGTGTGACTGTGCTCTTATGACTGCTTAAAGTTTGTTCTTGAAGTACAGGTGTGCCCTTACAGTTGCTTAACGATCATCCAGTTCAGCCTTGGACTTTGTGAGCACGGACATGCTTGCTGTTTTCTTGGCTTTGCATCTGCTGCAATGGTCTTGGGATTGTGTCACTTGTTTAGCATGGTCCCTACAACACATGCTGTCCAGCAAAGAGGCTTCGCACACAGTGATTGGACAGACTGCTTGTCAAGGCCTCATGTCGCCTCATGAGTTTCATGTTGCAGCTGCTGGAGAAGAAGAAGGAGCTGAGCAAGAGGTGCAGTGTCTTAGAAGAAGAAGCACGCATTGCAGCAGGCATCAAAGAAGAGGCACACCGACTGGAGCAGCGCTGCCAGCAGATGCAGGCTGCCAATGCAGCCCTCAAGAAACAGCTCAAGCCCCTGCAGGAGGGCCATTTCCAGATCAAGGCCCTGTCTGAGCAGGTAAGTGGTACTGCTGTGCATTAAAGCTGTCAAGCAAGGATGTCGAGGAGTGACACTTCATGCGGCCAAAATGTCAACCACAAGCCAACGTCACAGCATGTCTAGTAGGTAATAATAATTACAACGCTTTCCAGCTCATGACGAGCTAGGTACGTGCAGGACAAGTCTTGTCTCTCCAGAGCAGCCTGTCCTGTGCATCCCTGTAAGGACAGCATGTCTGCTCTGTCTCAAAGTCCCACAATGCTTGGTGTCATGGAATATGTACTTCCTGGTGCATATGTGTTCCCAGGGGGGCTGTCACACTTCACATGACAGATCAATGGTGACACGCAACCACAACAGGCACATGTACGATGATCTGGTGCAGGTGGAAGGTCTACAGGCGGCTGTGGACAGCAAGGATGCTGAGCTCATCACTCTGCGCAAAACCCTGCAGAACAAGGAAGCCCAGGTCTGACACAGCATATCCTAGTCCCTCAAACTAAAACTGAGCATTGCTGCATTGTACTGTACATGAGCCCAGTAGGTTTTTAACAGACTGCCTGCAATCCAATCAGCAGGAGTCATCACCATTGTGGGAGCGCATGCCTTGCATGCAGCTTGATCTTGCTTGTCATGCTGTTGTGCTGCATGCGGTCATCAACAGCATTTGTCAATGCACTTGTTATCTGCTGTCCAAATCCATGGGATTTTAAGGGTAATGATTCATTGTCGAAATGCAATGCGTGCAGATAGAGCAGCTGAAAGTGGCTGAGGGGGCTGTCGATGAGGAGGTTGCTCAGGAGATTGCAGCCCTCAGGTGTGCTACCCACCAGCTGAAGAGCACATCAGCCTGCTTATCTGATTTTTTCTTGTGCATGCGCAGATGTGCCAACTTGCTTGTATCTTCTCTGACAGATGCCTGTGATTTGATCACTGCTAGCCAGAAGTTGTGCATCATGCTAGTGCCTGTATACTCCCATCGACCTAAACCTGCCAGCAAGTGTATGTGAATGTATCACAATGCAAGGTAGTGCTCAAGTGCAGTAATTGCTTGTGTATAGTCAGGCCGCGGTGAGTCATGCAGTTGTGTGGTGAACCTCAATACCAGGAGTCTTTGTTGTGATGAGATGTGATAGCTGAGTTGTACATAAGACATGACTTCTGATCTTCAGGCAGAGGCTGGCGTCAGTAGAGACTGAGAATGCTGACATGCGGGAGGAACTCAGTGCATTTGATCCAGCTTTCTTTGATGAGATTGAAGATCTCAAGTATGACCACCACCAGCTGCAGCTGCAGTGCACAGAGTATGAGAGCATAGTGCGAGAACTCTCTGCGCAATTAGGCATAGATGCAGCAGTGCTGGCAAACGTTGCTGGCTAGTATGTAACAGTCAGTGGGCAAGTAAGGACCCCTGGCCTGCAGCAAAAGTCAGCTTCAATTGGCAAAAACTCACATGGTCTACAGACTATCAATGCACATAGCTGGCCTGGAAAGCTTGACACTCTGTGTGCAAGATTCTGTGATGCACAATTCAATTTTCATCCAATGTGGCCTGACAGACTCATATACGTACGTATAATGTATGTCACCAACTTGAGTATGCGGAAACGCCTGACATGTTTCTTTTACTTTATGTATGTGACGTAATCTCCGTGGTTCTGTATATCGACTCGGAAGCATGTGAATATTTTTGAGGGAGTAATGAACAAGATTGGAATGACTTGCTAGCACAGTAAATGGACAAATCCCCACCAAGAGTTGGTCATCTAGGCGCGAAAACTGAGTGCACAGGACCTGGTGAAGGTAAGTCAACGCACTCCGTGACTCAACGGCAGTGCTCCGACAGCAAGCAGCTGGCTTCTCGTGCGGAGATTCACAGTCTGTCGCTGTGACACTCCGTACAGCCATCGACTTGCTTCCATAAGCTCATGGCTTCGACGCTGCGCAATGCCTTGTTCTGCTCGCTCAAACGTTGATGATAATGGCACCCAAGGTACAGTCGAGGTGTTCGCCTTGGATCACTGGTGCTGTCGTGACCTCTGTGTCTCATGCAGAAAGCTCTAGCTGCTGTCCTGTGCTGAGGCGTATACAAAATCTAGTTTTATGTGCCTTCACTTGCGCGTGTCTGAGATCTGACAAAGCCTCTCGTCGAGTACTGCCATACGACAATACTCGAGATCAAAACGTTTCGCTGCGCGAACTGTACGGTGAGCCAGGCACCTTGCAGCACGAGCACCAACACTGTAGTCTCATCTGCTAGGCTGCCAAACAGGTCAGAATTATGAACAAGAGGGAGTCCTAGTAACATGGGTTACTGGAGAAGCTTCTTCAGAGACTAGCAGCACCTTGAGCACGCTCAGCCATGCAGGTAATGATGCTGACATCAGCTCGTGCAGGTCAACATGTTCAGTGCGGCTCTCACAGTCAAGTACATGTTCAGCCTGTGTGTAATAGCTTCATGTATGCCCATAGATCAACACACAGCAGCACACGAAGAGGAACCATCAGGCCTCAGCTTTTGTTCCGAGAACTATGCACAGCAAGGTGGCCTTGCAAAGCTGCATGCTAGCAATCTTGGCAATGCAATATCTCCCCAACAGAGTCAGGTAGGTCCTGGCACCACACAATGATTGGTCCCTGCAATAGTTAGCTGAGTAAGTTCTGGTGGCACAGGATGAACAAACTGCAGACAACCTCCCAGCAACAGAAGGCACAGATGAGCAGCGTGATGCACAGCTCCGGGAGCAAGTCAACATTCTGCAGCATGACAAGGTATGCATGGCGTCCCATTTTCAGAAAACACCATGGGATGAACTGTACCTGAAATCCAATTTTGTTTTTCCAGCAACGATCGTGTAAGTGTGCATGACCATGGAAATGTGTCACTTTTGCCAGCTGCAAGCAACATCACGCCCAGGACTGGTATCCATGGCCATCATTGGCTTGAGCTGGCATGTTTCATAAGCTTTTCTTTTGGCCACCGACATGCTGTGTAGGGGGTGCTTCAAGAGGAAGTTGCTGGATTGCAGCGGCAACTGACTTGGCTGCAATCTCATGCAAGCTTACAAGATTACCTCAATCAAGACCTGATGGCAGAGGTGCTGCATTTGAGGGAAGCACTGGCTGCTTTGTCTGCTCTCCCATCACAGACCTCTTGAATTTGTATAGGGTATGTAGGCGCTGTGCACAAATAGCTAGCCCATCATGACTGAAGCAACCTGTATTGTACATGTGTCATGTCATAGTGTCTGCTGATGTGATGAAGGCATCAGCAATTATGAACAGCAAGTTACGGTGCATGCAACATTGCGTTTGATATTGTGGTGCAGTGGTGCCTGTAACCTGATCTGATGGTGGTGGCATGCTTAAGGCAGGTTCTTGTAAACGCAGATGCCTCACGTGACCACCGCTCAGAAAAATACACGGCGGTGCCAACTCACGGAGGAACGGGACGGGTTGAACAAAGTCTGCTCAGTGCGGAGATAATGGAGCATGCGCATCAAGCTATTGGATTGGCTAAAATCATGTGCATACTTGTGTTCAGCGCGCCTTTTGAGTTACACGCTGCATGTCTGCGCCGTATGTCAACGTGCCGGATGGATGAACAAGCAGCACCCTCCAGTATCGTGCAACTGTAGCAGGATGGAGTCATTACCCTCCGGAGCAACCGTGAGCCACTAAGTGCAGTTAAACAAGCTTGCATCAACAGGGCAAGCTTGTGTACTTGGTCACAGTTGACTGTGAGCAGGTCTGCTCTTTTATAGCTGCTGCTATGACTTTCCTCTTGCCTTCCCAGTGACATACAGCTAGCACAGCATTTTTTGTCATATTTCTATTGTGTGTAAATGACAGTGTTCTCCAGGCAGGATGGCGCAGCAAGCCCTGCATGATGCCCAAGCCAGGCTTGATCAGCTACAGAAGCAGCACGATGAGGCCTTCAGTGCATGGAGGGCCAACCCGTCCAGTGATCTGGAGAAAGAGTGCTATGAGGACCTGAAAATCTCACTTCACAAGGCAGAAGATGCCGTGAACAGCCTAGCAGCAGC
>JAABUP010004453.1_pt1 | contig 22842 bp, 27 predicted proteins | sample 5559201 | NCBI WGS metagenome assembly JAABUP01 (sample SAMN10711887, study PRJNA513373) | rock metagenome | isolation source: Antarctica rocks | place: Antarctica | reverse complement strand
CGCTGAGCTGCCATGGCCTGTCGTCATACCTCAAGCCTTGCTTGCACATTGGGTGCAACAAGTGGGCTTTGCATTCTTGCCACGAGGTTGTAGGACATGTGTGACCATCAGCGGACCAGCGCAATGCACTCATCCACAGAGATCTCGAGGATGGCAACTGTGTCTGCTGCCGTACACGTGCTGTGATGAGGCTGAATTGATAATGAGGTTTTTGCTTAGCTGACATTTCATCAAGAAGACAGCACTATTGCTGCATTCTCCCACAGTTGGCATCACAGAACTTCATGGCACATGACTCCCTGGTACACAGCCTATTATTTTTGGACATCCTCCAGATCTGGCATCAAGGTTGCATAGTGCCGTACCCACCAAACTACAGCCTCAACAATTCCGGACACACCCTGTTTGTGGTTGATGTTCAGCACAACTTGTCTGCAGGCTAGGCTGATGCATGCATGCCCAATTGGCCAGACTCTTTCCGCAAAGCTTCTGTTGAAGCTTTGTACTGAAGCTGCAGCTGATCAGCCTGCAAATGCTGTGCCTGCTTCTTGGCCTTCTTAGCAAGAAGGACTTGGGCCTGCTGCTACTCTGCCATGAGCTCATAAGCAGCCGTCTAAGCTGCATGCACATGCTGTTGCTGTCTTTCAACTTGAATCTCACAAAGATTCAGAGCTTACTGCTCTTCTACATCTCTGAGTTGCCCATGAGTTCAGCATGAACAGTGATAATAATCTGATAGCTTGCACAGCTGCATGTAAACACCACATGCCAGGCAAACAAAAAGGAACCTGTGCTCATGATTTGATCAAATAACGGATGTGTCCGCCATACTTCATCAGCTTCAGATGCCTGTATCAGTGACAAGGCAACTGCCACACAACATTTGTCAGTCGGGTCTTTGCCTGCTCTGGTGTGAAGTGAGCTTGGATGTGTCGAAGCCACATGCGGATTTCCCTAGCAGACAAACTGGATGCCTTGCTGAACTTCAGATATCATCCCAGCTATTGGGTCGGCAGTGGGGCATGCTGCTCAGATGTCACTGACTTGCACTCTCAGCCTCCTCCAATGTAGCTGATTATGACCTATCCATTCGCCAGCTGTCCACTGCAGCAGGAAAGCTGTACATGTACAGGTGCACATGTGCCACTTGTATCACCTTACTGTCACAGACGGACATACAGCCAGACAGACAAACAGACTGGCTGTTACAGACACATTTGCCTATGTGTCAGACAGTGCAAGCAACTTGCAAGCAGACTGGTCTTGAAGATGTTGTTGCAACTGCTGGAGGCATCACTCATCACTGATGAAGATCATAGAGTTTTATGATTCTGCTTGATCATTTGTAGCAAACATTATTACCTTTCAGTTCCTTGTCTGTTGTGCAAAACACTGCAACTGTGTGTTGTAGCAGGAAGCAAAAGACGCCTGCAAACAGCCAGAATTTTATGTTAGCAGTCAATCAGGAGGCGTCATTTAGTGTGAAGCCTCAGGCAAAACGTTTGGTTCGTCTTAATCTTGCAGCTTAGTCATAGAAGCTAATATGCAGGACAAAATGCCATGCCTTGCGCATATTTGCATGCGCGCAGACGCTGCCGCTCCTATTGCCTTCACGCATACCTGTCTAAAGCGATGTGTTGTCTTTGAGCTGTAGATAGTTTGAGAAGGCCAGGTCTCTGCTGATCTTGCCGATCGCAACTAGAACCTTGAGTCACAGCAGCAGAATGACCTCTGCTGCTGTCCTGGCACAGCTCGTTGGTAGCTCGTGATTGTTATGCAATCAGCATGACAGCCGCCGGTGAGCGCAATGATGTGAGTGATTCTTAGGGCAGGCATGTCTCAGCACAACTTGAGAGCTATCAAAACCCAACTGTCCGGCAGCGCCAATGGGTTCTCAGTGGAAGACGGCCCTGGGACACGCAGTGGTCGCAGATCAGCGCGCGGGAGGTCGCAGCCCTTTTTTATTGGCGTTGCAGGTGCTCTTCTAGCAACCTCTATCACTAGTATGCTGTGTCACTGCTCAAACTCTACCTGAGCTTGCTATGATTTAGGTGGCACTGCCTCTGGCAAAACTACTGTATGTGATCAGATCATGCAAAGGCTTCACGACCAGTGTGTGGTCATGTTATCGCAAGACTCCTTTTATCGAGGCCTGACTCCTGAAGAGTGTAAAAATGTCAAAGGTGAATGAAAAGGTAGCTGTATGATCGTCTGCTGTTTTCTAGTCTAGTTGCTGACACTTCTGTAAGTGCAGCCTACAGCTTTGATGAGCCAGATGCTTTTGACACCCCTGCTCTTGTACAGTGCTTGCAATCTCTGAGGGTGAGTCCAATGCTTTCATGTGCTTGCATACCATCTGCATGATGGTGTGATGGATTAATCTTGCACATTGCAAGCAGCACCAGTTGCCATGCTTGACATGCTGAGCACAGTGCAGGCCATGCAAGCAGTCCAAGTGCCTGTCTATGACTTCACATTGCATCAAAGAGCACAAGAGACACGACGCGTCGAGCCAGCTGATGTGGTCATCATAGAGGGTATCTTGGTGCTGCATTCGGAGCCTGTGCGAAAGCTGCTCAACATGAAGATCTATGTTGACACAGATGATGATGTGCGCTTAGCCAGACGGTGTGTAGTACAAACTCAAATCTCAGGCGTTTCACAACTCCACCGCAAACTGTATGCACTTGCCTTCTGTAAGGTTCTGTCTGCTTATCTGCCTGTGCGTCTGTAGACTGCACCAGGGCCTAAATTATCCTGGTGGATGTAGATGGGTCATGTTTGAGTATTTGATGTGGCTTGCAGCATTCAGCGTGATGTTGCCATCAGAGGGCGAGACGTGGCAAGCGTAATTGAGCAATATACACAGCAGGTCAAGCCAGCTTTTGATCAGTATGTGGCCCCTAGCAGAAAGCATGCTGATGTCATCATCCCTTGGGCAAGGTACTACTCCTTGCTTCATCCTCCAGTTCAGCTCTGTGTGCACCAACACATACCCAGCAATGAGCACCACTTAATATATTCACCAGGGATTATGATCAGCATCACACTTGTTGTTGATTGTACTAGCTCCTTCTTGTTGAGCTTGATTGTAGCATTTCCTGTGTGGTATGTTGCTGGGCTGAATGTGCAAATTCAGTGCTGCTGCAACATGCCCTGTTTTGTGCAGGGAAGAGAATGTGGTTGCCATTGATCTCATCACTCAACATATACGCATGAAGCTGCAGCAGCCAGACTTGCGGCGTATTTATCATAGCTTAGAGCTGATTCCGTCCAACTACCAAATACGGGGCATGCACACAATACTGAGGGATCAGAAAACTAACAAGACAGACTTTGTCTTCATAGCTGACAGACTTCTGAGATTGGTGAGACTGTACAGATGCAAGCAGCAGATGTCTAGAACCAGATGAGTGCTATGATGTTGTTGTTGGCAGCAACTCTCAGCATGTTGGATCTTCATAAGGAGTAACATGCAAGACAAGACAACAAGCATGTGCTGTCTGTAAGCAGCTGATGCTTGCTTGCTTGCATACCACCTGTTGGCGGACCTATTATCAGCTCACACTGAATTCATTGCACAGACGCACTGTCCTGTTTGGAGCATACATCGTCAAATGATACACACTCATTGTGTGCTTGGAAGGCTTAAATACAACTAAGGTAAGCCTCATTCTTGACTCTGCATACTGAGGAAAGTCCTGACTTACTGCTGCATGTATGCGCAGGTTGTAGAAGCTGGTCTTGGATTTCTGCCTTTTACAGAGCTGACAGTCACAACACCCACAGGCTCTCAGTACTGTGGTGTGGACTTTGCCAAGAGTCTGTGTGGAGTGAGCATCATCCGCAGTGGCGAGTCCATGGAGAATGCCCTGCGAGCCTGCTGCAAAGGCATCAAGATTGGCAAGATCCTGGTGCACAGGTACAGCTGGCCTGCCAAAGGTCTTACCAACACTCCTGAGTCAGCACGCTGTGCTTTGTAGCTGTGGCAGAACTGTGCTGGCGATTGCAGTCTTGCAGCTGTGGCATCATGACTGGAAAGCATGCTTCTGTTTTTGCCATGAAAGCTTGCCAGGCTAATGCCATCAGTGAGCTGGTCAGGTGTGCCTTGACGCAAGTGCACGCACTCAGCAGTCATTCAGACTTGCTGTGGCACTACAGAGAAGTGCGTTGCTGCGAGCAACAGCCCCAAACACCCAAGTCAAACGGCATGACCGCAGTGTCATGCAGGGTTCGTGATCAGCTGGTTGAGCAGGAACTCATCTACGAAAAGCTGCCCAAAGACATTGCCAGCCGCCATGTGCTGCTGATGGACCCCATCTTGGCTACCGGCAACTCAGCTGCAAGGGCCATTCAGGCAAGTCGGCTTGTACAACAGTAGAATAGCCGCATGCTTTGTCACCTGAGTGCACTGCAGAAGTGATGCTTGCTGTCCTGTGGAAGGCAATGTTGTTCAGATGTGTCTGCAACATTACGCCGCTGCGGATTTAAAATGGGCCCATTTCAGATCCGCGGCGGCGTAAAGCAATTCTGGTCAAGTCTATTATACTCATCATCTTGTCATGGCATTGTTGAGATGTTTGCAACATGCAGGTGCTGCTGGATAAGGGCGTAGATGAAGGCAAGATACTGTTTTTGAGTTTGATTGCAGCTCCAGAAGGTGTGCACAAGATCTGCGGACAGTATCCGCGTGTGAAGGTTGTCACAACTGAGATTGACGAAGGCATAGCACCTGACTTTCAGGTCATCCCAGGTACACAGACAACTTGAACAGACAAAAACTGTCAATGCTTTTGGCAATGCTTCTGGCAAATGCTCAAGGGTCTCCTAAAAGCAGCAGTTCACAAGCAGTGCAATGGGCCACAATGGTACATGTACTGACCAATGCGGCCGTGAATGCAGGTGTTGGTGAGTTTGGAGACAGATACTTCTGTGATTAGCATGTTTCAATCCCATTTGCCATGCATCTAATGACAATGCAGACTTCTCACTCAGGAGCGTCTTTGCATTTTGCTGGTAATTGCTGGAGATTGCGAATATGCTGGGTGAAAGCAAGTCGATAGCACTGGAGCGTGCAGGCTCACAGCAGAGCATATGGGTGAGCCCGTGCTGGCATGAAGCCCATTGCGTCAAGACATGCAAGAAGTATCAATGGTCAGCCACAATTGAAGTCACGTCTGAAGTCGCTTTCTTCGCGGTATACTGGCTTTTGTCGCAGTGATGACTTCATGCTTCAGCCATATGGTGCATGCGTGCATGTGTGGCAACATCTTGTGACGCCTGGCATTTTGCATAAAACAGCATGCAAGTTGGCAACCATGTGTTTGCCCAGGAATACAGCCTGCTACTGATACTACGCAATTTATGAAAATGATAAGCATCAGAGTAAACAAGTCATGGCGGCAACTGTAAGATCGCCTTTCTGCCATGACGTTGACAACTTAAACATTACGTCAACAGAATTCTGCAGCTGTCTTCGTGCCTAAGACTACTGGCATTCTTGCTGTTCAATGACTGTGCTGGCAGCACGCTGTTGACTGTGCCTCCCAGATTTATCCCCACAACTGGAACAGCTGTGCAAGAAGCTGCCGGGGCTCTGGGGTAGGTCAGCAATCCCCAGCGGCCCTGAATCCAGTATCCCTTAGGGCCTGCCAGCTGGGGGATACAGTGCATGTTTATTGCAGTCTATCGGCCCCGATTGCTTTCTGTTTACACCCTTTGCAACATCATCCGAAGTAGTGCGCAGCCTGTGGAAAAGGCAAAGCCGTTATCGCTTGCGCAACGTTACCGACGTTTCCCGCCGATCCGACGTCTATCGCTATCGCAAAGCGCTTTGGTTGCTGTCGACGCTCGCGTTTCGACTCCGTTCTCGATTTGAGGCTTGTATATCTCAGCTGCATGCAATAGCAGCTTGCTGCAGCTTGGTAGTGGTGCTCTGTCAGCACACCAAGCTGCTGGATGGTCAGCAGCTCAGCAGCCGACGCGAAGAAGGGAATGACCCTGAAGATCAGGACCGAGGGTTCAAACGGTGCTTCTATGGCTGCTTTGACTCTTGGCACACCAGTCTCCCCGAGCAGGTCGAGGGCGAGCTTTGGCCGCGCAATGCCGTTTTTCATAGGAGTAGCCGGTGGCACCGCCAGTGGCAAGACCACCGTGTGTGACTATATAATGCAGCGTCTACATGATCAATGTGTTGTGATGCTATCGCAAGACTCGTTCTACCGGGGGCTGACTGAGGAGGAACATGATAACGCCCACTGTGAGTATTGCTGATCAGCCTGCTAAACAGTCAGTCAGCATGTTTCTGCCTAATGAGGCGTTGTGATATCCTGGCTGAATGATAGACAGACAACATCACATCTCTGCACACGGCTGAGATTCCTTTGGCATTCGTGCAGCGTACAATTTTGATCATCCCAGCGCATTTGACAGCACAGCCATTGTGAAGTGTCTGCGGAGCCTGCAACACATGCAGCAAGTTGATGTACCCATATATGACTTCATCACTCATCAGCGCAGCTCAGAGACCCGGCGAGTCGAACCTGCTGATGTTGTCATCGTCGAAGGCATCATGGTCTTGCACATGGAGGAAGTGCGCCAGATGCTGAATATGAAAATCTATGTTGACACAGATGATGATGTGCGACTTGCGCGCAGGTTGGTCTGTCTTACAGCTGCATGCTCATGATGAGCCCAGTCCAGTGTGCTTGTTGATTTGTTTGAGGAGGCAGGCTTCAACTAAGCTATTCTTTGGCTGCAGGATACAAAGAGACGTTGCAGTCCGAGGCAGGGATGTTGCTGGCGTCATTGAGCAGTACACACAGTTTGTGAAGCCTATGTTTGATCAGTATGTTGCTCCCAGCAGAAAGCATGCTGATGTGATCATCCCCTGGGCAAGGTATGGTTCCAACCTTTTTCCCATGTAGCTGACAACCAGGCCCCATCCCAAGGCTGCAACAGCGAGCTTACCAGTCGTGATTCCTCTCAGGGAGGAGAATGTGGTTGCCATTGATCTGATCACCCAGCATATACGCATGAAGCTGCAGCAGCCAGACTTGCGGCGCATCTACCACAACCTAGAGGTGGTGCCTAGCAACTACCAGACCAGAGGCATGCACACAATCATCAGGGATGTCAAGACCAACAAGACAGACTTTGTCTTCTATGCAGATAGACTGTTGCGGCTGGTAAGTCACTGCAGGGTGACTGAGAAGAGTTTGTTTGATAGCATTGTCACTTGTGACACAGCATCACCCTCCGTCAAGACTACTTGCAGCTGCTGCAAATGCAATGAGCATGCTCAAGTGCAGCACAACATGTCTTGCAGATTACCATACTTACGCTGTATGTTGGTGTACAGAGCAATTGCAACCTAGTGTTGATGGGTGTCGCTGCCTTGGCAGGTTGTGGAGGCTGGTTTGGGCCATCTCCCATTTGCAGAGCACACAGTGATAACGCCGACGGGGTCACAGTATGTGGGTGTCAACTTTGCCAAGAAGCTGTGTGGAGTAAGCATCATCCGCAGTGGCGAGTCCATGGAGAATGCCTTGCGCGCCTGCTGTAAAGGCATCAAGATTGGCAAGATCCTGGTGCACAGGTACAGCTGACAGCTCTATACCACATCTCTCACCTTCTCTTGCTCAATGAGAACATCACCCTTTGCTTGGATGTTTTGTACAGCTGGACCCATGTTGGCACTCCACTGGCCACATCTTCAGGTAAAAGCTGAAACCCATAACGCCCATAGATGCTCCTACTCAATTATGCCAGCGTCATCTCCGCATCAGCACATTGGTTTGCATGTGGTCCATCACTGCTGAGACAACAGTGTAGCATGCAGGCATCAGCCAACTCCCAAGCACCAGCTGGCAAATGGGCACACGCCCGGCAAGTGTAGAGGCACATGCAAGGTGGGCAACACAGTAGTGGAGCAGGAGCTAATATATGAGAAGCTGCCAGGGGACATTGCAAAGCGCCATGTGCTGCTGATGGACCCAATCTTGGCTACTGGCAACTCTGCAGCTCGTGCAATACAGGTGAGACGGCTAAAGCCTGCTGCTGGGCAAATTCTGGCTGCTGCTGTGCAATCTTTGCCTGCTGCGATTGGAGATTGGCCCCTGCTCATTAGAAAGGATTGCTGATGTGCTGTGCCCTGAATATGCTCCCAATTGCGGTGACATTGTACTGTTGATTGTTCACTTGACTATTGTCGTACATTTATATCCATAAAGCAATCCCAGAATCTGCCCCATTTTAAATGTGCTGCTTGGGCAACTGATGTCAATTAGCTGCTGGTACTCATGGCAAGCATGCACAAGGGCTGCTGAGTGAGTGGTGTGTCTGTCATGCTCAGCTCACATGCATCTGCTAACGTGCTATATGCAAGTGTCACAAAAGCTCCTGCAGTTGATATGCAAGTCATGTAGGCCAAAGGCTGCTGACATAGTGCATATCTCCTCAGTGCTGCTGTGTCTGCTGCTACCACCATGCAGGGTTGATAGTTGGCATGTACACCTGTTTCAAGCAGCACTGCCCATGCCTGTGCCAGCTGCAGCACTCCTCACCTACAACTACAGCTCGTTGCTGCTTCTGCAGCTCAGCATTGCTCACCAAAATTGCACATGCAATCTGTTGTACTAGCTGTGCTTTGCAGCAACAGTATGTTCACCTTGCAGGTGTTGTTGTCCAAGGGTGTTGAGGAAGGCAAGATCCTGTTTCTGAGCTTGATTGCCGCTCCAGAGGGCATTCACAGGATCTGCGCAGCCTTTCCACGCGTCAAAGTCATCACTTCTGAAATCGATGAAGGCATTGGTGCAGACTTCCAAGTAATTCCAGGTACACAGGCACACCAATGTTTGAGCCTTGACACTTTGTGAAACATTTGTGTCTCATCCTTGTCATGCGCGCAACTGGGTGAACTGGCCAGAGGCAACAAATTAGACACAAGCTCTGCTGAATTTCTGCATCACCCAATAGGGCATGAATAACAGAGAAATATGAAAGAAATCCAGACTTGGTGACTTCTATTGCACGTGTATGTGCACATCAGCATGCTTGTCACTAAGAGAATTGCAGTAAAGAATTCCTCCAAATCAGACAGCGTGGCAAATGATTTTGACTGATGCTTTGCAGGTGTGGGAGAATTTGGTGATAGGTACTTCTGCGACTGACTCGTGCTTCAGTAGCACAGCATGGACTGTTCCTTCACGTATGTTGGAGCAAACAAATGGCAGCAAAGTAAACACAATCCACTGCAACACATGCTCATAGTACATCAACAATTCCCTGCAGACTAGAGTAGAAAAGGCATAGCAGCCAAAGTATCTTGCCAAAGGAACGTCATCGAGCTCCTGCAGGGTGACCAATGGCACGTTGGATATGGTAGCTTTATGTTGTATGTTGACAGCATCTAGGTGTCAGTGATCAGAGAAGTACGTGCTACGTGTGCAGGTGCAAAATTGCAAGTAGTGACATTTGTTGTTAGAGTATTATCTAGACTGTACATTAGAGCATTCATCTGCCTCATAGTCATCCAATTTTGCAACACGTACAGCTAATGTATTATGAGCTAGAAAGAATATTGCCGGTTGTTTTGACTATAGTGCCGCCCAACATGCCTATGGCACGCCCGAGACTGCACCCGCCCTGACCACAAATAAGACATTTTGACTGTGAATTCCTGTTTTTGATTCCTAGTGGATTGTTCAAAGCCTTGATCTATTGCAACGGAGAGCTGGTGCAGGAAATGTATGACCATAGTGTCGTGCAGCTCAGACAAAGGCTGAGGAAAAGGCTGATCGAGCTAGATGCCACGAGTCACTCGCCGCTCACTAAAGCTGTGCAGTGGTCCACTGAACAAAGTGCACTCGATAGTCCGGATACGGTTATTCAGATACAAGATTCTGAGGGCAAAAAGATTGTTTTTAACACTACAAAATAGAACTATTCACCGAAAATCTTTGTCTGAGGACCCTGTAGTCAGGATTCCCTGCTTTGAAAGTCAGGGCAAATATTATAATAGGCCGTACTGCTATTTAATGTGTCGGCGGACCATAGTTTCCACGGTGCGGCAATTATTGAAGTTGGGTGCGGCGGTGCGTGCGCGCACCGAGGCCTTGGTGCGGTACTAGCGTGATTAGTCAACCGTAACAAGCACATAACGGTCTCAGGCTGCTCTGTAATACATGTAAAGTCGTAACAAGCACCGCAACATGCAGTACACACAGCGGTCGCGGCAGCAACTTGCCAGCGAACGTGCTGTTTACATGCTTTGTGCGACTGTGTAAGCCAGTTCAATGCCATTTATTGCCGAACGCCGCACCCATACTGAGGACTTGCCAACTACCAGGTGCGGCGGTGCGCGTGGAAACTATGCGACGGACAACGTTAAAAAGCATGCGTGGCAAGGTCATACAATTTTAATATTTGTAAGAAATAATGTAGACAAAATACAGGCAAAATAGCCTCTGCACTCTGCACGAAAGCATGACGAATACCTGCATGCATCTGCGTCGTCTCGTCGTTGTAGACTCTATAATTGTTCTGTTACAGACCGTTTTTGTTGACATTTCCTTGCATTCACTGTGTGGGAGCCTTCCTCGGCTCGCCGGGCCGACCTGGTTGCTTCAGAAGTGGCAGAAGGCACAGGCAGGAGGTGGCGGATGGGGAGACACCTATATATGACTTATTTGATAGTTCACGCTGCGAGTATGGGTTGACCCTAGGGTTTATCTAGTATTTAGTACCGGTGTTCTGTAAAACCTTTACGAAAGCCTACAAATCTCTATAGCTGCCAGAAGGCTTTGTGCTTACACCAGTGTACCAGTACACCAGGTCTTATATCTTACTCAAATTTGAAAAACGTAGTATATAAGGTAGAACATCTGAGTCTGAGTCACAGACCTGGTGTATTGAGCACTGAGTCAGGCCACAGATGAGTTGCATCCCCCCTGCCCCTGGAACCTGGAAAACGGTGGGGTTTGTGCAACTGGATAACATGAATATTTTAACCTACAGGGTTTATAGCAGCTTCCACAGAACCTGCAGAGTCACGTGCTCTGTTACGTAATGGATCAATTAGTCATAATCTTAATCTTTTCTGTGACATGGATCAGAGTCAGTAGTCAGCAAGGTACTTATATATATTGTTTTGGGTCTGTGCATGGTCCCATAGGTAGCAGGGGAATTCTTCGAATTTGAGAATTGATGCAAACCCTGTCATGACCTATCGACAGCTAAGCTTTAAGACCCGTTGTGGTTTAAGCTTGCGCTGCATCCAGTCTTTGAACATGATGTCGTCGACCAAGGGCTCGGCTTGAGCGACCTGGTCCTGAACAGTGGTCTCCGTGGTGGCTGTTGACATGTCGCGCCCCAGTGTCCGCCACACGCCTGCAGCGCTTTGTCTTTTCGTCATAGCTTTGTGCCTGCAACTTTCGTACGCTCTTTCGGAACCCAGTAGGCAAGTCGTGCTGAGCAGGAAAGTTCTCTCCGCAGGTGTGTGCACCCAACTCCAGCGTCATAATTGCAAGCTTGTCAAACTCAATTGTCACCCTAGATCACATCCGTTTGCTCACGTGCAGGTTTCACGGCCCGAAGATTACTTCAAGATGCAGAAATGGACCTGGCATCGTCAGGTGACGAGTTGTGGGAGCAGCCAGAGGGCCTTACTGAGGTGTCGTCTCAGTCAGACAAAACAGACTTGCCTTCAGAGGATATGTCAGAAACAACAACCTCTGCTGACCAATTAGACATGGGTCAATCTGGAGGCTCCGGTAAGCAGATACAAGTAGCTTGTGGTCTACAGTGCAGACGTTTGCAGAGTTAGTGTGCAAAGTTACAAATGAACTGTCTTGTGTTGTACAGAAGGCCAAATAGCACAGCTTAAAATGGGCCTGTCTGAAGATGCAAACATGCATGACGCTGAGTCAGGCAATGACGATGTTGACAGAGTGAGTCTGGCAGAGGTCGAAAATGAAAACACGTTCTTGATCCAGTCCATAGAGCATGGACAGGATGAAGAAACCTCTTCAAGTGCCCAGCAAAGCACTGACCAGGAGACTTTCAGCCCCCAGCATGCCAGCTCAGGCTCTGAAAGTCAGAATGACAACTTGCAAGATGATGATCTCACCTTTGACGAGGCGCTGGCTCAAGCAGCAAGCGGCAAGGATCTATCAGATGTAAGTGGCAACACAGACAGCATTGACAGCACAGCAGACCTGACCTTTGCAGAAGCCGTGGCTGCAACTAAAGCGACAGAGAGTGTGTCAGACGTGATTGCAAACAAGACACAGGCAAGCAGCTCAGACAGCGACGACCCCACAGCAGAGACCCCTGTCCTGGAGTCACTTTTGCCTTCTGTTGAGAGCGTGAATGGCTCCTTGAGCGCAGCAATTAGTGAACCAGACACTGCAAGTAGCGTCAATGCCAGCAGCAGCAGCACGAGCAGCAGTGATGAATTGAGCAATCCTATAGGCACAGCTGCAGGTGCTGTTGGTCAGAAACTGTCTGAAGCTGCTGATTCATCTGAGAGTCTGCTTGACGAGGTATGTGGTCATGTGACTCATGACTTGGGCTTGCTCATGCTGTAACTTTCCTCGTGTGTTCTTGTGTTGCGTCCAAACACCCACAGTGGGTGTGAGCAATCATGACTCATGATGACAACAGCATGAGCCCTGCAGCAATTCCTGTGAATGTGTTTTGGGGCCTACGGCTCAGGGGCATGTTGCATGCAGGACACCTCTTCCATTCAGATAAACAGCTCAGCTGTCAATGCAACCCGTGACTTCCTCTCTGAAGCTGCCTCCTCGGCTGCTGGTGCAGTAACAGCGGCCTCTTCAGCAGCTTCTTCAGCAGCTTCTGGTCTGCTCAGCAATGTCACAGACGCTGTCAGCAACACAGCAAACACATCTGCAGTGACAGGGGCAGCGTCAGCTGCATCTGACCTGCTGAGCAACGCCACCAGTGCAATCAGCAGCACAGCAAACTCTTCTGCAGTGGCTGGTGCTGTCACAGCAGCCTCCAGCCTGCTCAGCAATGCAACCACTGCGCTCACCACACCAGTCAACGCTTCTTCCTTGAACGGCACAGGCACTGCAGCTGGAAAGGCTGAGACTGACTCCCTGCTTCCAGCAGACATGCTGAACTCGACTGTGTTGAACTCAAGCATTGCGGATGGCGTGGTACACAGCAGCTTGCAGAAAGTTGGCGGTGTGCTGAGTGGTGTCAGGTCTTGGCTGAACTCCAGCAGCACAGAGGAAGATGCAGGCATGCTTCTCATCAGCCAAAACCTGCTTGCTTCATCATCACAAAGCCTAGGTTGCCTGCTCTGTGTCACAAAGGCACAGCACAGATGCTGTGTGTGCACATGACAAATAATCATGATTTTCTCAGTTAGCTGCTGCACGCGTCCAAACCGTTCCTCAAAGGCGGTGAACTCGTTTGAACTACCTACTGGACAGCAGGCTCTGCAGTATGGGTCATCTGTAGGTTGCAATCTGCCTTGCTAAATCTTGCTTTCTCGCATGCTATGTTGCCTTTGTCTTTGCTTGGCTCAGGCATGCTTCATGCTCAGCAATGAAACTTGGTATGGTACATGTATGCTTGCATCCACTTCCAGAGTTTCTTACCAGCATGATCGGATGATGGTTGTTTTTCCACCACCCACGGGCTTCAAAGCATGCTCAATAATAAGCAAGTCAGTGCATGTGCCCAAAGTCTCACCAGCAGCCATCGCACCATGCAGATGACGAGTACACCACAACAACATCTGCCTCGTCTGCCAACCAGTCAGTCAGGAGTGGCGCCACAGCAGGCCAGTTTCAGGAGCCCCTCACAGACCTGGAGCAGCTGGAACCCGATGAAGAGGAGGACCTGGATTCCGGCACTGCAGGTCAGCAAAGCGCACAAGTCAGATGAACATCTGTGATCTCCTTCATATGTCACTGTCACATGTCACTGGCTTGTTGTACCGTACGTCTGTTGCTCATGTACAGTACATAGTCCAGTAATGATAGACTCAGTTGGTGTGTGTGCTGACTGGTATGCAGGGCACTAAGCTGTGATGCAACACATGCATGTTAAATGGTGCTCTAGATTGCCCATACTGTCAGGGATTGGTATCAGGCGTCCTGATCAAGCATCACCGCTGCTGTGCTGCTGGTTGTCACAAATTGTGGTCAGTTGCACCTTTTAGGTCCTGACCTCCCATGCAGGTCTGACAGATGCTGCTTCAACAACCGTAGCACTCGGACAACAAAGCAGCAGCAGCAGCAGCACTGCTGCAGGCAGCAGACCAACTCACAGCTCTGCGCAGTCTCGCCCGGCAGCTCAGCGTCCTGCCAGACCTTCTGCCCAAGGGACTGCAGCCACAGCCCTGGCTAACGCTACAGACGCAGCAACATCCCACCGTGCTGCTGCAGCAGAGCTGGGCACAGAGTCTGGCACTGCGCTGTCTGCACAGACCATTGGCAAGGTTGCTGGTCATCCAGCCAACAGGCAGCAGCAGCTGCCAAGGACAGCCAATCAGCAGGTGTTGGACTCTGAAGAGGGACTCCAAAGCAGCGCCGTGGCTCCTCGGACTGGCACCACCAACACAAGCAGCAGCAGAACTAGCTCTAGTGGTGCTCAGGGTGCTCTGTCAACAGCAAGACCTGGTGGAGACTCAGCAGCAGCAGGCTCAGTGAGTGGTGAGTCGGTTCTGGGCGGTGGTGTGAGGTCGAACAACAGTTCAACAGATGCTGTTGTAGCTGCTGCAATGGCAAACCCTAAAAGCAGTGCATCGGCCTCTGCCAGAGCTGCTGGAATGAACAGCGCGGTTGCTGACGAAGATGATGATCAGGTTGGGGACTTGACACAGACCAGACCTAATGCAGCAGGAGCTCAATCCAAGAGCGGCGCTGCCTCTAGTGCGCTGGACGCGCAGCGCCTGAGGCAGCAGCAAGAAGAAGCACAGGAAGAAGAGTACCTCCAGCGGCAGGCAAAACCAGTCTCTGCCTCCAAAACCAGTCAAGCTGCTGGTGCAGCAGTCAGACCTACTAATGTCAGTCAGCAGGCTCGGCCAATGTCTGGGACCAATGCAGGACAGTCAGTCAGCAGTGGTCGTGCGGGCGCTGTTGACAATGGTGAGTACTTGGATGGTGAGCTGGCAGAACTGAGTGAGGAATCTGATCAGGGTGTGGACCCCACCCCCCGCACAGCACAGGCCCAAGCCCAAGCCAGGGGTAGCAGCATGGGTAAGGCTGTTGATGCTGACCGTGGTACTGCCTCGGCATCTGAAAGAGCAACTCAGGGCAGCAGGCCAGGTGAGTTCTGAGCTGTTTATGTGTTTGTCAGATGCATCATTCATGCACACAATACTGCATAAATGCTGCAGTGCTTGACTTTGCCTGCGGCGTAGTTGTCAGATCGACCTGCAACAGAAATGGTGCTGTCTGGGCGGGTCTTGAGCCTGCAGCAGTTGGTGAAAGCTGCGCACAACAGTGCATGTCTCACTGCAGGTTTGCAAGCAGGAATGAGCGGTCAGGCAGGCTCAGACTTTGATAATGACTATGCTGATGAGATTGCCGCCAGCCAGGCAGGCAGGGGGTCTTCAGCAGGCACTGCAGCTTCAACAGCGGCTCAGCTAGCCAGCAGCAAGGCTCAGCAATCGCTGGCCGCTTCTGGCTTTGACGACGATGCGCTTGTGGAAGATGACAGCTTAGGTGGACTGCAAGGCTCTGGCATTGTAACAGGTGAGACCAACTCTGCCTGGCGTGTCCCGGTTGTTTAGGTGTCATGTTTGTGACCTCTGCAAGCAGTCGGCTCAGCATGGATTGTTGGAACACCTGCCATGTTGCATGATTCGTGCATGTACAGACACAATTGTGTTCAATTGGCTTGCAAGGCAATGCTGAGCTGACTTCCAGCCCAGAATAATGCACACACAGGGGTTTGTCCTACACAATGAACACAGCTTGTACACTCCTTGGCATGTTGCTGATGCTGATCAGGACAACCCAGAGTTCCACAAAAAGCTTCAGATCGCAACTGAGGCTCAGCATAGATCTAGAACCAATTGTCAAACTCTGCCCTGTCCTGGTCACAATCAGCAGAATGCCAAGGAGTATATGAGGCTTGTGGTGACTGATTTGGTCATCATGGCGCTTTTTCTTGCAGGCACAGCGCATTCTTTGTCATCAACAGTGGCAGCTTCTAGCCCAATGCATGGTGTTATTTACTTTGCAGAAGATGGGTTGATCCGCTTTGCTTGAAACGACACCCCTAAAAACTCTTTTAAAACCCAAAGCCTAGTGACCAATGGGCTCAAAAAGGTATACAAAAGTCTAATTTTGATGTCAGAATGAGTTGGCGTGCAGGCACACAATCGGTCCCTGCCAGGCAGTCTGGCACAAGTCTCAAAACAGGGTCCCAGCAAAGCCGCCTACCATCAGGTAGACAAGGAGCAGTTGTAGAGGTGTGTTTACCTGCTGAGTCAACCCATATGCAGCCTTGCCTGATGGCCTCTACATACAACTCACATGACCAGCAGATTGCGACTTGTATGCCAGCTACTGATCATTGCCAATCAGGCATATCACAGCTGTATGTCTCTTGTGATGCTGGATTTGCCACCAGAACCGTCTCTTGCCTCTCAGTCTTTGCACGGCGTTGATCTGATCCTCTTGTTGTTACTTTTGCTGCTTAAAGATGCATGACCATACTTGCGCACATCAGCTTGCACTAACCCATTCCAGCAGCCGCAATGTTCATGGGTGTTGTGAGGATGCACAATGGCAATCATTGCAAGTACAACGACACGCCATGTATTGACTCGAAAGGGTGCAGCTTCAACACGAAATGTGGACATGACACCTGGCAGATTGAAGCTGACTCCTCGGCCAGTTGAGTTGAAGAAGCGTACATAACACATGTTGCGGGTCATGACATCTGGGGGCAGGGGGGGGGGACTACTCAACCCATATCAGGCATATCTCTGGGCCCATGCCGACCCACCACCTGTTTCAACATTGCGCAGGATGAAGCTGACTCTTCAGGCGGTGGAGCAACACTCAGCCAGGCAGGTGATTGGCCAAGCACTGGCACCTCTGGCACAACACTTGCTGGCAAGTCAGTTACTGGCAGCTCTGGCCGTACAGGCACTGCTGGTGGTAGCAGCAAGCAGATGGGCACAGGCCATCAGTCGAGTCAGACCAGAGATGCACAGCCCAACGCTTTTGGGACTGCAGGGAATGCTGCTGCAACAGGTGCCCCCTCATGCTTGTTGAGACGCTGTACTGTTGCACAGTGCAGGTGGAGGTTTTGGGCAACAGCCTATTCGCTGTGCCCACTTCCAAAAACGCCTCAGGAAATCAAAGACCTCGATGTGCACTGTGCAACAGCCAACTCGCTGTGCTGTCGCAAAAAGCAGATCGGGCCCTTTCCTCTCTTGAGGCGTTCTTGGAACTGAGCACGAGCTGTTTGCTGCCATCTGTACTGGGGTGTCGGATCCTTGCTGTATGCATCGTGACTGCAATCGCAGCGAGGGTTGTCCCAGTGGTGCTGTCTCCCATACCTCAGGTGTCATCTTTGAAATGCAAGAGGACATGTAACAGCTTCACTGCAGACATATTGCAGACATGTTTCTTTGTCAGAATGCTGGCGTGGGTCAAGCTGCTAGCCATGCTCACCACTTGATGAAGACATGCTGCAAATAAACATGCTACAATCAATCATGCTACAATCAAACGTGCTGGAGTGGGTCAACATTGCCAGCCATGCTCACAAAGAGCCGTTAAGCATGATTACCTTTCTTCACCAAGAGTCAGCCGACATGACAGCAAGCGCAAGTGACTGCCGTTCACATTTCACTGTCAGAGGAGAGGGGCCACTGCAAGCTGTACAGCAGCGCCAGATCTCTGACAACCACACGGCCATGGTCAAACACGCAATGTCCTTGTTTGTAACATGCATGTCCTGTGGCTGGCCAGTCTGAGAGCACAATTGTGTCTTCAGGTTTTGGCAGCCAGCACGTGGGTGCTGCCTCAGCAGAAGATGAGGAGACCCTCATGCAGCCTCTGGGCCAAACTGCTGCCACTCTCTCCAGCCAGTCCACTGCTGCCAACTCAGCCAGGGCTGGCGGCAGGGACCAGCCCAGTGCCCTGCCCTCAAGCAGAACTGCTTCCACCGGATCAGACCCCCTTTCCAAAGTCACTTCTGGGTCGGGGTCCGCTGCCTTGTCAGCTTCAGGCACACGCACGCCCGCACAGCAGCGGGAATTCGAGCGCGAGATGGCCTTTAAAGCGAGCACTGGCAGCGGCGCACATGACCTGATGGACTCTAAATCTGCCGTCAGCAGCCTGGGCAGTCTTGCTGACAGAGGAGCAGCCTCGGGGCAGTCTTGGAGTGCACTAGCCAACCAGAACAGAGGCGCTGCCGCCAGTGGAGCTAGCTCAAGCTCTGGCACTGATGCTGCTGGCAGCAGTCACAGCGTCAACACCAGGCAGCAGCCTTTAGGGGATGGGGAAAGTGAAGCAGACATTGGGGATTATGACTCACGGGGATTTGGCAGCGACAGCAGCGGCACAGGTGGGTCTGGGCAGAGCGCGTACCCAAGGCTTGTGGCCTCAGACACCCTGGGCACGGACAGCAGAAGCTTTGCAGCAGGTAGCAAGGGTGGCATTGTTGCAGGCTCAAGGTCAGGAACAGCCTTGGGTGATGACTTGGCAGACAACAGAAGCTTTGGCGTTGGTTCTGGTTCTGAGTCAACCACAAAGACCACATCAGGTTTTGGAGACGATGTGAGAGATGGCAGCAAGTCCAGGGTCAGGTCAGGCTTTGGAGATGAAGATGAAGGGGACAGCAGCAGCTTCATGGTGGGGCGGGACCCCACCAACCCCAGCTCTGTGGTTGGGGCTCAGCAAAGCTTCACTGGCCAACCCCATGCTGTGCAGCAGCGCACCTCAGCTGCCAATGCAGGTTTGGCTCTGATGCCTGTTGTTTCTTGGACCACCGTCGTGTTTGCATGCGTCTGCATATGCCAGCTCTGTCACCTCTTAGCTCAGCTGATGACTCTACACCAATGCATGAAATTGTGATCTGGTGTTGGGCATGTGCATGTTTGGCATTACAGCTTCATTGAATTACAGGCACGTCACCTCATACATATAGGCTGCGATATAGGCACTTCCTTGTTGCTGTGCTGCTTTGGAGTGTTATGTTTGATGGTAGGACCCCAGGTGTGAGGGAGGGCATCAAGAACTAGAGGAGAAGATCTCACCCAGCTGCTTTGGCAATGTGTCTGTTAGCTCACAACCCAGTGCGTCTATATGAAGACCTGTCTCACACAAAGCATGCTCTGTTTGCAAATGATCAAGGAAGGCGGACCCAGTATATATGCTGTGTCTCTGTGGCATAGGCAGCAATGCAGTGGGCGGCCTACCAGCAGGAAAGACCAAAATGAGTCTGGATGCTGACGAAGATGAAGAGACACCATTGCTGGCAGGCTCTCAGACTGCCAGTCAGGCACTCAGCAAGATGAACGGGGCAGATCTGGACAAGTCAGGCGGTGGCTTGGCGGGTCCTGTTGTGACAGGTCAGCTGCAAGACTTACACCAATTTAGCTGCTAAATAGGCCGGTGGTGCATCTATGTAAATGCCTTGCAAGGCAGGAGATGTGCTTTTGGACCCAATCAAGCCGTGTTTGCACAATCGTGAGGCATGTAGAGTGACAGGTTGCGGCGTCAATTGGTGGTGGTGCCTGACTCACAGTCAATGGTCACCTGAACACTTCTGAGTCAGGGAGGGTTGCATCAGGTTACAAACTGAAAATGGTGTTGTCATCTGCTATGTACCTCAGAAGAGCTCGACCTCACAACAAGCTTACGCAAGAAGTTTGCTGATCACCAACCTGTAGGACAGTGATGACTGATATGACAAACAGCGCCAGCAAAAACACACGTCTCAAGAATTGAACAAACGGTCTGGATTTGAGGTTCACAGGTTTAGTCATCAGGAGGACCAGCCATTCTCTGCATACACAGCTGGCGGCTGAGAATGGCAGCTTCTGACACTTGGACTCACAATGCCAAATCCAATTGCCATGCAACTGATAGGGGACAAACAAACAGCCAGCGGTACCTCATCCCAGCTGCAGAGAATCACACTTCACCACTGGTCATCCGTAAAAGATTGATGGCTGATACAGTGGTGATGTGTGTGGTGACAGGTAGCAGTGATGATGAGTATGTGGCACGTCCTCAGGCTGGCGGCAGGCAGTCTTCAAATGCCAGCTCCACCTTGCACTCCCTCCTGGACAGCGTCATTAACAAGTAAGTCCTTTACCCCCCCCCCCCCCTCCCCCCTCCTTGACCCCCATTAGCATGTCTCACATTGGTTTGCACTGCTAAGACTGCAGCATCTGCTTCTGTTTCATGGTCAGGACAGCTGTTGCAGCCACAGCAGCAGCTAGTCAGCTGTCAGCTGCTGGTGATGACTACACCAGCCTGTTCTCTGTCCATTACTTAGTACCCAAAGTTCTTGAAAATTTTGGCACAGCCTTCTTACACTGTCTTTGCTTTGTTTTCGATGTTTTGCATTGACTGACACCACTCGGGTGCTGACCAGAGCCTGATGTGCCACTTTTGATGTTGATGTGTGTACTGCAGCTGGGTGGTGATCACGGCTCTGTCAGTGTTTGCATGCACAGGTGCTGTGCTGGCCTTTGTGTTCCTGCGTGGCTTTGTACCCAATCCTTATGATGTCATCACCCTCAGCAATGTTGGCACTGCTGGCTATGCCGGCAACAACGGTGGCTACACTGGGTGAGTTGTACTGCTTCTTTGTCCATCTTGCTTTGAGTCATGTTGTGATGCAGATCAGTCTCCTCTGTGATGTTATCTTGTTTGGCACTGTTGGATCTGCTGGCAAGCACCGTGAGCATTGCAGCCTTGCCTCTAGAAGGTCTTGCCAATGACATATAGCAATGGCAAGGCGTTTTCAGCTGTTACAGAACTGAGTGGAAGTCTCAGTGCCGACTGAAACGCTGAGTGGCAAGATTGTGCTCTGTGCAGCTGGGATGCTCTGCTGTTGAGACATTGTCATGTCAAGTTTGGTCAAACTCAGGTTGATGTTCCAAGGAACAGTCTGATGTGAGTGTTTCTGCTGATGTCGATGCCCACTGCAATGAAGCAAAGGCAGATAGTCTTGGTCTTACACCGTACAGTACCACGTGAACCCAGCAGAGGGCGAATCCCGACAGTTTACCAAGCTTTGCTGACGAGTGCAATTTAGGGAATTGGTCATTGGATTCATACCACTAAGAAAAAAGGGCGGATGCTTGGCAACTATTGTGCATGGATGATGTGTGGTTACCTGCTGATGGTGGACATGTAGGGTAAGCAGAGAGGATGAGGAGAATGGCTGGGAAACTGGATGGGGAGATGATGATGCACAAGTGGTCAGTCCACAACAGAAACGAAGCAGCAGTGATTCACCACCCCGAGGCACAGGGGTTGGCAAATTGAAAAAGGGCACCTTTGCAAAGAAGAAACCGGCAAATTGGAGCAATGACTTCTGAAACAGAGGGACCTTTCCAGTCTGGCCCTAGGTTGCTGCTCAGACCTGTGTATGAGTCATCTTCTGCATGTATGTTTAGTGTGCTTGTAAGAGGACAAGTCTTGCAAGCACACCTACCTCTTGAAGTGCTGTTTTGAAAGCCTGCTTTCTTTCCATCTTGACCTGAATTCATTTAATGTAGTCACGGTAGCCATCATGATGGATTCAAGTGTGAATCTGCTATGGATTATGCAATCTGAATTACTAAAAGTTAGTGACTGTATAGCTCATGGGGCCACTTTTATAGCCCGTCAGCTTCCTTTGAGAAGCAATGTGCACAAGTCAGGGCAGCCTGCCCGCTTTTTTTGAAACCAATTGACGGTTTCTGAACCCAGATGTTTGGTGCAACTTTGAGATCCCAGTGTTAGCAGCACACATCAGCTGAGTTACAACATTTCTCAAGTGCAAGTCATGAATTAGGTCACATGTAACAGGTTCGCAGACTGTGGTAGATGGGTTGGTGATGCATGCAGCTGTCAGAATGTGCGGCTCACACATGGTAAGTGATGCGCTGACAGGTATAATCATGCACTGACATAGGCTGCAAGTCTGGATTGGTGACGAGGGGTCCTTAGGGCTTTCTTAATGTTGGCACAGCTCTATGCATCTCAGCTGTGATTGCCCACCCCACATGCGCTGTTGTACCTGACAGTGCCAGGATTGATGCTCATGCTGCCTTCCCTCTGCCGTGGTGTCGCAGCAGTCGCATAAGTGAATGCAGTTACCAGCCACTCTAATGCTTTCTTTCTGTGATTGCAAAACTGGCAAGTGTTGTCAGCGTGGTGGCTGAGCTGCCTCTGCTGTGCAAGCTGCTTGGGCCGTGCCAGGTTTCATGTTGATGCTCAATAATCTCAGGTGCTTGCTGGGGCCAGCTGCCAGTCAGGGATTTTACAGTCGTTGGGGCCAGCTAGCCCATTTGACTAAATTGCAGTCTTTCATCAGTAAACGAAACAGACAAAACGGTAACATAGACAAACAAAATCATCGTCAGAAAACTGTTGGGAAATTGTCACCGTGCTTGGGAAGTACATAAATTTGCAACAAATAAGAGTCTCTTAGCAGGACACCAGGTATCAGATACCACTGTTACGATCAACATGTCGACATGGAAGTCATCATTCACAGATTTATATACAGACAACTTGTCTGAGATAAGTGAAACCTTGCAGGAGGTCTGCAATCCATGGATATGGCCACATGCATATACCATATCATAGTATGGCTCATGTGTGACAGCTACATTCATGCAGCTGC
>JAABUP010004451.1_pt1 | contig 22849 bp, 15 predicted proteins | sample 5559201 | NCBI WGS metagenome assembly JAABUP01 (sample SAMN10711887, study PRJNA513373) | rock metagenome | isolation source: Antarctica rocks | place: Antarctica | reverse complement strand
AAATCCGCCTTGGCTCGCCCGCACCGTCCGAGGCATCGGACTCACTCCCCGACTTCGGTTACCCCGGAATAAGCTACCCAGAACGTCCGAAGCGCGTCAAGGAATAAGGATGTCCCCTTCGCTCTTTGCGAGCCGGTGGCGGTCGTGCTGGTCCGCGACCCGGCGGGCGAATGGCGGGATGAGGCCCTGGTGGTGACCGACCCGAGTGCGTCGGCGGCGTTCGTGATCGCGGGATATTGCCGGCGTTGGAGCGTGGAACTGACCTTCTTCGACAGCAAACAGTACCTCGGCCTGAGCGAGCCGAGGGTGAGGGCCGAGCGGAGCGTGGAGCGTGCGCACCCGATGGCGTGGTTCGTGGGGAGCCTGACGATCCTGTGGTATTCGGCGTCGGGGCACGCCGGGGCGCATGTGCATCGCGATCGACCCTGGTATCGAGACAAGATCAGCCCGACGTTCACGGACATGCTGGGTGCGTTACGGTTGCAGATGTGGCGTCATGAAGTTTACGGCCTCACCGGGACCGCGATGCCTTCGCAAGAAATCATCGAGACCTTGCTCCACAAGATGGCGGCGGTGGCATAGGGTCCGAAACTCTAGTCTGAGTACTTCGGATAATTCGGCCTTAACCCTGCCCTCGTCGAACTCGACGGCTCCGTTGGGGAAGCGTCGGACCGGGCCGCCGGGGATGAGGTGGCGGTCGAGGAAGCCTTGAAATTGCGACCCCGCCTGGAGGATTCGAGCGACGGCCGACCTGGAGAAGATTAGGAAGTAGCGGTTGGAATTCATCAAGGAGCACCCAGTCCGGAATCAAAGGACAAAAAAGGGGACATTCAACTTTAAGCCGTTCCCTGCTCTTTCTTGGGCCGTCCCCGGGCCCGCATCGAGGACTGCAAGCCGAGCGATTCGGCCGTCCGGCTCGTCCAGTTTCCCTCACCGAAGGGCGTGCCCCGATTGACGCTACGGCGGAGCCGGTCGAGTCCCTCGTCCGAGGTCGCGATGGCGTTGACCTCCGCGGTCCAACCCGCCCCACGGGGTGCCGGGCCGGGGTCAAGCCAGGGGGGAGGGTCCGGCCGGGTCGCGGGTTTCAGGCTCGACCATTTCCAGTCCTGGGCGCGGCCGACCAGCCTGGCCCGGAGCGGGTTGCGCTCGACGTAACGGAGCACGGTCCGGAGGTGGTCGTCCTCCTGGATCGGGAACGCCTTGAAACGGCCCTGCCAGACGTGGCCGACCGAGCCGTGGTAGCTCTGGTAGCGGCGGACGTGGGCGTTCATCAGCCAGGCCATCCACCGGCTGAGGTCGCCATCGCCCGGGGGCCAGAGCACCAGGTGGAAGTGGTTGGGCATCAAACAGTAGGCCAGCACGCGCATCGGGCGGCGGGCGCAGGCGTCGCCGATGGCTTCGAGGAAGGCCGCGTAGTCGCCCGGCGCGTGGAAGACCTCGGCCCGGGCGTTGCCCCGGTTCAGGACGTGGTAGCAGTAGTTCGCCTGCGAGGCGCGGGCGGTCCGTGGCATGCCGGGCGAAGATAAGGGGCGAACGCGGCCCGGTCAACGGAAAAGTTGGATGTCCCCTTTCTGAGGCGGTGCTTGCGAGGCGGGCCGGGTTGGCTATCATGGGAGACGGTCGGCGGGGCGTCGGGTCGGCTTCGGGCGGTGCCGGGGGAGGTCGCGGGTCGATGGACGAGGACGGCCCGGATCCCCAGGCTTCGACCGAGGTCCGGTGCCGCCCGGGGGCGCTGGGGGCGGATGTCCGCGTCGGCGACTTCCGGATCGAGCGGCGGCTCGGCTCCGGCGGGATGGGCGTGGTCTACCAGGCCCGCCAGGTCTCGCTCGACCGGGTGGTCGCGCTGAAGGTCCTGGGCGACGCGCTGAACCGCCCCGAGGACATCGCCCGGTTCCGCCGCGAGGCGCAGGCCGTGGCCCGGCTGGACCACCCCAACATCGCCGGGGTCTACTTCGTCGGCCAGGACCAATCGCTCTGCTACATGGCCATGGAGTTCGTCGACGGGGCCTCGCTCCGCCGGGTGATCGACGCGATGGATCACGACCCGAAGCGGACGATCGCCTCGGCCCTGGAGGGGCTGGCCTCGGCCGAGGCCGTGCCGCCGGTGGTCCGGTTCGACGCCACGACGGTCACCCTGAGACCGCCCGAGCCCGGGGCCGCGAAGCCCCCCGCCGACGGCCCGGTGCCCCGGACGACCTCGGCCGAGCACGTCCGTCGGGCCGTCGAGATCGCCCGCGACGCCGCCCTGGCGCTGGCCCATGCCCACGAGCGCGGGGTCGTCCACCGCGACGTCAAGCCGGAGAATTTGCTGCTGGACCGCTCCGGGCGGGTCCGGCTGATCGACTTCGGGGTCGCCCGGTACTTCGAGGACGCCACGGTCACCCGGACCGGCCAGATCGTCGGCACTCCCACTTATATGAGCCCCGAGCAGGTCACCGGCCGGCTGGAGATCGACCACCGGACCGACATCTACAGCCTCGGCCTGGTCCTCTACGAATTCCTCACGCTGGGCCGGGCCGTCGACGCCCCGACCCGCGAGGGGGTCCTCCGGCAAGTCGTCACCAAGGCCCTCCCGCCGGTCTCGGGCCTGAACCGGTCGGTCTCGCCGGCGCTGATGGCCGTGGTCCACAAGGCCGCTGCCAAGGACCCCGACGAGCGCTACCAGTCGGCCGAAGCATTCGCGGCCGACCTCGACAACGTCCTCGGAGGCCGGCCGGTCGCCGCCCCGCCCTACCGGTTCAAGCTCGACGAGCGCGAGATCGACGCCGAGCGTCCCAAGGCCATCATCGCGATCTCCTTCGAGTTCGCCATGATCGCCGTCTTCGGCCTGTTCTGGACCGCGCAGCTCTGCGCCCTCTCGGCCGAGGCCCGGCGGATCCTGGGCTACCCGGCCGAGATCGCCGTGGTCCTGGGGACCGGCGTCGGCGTGGCGTTCGTGATCCTGGCGGTCGCCTGGGCGATCCTGACCGGCCGCCGATGGGGGCGGTGGTCGGGGCTCCTGGGCTGCCTGATCTGGCTGGCGGTCTGCGCCCGGTTCCTCTACGGGTTCGTCGATGAGCGGAACCGGATCGAGTCCAACATCTTCTTCGCCACCGCCGGCCCGCCGGCGATCATGGCCCTGACCGCGCTGGCCTCGCTTGCCTGCCTGGCCTCCACCCCGGCCTCGGACTGGTACCACCTGGCCCGGCGGATCCGGGTCGAGCAGAAGCGGAGCCGCGGGCGATCGGCCTGACCTGCCGCAACCACCCGAGCACCAGGTGTCACCGCCATGACCACACCCGCGACCACGCCCGAGCCCGGCAGCGACCTCTACCGATCGGGCCGCAGGCCGCTCGACGCGATCTTCGAGCCGCGGAGCGTCGCGGTCCTCGGCGCCACCGACAGGGCGGGGAGCGTGGGCCGGGCGGTCCTCCGGAACCTGGTCGGCAGCCCGTTCGGCGGGACGGTCTACCCGGTCAACCCGAACCGGCCGGATGTGCTGGGGATCAAGACGTATCAAACCATCAAGGATGTGCCCGAGACGGTCGACCTGGCCGTGATCGCGACCCCGGCGGCCACCGTCCCGGGGCTGATCGGGGAATGCGCCGAGGCCGGGGTCCGGGGGGCGATCGTCCTCTCGGCGGGGTTCAAGGAGACCGGGCCGGCGGGGATCGAGCTGGAATTTCAGGTCCTGGAACAAGCCCGACGGGGGCGGGTCCGGCTGATCGGGCCGAACTCGCTGGGGGTGATCCGGCCGTCCGGTGGGCTCAACGCCAGCTTCGCCCGGGCGATGGCGACCCCGGGCAACGTCGGGTTCCTCAGCCAGAGCGGGGCACTGGCCTCGGCCGTCCTCGACTGGAGCCTGAAGACGCACGTCGGCTTCAGCGCGTTCGTCTCGGTCGGCTCGATGCTCGAAGTCGGCTGGGGCGACCTGATCGACTACCTCGGCGACGACCCCCGGACCCGCTCGATCGTGATCTACATGGAGACCATCGGCGACGCACGGGCGTTCCTCTCGGCGGCCCGCGAGGTCGCGCTGACCAAGCCGATCATCGTCATCAAGGCCGGCCGGACCGACGACGCCGCCCGGGCCGCCGCCTCGCATACGGGTTCGCTTTCGGGCTCCGACGAGGTTCTCGACGCCGCCTTCCAGCGCGGGGGGGTCCTCCGGGCTCACACGATCGCCGACGTCTTCGACCTCGCCGAGGTTCTGGCCAAGCAGCCCCGGGCGAAGGGGCCGAGGCTGGCGATCGTCACCAACGCCGGCGGCCCCGGCGTCCTGGCCGTCGACGCCCTGATCGGCAATGACGGCCGGCTCGCCGAACTTTCGGCCGACTCGATGGCGGCCCTCGACGGCTTCCTCCCGACGGACTGGAGCCGGGGGAACCCGGTCGACGTCCTGGGCGACGCCGACCCCGACCGCTTCGCCCGGGCCCTGGAAGTGGTCGCCAAAGATCCCGGCTCCGACGGCCTCCTGGTGATCCTGACCCCCCAGGACCTGACCGACCCGACTGGGACCGCCGAGGCTTTACAATCGTTCGCGAAGGTTGAGGGGAAGCCGGTCCTGGCCTCCTGGATGGGGGGGGCCGAGGTCGCCGCCGGCCAGGCGATTCTGGACCGGGCGGGGATCCCGACCTTTCCTTACCCGGACACGGCGGCCCGCGTCTTCGCCGCCATGGCCCGGCACGCCGAGAACCTCCGGGCCCTCCACGAGACCCCCACGCTCCCGCCCGAGTCCGACGACGAGGCCGAGGCCCGCGCCCGGGGCGACGCGATCCTGGGGCCCGCCCTCGCCGAGGCTCGGACGCTGCTCGACGAGGCCGAGTCCAAGCAGCTTCTGGCCGCCCACGGCCTCCCGACGGTCGAGACCCGCGTGGCCCTGGACGAGACCCAGGCCGTCGAGGCCGCCGAGGCGATCGGCTACCCCGTGGTCGTCAAGCTCTACTCGCGGACGATCACTCACAAGTCCGAGGTCGGCGGCGTCCGGCTCCACCTGGGCGACGCCCGGGCCGTTCGCGATGCCTACCGGAACATCGCGGCGGCCGTCGGCGAGATGGCCCGCCCCGAGGCGATGCTCGGCGTGACCGTCCAGCCGATGGTCGCGCTGGACGGCTTCGAGCTGATCGTCGGGTCCAGCGTCGACCCCCAGTTCGGCCCGGTCCTGCTCTTCGGCTCCGGCGGCCGGCTCGTCGAGGTCTACCGCGACCGGTCGCTGGCCCTCCCGCCCTTGACCACCACCCTGGCCCGTCGCCTGATGGAGCGGACCCGGATCCACCAGGCCCTCCGGGGCGACCGGGGGCGGAGGCCCGTCGACCTCGACGCCCTGGAGCAGCTCCTGGTCCGGTTCAGCCGGATGGTCGTCGAGCGGCCGAGGATCAAGGAGGTCGAGATCAACCCGCTCCTGGCCTCGCCCGAGGGCCTGATCGCGCTGGACGCCCGGGTGCTACTCCACGACGCCGGGATCCCCGACGCCAAGCTCCCCCGCCCCGCCATCCGGCCCTATCCAACCCGGTACGTCGCCCCCTGGATCACCAAGGTCGGCACCCCGGTCGTGATCCGGCCGATCCGGGCCGAGGACGAGCCGCTCCTGGTCCGGTTCCACGAGACCCTCTCCGAACGCTCGGTCTCGCTCCGCTACTTCCACGCCATGAAGCTCAGCAGCCGAGTCGCCCACGACCGGCTCACCCGGATCTGCTGCAACGACTACGACCGCGAGCTGGCCCTGGTCGTGGACCACAAGGAGCCCTGGGCCGGGACCCACGCGATCCTCGGGGTCGGCCGGCTCAGCAAGATCAAGGGGACCGCCGAGGCCGAATTCGCCCTCCTGATCGGCGACCAGCACCAGGCCCAGGGGATCGGCTCGGAGCTGCTGGCCCGCCTCCTGGCCATCGCCCGCGACGAGTCGATCGCCCGGGTGACCGCCGAGATCCTCCCCGATAACCGCGAGATGCAGCGGATCTGCGCGAAGCTCGGCTTCCGCCTCGACCGGTCGATCGACGAGCCGCTGGTCCGGGCCGCCCTCGACCTGGCCTGAGCGGCGTTCAAGCCGGGCGAGCGTTGGGACCGATAAGACCGGTAGCAGCCTCAGGACCCTTCCCAGGATGGACCTTGCCATGACCCACGATCGTCTCAGGACCGCCCGGAGCCGGGCCGTCGCCCTCGGGGCCCTGGCCGCCCTGGCCTTCCCCGCCTGCGCCTCGGACCGGAGCCGGACCGTCACCGACGGGTCGGGGGGCGTGATCCCCGCCAGGGCCGCCGGCGAGGAATCCACCAGGACGGCCTCCGCCCCCCTCGGCTACCCCTGGGCGACCGGGGACACCGCCAGCCTCCCCACCGCATCGGCCAAGGCTCCCACCGGCTCGGTCGTCCGCTGACCATCCCCCTGATCCGCCCAGAGGCCCCCCATGTCGCCGATCGACCCCCCGGAGCCCCGGCGCAAGGCTGGGGTCATCCTGTCATTGGCGCTCCTGGCCCCGGGGTGCGCCCGGGATCGAGGGCAGATCACCCCGACCACCACGGGGACCGACCTGGGTGCCATGCCCCGGGGCCGGATGACGCCGCTCCCGTTCCCCGGGTCGAGCCTGGCCCGCTCCGCCCAGCCGGTTCCCGGCGGCCCGACCTCCGATCCCGGCACGTCAGTTGCATCCGGAGGGGCCGTCGCCCGTTGATTGTGAACACCTCGGGCGGTGGCGGCGTATTGTCAAAACGTCGAAGGCCGTGACATAATGCGGGGAAGTCGCGACCGCCCCTCCCGGGACGGACATGACGCCCGATCCCCCGGACCTGTCCCCCTCCAGCCTGACGCCTCGACGGCCGAGGCAACCGACTCCGCGGAGCTTGCGGAGGTTCGCTGCTTGTCCCGAGGTGACCGATGCAACCGAGCTTAGCCGACCTGAAAACCATCGCCTTGAACCCGGGCGACGAGCCCATCCCCGGGTTCCGCCTGGTCCGTCGCCGGGGCCGGGGCGGATTCGGCGAGGTCTGGGAGGCCGAAGCCTCCGGCGGGTTCCTGGTCGCCCTCAAGTTCGTCCGCCTCTCCAGCCGGGCCCGGGCCGCCGAGCTCCGGGCCCTGGAGTTCGTCCGGGGGATTCATCACCCCAACCTCCTGGCCAACTTCGGGTCGTGGCAGGTCGACGACACCCTGATCATCGGCATGGAACTGGCCGACCGGTCGCTCTGGGAACGCTACATCGAGGCCGCCGACGAGGGGCTCAGTGGGATCCCCCGCGCCGAGCTGCTGGGCTACCTGGCCGAGGTCGCCGCCGGGATCGGCCACCTCAACGAGTACCGCCACTCCTTCGACGGCCGGACCCGGATCGGCGTCCAACACCGCGACATCAAGCCGTCCAACATCCTCCTCTTCGGCGGCGGGGCCAAGGTGGCCGACCTCGGGATGGCCCGGGCGATGGAGGGCGAGGTCTCCGGCCACACCGGGATCTGGACCTTCTCCTACGCCGCCCCCGAGTTCTTCCGGGGCGAGACGACCCGCCAGTCCGACCAGTACGGCCTGGCGGCAACCTACTGCCAGCTCCGGTGCGGTCGGCTTCCCTTCGAGGGGACCGCCGCGTCGGTGACCGCCGGGCACCTCTTCGGCAAGCCCGACCTCGACGCCCTCCCCGAGCCCGAGCGGCCGATCGTCGAGCGGGCCCTGGCCAAGGTTCCCGGCGACCGCTGGCCCGACTGCCGGGCGTTCGTCAACGCCCTCCGGGCGATCCCCTCGGGCGAGGTTCCCGACTCCCTGATCGAACCCGATAGCCCGGTCGACATCCCCCGGGAGCAGCGCTCGTCCACCGGGGCCATCTCCGCCCTGCCCACCGGCTTCGACCCCCTGTTCGGCCCTCAGACCGGCACCGGCTGGCGGGACTTCGACTCGACCGACGACCGGGACGACGGCCTGGCCTCGCCCACCGGCTTCCCGGAGCACCCGGCCGCCCCCGACTCGCCCGACCAGGTGGTGACCCGGATCCTCCCCGCCTCCGAGCCCGAACTCCCCGCGATCGAGCCCAAGGCCCTTGCGATCGAGCCCGAACTCCCCGCGATTGAGCCCAAGAAGGCCCTTGCGATCGAGCCCGAACTCCCCGCGATCGAGCCCAAGAAGGCCCTTGCGATCGAGCCCGAACTCCCCGCGATCGAGCCCAAGGCCCTTGCGATCGAGCCCGAACTTCCTGCGGTCGAGCCCGAGCCGCCTGTCATCAAGGCTGAAGCTGAAGCCGAAGCCCCGCCCGCTCCCCCGCGTCGGTCGGCCCGGATCCGGCAATGGGCCGCCGCGGCGGCGACCGTGATCGCCCTGGCGGCCGTCGGCCTCCAGGCCCCGATTCACCTCCAACAGGGCCCGGACGCCCCCGGTGCCGGGCTCCCCGAGTCCGCCCTGGTCGACGCCGGACCCCGGCCCCCCGAGCCCGGTCTGGTCGTCGCCGGTGGGATCGGTTCGGCCGCCGGGCTGGGAGAATCCGACTCGACCTCCCCGGAGGAGTCGCCCCCGCCGACGCCTCTGCCGCCCGCTCCGATCGTGAGCCAGGCGAGCCTCAAGCCGGTCGAGCCCGAGCCGGCCCCCCCGCCGACCTCCTCGCCGGCCGCCCCGATCGTGAGCCAGGCGAGCCTCAAGCCGGTCGAGCCCGAGCTGGCCCCCCCGCCGGCCGCCCCGATCGTGAGCCAGGCGAGCCTCAAGCCGGTCGAGCCCGAACCGGCCCCTGCACCGGCCGCCGAAGAAATCCGGTCCGCTCCGATCCCCTCGCCCGAGGCGGACCTCACGCCCGCCGCGGCGACGATCCGCCCGGCCCCGGCCCCGGTCACGGCCCACTCCCCGGCCCCGGCCGTCCGCCCCGACCTGGCGCTGGAAGGCCCTATCGAGCTGGAGGTCGCCGGCCTCGGAGCCCTCTCCCCCCTCCCCCCGAGGATCCGGGAGTTGCCCCCCATCCCGCCCCGATCGGGCCATCAGGAGCCGACCGCGCCACGGGATCCCGCCGGGAGGTCGACACCGGATCAGGCCGGACCGCAAGTGAACCCCGGCCCGATCGGCGGAGATCGCGGAAAAGAGGCTCGCGGTCGGAACCCGGCCGCGCCGGTCGTGAGATCCGCGAGCGGACCCGAAGGGCCGGCCGCCCATCCGCCCGACCCGGCCCCGAGGACGGTGGCCTTCAACGAGCCGCCCACGACCTCCAGCCCGTTCCGGAACATCGGCCCGAGCCCCGCCGAGGCGGCCTTCGCCCGGGGCCGGGACCTCATGATCCGCGAATCCTTCGCCCGGGCCGTCGCCGAGTTCGACGAATCCATCCGGCTCGACTCCAGCCATGACGCGAGTTACCTCCCCCGGGCTGTCGCCCGCCACCGCTCGGGCCACCCCGACGGGGCTTTGGCCGACTACGACGAGGCGATCCGTCGCCGGTCCGGCGACTCCCTGGCCTACATTGCCCGGGGTCAGGCCCACCACGACCTCGGGCTCTTCGCCAAGGCCATCGTCGACTTCGACCGGGCGATCCAGCTCAACCCCAAGGACGCCGACGCCCGCCTCCGGAGGGGCCTGGCCCGCTACCGATCGGGCGACTACGCCGGGTCGATCGCCGACTTCGACGAGACCCTCCGCCTCGACCCCAAGAACGCCCGGGCCACCGGGTTCCTCGCCGACGCCCGGGCTCGGATCGAATTCCGGACCGACCGCGCGACCGCCCTCCAGGCCATCCCGGGCCGGCTCCCCGCATCGACCCCGGCCCCCAACCGGCCCCCCGCGACAGCCTCCCAGCCCGCCGCGGCTCCCCCCGCCCGGAACAATCCGGCCCCCGCCAACGCGCCCAGGCAGAAACCCGCCCAGCCCCAGCAGCAGCAGCCTCGGCCCATGCAGCGAATGTTCAACAAGATCATCCCCCGGCCGTTCCAGCGGACGAGGTAGCCCGCCGGTCCACCCCGCGACCGGCGTGAACCTCCCGGTGAGGGGTCGAGCAACGAGCTCGTCGTTCGATCGTCCCATGGACGTAAGCATGGGAAATCCTATGCTTGCAGCCCCGGAAGGGCGATTGTCAGTCGCCTCTTCGGGGTTGCAAGTCATGAAGCTTTCGAGGTTTACGGCAAACGGGCGTCGACTCCGGATTCAAGCGTGCCCCTCGGCGGTGGTCGTCCGCCGGCCGTGGCCGAATGCGAGGTAAAGCGAGGGCATCAGGAACAGGTTGAGGACGGTCGAGGTGACCAGGCCGCCCAGGATCACCACGGCCATCGGGTGCTCGATCTCCTGGCCGGGCTTGTCGCCTCCCACGGCGAGCGGGACCAGGGCCAGGCCGGTGGCCAGGGCGGTCATCAGGATCGGCGCCAGCCGCTCGATCGAGCCTCGGATCACCAGCTCGGGGCCGAAGGGCTGGCCCTCCTCCTCCTCCAGGTGGCGGTAGTGGCTGACCAGCATGATCCCGTTCCGGGCGGCGATTCCGAGCACGGTCACGAAGCCGACCAGCGAGCCCAGCGACAGGACGCCCCCGCCCAGGACCGCGCCGAAGACCCCGCCGATCAGGGCGAAGGGCAAGGTGAGGAAGACCAGGGCGGTCAGCCGGGCCGTCCGGAAGTCGGAGTGGATCACCAGCAGGACGCCCAGGAGCGAGAGGCCGGCCAGCATCAAGAGCCGCTGGCGGGCGGTCTCGCGGGTGGCGTATTCGCCGAGGAACTCGGGGAAGTATTCGCGGCCCATCGGGACCGCCTTGACCTTCTCCTGAAGCGCCCGGGCGACCTGGCCGAGGTCGGCCCCGGCGGTGACGTTGCACTGGATGTCGATCTTCCGCATGGCGTTCTCATGCGTGATCACGTTGGGGGCGGGGACCATCGCCACGTCGGCCACGTCGCCGAGCCGGACGAAGGCGCCGGCGGGGGTCTCGATCGGCAGGTTCCGGAGGGCGTTGGGGTCGTCGCGGACCTTCTCCACGCCCCAGAGGAAGACGTCGAAAATCTTCGACTGGTCGTACAGTTCGCCGACCTTGGCGCCCTTGACCAGCGTGGTCGCCGCCCGCCGGACGTCGCCGGGGGTCAGCCCGAGCCGGGCCGCCGCGTCGGGCCGGAGCCGGACCTCCAGCTGCGGGACCAGGACCTGCTGCTCGACCTTCAGGTTGGCCACGCCGGGGATGTCGTGGACCGCGTCGTAGACCTCCTGCGCCTTGGAGCGGAGTTCGGCCACGTCGGGGCCGTAGAGCCGGACCACGATCGTCGCCCCGGCACCGGTGAGCACCTCCTTGATTCGCTCGCGGAGGTAGGTCAGCACGTCGCGGGTCAGGCCAGGGTAACCGTTGATGGCGTCCTCGACCTTGGCGACGGTCTCCTTGTAGGGGGCCTTCTCGTCGATGCTGATCCAGAGTTCGGTGAAGTTCGGCCCGACCACCTCGTCGGCGACCTCGGCCCGGCCGATGTGCGAGCCGAAGTTGTTCACGCCCGGGATCGCCCGGAGTTCCTTGCTGGCGTCGGCGGTGATCCGCCGCATCGCTTCCAGCGAGGTCCCCGGCTTCTCGACGAAGTGCATCAAGAAGTCGGTCTCCTTGAAGTTGGGCAATAGCTCCTCGCCCAGCCCGAGGAGCGCCCAGCCGCTGGCGGCGAAGGCGGCCAGCAAGACCGCCACGGCCGCATAGGGCCGGTGGACCAGCCCCGGGAGGACCGCCCGGTAGATCGCCTGGAGCGCCCGGACCAGCGGCGAGACCCGGTGGCGGTCGACCGAGCCGGGCAACAGCATCAGCGAGAGCGCCGGCGTCACCGTCAGGGCCACCAGCAGAGAGGCCAGGATTGCCAGGATATACGCCATCGCCAGCGGCCGGAAGAACGACCCGGTCAGCCCCTCCAGGAACAGGACGGGGATGAAGACCAGGATCACGATCAGGGTGGCGTAGACCACCGCGCTCCGGACCTCCATCGAGGCCGCCAGGATCACCTCGAAGGCCGACCTGCGCCCCCCCTCGGCCCGGTTCTGGCGGAGCCGGCGGACGATGTTCTCGACGTCGATGATCGCGTCGTCGACGACCTCGCCCATGGCGATCACCAGGCCGGCCAGGACCATCGTGTTGATGGTCGTCCCCATCGCCCGGAGGACCACCCCGGCGGCCACCAGCGAGAGCGGGATCGCCGTCAGGGAGATCAGCGCCGTCCGCCAGTCGTAGAGGAAGGCGACCAGGATCACGATCACCAGGCCGCAGCCGACGAGCATGGCGTGGCCGAGGTTGTCGATGGAGCGCTCGATGAAGGTAGCCGGTCGGAAGATCGTGGGGTCGACCTTGACCCCCTTCTTGCCCAGGTCGAGCAGGCCCAGGGCCTTCTCGACGTTCCGGGTCACGTCCAGCGAGTTGCCCTGCGGCTGCTTCTCGACGATCAGGAGCAGGCCGGGCACGTCGTCGATGATCGCGTCGCCGATCGGCGGCGGGTTGCCGATCCGGACCTCGGCCAGCTCGCCGAGCCGGAGCGGGGCGCCGTTCCGGAAGGCGACCACGGTGTTCCGGAGGTCGCTGGTCGTCTCCACCGACGAGCGGTGCCGGACGGCGATCCGCTGATTCGGGGTGTCCACGAACCCGCCGCCGGCGACCATCACCGCGTCGGTGAGGGCCTTGTTCACCACGTCCAGCGTCACCCCCACCGAGCGGAGCCGCTCGGGGTCGATGAGGACCTGGAACTGGCGGTCACGCTGGCCCCAGATCGCCACGTTGGCCACGCCCGGGACCGACATCAGCTTGGGCCGGATCGTCCACTTGGCCAGCTCCGAGAGGTCCATCTGGCTGAGGGTCTTCGACGTCACCCCGATCTTCATCACCCGGCTCAGGCTCGACAGCGGCGAGAGGATCACCGGCGGCCGGGCGACCGCCGGGAGCCTCGACGCCGCGATCGTCAGCCGCTCGTTGACGAGCTGCCGGGCGGTCATCAGGTTGGTGCCCTCCTGGAAGATCAGGACGACCGAGGAGAGCCCCAGGACCGACTTGGACCGGAGCGTCTTGAGGTTCGAGGTCCCGTTCAGAGCGCTTTCCAGCGGGACGCTCACCAGGCTCTCGACCTCCTCGGTCGACAGCCCCGGCGCCTCGGTCTGGACCTCGACCAGCGGCGGGGCGAACTCCGGGAAGACGTCCAGCGGGGCGTCCTGCGCGGCGCGGACGCCGTAGATCATCAGCACGATCGAAGCCGCCAGGACGAGCACCCGGAGGCGGAGCGACGTGGTCACGAGCCAGTTCATGCATGTTCTCGCGGAGAGGAGATGTCTGGGGTCCGGGCGATCGGCCCGGGGATCACATGGTGAATCTTATGAAGCTATGCAAGAAGCCGGCGGCGACCCACCCCAGGCCCAGGGCCCTGCCGGCGCGGTCGATCCCGCCTGGTTCGGGGCGGAGTCGGCGGCCCAGCGCCAGGAGCACCCAGGCGAGCAAGATCGCCCGGCCGATGATCGTTGAGTTCGGCAGGTCGATCGCCAGTCGGCAGAGTGAGTTGAGTAAGAACCTGTCATCGAAGTAACCCAATTTCTCCTGAATGTTCTCGGCGACGCACATCCCGTGGAGGGCGACCGCCGTCAGGCAGGCCACCGTCCCCGGCTGGCAGAGAGCTCGGCGGAGCGAAGGCCCGGGTCGGCGGAACCGCACCAGGAGCCACCCCGCCGACACGGTCAGCAGCAGCTTGTCTGCCGCCCAGAGGGCCACGCAGGTGTAATAGTAAGCTCGGCCGTGATGATCCTCCCAGGAGCCTCCGGGATGCGTCCCCTCCCGGATGGCGGCCAGCCCGACCGCCGCCGAGGCCACCAGCAGCAGGGCGTCCAGCAACTTGAGGTGTCGGCGGCTCGGCGTTCGCAAGGTGGGCACTCACCGAGGGGGGGCAATGATGAAGTGCAATGTGTACGAGATCCAGCCGACCCCCAACGCTATCCCCACCAGGTCGATCCAATCGCGCCCGGCCCTGAGGCGGCGGCCTGCGATCAGTAAGGCCCACGCCGCGACCACCGCGTAGCCGACGCCCTGCTCCGTCCAGTAGCCCCAGTAGCCGAAGGATCTCTGGACGGCGAAGAGGCTCCACGGGTCGAAGGGGACCGGTGGGGGTGGGCTCGGCTTTCCCCCCGACGCATCAGCCAAGGTCGCGATCGCGACGACCGCCAGACACTCCAACCGATCGAGGGCGAGGAACCCCATCGCCGTGGCGACGGCTACCATCCCGGGCTCGCGGAACAATCGGCGCGACGATGGCCTCGGGGCGCGGAGGCGGATCATCAACCAGGCACACGACCCGAAGATCAGGAGAGGCTCGGCGAACAGGAATAGGGCGAAGGCCGGCGAGGTCGTCCGGATGACCTCGTCGCCGAGGGCCGCGGCCTCCTCGACATTGACCTGCTCGTGCCAGCGGCGAAGGGCCGTTACACACGCAATCCACGCCGCCGCCAGCAGGACGGCCGCGTCCCTCAGCGTGAATCGGCGGCATCCGGCGCTCACCGCCTCCCGACCTCGATAGTCATATCGCGTTCCGGGTCCTGCCCGTAGCACACTTTCCGCTCCTCCGTCGAATCCGGGAGCGGATTCGGAAGGCCGCCCTTTCAGCCGAGCTGCTCGGCCCGGTCGTCCTCGGCGAGCCGCCCGACGCGGTGCTCCTGGAAGAACCCGAAGATGCCGTGATCCCCCCGCTCTCCCCGACTCGCCGGGGCTCACTTGGACCCGGCGAACTCGGTGCCGAACAGCTCGGCCGCGCCGTCGGTGACGACCTTGGTCCCGGGCTTGGGGCCGAGGGCGAGCACGGCCTCGGGGCCGACGACGTGGTCGACGACGACCCGGCGGCGGGCGAAGGCGTGCTTGCCCAGGCTCTCGTAGACCCATCCGCCGCCGTTGTGGTCGTAGAGGACCGCGGCGTAGGGGACGACCAGCGACTCGGCCTCGCCCTTGAGCGGGAGGGTCACGCCGACCCGCTGGCCGGGGCGGAGCTTGCCGTCGTGGTTCTCGACCTCGTAGTAGAGGTCGACGGTGGTGGCCAGCGGGTTGGCCGAGGGGGTGGTCCGGACCGGTCGGGCGGCCTTGGTGGGGCGGCCCGGGGCGTCGGCCAGCCCGCCGATGGCGGCGTCGCGGTCGACGGCGATGGTCTCCTCCTCGCCGACGAAGACCGGGACCCGGACGTACATCGGGTCGAGGTTGGCGACCTCGAAGAGGACGCTCCCGGCGGGGACCTGCTGGCCGACCTGCACCGGGACGTTGATCAGGACGCCGTCGGCGGGGGCCCGGAGCGGCAGCGGGGCGAGCTTGCCGGCGTCCTCGGCGCCGTCGCCCATCGCCTTCCGGAAGACCGCCATCCGCTTCTCGGCGGCGTCCAGGGTGGCCTTGGCCGAGTCGTAGGCGTTCCGGGCGTCGACCAGGGCCGAGGGGGGGACGTCGCGGTTCTGGGCCAGCTTCTCGGTCCGTTCCAGGATCGCCTTGGCGTTCTCGAACCGGGGCTTGGCGACGTCGAGGAGTCCCTCGGCGTCGGCCCGGGCGACGGCGAAGTTGGCCCGCTCCACTGGCGTCATCAGCGCCCGGTCGGCCGAGAGGATCGGCAGGAGCGTGAAGATCGCCTGCCCCTTCTTGACCGCCAGGCCGGGGCTCGGCGCGACGCCGGCCTCGGCCGAGGTCAGCGTCCCGGTCTGGGGGGCCGAGACGATCGACGACTTGCCCGGCGGGACGACCACGTCGCCGCCCATGGTCAGTGCCCGGGGGGCCGCCCGCCGCTCGATGGCCGCGGTGACGATCTTGAGCCGCCCCTCGGCCTCGGGCTTGAGCGTGACCACGACCAGATCCCCCTCGCCCGGCAGCTTGGCCACCGAGGACGGGCTCGCCGGCTTGGCCGCCGGGGCGGCCGGCCTGGTCGAGCAGCCGGCCAGCCCCGCCGCCAGGAGCGCCGCGAGGGGCGTCACGACACGACCCATCTTGACGGTTTTCACTATCTTCCCCTCAAGGGACAAGATCCGGGACCGGCCACTCGATAACCAAAATACCCGAAAACGGACAGGGACGTCAGGGGAGGTTCCCGAGGGCCCGGACCTTTCGGCCCTCAAGAAGGGCGACCATCCCCTGGCCGGAGGCTCCGCGAAGGACGCGGGGGTCGCCGGGCTTGGCCGATCGAGGCCGAGGACGCGACCGACTCTCCCCTCGAATGCAGGATGCGTGCCCCATGCGACCGACCCTCGCCTTGCTCGCGCCGGTCTTCGCGATCTGCGTCGGACCGGAGGCCCTCGCCGACGACGTCCCCCGGCCGCCCTCGGCGACCGGCCAGCCCGCCGGCCCGGCGCCTCGCGGGATCCTCGGCCGGTTCCGGAAGCCGGCGGCTCCCGAAGTCCCCGCCAGCCCGCCCCGGACCACTCAGGCCCCGGTCCAATCCCCGGCGAGCGTGCCGGCCGCGGCGACGCCCGCCCCGGCCCCGATGTCGGGCCCGCTCCGATCGATCCCGACGGGGCGGGATCCCTCGGCGACCCCGGTCGCCGACGCCCCGATCCGGCGGACCCAGGCGACCCCGGCCGACCTCGGCATGCCGATCGGCCCGGGGACCGACTCGACGGCCTCCACGCCCGGCCAGTCGATCTCGCTCCAGCAGGCCCTGACCGGGGCCCTGACCAGCAACCCCGACCTCGTCGCGCTCCGCCAGGGGAACCCCGCCGGGGCTTCGGCCGAGGCCGTCGAGGTCGCCCGCCGGTTCCCCGTCGCGCTCAACCCGACGGTCTTCATCGACTACCGGCCGATCACCCTGATCCCGCAGAATACGTTCGGCAACGGCTCCGCCGGCAACGGGACCGGCGCCACCGGCAATGGGTCGGGGGCCGGGGGCGGGGGCCGGTCCGGGGGCTTCTACCACAACGGGCAGGGCTACCTCCTGGTGGCGATCCGCCAGCCGATCGAGTTCGGGCACCAGACCACCCACCGCCACGGGATCGCCAAGGCCGCTTACAAGCAGGTCCAGTGGCAGGTCGTCCAGGCCGAGCTGACGGCCCTGGTCCAGACTTACCGCTTCTTCCAGACGTCCGCCTATCGCCGCGAGCGGCTGAGAGTGGCCGAGCAGCTCGCCGACTTCAACGACAACCTCTTGAAGACCCTGGAGCGCCGGCTCGGGGCGAACCAGGCCCAGCCGGCCGACGTGGCCCTGGCCAAGGTCGAGGCCCGGGCGACCCGCCAGCTTGCCAAGGCGGCCCGGCAAGATTACCTCACCGCCCTGACCGACCTCCGGAACCAGATCGGGATCCCCGAGTCGGCCGCCGAGTCCGAGCCGCTGGGGGAATTCGCCCTGCCCGGCAACATCCCGCCGATCGACGAGCAAGCGATGGTCCAGGCCGCGCTGTCGTGCCGGCCCGACCTCCACGCCGCCCAGGCCGCCATCGAGGGCGCCGCCTCGGCCGTCCGGCTGGCCCAGGGAGACCGGATTCCCACGACGATCTTCGGGCCCCAGTACGTCCAGGACGAGGCGGGGATCCAGTATATCGGCTTCAACCTGGTCCCGACGTTGCCGATCCTCAACAACGGCAAGGCTCTGGTCCGCCAGCGCGAGGCCGAGCAGCGGCGGGCCGTGGTCGTCTACCAGCAGGCCCAGCAGCGGGCCGTCTCGCAGGTCCGGGCCTCCGTGGCCAAGTGGAACGGGGCAACCCGACTGGTCAACGACTCCTCCGGCCTGACCCAGGAGCTGGGCGGCGAGGTCGCCAGCCTGGAACGCCTCTTCGAGGCCGGCCAGACCGACCTGACCCGGGTCCAGCAGGCCCGCCAACGCCTGATCCAGCTCGAAACCGCGCAGCTCGACGCCCTCTGGGCCGCGACCCAGGCCCAGGCCGACCTGATGCTCGCCCTGGGGGTCCCCAGCATGATCCAGGGCCTCCTCCAGGCCGCCGAGGCCGACGCCGGGATCGCCCCGGGAACCGCCCCCACCCCGGCACCCGGATCACCCATGCCCCCCGGGACCGTCCCCCCGACCCCGCCGACGTCGTCCCCCTTCGCCCCCGCCCCGAGGTGACGAGGTCCGGGCTCCGGGCGTGCCATCCCCCACCACCGGCCGGGCCGGTGGGCGGAATGGCGCGTCCAGGGTGATTTCGGCGGCGGGCTCGGCTCAGGCGAACCCGCGACGGGCCGGACCGACCGATTGCGGCCCCTCGTTGCACCGCTCGACCCTCCCGGTGTGCGGGACCGGGACCGGCGGGGCGGCCGGCGGGAGGATCGGGGACGCCCCGGACCCCCCAGCGCCGGACGAACCCAAGGGCTCGTCGGCTTTCCCCGGCTCGGCCACCTCGACCACAACCTCGGACTCGGCCGCCTCGGCCTCGACCCGGCGGAATTCGGCCAGCGCCTTGTAGACGCCGCGCTCGGCCGCCGCTTCGTAGCGTCGGGCCAGCGTCGCCTCCTTGGAAGCGTCGAACAAGGCCCGGTCCGCCGCCGTCGCCCGGTCGGACTCGATGGCTTCCAGGTCGAGCGTCTCGCGGTGCCCGAGCAGCGACTCGATCTCGGCGTCGATCAGCTCGGCCATCCGGTCCCGCGCCCAGGCCCGGCGATCGGGATCCGGCAACCCCTCCCTCTCGCCGGCCAGGAGGTACTTGAACTCCCCGTTGATCGCCTCGCTCAACGCGCGGACGCGGGTGACGGGGACGTCCACATACCGCGAGGAGGTCAGGTCGGCCAGCCGGACCCCGTAGGTCCAGTCCCACCGGCCGCCGCCGGGATGGTCCAGCTCGTCGCGGAGTTCCAGGAAGGCGGCGATCAGGTGGTCGACCCCCTCGGGCATCGCGCGGAGCTTCCGGACGTGGGTGGCGGGTTCCCTGGCGATGTACGACATGAGTTCGTCGACCTCGGCGAGCCGGGCCTCGTCGAAGGCGGCCACGGCGTGATCGGCCAGGTGCTTCGTGGCGGCCCGCTCCTGCTTCGAGCAGCGCTCGACCCGGACGGTCAACTCGGCCAGGCGGTCGACGAGGAAACGACCCATCTCGGTCCGGGGCGCCATCTCGGCCTGCATCGCCCTGGATCGGCGCTCGACCTCGGCCGAGTCGTCGAGCGGGACCACGACGCCGGCGCCGGCCATGCCGTGCCTGGTCGAGTTCCGGCGGGATCGGTCCCGGCCTTCGGGGCTGGTGGGCCCCCGGCTCCTGGCCCCGTTGATCCGGGCGGCGATCTGGCGGGCTTCGCTGATGGCGGGCATGGGGACGGCTCCGGCTCGGGGTGCTTTTGCTCGGGGTCTCCCCATAAGGATCGTGTCCCGAGGGGTCCGCTTAGCATACTTCCCCGAAAAAATCGCGGATCCGGCCCCGGACTACCGGGGGGAGTCCTTCCGGACCCGGCCCTGGCCCTGGCCGGCGTAAAGCCGGGCGAGCTCGACCATCAGGGGTTCGAGCTGGGCGTAATACTCGTCCTCGGCGAGCTTGCTTTTCTGGTCGCGGAGGGCAGCCACGGCCAGCTCGATCCGGTCGCGGTCGCGGCGGGACTCGGAGGGGATGGCTCGCTCGCGGTCGCTGGGGACGAGGTGCCACTGGTGGGCCCGGAGTCCGTCGGCCGCGGCGCCATCCTTGGCCCGCCGGGTCGCCCGGACGCCCCGGAACCAGTCGGCGGGGGTTCCGAGCTTGTCGCCGTTGTCGTCGAGCAGGGCGTGCTCGGTGGCCAGGCGGGACTTCGATTTGTAGAACTCCTCGGTCCGGCCGGCGGCGGCGATGTAGGCTTCCAGAAGCGAGACCTGGCCGTCCTTATCGAGGTCGGCCCGGGGGTCGCCGATTGACTCGGCGAGGTGCTGGCCGAACCGGGCGAAGTTCGATTCGGCCCCGCTCCGGGTGGCGGCCACGATCACCCGGTTCTCGCCCGAGAGCCTGGTCAGGAAGGGTCCGCTGGACGACGAGCAGTCCAGGACCGCGACCGGCCGCCGGATCGGGGCCAGCCACCCGGCCAGATCGGCGTCGGTCACGTCCGGCCCCCGGAGGTTGAACTTGGCCTGGCGGCCGTCGAACGAGCCGTGACCGATCAGGACCAGCCAGAGCGGGCCGCCGCCGGTTGCCCGTTCGGACAGGGCCGAGCGGAGCCGGTCACGGTCGGCGGGGGGCTCGTCCTTGCCTCCACCGATCCGGATCGACTCGGCCCCGGCCCGGGCGGCGGCCGCTTCCCAGAGGTCGGCCCAGCGGCGGAAGTCGGTTTCGTACTCGGGCGAGCCCGGGGCGCCGAGGACCAAGAGGACCGTCGGCCGGTCGTCGGCGCCAAGGGTCGCGAGGCTCAGGAGGGTGGCGAGCAGGGTGGGCATGGGGTGGCCTCGTGGGGATCCGGTGTGACCGGGTGGATTCCATGCGGGCCGCCCCCTCTTCACCCTCCCCCACGAAGGGGGGAGGGGGCCAGAAGGGGGGGGGGAGAAGTCCGACGGGGCCTCGATCCTCACCTTTTGCAAGGGGCCTCGTGGGGAGGGGGCCGGAAGGGGCCGGAGCCGATGGATGATGTGCCCTTCCCCTCTTCATCTGGCTCCCTCCCCCATCGTGGGGGAGGGTGAAGAGGGGGCGTAGGGACCGCCGGCAACCCCCGAACGTCAAGCCAGGCCGTTGACGCGTCGGAGGCCCCACTCGGCGGCGAGGCAGGCGATGGCGGCCAGGAAGTAGAGGGGGTTGTGCCAGAGGGGCGAGGTCCAGGGCTCGGTGATCGGGGCTCCGCGGGCGGCGAGGCCGGCGACGAAGGCTTCGAGCTGGTCGCCGTCGATGACCTCGCCGCCGGTCCGGGCGGCGAGGGTCTGGAGGAATTCGCGGTCGGGTTCGAGGCGGGCGAACTCGTCGGCGGCGGGCTGGGCGGCGTATCCGGCCTCGCGGGTCCCGAGGGCGGACCCGTCGGGGGCGGTGGCGGTGGCGGTCAGGCGGTAGGCCCCGGGGAGGCGGGGGACGTAGGTCGCGGCGTAGGTCCCGGCCTCCCGGCCGTCGGGCGGGGCGTCGAGGGTCAGGTCCCCGCCCCCGCCGGGTCGGCTGATCTTGAGGGCGACCCTGGCGTTGTCGAGCGGGCGGTACTCGGCGTCGCGGACCCGGGCGACGACCTCGACAGCGGGGCCGGCGGCTCCGAGCCGGGGGCGGACCGACATCTCGACCCGGCCGGGGACGTCGCCGACGAGCCAGCGGACCGTCTGCCGCCAGGAGCGATCGAGGTCGCTCTGGGCCGGGTCCTTGCGTTTCAGGCCCCAGCGCCAGAGGTCGCCGATCATCAGGGCGGCGGCCCGCCCCTTGCCGAAGGGCTGGGCCACCAGGGCTGGGGCGAGGTCGCCGCCAGGTCCGCGAACCTCGGAGAGGACCGACGCCCCAGGCTTGAGCGCGCCGACGGCGCTGAGGGTCCGGAACGAGGACATCGAGGCCAGCCGCTGGCGCTCCTCGTCCTCGGTCTTCCGGGTCCGGACCCAGGGCTGGAGCCAGCCCTCGCGGGTCAGGACCAGCCGATAATCGCCGTCAACCGGGTCCGACGGTGCCGGCCCCGGGCGGTTGAGGTAGACCGGGAGAACCTCGCCGACCGGGGTCCGGTCGTACTTCCCCTCGGCGAACGAGTCGGGCCCGCCGAGCATCAGGAGGCCCCCGCCCCGTCGGCTCACGAAACCCCGGATCAGGGCCAGTTGATCCTGGGTGAAGAAGGCGGCCTCGACGTCGTCCAGGATGATCGCGTGGTAGCGGTAAAGCTCGTCGGCGGCCTTGGGGAAGCCGTCGCGCAGCTCGGACTCGTCGACGGTCCCCAGGCGGATCAGGACCGGCTGGTCAGCCCGCTCGCCCGAGTCGGCGTCGGCGTTCTCGAAGCCGTCGAAGAGCGGCGAGGCCGTCCGGCCCCCCGATGCCTGGAAGTCGAACTTCGGCTGCCGTCGGGCGATCCGGAGGAGCCCGACCAGCTCGACCTGCTCGTCCTCCCCCAGCGCCCGGCGGAGGAACTTGAACTCCCAGTTGGGCCGGCCGCCGACGTAGAGGACCCGGTACGGCCCGGCCCCCTGATCGACCACGACGAGCCGGGCGTTGTTGGCCGTGGTCTGCTCGCCGGTCGAGGCTTCGTCGACCCTCTTGTCGGGCGACTCGGCCGAGGCGGCGAAGGCCCGGACGTTGAAGAAGTGGACCCCCTTCCTGGCGGGGCGGAACTGGAAGCGGAAGCCGAGGGGCTGGCCCTCGGGTCCGGCCGTGGCCTCCTGGCGGCCGACCTCGTGGCCGGCTTCGTCCAGGACCACCGCGACGATCGACTGGCCGGCGAAGCCGACGGCGCGGACCTCGGCCCGGACCACGACGGGGGCGGACTCGAAGTTGGTCTGGCTCACCGAGACCTCGCCGACGCCCACGTCCCGCGCCACCCCCCGGCGGGGGGGCAAGACCGGATAAATGGGCGGGAGCCGCGCGAAGTCGATCGCCCCGAGGTCGGTCCGGTTGCCGTCGGTGAACATCAGGACGCCGGCGAGCGGGAGTCCGCGGAACCGCCGCGCCAGGGCCCCGAGCGAGCCCCCGATCGAGGAGCCGGGGCCGTCGAAGGCGAGGCCCTCGAAGCCCTCGACCGCGCGGAGGTGGGAGTCGAAGGCGTAGCTCCGGAGGTCGAAGTCCTGGCCGAGCCGGGTTCGCCAGGGGGTCTCGTTCTTGAGCCGGTCGCGGATCCAGTCGCCTCGGGTCCCGGGGGCCCCGTCGTCGCCGATGGTGAGGCTCCGGCTGGTGTCGGCCAGGACGGCGAAGGCGTTGGCCCCGCGCCGGGGTCGGCTGCCGGTCAGGAGGGGTTCGAGGAGGCTGAGGATCAGGATCGCCAGGCCGAGGCCCTTGAGCAAGGCCCCGGCGAGCTTGATCGACGGGCGGACGGGGGCCCGGGCGTAGCTCCAGAGGAGCGAGGCGGCGACGGTCCCCAGCAGGACGAGGGCCCCGAGGGTCCACTGGGGGGCTCCCCAGACCAGGCCGGTCGGGGTCATCGGCCGCTCCCGAGTCGTTCGTAGTAGCGCCGGACGCCCT
>JAABUP010004450.1_pt1 | contig 22850 bp, 28 predicted proteins | sample 5559201 | NCBI WGS metagenome assembly JAABUP01 (sample SAMN10711887, study PRJNA513373) | rock metagenome | isolation source: Antarctica rocks | place: Antarctica | reverse complement strand
CCAATGATCAATGTACATGGATGTGGTGTGTGACTGCAGCTGCAAGACATGAAGAGAGCAATAGGTGTGACCTTTCTTGTCTCAGTAGCAGCTGAATTGCCTCACAAAGGGACCAGACCAGGCACTGAGACTTTGACCATATGTGAGGGTGCTCAAGGGCTGAGAGAAATGCTGCTGCTGCCAGACCAATCCAAGTACAACTTGGAAGCATCTGCAGCTTACATTGCAGACCAGAAAGCTCAAGGCAGCGCCCGAAGGTGATAGACGCCAGCCTCTTGGTGTTTATAATGTCAAAGCATTCAACCTACATTTATGCATTGCAGAGTCTGGATCGATCTTTGCTGTGCACACTCAGCAAAATGCATTAAAGACTCTTCAAGTATTGCAGCATACAACAGATGCACACAATGATACAGCTGTGTTTTGACTCAATATGACGTTTGTCTAGTTGCATGCTTGTGCAGGGTGGACCTTGAGAAGACTCAAATGGCAGCTGAGGGTCTTGCCAAGCTCAAGAATCGCGCAAGGCAGATGACTACTAAGCAGTTCAACATAGACAATGGATGGACTGATGACAACAAGCAGCAGTGTGGTATGTGTGTGGCAAGCAACAATCCTTTCTGTCATTGCATTGTGCAATACCTTTTCTAGACACTCATTTGCAGATTGCGAGCAGGGCATGGCAAGTAGCTGTTGCAAAGAGAGTGGCCATGGAGCTTAACAGTTGTTGCAGCATTGCAGGAAGAGACAAGGTTCACTGGGTTGAGCATGTTTATGCAAACTTTCAAAAGAACAGGGGCAAGTTTCAGTCAGACTTTCCATGGTGGCAGCTTGGAGACTTCAGGTCATCTGCAATAGATTTGGCAAACAAGGCAACACTGAGGGAACTGTGCTTGAGGTTGTTTGCCCTAGAGAGAGCCAGACAGGTAAAGGCACCGTCTGACTCTGCATGCACAGCATGGTGGCGCTATATTTGCTGGACTAGATCTGATATTTTTGACCTGCAGGTAGACAGGCAGAGTCTTCGAGCTTATCAAGAAGCCTTCATGACGCCTTCCCAACCTGAACTAGAGCAGAACCCCGACAAGTCAGACTGGGAGTCTGCTGTTGTTGAGTTGCTAGATCTCAGGTTACTGTCATCACAGAGCGTAGGAACGCTGCTAGCGACCAGCAGGCAGCTCCGCAATCATGTGCATGATAACAGCACAAGCCTGAAGCTACGGAAGAGAGTGGACGTGGACTTACTGGTCAGGCAGAGATGGCCAAGGCTTGCAAAACTAGCTCTGCGCAAAATAGGATGGCCCACGGCTGCAGCAGCGGCGCAGGGTTCCTGGCATGCTCTACAAAAGCTTGAGTTCAGGAGGGGTGGCTTGGACTTGCTGGACGTGCAACATCTTGCCGGAAGCATGTTGCCTCAGCTGACCCGTCTGGGTCTGAGGTCCTGTGGCGCGGGCCCTGGGACGTGCAAAGCCTTGGTTAATGGGCATTGGCCTCATCTGGCTGCTCCAAACCTATATGGCAATTCACTGGGGCCTAATGATGTGCAAGATCTTGTACAGGGACACTTGCCATCCCTAGCAAGCTTGAATCTGGGCAACAACGAGCTTAAAGTTGGGAGGCAGGCCTCGACAATCCATTGGGAGTTTTGCAAATGGCCGCACCTCACAAAATTGCAAGTACATAACTGCTGCTTGAGTGTAGCAGACATTGAGGGCATAGTTAGAGTTCATTGGCCACTGCTTGCCCATTTGGATGTGAGGAAGAACGGCCTTCACTACACATACTTGAGGAGCCTTGCTCAAGGACACTGGCCAGAGCTTTTAGAGCTGAGGCTTGCAGACAATGACAATTCTGCAGCTGAGGATCTGGATCAAGCAAGCTGGAATAGCTTGCGCATGCTTGATCTACGTGCAGCAGATCTAGCACCCTGCATTTCATTGGAAACACTTCATGCTGTGCTGCGAGTGTTTGGAGAATCGCTATACACGTTGAAAGTCCGCTGTGAGATGCATTCGGTGACAGCAGCAGCTGCACAGCAGCAGAGCTGGCCATGCAAGACATCAATTCGCATGGATGCAACAGCTAGTGTGGCAATCTTGCAGAACTTGGCTGATATACACTGGCCAATAACGTGGCTTTTGCTCCGGTGTTTTCACGACACCCCCCCCAGCCATTGCACAACTTTTTCAGATTGATTTGACCAGGATGAAGTATCTGTCACTCAGCAGGCTTCGTATAGGTGTGCACACTGGTGATCCCGCTTTCAGATTCCAGGAAGGTAACTGGCCAGCATTGAAACACCTGGATCTGTCTGGTTGTGATTTGCAAGATGACTTTGTGGTGCAGTTAACAAGTGGGCAATGGCCTTTGCTACAGAAACTGAACTTGTCCCAAAACTTACTTGGTTTGCAAGGTGTCTCACAGCTTGTTGCTGGCCAGTGGCCAAATCTGGTTTTGCTAGATCTGCAGTACAATGACTTCGATCATATTGTAGCCTATAGCTATGACAGTAGTGTCATAGAAGAGTATAAATCTTTTGTGAAGTCTATCAAGGTCAAGTGGCCAGCTGTTCAGCTGCGGATCACACAGGATTACATGACAGATTGGACTATTAAGCAGTTAAGCCTGTAGAGGTGCCTCGAGCTTGGTTTGCAAGCTTTCAGTGTTCTGCCTGGGAGTGCAACCTCGTCAATGAGCTCACTATGCACCTAATCTCAACACAGAACAGATCAGCCCTATGGGATATTGCCATCCGACTGTAGAGCCTATCACTAATGCATATGCTTACGCCCAAAATGAAGACAGCACATGAAAACATAATACAGTATATGGATGCATGGAGGTGCTGCAGAGCAGGCGCTGCATCACATATAGATTTGTTTCAGTGCATTGACAGTGAGCTGTCCTGTCAGGTTTCATGTGCTGCGTCTTGCATTCATTTGACAATATGGTGGTAGCATACTTTAGACACGTCCGAGTTTAGCACACCAGCGCATGATTCGAAAGCCTTTAAATGGTCACATGACACCTAGAGACAGCTGTCTAGCATCAATCCCAAGCTTCTTTGCAAAGGCTGCTTCTCCTGCTACATCCAGCGCTGCATACTTATCATTTAGCTGCCCATCATCAGAGTCCGAATCAGACCCAGACATGAAGTGCTCATTCTCCTCAACTGCTGCATCAGCCGCCCGCTGTAACTCTTCTTGACACCACCGGATGAACTCATCCTCCACAATGGCTCCATTGCCGTCTTTATCAACAGAGGCAAACATCTCTTCTGCTTGTTCTGCTGTGTACCCTGCAATGCAATCCAATTATTGTTATAGCAGTAGCTCTTTTCAATCCCAAAACGTCTATCCTAATTCAGAAATCATCCCCACACTGGAAATCTAAACTCAGAAACGCCTGGGGAGATTGGGGAGATGTTTTAGAACATCAAGCAGGCTGAGCTATGTGATTGTTGTCACAACATCTGCAATGCACTAGTCAGCACATGCAGTGCATGGTTACTGCTGAGAAGTCAAATGATCATCTGCATGCTCTGCGCATCCACTGCTGACAATGATGATGCCCAGAATGACATGGATTGATCCTCATGATCAGAGGCAAAGCTTGTCGGTCAGGTACAGCATGATCCTGTCTCCATGACATATGTCAGGGGACATGTGCCATGACAGGGTTCGAGCTGACCCTCATTCCAGCACCAACTTCTGGAACAAGTTCAGTCAGCTGTGTGAAATACAGGTTTGGTTTTGATAGGCCTGGCTGCACTTGTCACTGAAGCATCTTACAACACAGGAGCATCAACACCCCACATTACGTTCAAAGAAATACACATGCACGTGGCGGGTACTGTTGTACAGAGTACAAGAGCTGATGCCCCCCCAACCACAGAGTAGGGCCATAGCCTTTGCAGAAACACACACATAAGCCGTCAGCCACCAGGCCATGTAACCAAGGCCAATCATGACTAAAGTAACTTGTTGTACAGATGAGCATTGCACAGCAGACATGTGCGCTGACTTGCAAAGTCGACACGAGTGGTGCAGGTTGATAAGTCGTGCATGCCTGCGTTCTGGATGCCTTCAACAAATTCACTCCTGCCAACATCACCACTGCCATCTGTGTCACATTCCTTGAAGGTGGCTTTCATCTCCCGGATGCGCTCAGGTGTCATTGTCACCTGCATGGTTGACAGAAAATGTGAATTGGCTGTCTGATTGGGTGATTGACTTGTACACTGTCTTTCTCAGCCTGCACAGAGCTGTGCAGAGCTTGACTGCTGCCTCACAGTCATCTCCTATGCAAAGCTGCAGGAACAGCGATGCATGCGCAAAGTTGTAAGGCAGTGGTAGTCTGTGACTGAAACAACTATCAACTGAAACAGGAAACTGTCTTCTCTGCAGACTCATACACAAATACTATTGTTCCAGGCCCATTTGTCCTTTCATCGTACCTCTTCCGTCAGCATTAGCTACATATACTCCTTGAGTAGTTGCCTTTACCATGTTCTCTTTTGACAGCCAGCATGCCAACAGTACTGTGTTTTGATGTGCTGTACATCAGACATGCATAAAGTTGTATTACGAGGTTGGGGTCACCTTGTAAGTGGTGTCGTGTAAGTGGTGTAATGCAGCTGGTGTCACCTTGTACGTGGTTTCATGTCAGTGTTGTTACCTGGTAAGTGGTGTCATGTGAGTAGTGTCACGTGAGTTGTGTCATGTGAGTGGTGCCTTGTAAGTGGTGTTTATGAGGTTCTGTTCTGACAGCCAGCAGGCCAGCAGTACTGTGTTTTGCTGTACAGTACATCAGACATGCGTGAAGTTGTTTTATGAGGCTGGTGTCACCTTGTAAGTGATGTTACCTTGTAAGTCGCTTTCTGGTCCCTAGCCATGCTCATGAGCTGGCGCACATTGCTCTCTGTGGCATTCGGGTACATCATTCTCACAAAGTCCTGCACGTCAAAGAAGAAGACTGAATACAACACTGGGGCAGCAAGGAAGCAGTATGTTGCCATTGCATTGGCACAGTTTATTGCCTACAGACACCAACATTGCACAGCTTCTGCACAGTTCCAAATATGGAATGCTGTGACTCAGCACATTGCATCTAAATATGCAGTGCACATCCACAATGCATAGATGGACTGGATGGTGTACAGCTTGTAAGCCATGCAGAGGCAGCTTCCAACTGTTGTGCATGGATCAAGATAAACCCTGAGATGTTTGAGGAGGCATGCTTGCAGCAGCAACACCCTGAACTGTTCCAGGAGGGATGCTTGCAGAGACGAGCTTGATCACCTTGAACACAAGGAAGCCCTTTCCAGCTCTGTCAATGTTGTTGAATAAGCCCTGTGTAAACCAGAAGCAGACTTGAGGTATGCAACTGTTTTGACAAGACAAAGTGCAGTACATGTTGTCTCCTAAGCAGCAGCTGTCTACCAAGCAGTAGTTGTCGTCCACCAAGCAGTAAGTGTCATGTAATGAGCAGTAGCTATTGTCTACTAGGCAGTAGCGTTGTCTACTAAGCAGCTAAGCCAGGAGATTGCAGCAGTGATCATGAACTGAGCAGCAAGCCTCATGAGCAACACACTCAAGGTGGACTTGCACGGCTGTACATCTCCCCATTGCAAACCCAGGGTCATTTCACATGCATTATGCAAACATGTCACTGTATTCAATCTCCTCAGGATTTAGTCCAGGAAATTGAGGTTTGATCAATATGCACCTTGGATCTGTGCAGATTCAATGCATGACTGTGCATCTATACAGGCTCTGCACAGAAACTGTGTCCAGATGGCCATCTGTTGAGTGTCATTATGCATTGGTGCTCAGCTCACTAAACAAAACTTCTGCTTACTTGAGTCATTTTTTCGAGGCGCATGCTGCTTTTGTGCAGGAAGAAACGGAAGTCTGAGGCATCAAACTTGCCATCATGGTCGGTGTCAATCTGCTCAAACAGGTGCCTCAGTCTCTTGGCAGAGTTCACTCTGCATGCGTGCATTAACCCCATCAATGCTACAGTCAAAATGTTCAGGTGCTGCATGCCATACAGAGAAGTATTGTTTGCCATTGAAAGCTTTTCTTGGCCAAGTACAAGATTAAGTATTCAGCATTGGCCAAGTACAAGTGCCAGCACAACAGGATTCAGCAGGCTGGGTGCTTTTGCCTTCATCTGTCTGAAGTGCATGTAGCAGCAGTCAGGTGCAGTGACATACATGCCAGCATCAGAGGCAGCTGAACAAGCCTGTTTAGCTTGTTGAGCCAACTGTGCATGTTGAGGTGGTGAGATGTTCACCTGACCTTGCGTAATTACCTGACCTTGCGTAATTACCTGACTATGCTCATCCTGAAGGCATCAGTACCAGACAAGGAGTTCAGAGCTGATGAGCCCCTCACACAGCAATACTTCTTGCGCCGCTCCTCCTTGGCATTGTCATGCACTTGCTTCATGGTGGCTCCCAGATCCGTTCCATTGCTGCTGACTTTCCTGTTTTCGGCATTTCTGGGTCCCTTCGCAAGATCTCTGAAGCAAATCCGCTTCATGACAGATTTTGATGTGAGTGGGCATGCAGCAAACAATTAGGTAATGTCGGCCACACTGTCGGCCACAACCTGAAGGCAGGACCAGAGTGTTGTGCAAAGGGCTGTTGACACTGACTTACCGGTAATACTGAACATACTCCTGCAACGCACCATAAACAACATTGCATGGGTAAATAGAGGTGTACAACAAAGCTGCAAGGGAGCGACAAACACAGTCCAGTACCTTGATGAACAATGTTCTGCTGACTGTTCCCTCTGTGTCCAGGTGCAGCGCTTTGATGATCGGTTGCACGTCTGTGCCCGGACTTATATACTGCAGTCACAAACGTTTGAGGTCTTGACTACAGCGACCAACATCAGCCAAGTTGCGGACCTTGCTTTCTGCAAGAGCGTCAGCCGCGTGCTGTCTCTTGACGATGCCGTAGCCTTTAGCATCAAGAGCCTCGTAGATCTTTGTAGCTTGAGCTTTTGCTTCCTGCGCTGTCGGTACCAGCGAACTGCCTATCCTGGCACTATTTCGATCGTTACTGAAGCGATCTGCGGCCATGTCTGCGGGGCTATGTCCGATAGGTCTTGCTCGACCAAGCGTTACATCGAATCTGGGGACAGCTTGTCGTCCCAGGGATCAATTCGGTGCAACGCCTGAGATTAGTGCTACATGCATACACTTGGGATGCATACGCGAGGCAGGCACCTTATGAGAAAGGCTTCAGGATACACTTCCTGAACGATCGAGAGAGCTGCTGTCACGCAGGGGCATCGCTGCTTCTATATGTGATCAGACTTGCTGGCTGGCTAAAGCATCGTAATCTCTCTCTCTTACAAAACCTTTATATGCACGATGGAGCTACGTAGTGCATCGTGTTCATGGTGGATCTGTTGCATTAAGATGACAGGTATGCACACATGTGTGTTGCTCGAAAATATACCTCAATGCACACCCTGTGCATGCATGCCAACCGTAGCTTCAGCATTGATCAACAGCTAACGATTTGAGGCCATGGTTTCACATGGTTATGTCACAGCAGCAGCATGCAATGCTCCCGAAAGTAATCCAGGCCAGTGTTTACATCAGATGATTGCATGCATATTCAGACTGGTTTCATCTAGAGCGACTGTTGGGCTGCAGCAGGGCAGCGCTTGCAGAAGCTGCTTTTGGCTGTTGGCGGGGGCTGGGCTGATGATGCTGCCTCTTGTGATGGTGGCTGCCCTCTCCCTGCTTGACAGGAAAGGTGGGCATCATGGGCAAGTCCTTGGGAAAAGGCGCTTCCTTGAACCTGCATCAATGATCAGGCATGTGAACAAGCTCTGCAAATCAGTGTATCCTTGGGAACGTGTATCTGAGATCTAATCTATCAAGGAACCTGCATCAAAACTCATTACACTGAGCAAGCCTGCTTCATAAGTACCAGCAAGCCACAAGCTGTTGCCAGTAGTCTTTGAAACGCATGTCTGCTTTGCTTCCCACAACGATGCAATTTGTTAGGATTCAAGAGCGTAGCCATTGCTAGTAATGCTCGGCACACACAGCAGCATTTTGAATATCAGCAGCACCCCTAGTAACAGCGAATCTGTGGAGGTCAGTAAGCGCTGGCTGGGCTGTTGCTATAACAACACAAAGCGCATGGGTTCAAGAGTGCAGTCATCAAATGGTGCGTGCAACACAGCCATCTTTCACATGCACAGTTGAAGTAAGGATGATGCTATGCATCGACATTCTCACACAAGTTCTGGCCTCAGCACAGCACTCGCAACTCACCATTTATGCTCGAGAGCCGCCTGTGCAGTGGCTCGTCTCTCAGGGTCGAGAGTGAGTAGGCTACTCAGCAGATCAAATCCGGCTTCAGACAGTGTACGCCCATCAAAGTCAAACCTCCTTACTGGAAACTTGCTCTCCAGGTTTGGTGCGCAGGCTGGGAACTTGAACTGCAAGACACAACAGCTGATTGAGTCATTCAAGCCCACAACACAAAATACAGCAAAAGTCACATCATGCAGTTGATCTTGGTCACCTATAGGTAATGCAGGTGAGCTCCTGGGGTTCTCAAATGTGGGGGAAAAAAGCAAATGCATTGAATTCAAATGTATGCAAGAGACCTTTTCTGTTAAGCTTGGTCAAGTAAACCAATCATACCCAGATGACTAGTAGGGAAAGGGCACAGGCCCTGGACAACCATGAGCTGCAGCGTCATGTACATATCGGTTACAACTGCTAATTGGCAGGAGACAGCAGGGCATGGGTCTAGAGGGGGGGCTGGGGGGTGGGGCCAAGCGGACATGACACAATGCTGTCACTACTGCTATCTGTCAGGGGACATCCCTTTGGACATGGGTGGGAGCGGGGTTGCTTCAACGTTGCTTCTTCCAACAGAAACAATCCTCATACAGTGTAAAACTCAAGTAAACAACGCATGGGCACCGCTCAGACGAGTTTGTGCTAAATATTGAAGACCTCCCTTGCATCAAGCGTAGCACTGCATGCTGCCACAACACGAGGGCCATAATCAGTCTCTAACCCTTCACAAGAGCCAATGCCCCGTCATGAGGTAGAGCTTGAGCCCTGGCAGGAATGCACATTTATGCCAGCAATCATCAGGGTATATCTTGTACACCAATCAGATCACGGCTAAACCAAGTTGTATCTTGACGAAGGAAAAAAAAGACTACACCTTTCGGCGTCAATTTGATGAGAAGCCAAGTAGTATACTGGCCTGCTCAGCAAGATAAGTGGTGGCTTACCCTCTTGAGATTTGGCAGGTCCTGGTGCTTGGGCCAGTTCTGAGCAGTAGGGCTGCCCACCAGGTTGAAGATCTTGTGAATCTGCTCCATCTCGCTTTTGCCTGACAGCAGGGGGGCGTTCAGAATGAGCTCTCCCATAATGCAGCCCACGCTCCACATGTCGATGGCAGTCGAGTACTCCTTCACACCTGCACAGACAGACAGTTGAGATTGCCACACCTGGACAGGGAGACAATTGCAACTGCCACACCTGGACAGACAGACAGACAGTTGAGACTGCCACCGTATGTCTGCCTGGAAAACTGTTTGTGGGTGGTGCACTTGCACTGCGCAGTAATGTTCTGCACCGACCAAGCCTATAGCTCTGAATGACCAAAAGGTGACAGCATCACTCAATTTTTTTGTGGAACTGTTTTACAGATGGCACAGATGTCTGCCCCTGAGGGTACAAGTCCTGGTATTACCCTGTACTTATTTTGGCGGTCCGCAAATTGTATATACAACCACGGATATACACATCATCGTGAGGTGTAGGTACGAGACTCCTGCAACAATCAACACTGCAAGAGGGGGGTGGTTGATGTCCCTGCAGCAGTTAAGGAGTCAGGCTGCAGAGGGGGTACCTATGTGGCCAGGTGGGTCTCCCATCCTCTGGGGCACAGGACGATGGGGGTGGGCTGCCTCCAGTGGGTACCCTGAGCATCATTATTTAATAATTATATTTATTATAAGAACTTTGGCACAGCATGTCAACCTTTCGGTCCAGTGCAATTCAAGACTGGAACAGACATGCAGTCACGGGTGATTGCACTGACAAATTGTTGAAGGAACAGGAGGGAAGCACTGTAAAATTGTTGAGGAAATAGGAAAGAAGCACTGTACAAGTGGTGAGGAAAGAGGAGGGATCACAAGAGCCGATGCCCCCTCACGGGGTCGGGCCTTAGTCTCAGCAGGAGTTGCTGGCAACCGTCGGGGAAGCCTTGTACAGTAGGCCTATCACAACCAAAACAGTTAAAGAGGAGGGAAGCACAATAAGATTGACAAGGGAAGAGGAGGGGAGGGTGTCAGCAGTGTTGCTATGCACAGCATGGGCACTGGTTCCTGTTCAGCAAGTCAGGACCTGTGGTACGATGTGTGTTTCACAGCTCAGAGCAAATCTGCTTCAGCATACATTCATGCATTCAATTCATTCATTCATGTGTCCTTTTATGCATTCGTTCACTCACTCATTTGTCCTTTCATTCATTCATTCCTTTGTTCACTCATCTGTCCTTTCATCCATTCATTCATTCGTTCCTTTGTTCATTCATCTGTTCATTCATTCATTCACTCATTTGTCCTTTCATTCATTCATTCATTCATTCAACCACTCATACAAACCAGGAAATCTTAGGTCACATGTGTTCTCTAAGAATAAGTTTACACAGTCCTGACCAGCCCTGTATGCATGCATGCCAGCATTGCATGCAACCAGCCTGAGGACATACCTAGCAGCAGCTCAGGTGCTCGGTACCACAGGGTGACCACCATGTGGGTGTAGGGCCTCAGGGGGCTGCCATACTGGCGGGCCAGGCCAAAGTCACAGATCTTGAGGTCCCCCTTGTTGTTGTACAGTATGTTGGAGGTCTTGAGGTCCCGGTGGATGACCCAGTTGTCATGCAAGTACTTGACACCCTCCAGCAGCTGCCGCACCAGGGTCTTGATCTGCGGCAGCACAGGAACAGCTGAGATAACAGCAGCAGAGCTTGCGGGCAGGCATTTCAAAAGCTAGCAGCAGTCTTGCCAGTGTCTTGATCTGCAGCAGCACAGGAACAGCTGAGACAACAGCAGCAGGGCTTGCAGGCAGGCATTGCAAAAACCAAGCAGAAGTCTTGCCAGTGTCTTGATCTGCAGCAGCACAGGAACAGCTGAAACAACAGCAGCAGAGCTTGCAGGCAGGCGTTTCAAAAACTAGCAGGACTCTCGCCAGCATCTTAATCTGCAGCACAGACAGCGCTGAGGCAACAGCAAGATGGACCCTGTGCTGTTCCCGTACCGGAGGGAGGGAAGCAAGGAGGGAGGGAAGCAAGGAGGGAGGGAGGGCTGGCGGGAGGGAGGAATGTGTGAATGGATGCATGCGTGCAAGCAATGCATGAATGAATGAGTGAATGAATGGATGAATGAATGAGTGAATGAATGGATGAATGAATGAATGAGTGAATGAATGATAAAACGTATAAATGAATGCATGCATGCATGAATGCATGCATGCATGCATGCAGTGCAGGCGTACCTCAGACATGGCAAAGAGGGGGTTGGAGGAGTCACGCTCCTCCATGAGGCCCTTCAGGTCATGCTCCATGAACTCCATCACCATGAACACATCATCCAGCTTCTTGCCAACTACCACCTGTCATACCAGGCGCTGATCATGCAGTGGGGTTGGGGAATACAGGGTTGGGGTGGAGAAAAACATCTTTGAACAGAAGCCATGCATGCGTCGTGGGCTGTACATGTGATGCAGGCAAGTGAGGGATCAGTCCACAGAGGCACACATTAAGTCAGGTTTGTTTGCAGGGTGTACATGCAGGTATGACAGGTTGGTTTGCAGGGCGTACATGCAGACATGGCCGGTTTGTTAGCAGGGCGTACATGCAGATATGACAGGTTTGTTTGCAGGGTATACATGCAGATATGACAGGTTTGTTTGCAGGGTATACATGCAGATATGACAGGTGTATGCAGGGTGTACATGCAGGTACGACAGGTTTGTTTGCAGGGTGTGATGCAACGTATGTGGTGGCCTGCAATGTATACATGCAGATATGGCAGGTCCACCACAGCAAGGAGGAAGCTGACCTCTGTGACGTTGACAATGTTTTTGTGATGCAGCGCCAGCAGGATGTTGATCTCTCTTATGGATGTTAGTGGGAATCCCTCAGTCTCACGCTCCATCTTGATCTTCTTCAGAGCATAGATCTTGCCTGTCTGCTTCTCCTTGGCTCTGCAGCAGATGCCATCTGTCAGTTCAGTGACAGTATACGTAACAGTGAAATATAGTAGCAGTATACCAATCTTTAAGCTTTCCAAATCATGATGAGCTAAGTGTGCACAGGGCAAGTCTTGTCCTTCTGGAGCAGTCTGTTTTGAGCATTCCTGCCATGTCTAATGATTGACAGTATGCTGTCTCCAGTCAACCATTCATTCCTTCCCTCAGCAAATCATCCTTCACCCTTGAGCTTTTCAATATTCTTGAATGAATGCCAAAAGGCGTAGTCTTTTCGTGTTTTGCACATACTTTCCACAGACCCAGGTAAAACCAAATGCACATCTATGCCAAATTCAAGGCAAGAATGTTTGAAAATGGCACTCAACATTGCAGCTGCCAAAGTATGGAAGGCATGCAAATCACGCGTGTGCACCATGCCCCAAGTAACACAACAACCCAAGCTTCAGAAATACAATCAACAGCCCTTCTGCCAGATGCACGACACACTTGCAAACAAGTAAGGTTTGGCTTGCAACCCACAGGCAACTTTGCAGTATGCCAAGATGTGCATTCCTGTAAATAACACAACAGATCTGTTCTGCAGCAAGGCGTCACAGTCAAGTCCACACATCATAGGGTTTGAGATGCAACCCATACCCGTACACCATGCCATATGTGCCTTCATTTATGCCATAGGGTTTGAGATGCAACCCATACCTGTACACCATGCCATATGTGCCTTCATTTATGCCATTCAGCTTCTCGAAGCACTGCACCTCCCTGCACTGTTGCAGCATGCTGGGCCCAGTTGTGACGTCACTGCCAGGCGAAGCGTCTGAGCCATCCAGTGACATCCTGTCATGCTGATGCTCTGGGGTTTGCACCCCCTGGCCGTCTGCCAGCTCCTTACGCTCCCTGGCGTTCAGGGCATCTAAAGCTGCCTCCTCGCCTGAAGCGCCCTGAACAACCCAAAGGGATTGTGTTCACAAGGGATCCTAGTAAGAATCTTGCTACTGATAAGAACAAGTAAAAGTTATGAGAATTATACAAAATGCACAGAATGTGGTAGAAGACTGTGTGAGATGCAGTCCAAAATTGGAATGTTGGTCGTGACTGGCAAAACACCAGAGCTACATTGGTGGCGTTTGCAATGCTGAAAAGGCATTGCAAGGTCCCTGTGACTTAGCGGCTTGCATGCTGCATGCCTTGTCAAATCAGCCTCAGCGAGATTTGCAAAAAAGATGAGGCTGATTTTGACAAGAGTGCAGCATGCAAGCCGGTAAGTCACAGGGACCTTGCAATGGCCTTCTCAGATGCAAAAAATGACCAGTGCCGCTGCAGCAGAGATCAGCATAAGGACACACTGCAGGCATGGCAGTTAATGCCCTTGCTGGAAGCACTGTCATCAACGCAGCAGCATACTCTCAGCACCTGAGCAACAGCAGGTACCAATGCTGTTGGGTGGGTCAGTGCAAACAACTTTGCGCATCCCTATTCTGGGCGGACCACACTTTTGTGAATGCAGCAGTGCACTTTGACACAGTCTGAGCCCTACAGCAGCTTTGCATGCAAAGTCAAGATGCAACATCAGGATGCAAAATCAGGATGCAACATCAGGATACAAAATCAAGATGCAAAATCAGCATGCACATGCAAAGGCTTACCCTTACAGGAGCCTCTTTGATCATGGCAGCCCATCTGCTTATGGGTGCATGCAAAGTCAAGATACAAAATCTGGATGCAGAATCAGGATGCAACATCAGGATACAAAATCCAGATGCAAAATCAGCCTGCAAAATCAAAGATGCAAAGCTCACCCTGACAGGAGCCTCTTCAATCATGGCAGCCCATCTGCTTGTGGGGGCGGGGACCACCCTGTCAAGCACTTCTGCAAGGGCGGAATCTGCATTGCCTCCGGTAGTCATCACAGCAGCTGCCACCGTCACTCCATGACCCAATGACATCGACATGCTGGCTGATGTGACTTCAGTGATGACTGCCCCAGAAGCTGCTTCTGCAGGTGCATGCAAGAAACTTGAGCAGACATCAGTCTCAGCCTTGTCTGTACCTATACATGCACATGAACAGGAATTATGAGTACAGCTTGGAGCCTGGCTGTTGGTCAAGACAGAGTCAATGCGGAACATAGGTATCATCTGAGCCGGAATTGCTCTGACTAAAATGCAGAGCCGAGGGAGTGATGGACCTGCTGTCCAACAGTCTGTGAAAATAACAATAAAAATATCAATAATAAATTTGGTTTCCAGCATGAGCTGGAAGGGAGCTGGGAGGTTTCCAGCTCATGCAATCTGTACCCCGACAGAAACACATGCATGATGATGACGACAGCAGTAGTGATGTCTGTAATTTATGATATGGACAGTCGCAGGCGAACAGGTATCAATTTCATGCAACACAGGCCAGCACCATCCAGACAGGCTTGTTTGAGCATTAGACATGCAGAGGTTCAACTTCAACAACACGGATGATGGATGGTGATGTTGCTCACCAGCCTCATCATCACCAGAAACAGAAGGGGAGTCCTTCATGGCAGCAGGAGCATCAGGGTCTATGTCATCCCCACTGCCCATTTGTACGGTTTTAGGGTTCAGGGTTTAAGAGCACAGCAGATAATGAATGGTGGTTTTACTCACCAGCCTCATCATCACCAGAAACAGAAGGGGAGTCCTTCATGGCAGCAGGAGCATTGGGGTCTATGTCATCCCCACTGCCCATTTGCCGATCTTGAAACTCTGCCAGCTCAGCAGCTGCTCTGCCTGCTGCGTCCACAGCTGTGGCGGCAATGGCAGGTGAGGGGGAGGCTGAGGTGTGGGTTTGGGCTTCCTGAGGGGACCTTGAGGGGCGCCTTGGGGGGCCAGATGCTTGAGAGGCTGCATGTGCATACACACTGCCATTGAATGATTGAAAGAGATTCAAATGGAACTTTGCAGGACACAAGCGCTACCTTTTGTTGGAATGCATGAATGTACAGTAGCACTGGTCACAGGCTTGCCTCAATTGCCAGCTGATTTGAGTGCTGGAGAGTGTATTTTCTTTCAAAAGATGCAATTTCCTGACAAGAGGTAATGCGACATGCAGGTTGTGAAGGTGATGCTGACGCTGGCTGTGCCTTGTGTGTTGTGGCTTCCTGACTTGTATAAAACATAAACTACAGTATAAAATATGATATAAAATTCAAGCAGATTGGGGCATCCACACCATAACATTCAAAGGCTTCAGAGCTCACCAACTTTGCCTAAGACATGGCAGAGCTTTCAGCCAGCAGCATGCAAGGACATCATGCACCAAAGCAAATCACTAATTGTTGTTGCACAGTTGTCTGGTGCACTTGCAATCAATGCAGAACATCAGACACATGCAAGCAGATGGAGACTTGCAATCACTGCAAAACATCAGACACATGCAAGCGGGGTGAGACATACCAGGGCGCTTGCCGCCTTCCTGCCAGACGATAGGGGGGTGCTTGCGCTTCTTGCTTGCCTGCTCTGGTGCCACAGGGGGCGGAGCAGGCAGCTCACCATCCTCAGGGTCTTCAGCTACTTCTGCTGCTGTGGCTGGTAAAGGGCTGACGGCTCCTCTGGCCTTCAGCAGCTTCGCAGCCTCCAGGGCAAAGGCACTGCAACAAGCTACACAGACTCAGCACGGCACAGAAAGGCTTCACAGCTCAGCCGTGAGTCCATGCTCTGTGCGTCAAGGCTTGCAACTGGGACAACAGAAAATGCACTGCGACAAGGTACACAGTGTCATGCAAACCTGGATAGCCTGGGATAATACTTGGCTTCTTAAGAAACTGACGCTGAAAGGCATACTTTTATTTTGGTTTATTCTCCTGTGTCATGCGCAGGTGCAATGCTTGACGAGCAGCTGCATGCACAGGGGACATGATGCTGTCTCAATGTGGTGGCAAGCGTTTGTGGTGGATGCTGTGTAGTTGCAGGATGCTGGCCAGGTGCGCTGGTGACTGTTGCATGCTGTCATTAAACAAGCTCAACCGCCTGTCATGAGTTGATAAAGTAACAGCATGATAGACTGTAGCAGCCAAGACATGCCATTGTTACGTGCCGTCACTGAACAGCCTCAACCACTGGTCATGAGTTGACAAAGTAACAGCATGATTGCCTGTACAAGGGGTCAAGACATGCCAATCAAGCTTCAATTTGCAAAGTTGCTTGTCTTACTTTCTGTGACCAGCTCCCAGCACTCCTGCAGCAGGCTTTGCTGGAGGTGGCGGTGGTGGACCAGATTGGGATACAGCAGAAGTACGTCCTGAGGCAGTAGGAGGCCGATGTCTGCACACGACGAGTCAGCTTAACACTGCCCAGGAGTTTGCTTGAACAAGAGCTAGTTGCAGCCTTCACCCTGAAGGAATTGCTGACCTCAATGCGTCAGGCTGTGCATCTGTTTCTCTACGCACAGCGTCTTGAGATCTGGCATCTCTGCTATGACTCCTGCATTGAAAATCTTCGTTGTCAAGCGCTGAAACTTCTGCTGTTGCGATGACGACAGGTGTTACGGAAAGTACCTGCTGTGACTGCTGTCATGACTGCGATGACTGCCTGTGGTGCGATGATCTTTACTGTCTCTACGCCTCTCTCTGGACTCGTCTGCAGGTGGCATACAAGCCAGTTTCTTGTAGTCGGTACTCAGGCGAGGTGACCGGCCGCAGTATTGGCGGTCACGTTCCGATGACGACTTATTTTGCTAATCAGAAGTAGACTAAAAGTGTGGCAACCGGTATCAACAGCGGGCGTGTGCAGCGTGCCAGTTGATCACTGCTAAAGTTACAGAAGTCACGCTGACGCACGTACTTACGGATTTCATGGTCCTCTTCCCAGTCCTCTTCCTCTATCCATGTGACTGTACGACATCTCCGTGAACTTCGTGTCCGAATTGAATCTGACCCAAGTTGTTAAACAACTGGGGCTCAGCCAATAGCTAATTGCTTACCGCTGCAGCATGCATGCTCTATCTTTTCGGTGCTCAGACGTTGTCTATGAGCAGGCTCGCTGTCGCCAGCCAGCGGTGAAAGCATCGGTATGGGTTGCTGCTACATCCCACGATAGCGTCACAACCTGATGGCAGAGTGGCAGCAGCGCCAGGAGCGATCTTATGAAGATGATGAGGTTCAGAGAACTCAACTTTACGCCGCTATTCAAGCTGCTCAAGCTCGGCTGATTGATCCTTCGGTGTTGCGCCGAGAAAACGAGCTTGTCAGCCAACTCTCGGGGGCCAGCACACCTTTGCGAGAACGATATGGCAGCAACTCCCCGCAGACTCCGAGTACCCTGTTCGGGCAAGGCTCTCTTTACAGGACTAGGAGCGCTGTCCGCGGCCCAATCACAGACCGCCGTGGTTTGGGAACTCTGGCACCCTTTGTGTTGCCTGGCCTTCTCAGGAGGCAATCCATGGGGGTGCCTCTGGAGTCTCAACTATCAGCCCTGCAAATGTTCTCAAGCCAAAGTTTCAATAACAACAATTCACCTGAAGTCCTGGAGCGACGGACAATAAGCGTTCAAGCAGCACCCAAGCACCCCTCAGGTATTGTCTGTGTGACTGTGCAGCACAATGCAACGTTGCCTTGAGGCATGCTGAGCCAGGCCTCAGCCACTTCCTTCAATCTTCAAACACATACTACACGCCAAAATGTATACAGCCTGGGATCCCCTTGCAGCAACATCTTGGACCAGCTGGCAGAGTCTGCTGCAACACTGCTTAGCAAACTGCGTGAAGCCGCTATGCATGCTGTTTGCCACAGGAGAGAGACAGGATGCTTGGGAGTACCCCACATATGACCCAGGCTATCTGAGAAGGGCCAGAGAGCAGCAGCCAAGGCGCAGCAGCTTGCAGCGGCTGCCCTCAGACAGACACACTCGTGGACGGCTTGGCGCAGTGTCTTTCCAGCATAGGGAAGAAGAGTCACACTATATCCCTGTTGACTTTGGCTTTAGACGCTGGTGGAAAAAGAGAAGACGAGCATGCCTGGTATGCAGAACTGTGCACGCCCATTGCTGCTTGAGGTTGTCTCAAGGTGCAGCAGGTCACTGTCATGTTTTGTCTATTACAGCAGTCTGCACAACAGTCAGCCTGATTGGGCTCTCACATGGGCTCATGAGGACCTCTATTTGCATACAGTATGTCGAAGATCTGCATGATGTGATGAGGTGCAACAGGAGAGACTCCAGACCGGCAACTGCCTATGGTTTGCATGCTGATCTGCCTCTCTCACACACAGACAAGACACACTTGTTCAGCAGCCTGCATGCTACACCATGTTGCACAAAATGCTGTGACATTGCTTGACTTTGACTTCCTTTTAGAACAACAACTACCAGTATTGTTAGGCAAATCAATGCTGCAAGTCTCGAGGTGTACCTAAGCCTCCCTTAACTATTCACACATTGCCTGACTAGGCTGGCTTGCCATACATTGTGCAGGTGTTGCTCGTCCTGCTCATCCTCCTAGCTCATTCCCTCCTGCTCCTGGTCGCCGGCTTTGGCATAGCGCATCTTTACTTCGCCACCAGCATGGACCATGGTCACCTGACTTTGAACCAGGCATTGCATGTATACCAGCACAACTACACTGACTCCCTCTGGTTCCTGGGAAGGTGTGTTACCCCTTCCGGCTGATATGTGTCATATGTGCATCTGTGCCAGCTCAGGCCTTTTGTGTACATGGTGCACACAACATAAGTATTCACAAAACCAGCTCTGATTGGGCATACTGCTGGCATGCAAGTTTGTGCTCATCTTCACGCAGTACAACAAAGTGGCATTAGTCACATTTAGCGTTTGCTGCAACGTGTACTGATTGCGTTCATTATCATTACTACCATCATCAGCATCATAATCATCATTACCACTGTTAGTGTTGTTACTGTTTTTGTTGTTATAGTAATCAATGGTACTGTCATCAGCACAGACATGTCTGCTCAGCGTCACTGTAGTGCATTATTGCACACCTTTGCGCCTGTTTAGTTGGTCACAGGCTGTCACTGAGCAGTCGAGTCTGTATCACGTCAGCGTGAGGCAAATCATTTGCATGTTGCAGGCAGCAAGACTACGCAGCAGATGTACGAATAGCTTCCCAGGGATCGTCTTCCATCCCCAGCGAAGCCTTGTCCTTTGGGGAGTTTAATTCCTCAGATGTGTTCCAGTCCCACGCTAGTCTCAGTGCTCAGTCCAACGGAACCCTGCAGCTGCGATCTTCAGACCTGAACATGCTGCCCAGTCAAGGCACAGCTTCTTTGGGCTCAGGTACATCTCCCATCACACAAGACATATGTTGCAACCTGGTGCAGAAGAGAATCAGTACTCGCCTGGACTTGTACACCATGTGACTACATAGATGGGCAGCAGACAGTATCATCATCTGATCTCATCACGATCCTACATCTTCTTGACAGCAGAAAACATTCACCAATCACTCCAGCTTATCTGGAATCGTGTTAACATATTGCAGTCACTCTGCATGTGTACCAGACGTGTATTCAACAGGGATCCATCTGTGTGAGCCCTTGAAGCCTCTTGGTCCTTGTCTCAAGTGCAAACCGCATTTGCATGTGAGCATACTGCGACATGGCTGTGATCTCAGAGCGATGAGTGAGTGCTTGCAGCTACAGAAAGAGTTTGCCCTAATCCCTGTCCTAGTTTTCAAGCAGCTACTGACCCTGCGTGATTGTCAGAATTGTCAAATTGGTAGACCTTATAGAGATGCGCAAGACAGACAGCTTTGGAAAGACAAGACTTGTCCAGCACATATATAGCTCATCATCAGCTGGAAAGCGTTATTGTTGTTGTTCTTGTTGTTGTTCTTGTTGTTGGTCTTGTTCTTGCTCTTGCTCTTGTTCTTGTTCTTGTTCTTGTTCTTGTTCTTGTTGTTATTATCATTATTATTGTTGTTGTTATCATTGTTATTATTGTCACTGACTTTGTGCTGGGCTGCAACATGATCTTTGCCAGTGGACTTCACAGTGTATGGCAACATTTTTCTGCGGCCAGCCGCTTCAACCGCTGTACCATCGGGCAGGCGGCGGCGGCAGCTGCTGCAAAGCACTGCTGAGGCACCTGCGCCAGGTCAGCACCTTGACATGTGCTGATGTTCATCCGTCATGATGAGTCATCGTAGTTCGTGCAACTGTCAATCTGGTTGTTGTCGTCATGTACTGTCACTGCCTCTGTCGTTGATGCTGATGTCATATTCATTCTCAAAAAACAATCATGGTCAGCGCTGTTGTTACTGTCATTGTTACTGTTATTCATATTATTATTCTTTTTGTTATTGTCACCGTTACCATCGCCATGATCATCATTGCCATCACTATCATTCTCCCCATCATTATCATTCTCCTTATTGCTATCAATGTTTTATTATTATTTATTACTACTGCTAGCATTGTCATTGTCATTACCACCATCAATATTATTGACATTATCAGTATTTGTCTAACTGTTCAGCCCCTGCTATCTGCTTGCATAAAGATCATCGTGTGGGTCTGCATTTATATTCCGCATCCACCAGGCAGCCATCATATCCTGTATGCTGTCTATTGCAATGCATCACCTATCAGGTTGCAAACTGCTATGACAAAGACTGTGCCTCTTTGCTTGTTGTTACCTACTTCATTTGCTGGCACTCTGTGTTTTCTTTGGTGCTCTTTTCAAATGCCTTTGAACATTTATTGCTTAGTGTATATTGTTTTCCCAGTTATTGTCTATTGCCTTCCCTGATGAGTCCTGAAGACAAGAAATGTGATTGAGTTGAGTTGAGTATCTGCTGGATGTGACGCAGAGTACCTCACTATCACTACCAATGAAACCGTCACGAACTCAACCTGGATTGATACAACCAACGGAAGCGCTCTCGATGTGGAGCGTTCCGGGCTGTACATCTACGGCAGCAACGCGTCCACCGAATTGGTGGTCGACAGCGGTAGTGAGGAGGTAGCGATGAGAGGCTGAGTCATTTTTTATCTCTTTATTTTTCTTCTTCTTCTTCTTCTTATTCTTTCTTTAACGGTGAGATGATGAAGACTTCTTCTTCTTCTGCTTCTTCTTCTTCTTCTTATTCTTTCTTTAACTGTGAGATGAGGAAGTGGGCCTGCACCCATTGATCTGCATTCTCCTGCCAGTTTGGTGTTGCAAAGTGCATGAGAGTTGCTTTACCGTGGAGATTTCTGTTGTTGCAGTCCATATTCTGCTCAGTCTTGCTTCCAGCTCCTGTTTCTGCTTTCTTGCCTTAACTTCTGTCGTCAGCTTGGTGCTGATGCGGGTTGCCTTCAAAGTTGCATGTGATCTTTTCACACTTCCATTTGCATGGTAGAGAGCGCCTCTTTCTTGTCCACTTGCGTCTGCATTGTTCACTGAGAGCATCCATTTCCTGCATGACATCTGCACTTGTGCATTCAAGGCTCCATTTTTTGGGTTACCTGCATCTGTGTTGTCCGTTCAGAGCATCTCTTCCTTGCACACCCACATCTACACTGTTCATTGAGGGCTCCACTTTCTGGCTAATTGCATCTGTGTTGTTCACTCAGAGCATATCTTTCTTGCACACCCACATGTGCACTGTTCATTTAGGGCATCTCCTCCTTGCATACTCGCTCAGCAGACTCGACACCTTTCTGATCCAAATTTTGCTGGCTCTACTCTTTTGTTACCTGTGTCACAATGGCTTGTACACCTTGCAGTCATTGCCGTGCACTCCTACTTTGCGTACTGTCATGCAACCAATACTGTTCCTCCAGTCATTCTGCGTGCGTTCATTCACTCATTCATTCGCTTGTATGTTTGTCTGGGCATGTATGCATGCATGCCATCAGGTGAGGTACGTACTGTCTTGAGCAGATCTCCTCATGATCGCGATATACTTGCGTACAATCTAGTGTGTGCGGTTTGAGCGCAGCCTTGCATGACACTGGCTTCATTACAAACTGCTGGTCTGAGAGTGTCAGTGCTGCTTGCCCACCATGCATCCAGAATTTCCCTGAGTCGCATGCTATAAATGTCCATGCCATTTGGTACAGGTTTGCTGGTTTGTCCTTGGTTTTCACAACTACCTTTGGTTCTGTCTTTCTTCACCTTTGTTTTTGTTTTTTTGTTTTTTTAATGCGTTCTTGTGTGTCTGGAAATGTACTTGGCATGCTGCAGGCGTAAGTCAAATGTTGAAAACCTGCAGGAAAGCAGCACCATGCGGCTGGGCCCATCATCATCCAACATCTCCGTGCGCTTGGCCAACACGCCAGAAGCCATGCTGCTGACGCGAGGCGACCAGCAAGTCCTGTTAGTCAACTCCACCCACACCGTGCTCTTTGGCTCAGATGGGCTGACCAGCATCTCACTGACATCCAATGAGACGGGCTCTTTTGTCAGTGTGGTAGCAGATGTAGTCAGTAGCAATGCTGCTTCTGTTCTCTCTGGGACACTCACCAGAGCAGTTCCTGTCCGCAAGACTCAGCCGCAAAACAATTAGAGTTGTCCCAAAATTGTTAAAAAATTATAAGGTTTGTAAAGGTATCAATAAAATTTAGAAAACTTAAAAAATCTATAAAAAAAATCAGATACTAGGGTTTGACTGAC
>JAABUP010004449.1_pt1 | contig 22855 bp, 28 predicted proteins | sample 5559201 | NCBI WGS metagenome assembly JAABUP01 (sample SAMN10711887, study PRJNA513373) | rock metagenome | isolation source: Antarctica rocks | place: Antarctica | reverse complement strand
CCTGGCCAGATCAGTCCGCCTGTTTCCCCACATGTTCTCCCCACACTCTCTGGCCAGCCCACCAATAGATGGTGCATACATGGGCAGTGATGAGGACTACGCTTCCAGTGTGAATCAGCGCCAGAGGTGGCCTGGCACAACGCCCCACCAGGGTGGGTTGATGAGGGGGGGTCCAAGCCAGGGCACCTTATCGACAGCAGTGCCCCCAAGGAATCAGCTGTCACGGCAAGCCAGTGATACTAGCACTGTTGAAGGTGTATAGCACCAATTTGCTTTGAAGCATAAATAGCCAATACACCACGTGTTGTTCCAACTTCAACGGCGTGTATGTACGGTGCAGATGTTCTGTGTTTGTGTAACATAGCTGGTGAGCCTCCAACAATCAATGTGCCTTATCTTTGATTGACATTTTTCACTCTTGTCCTCTATACATTGTGTATCAAGGGAATGTGTGAAAGCTTGCACTGGTGTATTGGTATCCAGACGCTCAAACATGCTGTAACCATGTATGAATTCAAAAGAACTCTTGCGAGGGTGGTTGCCTTCCTTGTGGCTGCATCACTCTCTGGTCTCTGTGCGGTTTGGCAGACGCTTCTCTCCATTCCACTCAGAGAAAACACTTCTCTCTTGTGCTGCAATCTGATTGCTAACACATCAGGTACTGTGTTGGCATGCATAGCGTAACAGCCTTCTAGCACAATCGACAGCGAAATCTTGAGGACAGAGACCACGAACTCGGCCACGTGGACCTACGGGGTGCGCACCCGAGTGTGAAAAGTGTCGACCAAGTTGTTGCTAGCTACTTGTCCAGCCTTGCAATTCCCCCCGCGTTACACCAGACCAATTCTGCGTCGCTGTGCTTGAAAAATGCCTACTGACAAGGTCGCTAAAGAGTTTTACGAAGTATCCAAGTTGAGCAAGTATGACTTTCAGCCGTATTGGCCTGAGAAAAAGCTAAAGATCTGCGTGACAGGGGCCGGTGGGTTCATCGCATCTCATCTAGCAAAGCGGTTGAAATCCGAGGGGCACTACATCATTGGCTGTGACTGGAAGCGAAATGAGCATATGCCGGTACGTATCTGCCACCTTTCGTCTAACCTGCTGTTCGATCACTGATGGACAGAGGACTGCTTTGACTTACCAGCGAACAGAACCCGTGATATTTCTGCAGGAGGAAATGTTCTGCGACGAGTTCCACCTGGTTGACCTGCGCGTCTATGACAACTGCAAAAAGGTCATCACTGGCTGTGAGCATATTTTCAACTTGGCAGCAGACATGGGTGGCATGGGCTTCATCCAATCCAACCATTCAGTCATTATGTACAACAACACCATGATATCCTTCAATATGCTGGAGGCGGCTCGTGTGTTGGATGTGAAGAGGTGACTGCACAAATGACAGCTGACAAGCTATAGGATACCTGCTCAAAGCTGAGTGCAGCACTGAAGAATTTTTGGTGCAATCGTAGATTCTTCTATGCCTCAAGCGCATGTATATATCCTGAGGGTCGACAGCTGCAAACAGAAATCGAAGGCGGTGGGCTAAAGGAAGAGCACGCATGGCCTGCACAGGTACGATTTTTTGTGCATATGCCTGTTTTTGCAAATGCCTCTGCATATACTGGAACAGCAGTATTCTGTCATGCGCACCATATTCCTGTTATCTTGTGGGAGCCCTGTTGGTGATGTGTTCATGAAGCTGTCATAAGCTGATGCTGATTGATACTGCTTGCAGCCGCAAGATGCGTATGGCTTGGAGAAATTGGCTTCAGAAGAGCTAGCCAAGCATTATGACACTGACTTTGGCATTGAGTGCCGCATTGCTAGGTATATGCTCTCTTGGTCAAAAGCCTGGTGATCATGCTGTCTGTGCAGAGCTGACTGCAGCATGCTGCAGCAATCTGTGGTCAATGTCAGTAAACGCCAAATGCCTATCTTGTTGTAAGCACTTACTGTTTTGTCATCCAGCAAAGTCACCATGTCATGACACTTTGTCCATTTGCAGGTTTCACAACATCTATGGACCTTATGGCACATGGAAGGGAGGTCGCGAGAAGGCTCCTGCTGCCTTTTGCCGCAAAGCGTTGACTTCTACCAAAGATATTGAGATGTGGGGTGATGGCAAGCAAACAAGGAGCTTCACCTACATTGATGATTGTGTGGAGGGCATCCTTCGCATTACCAAATCAGACTTCAAGGAGCCTCTAAACCTTGGCAGCAGTGAAATGGTCAGCATGAACGGAATGATGGAGACTATTTGTCAATTTGACAGCAAGAAGCTACCCATCAGGTGGGGTAACACAGCAAAACAAACTTTTAGGAAGCATGCATGGTCTCTTTGTGGTACCCTTGTGCATAATGTGTGGAAGGTAATCTCTGCTCACTGTTGCAAACATTCCACTTTAAAGCTCAGCTCCCATGGTGATAGTATAGCTTCATCTGATGCAGAGCCTGGCAAATGTCAAGGCTTTTGTACATGTATGGCAAGTACTTGCAGCCTCCCAAATCTGAAATGTTCTTGACGTGCAGGCATATCCCAGGTCCAGAAGGTGTTCGGGGTAGGAATTCAGACAATGCCCTGATACTGAAGCAGTTGGGCTGGGAGCCAACTGTCAAGCTGGCAGATGGCTTGAAAATGACGTACTTCTGGATCAAGGAGCAGCTAACCAGCGAGCAGGATCACTCGTCATACTCCAAGTCAACCATTGTACAGACGAGTGCTCCTCGTGAGCTGGGATCTTTGAGAGAGGCTGACGGGGCAGAGGGCTTTGAGAAGGCAAAGCAAGCGGCACGAGAAGGTTTTGAGGCTGCTGGGGTCACTACCAATGGGCACAGCAATGTCGTTGCTGCGTGATCATATGCACTCGCTGTGTCAGGTCCACACTTTTTGTTGAGTGCAATATCGAATGTCACAATAAATGAGTGCAGCAAGCAACTGTGTGCTTGCTGCGTGGTCTCGTCACAGGGTGAGTTATTTGTGATTTGACAATGAGTGGTTCTGAAATTGACCCTCTTGCATCAGGTATAAAGATTTCGGTGGCATTTTATTAGAAAGTACACCAATATTGATACGTTCTTCATTGCGATTTCAACACATCCGTGTGCAAGCATGGCCCTTAGCTCTGGCAATGTCTTCATCAATGCATGCATACTAGTTTTACTTACAGTTCATTACACGGGTCATTGCTTGTCCTCATCTCCAGGTCAGTAAAGCAAGAGCAATCCGACATACAAACAAACCAAAATGTGATGACACATTGCTATGATCTAAATTACATCATGATGGTGCAGCTTGCCACCCAAGGCAGACCCAATAAGAAACGTCTACTAGCATATAAGTGCACAGTCCCAGTCGTCAAGTCTATACATCATGAAAAGCTGTTGTGCTCAAGAAGCAACAAAGCTGGTCTGATATTGCACACCTTCAAATGCCTTTGAAATGTACAGATGCCACATGGAAAAGTTTGTAAAGACTGCAGGTCTTCAAGAACTAATTCAACGATGTGGTAAGTTGTTTGGGACACTGGACAAAAGGCGCATGAACTGGCTAACAAAACAACTGCAACACCTTATGTACATGGGGACTATGAGCAGCATCCGCTTGACTTGGGGGCAGCAGGCTCGCCAGGTCTAACTGTCTGTCCTGCTGCACCACCTCCGCCATACCCAACCTTGATGCCGTATGACTGCAGGTGCACACCATGCAATCAGTAAACACAGGGAGCCAAAAGCAGGCATCACTGCTGCAGCAACAAACTGATGCAGATATGAATACATTGCCTGCTACTTTCTGCTTCTTTCGAAGGTCAGCAAGCCTTTGAGGCATTAGCCGTGTTGGCAGATCACCTCGTTGGAAACATCAAACACGCCAGTGTCAATCTTCTCATAGATTTTGCGTGCAGTGTTGATGAAGGCATCTTCAACATTGTGAGCAGTCTTGGCGGAGGTTTCCAAGAAAACAAGCCCATGCTCTTTAGCAAATTGCTCGCCCTCTTCTGTGCTGACGGCCCTCCTGTGCTGTAGAAGCCAATAAACAGTCAACAACAAAGTGTGCCATTGGCACTGGGTACATAGCAGATCTATGGAGAGCTGTGGCAGTCACAGTGCAAGTCAAGAACAATGTAGAATGCAAACACCTACAAGCCTACGCACAGATGTTGTGGGTGCGCTGCATGACCTCTTGAGACTTACGGTTAGATCGCTCTTGTTTCCAATCAACATGATGGTCATGTTTGGGTTGGCATGTTGCCTTGCATCCTCCAGCCAGCTTGCTAGGTGATTGAATGTTTCCCTCCTGCACTGACAATATGATGAGCATTTGATGACAGGGCAGGGGTTGCAGAGGCAGCCTTGCCAATGCTGAGCACACCTGGTGATGTCGTACACCAGGAGTGCTCCTGCAGCGCCTCTGTAATACGACCGGGTGATGGATCTGAAAGACTCTTGGCCTGCCTGAGCTCAAGCATAACAACAAATTTGTCAGATCAATTTTGCAAGCAGTGTCAGCTCCATACAGGAAGCACCAGTTTACAGTGTTGACACCCACCGTATCCCATATTTGAAGCTTGATCTGTTTGCTATCTATGTTGATCATTCTGGCCCCAAATTCAACACCAATAGTGAGGTCATGTACAGGCTGAAATCTTTTATCAGTGAACTGTAGCAGCAGGCATGACTTGCCAACCCCTGCATACAAGCTTGCTGATGAATATGCTGAAACCAGCGAATTATGAGCGAACGTCTACCACCATTCTTGCGGGGCTGTTGCGAGCAGTAGATCTCACCTGTATCACCGATGATGATATACTTGAACAAATACCTGCACACGCATACCGGTTAGGTTAATGACCAAGCAATTTTGGAATGTACAGCGTCAAACAGGGCACGCTTACGCGTAGCTCATCTCGGGACTGTACGCAGGACAACCAAAGCTGTCTCAGCCCAGAGACAACAGCTAACAATTGGTTGAACAAACGCCTCGCGGGGGTCTGGTTAAAGCAAGCACGTTAAACAGACAAGAGGCAGATGTTAAAAGTTACGCTTTGCAATTGCAAACAATCACAACAGCTTGCTTTGGGGGATGAACGGGACCTGTCGCATGTATGCACGCACGGTCGCACGCACGTTGATGGTCACGTCTGACTCACGTCTGACTGGTCCCGTGACATGCAAGTGGCACGCCAGTCAGGACTGAGGTATGCAGGACACATGTGCGAAGGAAATCATCAGCTGAGGAAGCGTAATTTACCATTAAACCCTGACAGCCTGTCAAGACAGGCACTTATCATATTGGAGGTCAACACCGTATCAGAATACAGCAACAAAGCATGCTGCTGTCAATGTGCAGCTGTGCAACAGCGCAACAGAGTACTATGACAGATGTAATGACTATCACTGCTAGGTATGCCAAAAACAACAGTATACACACTGAGAGTATGGAGAGACATCAAATATAAAGAAAACCTGCAATCAATTTCAACAAGCACCGCGCAACATGCGTGACACAACAGGACACATAGTTACTATGTCATAGTACAGCGCGACTGTGGACCAAGCAATGATACAAACGGACAGCAGACAGATACAGAATCACATCTCAGCGCCCATGCCACCCTTTGCACCAAAGTGGTCTTTGCTCTTGCGCTGTGTCTCCCTATTTTGTGAGGCCAACTTAGGGCAGTCTCCTATTCGGTGACCCAGCCCGCCACAGTAGATACAGCCCTTCTGGCCACTAGCAGCAGCCAGCTTCTCCATGTTCTCATATGGATCCTCTAAGGCAGTCAGCACTGGTGGTATTCGCTGCTTTGCCTCCTTCAGCAAATGCTTCAGATCTAGTAGAATAGATTCGCTCTGATTCTTGTTGATGAACGTGGTTGCAATGCCTGTCTTTCCACATCTGCCTGTACGCCCAATCCTGCAGAATAAAAATCAGGGTACATATTCTGTCTCTGCCAATGACATATGCATGCAGATTGCTTGAACTTGCAGCACTGACCTAACATGACTGATTGCCACATTGCCAGCAGTGCCACCAGTCACAACACACCTGCCATTGCAACAGTCCAGACACAGGCTAGAAAATATTGCTATATTGGTGCTGCACAAGCACAAAAGAAAGTGCAAAAACCAAGCGTCCATGCTGCAACTCACAGCAGTACACCTTGCCACATGCCTCAAACTCAACCCAAGGCTCACCTGTGAACATAGTTCTCAATCTCCTCTGGCATGTCAAAGTTGATGACATGCTGGATGTCAGGGAAGTCAAGACCCTTGGAGGCAACATCCGTGGCGACTAGCACGTCCTTGCGGCCAGCTTTGAAACCATCAATAGCCAGGTTGCGGTCCTCCTGGTCTTTGCCGCCGTGCACTGCCACAGCCTCAACGCCCTTCACCAGCAAGTACTCATGCACATCATCCACGTCCTTGGTCTTCTCTGCAAAGACCAGCACAGGAGGTGCTGTCTTCTGTAGGCACTCCAGCAGGTACACGAGCTTGGCCTCCTGCTTCACATACTCCACTTCCTGCACAGGCCATAACCTATTATGCCGAGCTTATTGCAATGGTGCTGATGCAACTTTGCAAGGCTGAAGATGATAAGCGTTACAAATTGTCACTCCCACAACATGAGCAAACAGTGAAGTGTGCACCAAAGCAAAAGAGGCTGCGTTTTCGATGCCTTCATGCCAATGGATCCAACAAGCTTCAAACAGATGTGAAGTTGCAATCAATGATTGGGCAGGCCAGCCCACCTGGATGACATCCAAATTGGCAGCTCCTGCACGGCCGACGTTGACAGTGATAGGGTCCACCAGGGCGCTCTCGGCAAAGGCCTTGATCTTGACAGGCATGGTGGCTGAAAACATCAGGGTCTGCCGCTGGGCCTGCACATCCAGACATCACAGTTGTGTCATGGAGCTGTAACCCCATACAAATATGCCGCATGACATATCTTTGAACACTTAACACAAGTTCAATATGTCATTCCACTGTGCCTTCACAACAAAATATCTATTTGTGTCACATGAAGTAGCAATCTCACACAGAATAGCCTTCTGACATATAGCCTTCTGACATACATGTAAACACTTGACTGAACGTCAATATCAACACTCCAACTGATGGAACAGTGAAAAGGGAAGCATCTTGAGGCAAAAAGCAGCATACCTTGAAAAAAGACAAGATGAACCTGATATCTTCCTCAAACCCCATGTCCACCATGCGATCTGCTTCATCTAGACACAAGTATCTGCATAAGTCCAAATTCATGCGCTTCTTGGACAGCATGTCTTTGAGACGCCCAGGGGTAGCTACCACCATGTGAATGCCTGTGGGAAATATGTAGAATTGTGAATGCTACAAACATGAAATGCAGGGCAAGGCAGCGCCAGCCCTGAACAAACAGACATGTAGTTTGTCGTCAGCTGTTTGGCTTGTCAAGATGTCTTGACATATTAACTTGTGTGCACAGCGACATCACAGTCTGAAATCAACTCATTCCCAGAGTGCTTGTTGGGGTTATTGGTGACTTGCATCAACCATTTGCACGATACCAGAATGGCACTAAAAGCTTGATGCAGCGTCGCAAAAGCACACATGCTTGCACCAAATTGACGAGCAACAGTGATTGTGAGATGCAGAGGACAGACCGACAGTGCTAGCTGCTGAGATGATGGACATGCAAGCACACCTGCATGTTTGAACTTGTCAGTCTGTTCCTTCATGTCAATGCCCCCTATGCACAATAGAGTGTGCAGCTGAGGTTGGCCAGCAGCTGCCAGCTGAGATGTGTATCCCAAAATCACTTCATATGTCTGCCGCGCCAGCTCTCGACTGGGACAGATGATCAGCCCACAAGGACCCTCCCCTGTACAAAGCAACAATACCTCACCATTCCATACTCACAAAGCCTCTGTTGTGGCTGTGACAGGACTGAGTCAAGTAACTTGGTGGTTTGATTGTTTGCAGTGAGGACAGGCGAGAGCTGCTGTGTGTACGACAAGAGTTCAGCAATGGTGAGACAAGAGTTCAACAATGGTGCATGAGGGTGAGGGAACCAGCTGGGAGCCTCACCTCTTTCAAGAGACATGCGAACCTCCTCCTGAAGAGCAAGCATGATCATTGGCAGCGCAAACACCAGAGTCTTCCCAGATCCTGTGAAGGCTACTCCAATCATGTCTCGCCCTGCCAGAATGATTGGCAGGCCCTGTATCTGGATTGGGGTCGGCCGCTTGATGCCTTTGCTCTCGAGCTGCTTCAAAATGGGATGTGGCAGTCTCATGTCCTTGAAGGCGAGAATGGGTGGCAGAAGATTAGGACCCTCAGTAATGATGTGATATTTGTCCCGTACTTCCTGATGCTCATCTTCTGTTGCATGCCTGACGTGGACAGGCGGCTTCCAGCCAGTTGGCATGCTCTGTGTATACTGTACACCCTGTAAAGCCACAGACACAGCTGAGTTCCAGTCAACTAGCGCTCTCAACCTGTAATCGAAGCTGATGAGTTAATGAACATCAACTGGCATACACTCCACGCTCACTTGCTGCTACAATGAACCTACCGATGCAAGCTCCGCAAAGGTCTTCAGAGCTGTTCTGTTGGTGATATTGTGCAGCATTTCCTGCTCCTCCTTGAGGCGCTTCTGGTCTTCAGTCTCTTTTGGTGCACCCTTGCGAGCCTGGGCTGTAGCTGCTAGCAAGCTGGTCTTGACAGGCACGTCCAATTGCTCATCTGCAGCAGTGAGTGGCTCTGCTGTCTGTCCTGTGTCGCTCAGGACTGTGGTGCCAGTCTTTGCTGCAGGGTCTGAGCGTGGGACCTGTAATATCAAGTTAAGTGGGTGGCAACAGCAATGCAAAACAGAGGGAGAAGGACATTGCTGATGCAATTACAATGCTGGCTCATACAGCTCACACACGAACGGCATATACCTTGTTCAACAAAACAAGGCGTGCTTGTTGCTGCAAAGCTCGTCGCTTCTTCACAGGGATGTATTCTTCATAGCTGCAAAAACATATCATAGTCAATCCACGTTGATATGCGTGTTCACTGTTTGTGCACGAGCAGCTCGTGTTACGCTGCAACAAACATGCAACAAGCACTTACTTATCCTGCTCATCGGCCGAGCCGTTTGTGATGTCATCGTCTGCGTCGAGTCGCGTGCGTTTCAATGTCTCCAGTGCCATAACGGATATGACAGCGGCTACGCGGAAGTGCAGATCACAAATTGCCAGATCGAAGCTTGGGGCATAGACGAAGAAGAAGAGCACTGATCTTCACACATAGAACATGTGATCTGACATCTGATCTTCTTCTTCGTCTGTGCCAAGGCATAATGTAAGACTGCTTTGCCATGTCACAGAATGTTCTAGTCCTGCCAGGTGTGGACACCAACGCACGCCAGGAGGACAGGCAAGATGACAAGATGAAAGGTCGAAACCCCTCAGTCTTCAGGTTTATAACTAATCAGCGTTGACCCAAATGAGGACCTCCCCCTATTAGACCAGGCTGGCTGCAGGAGCTAGCAGCTCTGATATACATCACACCTCTCGTCTGGAGATGCATTCAACATGAAAGACGCTGCAAGCATGTTCAAGCAGTGCAGATGGTCCCTCTGACGGTGCTTATGAAGGGGATGACTGGCAGGAGGGTGAGAGGAACATGAGCAATTCAAATGACACTTGTGTCAGGATGACCTGAAGCAGCGTTCACAGGCCAGATGTTTGGGCAACAGAGGGAAGATGTCTAGCTTGAGTAATGCTGGCAATGTTGTGGGGTTCCCTAGGGTGAAGTGAATGTATGGTCAGCAAATCCCGTATTGCAGTAATGTTGGTATTGACAGTGTGCTCATGTGGTTGTCAGAGTTTGCAAGCTGTTTCAAATATGCTGTGAGGCCGTGAACTTTGTAACAGTGGGTCCAAGCAAACGGCCACCAGTTGCAAGCAGTCAATCCAACTGGGCATTGCTTCCTAGGCGTACATGTTGTTTGTCAACTTAACAATAACAATTACAACGCTTTCCAGCTCATGATGAGCTAGGTGCGTGCAGGACAAGTCTTGTCTTTCCAAAGCAGTGTGTCTTGCGCATCTCTATAATCTCAACTTATGTGCAACTAATCTGGTCAACAAGGGCATGAGCTGCGCAGAGCATTCCTGAGACACATGTTGGCATTACGAGCATGCAGGTTTCAGGATCTGCATGTGAGTGGCTAGGATCCGAATCAACATGATGCCAGGTGCTGCTCTACTTGTATCACTCCTGCCGATTGGGAATCACCTGAACCTCTTTCAGAATGTCTGCACAAATCAGCTGTGATCCAAAGATAGAGTCATTGATACCCGGTCCTGCACAGCATTGTTCACCAGCATGATTTTACTATGGCTTCACTTGTCTGCATGCACACACCAAACTTGTTGCATGCATCAGGCCCACCGCAGATGACGATCTGCACTCCAGCACATTGCTGATGCAAGGCAAGGATATCCAGAATCTGTACTATGTAAGATGGCTCTGTCGTATGTGCAAAACAGTTCAGTGCTTGATTTCATTACTACCAAACCCAGTACACATCCATCTGCCTTGCATTGCACATCTGTTTGACACAAATATCCCAAGATGCTCTGCAAGTTCCATGAAAGGCTCTGCTGAGCACCTGGGATGCGTCATTGTGCACAACATCCTGAGCAATAACACTGAGCGCTGCTGGTTTCCACCCATGAAACTGGCTGGCTTGGGCTGATTCAGTCGCACTGTCTCTTCTGTTGCGCTATTGGTCAGCGTACAACCACCAGTCACTGCTTTGTTGAAGGCTTCGCAGATTCTGAGGGATTTGATCGGCTCCGAGCTCTGCAGGGTCAGTTTGTTTCAAGTTTCATCAGCGAATCATGCGTCATGCAAGTGTTGGCTCACCGGCAGGCCTTATCAAAAGCTTGCTGGATTTCTAAGATAGTAAGTGCGGGGTCTTCAAAGATTGCCTCATTCAATGGAGGAGGTCTTGCATCTGTCTTTTCTGCATCTCCCTCTTGTACATCCTCACAGGGTTTCATTTTGCATTGCTGCTGCGCACTTGTTGCTAGTGGTGGTTTGCTAGTGGTGGGAACAGTATGGTGAGTCAGTGTGGCGGATTGAGCTGTATTATCCCTGATGGAACTGCTCTTGGGCTGAGCGGCCTCGATCTGCGCCGATGCAACCGATGTATCGGCCTATTCGAGAACGATGTGTGACAGGCAACTGGAGCAAAACGGAAGAAGAGCAGCGGAACTTACAACAGTCAGGGCAGGTGGCACCGTACTCAGGTGCGTTTAGGTGTTGCTGCTGCTTGCTGTTGATCACAGTTTGTGCTCGAACAACAGTGAAGTCTCATCTGCTGTGCTGAAGTCAGGAAATCCTAAACTTCACCGGCTCAGATCGCTGCCTTGTCACTTCCACAGAGGTTTAACCGGTGCAAGCTACGACCTTAGGCAATATGCCTCCCTACGCTGGCACTTCGATTCGAGATCGCACTGCTGAGCTGACAAGCATCGCGGATCGGCTGCAACGACAGCAGGTACGTTCATGACAGCTGAGAGATTCTCCAGTGTACATATGATGTTTGTGTGTACATCTGTTTCGCCCGTGCAGATGGGTGCTTCTACCTCGGGGAATGTGCAGCAGCAAGGTACTGTAGAGACCCAGAGTGGTTTGCGGCTTATTCACAAAAGCTTTCCTTCCTAACCAGCGGTTGTTATGCAGCTTTTCCAGCCACAACTGTTGGACAGGCTTCAGCATTTAGAGAACGAGCTGCTCTGGTGGGGAAGGGCATCCAAAGCACATCACAAAAGCTACATCAGCTGACACAGCTGGCAAAGCGAACCTCAATGTTTGACGATCCTGCTCAAGAGATCAATGAGCTTACTATGGTCTTGAAACAAGATATTCAGGGTCTCAATATACAGATAGCAGACTTGCAAAACATGCATGGTGCTGCATTGGATGGCAGCAAGCAGTCTGCCAACCATACGCATACAGTCGTGGACAATCTGCGATTACGATTGAAAGATACCACAAAGGAGTTTCAGGAAGCACTCACAATCAGAAATGACAATTTAAAGTCGCAAACAGACCGGAGAAATCTTTTCTCTGCTCAACCTCGTGCCAGGGCAGGTCAGCTTTGTGTACGCTTCTTGTTTGACAGAAGTGTTGCCAGTATTGTAGTACATGTCTGAGCTTAGCATTTCTGCACAGATGAATCTGCTCAATTCCTGCCAGTGCGGCGACCAAGACAGGGCAGTGGAAATCTCAAGGTGGGGAAACAGACATGCACTCTTCCTGCAATTGCAGTCTTTTGCTGCCATACATGACAGTCGCCCTTGATGGGTTGAGGTCGCACTTGCTTGTGCAGGGTAGCTTACAGGGTGGTGCAGATGATTCACCTTCATCATCTGAGCAGTAAGTCGACTTGTTGTAGGATAGTACTTGTGAGCCTTATGAGGATCCCACATGTGCATAATGTTCTTTGTGTAGGCAACCACTTTTACAGCAGCAGCAGCAGCAGCAGCAGCAGCAGCAGCAGCTGATGCTGTCGGCGCCACAAGACAATTACCTGGCCAGCAGAAACCAAGCCCTACATGAGGTGGAGTCTGCCATCAGAGACATTGGAGGCATCTTTCAGCAGCTAGCGCACATGGTGAGCATCGCACATTGCAACCACTCAAAGCATCTTTGCGTTGGTGTGCTGGTGCTGTATGGTATGGCTCACTTGCATGGTCAGCTGCACCTGATGAGGAGCTGTGCTGTTGAGTCAGCGCATCTGATGCATCGATTCTTGCTCCTATGCTGGAGCATTGTGTCTGGTAGCATGTGCCAATATTGCACATTGCCTGATTTAACACCAAATTGTTTGATGGTGTTGGTCACAGGTGGAAGAGCAAGGAGAGCTGGCGATACGAATAGATGAGAATGTTGATGAGACTTTGGCCAATGTGGACAGCGCACAGGATCAGCTACTGAAGTACCTCAACAGTATATCTTCCAACAGATGGCTCATCATGAAAATCTTCTTTGTGCTCATGTTGTTCTTAGTAGTGTTTGTTGTCTTTGTGGCGTGAGGTTTTTGGAGCAAATGCGTGGTATTGCTTCAGTGGTTTTTGCCCAGAGTGTGTGTTCAGTCAAAGTGCAAGTGTTTGATATGTTGAGTGTCAAATGTATAACAGCTCAACTACACCATGTGCAATCTGCCATTTTGTTGACAGTCATATGCAATTTGCATGAGAGCAATCAACAATTGCACATGGACGTTATGAATTCTTTACAGGCCCACCAGCTTTAGCAGCTCTCAAAAACGTTTGAAGGGCGTGCAGCCTCTGATCTATATCTGCAATCTCTGCTGATGCACAGTCCAATACAACAGGCTGCCCCACAGCACAGTTCTGTGTATCCTTTGGCTCAGCATTCATGTTGCCTCTGGAAGCTGCATCACAGACGTCTGCAGCCAGAGGCGCTGCCAGTTGCGGTCCGGTGAACTGGTTTAATTTTGCTTTGATCTCTTGTAAAGCTCTCCCTGGGGACTCTGCACGCCCCGTTGTGCTAGGCGGGCCTGCAGGGGTACCTGTGCCATAATTAAGAACTGAGCAAAGAGTTTTATTGTGCACAAAAGTTCCAGGATCAACAACAGACAGCTAACATGTGTTATATAAAACATATGAGCCTCAAATTAAATGGCTATGAAAAGATTTTTAACACACCAAATTGCATCACCGTCCAGCGTCTGGCTTCAGAAGCATCTGCAACCAAACCCATCTAATGCTGCAGCTACATGGCAGTGAGCGTGGCGCATTGAGTGACACATCCACAGCACAAAGGTAGCCAGCGGTAGTTGTTGCATCGGCAGCTCAAGCAGCCCTGCAATACCTGACTGAGGTCTGTGGAGCTGTGGGCTTGCTGGTCTTCTCCTGCTCACGTCACTTGCTGCGCCTCTGCTATCTGGCCTTGCAGGGCTGCCCCAGGCACGCCTTGCACTTGGGGAGCCATGGCTGGAGTGCCGAGGCTGTGACAGCCGCTCTACTGTGTCTCGTTGCCTCTCTGCACTGCTGGCTCTGCTGTGTGCTGGACTAGACTGGCCTGCAGAAGAGCCTCTCTTGTCAAGGTTACTGTGCAATGGGTGGAATCAGTGCAGATGCACTGTGCAGGAAGCTAAGCTTAGTCATGCTATATGTGTATGTCCATATGACAGGCAGACAAGCACAGGTGCAGCAGCATTACTGGATGCTGATTTGCTTGTGCCCTTGTTTCTGTGAAGAACTATGGTCCTCAACAGCAGGCTGGCTGCAGTCTGTTGCTAAAGCTCTTGACTGCTTCCAGTCTGGAGCACTGAAATACAGAATTGTCTGGCCACCTTGACTTTCTGCTTGACAGGCCACCAAATGAAGCCACTGAGAAAACAAGCACTTGATCTGGTTACTCTGTCATGTCATGCAAAAACTGGTTGACTCATTTTGTTTTGTGCTTTCAAAGCCTAAGACATGAGTCACTTATCTCCAGCGCTAGCTTTATGACCCTGTAAATTTGATCGGCTTAAATTTTTGAATTACCACTGCTCTATTTTTGTGACGTCTGCAGACTATGTGTGCTTAAATATCAGCATACATGATCAGCAAAGATCCAAATATTCAGATCCAGGTTTCATGCGGCTGCTGCTTGACTTTGTCAAGATTCTTTACCGTTTGATACCTCCCCCAAGGTACTCCAATGTGCACTTGGCAATTCATACGATTTTGTACACAAGGAAGAGCGTGACCTGGCCAGAGACACACATCATTGGAGAGAGCAAACAAAGGGAACAAGCGTAGTACACTGGCAGTACCAGCTGCCATATTTATTATACAGACTTCTGCCACCAGACTCTACTGGAAATATGTAAGTCACCTGATGAAGGCCTGGAGGTGGGGCGCAGGGCAGGACGGTGGGGGGATGGGGAGGGGCGGCGCAAGCGGTCTGAGGCCAGGTAGTGCCGCTCATGGCGTTGACGCACATACTCTGTGGGGTCAAAGCGGGGCCTGGGGGAGGGTGCTGACCGGGCTCTTGATTCTGAGTCTGCAGACCCTGTAGAACATGAGGCTGCAACAATGTGTACTGAGAGAGATTTTAGGCATGTTGGATTGAGCGTGTTTGGTCTGCAACAGATTGGCAGGTGGCTGTGCATGTCTGATAATTTAGTGATCTGGCCATCAGGAAGCTGATGTGAGGCACGTGCTACAAGAAGGCTTGTGCAGTGGTCAGCCATGGTATGCATTTGGGCACCCACCACCAGGTGTAACAGGCCAGCTTCCTTCCTTAGCAGCAGCTGTGTTGCCAAACATCTGTGATGCTGAATGGAATCATTTGAGGTGCATGCAGAAGAGCAGAGATGACAGATGATCTGCAGTAGGCATGGGCATGGCAGCATGCTCCTGATGTCAAGAAGGCATGGCAAACTGTGGTCACAGCTTCTGTCCCTGTCGCAGCTCACCATACAAATGCTGATATATGCAGTGATACATTACGATCCAACAGATACACATCACTGCAGCAGTAGTGTCATGGCTGGACGCTACAAAATAGTTACAATGCTCATGCCAAATATTCCCCCGAAAAAGAGATACATTTGCCATGAATGGTCACAGCAGACACTACCTGTGCTACGGCGGGACATGGCAGGAGAGGCGGCCCTGCTGTCTCTGGAGGGGCCTCTGCTGATGGGGCGAGAGGGGGGCCGGGTGTGAGCAGGTGACACTCCCCTTAAAACCCCTTCAGGATGATCCTGACCACGTGAAGGCGCACTGCTGCGTAGCGGCCTGCAGGCATACCCACTCTCACCTGAGTCAATGATGCCGGTCATCACATGCATTGCACACGCCAGCAGTCAGACAGACCACTTTTGCAGTCTGCTGCTGGAAGGATGCAACAACAGCACCCCAAATCTTGGACGTATATGGTTGTAGCATGACCACATTTTCTTGCAGAGGTTTGCTATGATGGTACAAAAGGTGAGAATCTATGGCAAATGCATGAAAAGCCGGCATTATGCAACCAGGGATGCCGGCATTGTGCGACTAGGGATGCCAGCATGGTGCAACTAGGGTTGCCAGCATGGTGCAACTAGGGATGCGGTGAATGTCACTTGTGCACCAAGAGGACACCTGTTGGAGCGTACAGCAGCCTGTCGGCGTGCTGTCTCCAGATCCTGAGTCAGGTCTCTGCACTGCACACGCAGCTGCCGTATCTGCTCTCGCGCCTACACCACCACCTGTTGAGTTAGCGGCCGCTCAGTAAGTCAAGGCAGACATGGTGACTCAACCCATTACCTTGGCACCATGCTTGCCTGTGTGCCAGACCAGCAAGTTTGCACCCATGTTTATGGTCTGACTTTTGAGCATCTGTATTGTAGAGCAAACAAGCGCCAGGTTGTGCTTGAATGCGATGTCTGGTTTGACTTGTGCACTTCAGGGTGTATCTGTGATGTTGCCAGCCTGATCATGACATTGCTGATATACATGACCAGCAGTTGCCCAGTCAGACCAAGCGTAACATGCACTCACAGAACACATGTTATGTGACAAGGCTGATAGGGCCTGCAATGGTACTCAGGTGCCTGTACAACAGTACAACATGAACCACCAGTCTGTTGCTGCCATTGCAACAAAGTGCATGAAGCCACAATGAAGAGAGGGGTGTGACCTGGACCAAGTCATCTTGCATGTCTGCCAGCTCCTTGGCCCTGCGCCTGAGTTCCCGGCGGTGCACCCCCCTCTCGCGCTCCAGCACCCCCTCTGCTGCCTCAGCCCTCTGCTGCATCAGCTCACACTCCTTCTGCAGCTGCAGCATCATGCAGATGGCCACAAGCCAACCAGGTATCCACATTTCAGTCAGATTGATGATCATCACAGAGCAGGGGAAAGCATACCCATAGATCAAGTAGTTTGTCTGGCACGTCAAAAATTTGCGGATCACATCCACAGATCAACATGTATATGAGAAAAGCTGAGCAGCTGTTCTGATGACTGTGCCAGCTGGACATCCAGTCGTTTGTGCATGCAAAGTCTCGGTCTCACACAGTGCACTGCATTCGCAACTAGCAGAAGTATGATGCCATGTGTATGCAGCAGTAGCCTTGGCGAGAGCTGTGCACAAGCAAAGATTGCTGTCCCTAGAAAATGGTAGGTTTCAAGTATATGAACTCCACTTACCAGCGCAACTTCTTGCTGTGCTTCTGCATGATCTATCTGCAGCTGCTCAACACTGCTCAAACTGCTGTCGTTTGCTTGCTGCTGGGTTTCTTCCAGCCGCCGCTCTAAAGCTGAATTCTCTTCCCTGAGTCGCCTGACTTCAGCAGCAGACTCGCTGTGCTTAACCTTGCCTCCAACACTTGCTGTCTGTGCTAACTGTGTCCTGAGCTGCTGTACTACTGACTGCAGACTCTCTACAGTGGGCTCTTCATACAGTAGTGGCAGAGGATAATGCACTCTGTCAAACTCAGCTGCATATGTGAGTATGAGATACCGTTTGTTGTTTGGGGGTATAGTCCGCTGTAGGGCAGCACGGCCTGCACCCTTTTTGCTTTTTAGGGTCTCCAAGTCTGCGTAGGTGAGCAGATCAACAAAGACACTGTCTGACTCCTGCCGTATTGCTGATGCCAGCATTCTGACAAAGACAGCAAACTTCTTGTAGTTGCCTGTCTTAGCGCTAATGTCCTCAATATCTGCACTGGGACAGCTGCTGAAGGCACGCTTTGTGCAAAAGTGACAGTCATTGTGTGCGTTTGCCATTGCAGCCTACATTGAGCAGTGAAATTGCCGCGCCATCTTGATGCTTCAGATTGCTGTTCAATCTCCACTGTGAGAGAGCCTTCGTCTTGCACAGCTATTGTGACTGTGTAAGCAGTACCATGGAACTCTACCTGAATCACAAGTTCACACACTTGCGCCCAGGCTGCCGCAGATTCTATACCACGCATGACAACCTGCTTCGGAACACCGGAGCTGGCATAGACGCATACCCTTGTGGTCTCCGGAGCAAGCATGCTCGATATGCCAGCACTATCTTGCGCTTAAAGAGCTAGCGGAGCCGAATCTCCTTGCAGCGTGCATTTCAATCACGCGAGTATGCCGCAGCGCGTTGATAAGAACATGAATGGGTCAGCAAACACTCTGCATGCCCAGCAATGCAAAAGCGACTCATTGCGACTTGACAAATTTATTTGAAATTTTGTGCATCTGTCACGTGCAGCACACAGATGCTCCAAACCACACCATGCACTTGTACAAGCCATGCAAGGATCGTCAAGCCATGCGAAAGCCCGTCACGGATGCTGGCGTGTGCACCGATTTGCAAACGCACCCTCATAAACGCAAAATTCAGGCCACTATGCAGATGACAGTACAGTTTGTTGCAAGCTGCCCTGTCAAGAGGTGGACTTGTGTGCTGAGTGTCAGTTGTGTGCCCTTGGGATTGTGTTATCAAAGCATTCGCACAGGATAGCACTTTGGACTGATCTACGTTCTCTTGGGATGCTAAGGTGGGTGACCATGGTATTTGGACCATGGTCTGCAAAGAAGAAGAGTCATGTGACACTGACATTGCTGAATTTCTGCTGAGCTTGCCGACACTTGTAGTTGACTGACACCGGAGGTCCTCCCGGAGACCCGTTAGTCACCCAAAAGCGTGTGCTGTGTATCCATCTGAGCCTTTTGGCAAAGGGGAGAGCAGCCGCCAGCCCCGAACTTGTTGCAACTATCCTAGGTCAACGCGTTTGAATGGACTTGCCGACGCAACGCAAGCGCAAGCGTCCTTTGCTGGAGACTGTGCTGGAAGACGACGGCAACAGCAAGTTTGCACGTGCTCTTGGCTCGGTGGACAATCAAACTCGGGAGAAAGGGCTTCAAGCCTTGACTATATGGCTGTCTAAAAAGGACGACTTGACAGAACAAGACCTGAAAAGGCTGTGGAAGGGAATTTTCTACTGCTTCTGGCATGCAGATAAGGCAGCGTTCCAGGTAGGTGTGGCTGCTTTTCTGAGGTGCATAGACTCTGTACCAATGAAACAGGCTGCCAAATTTGCACACTCTTTTGCAGGCAGACTTGGCTGTCAGGCTAGCTGAGATACTCCCTATGCTTTCCTACAAGGTACGCCTGTCACATTTGACCCCCTGTTTTCTGCTCAGTCACCACGCTCTTGCTGTCATTGACTTTGGCTCTCATGTTGCAGGTTGCCTACCTATACTTCACTGTGTTCCTCAGCACCATGCGGCGGGAGTGGTTTGGCATTGACAGATTGCGGCTGGACAAGTTCATGATGCTTGTCAGAAAATTTGTTCGAGCCCTGTTTCTGTACTTGCAAGCCCAGAAATGGTGAGATGCACAAACAGTTCCACACAAGCTATCTTTGTCATCATTCATGCCAAATCTGAGCAGCAGATACCAGCCTCAGCATAGTCTGCTGAGCCCTCATAACCCACACAGCATTTGCTGTTAGTCCATTGTTTCAGTCGTGATCTTGATGCAGGGACATGGAAATAGTGACACAGTTCATGACATACATTCAGAATGATGTCATGTTGAGCACAGACAGCCATCCTGCTGCTGGCCTGACGTACCACATAGCTGATGTCTTTGTGGTTGAGCTGAAAGAGGTGTGCAGAGGAGGTGCTCCAGCAGCAGATGTACTGCAAGCCTTGCTGGAGCCCTTCTGCCAAACGCTGGCAAAGACCAACAGAGCTGCTTTCCTGCCAAGGCTCAGGTGACTATACACTCTGGGGCAACACAGGTTCACTTTGCAGTGATCAGATTGCTGTTGGCAAACATTGTCTGCCTGGGTTGGCTGCATTGGCAAGGCTCAGTTCCATTGTATTGAACAGTTGGTGGCAGCATAGTGAGCCTCTGCATGGTGCTGTGTTTGACGACATCCATCGCTGCAGGGAGGCAGTGTTTGACGCTGTCATTGATGAGGTGCTGCGCCCGTCTGAAAAGATGCCTCTGCGGCATCTGGGACTGGAGCAGTTTGCAGACCATCTATTTCAGCTGGGTAAGCCTTTGCAAGCATACTGCTAACTTACAAGCAAAAAAGCATCACTGTTCAGACAAGTAAATGTGTCCATTCTGGAACGCCACTCCATAGCCCAATACCCCCGATAGAAGAAACACATGCTGATCCAACGGAGCCTTTGCTCTGTAGGGGCATCAGCAGAAACGCATGCTAAGAACAGGCAGGAACTGTATGAGGTAAGCAAGGCGCTGGGGCAGGCAGCCAAGAAGCGGCAGACTGCCCCTGCCAGACAAGGCAAGAAGGGCACATCATCCAAGCACAACAAGGCGGGCTCCAAGGTGGGCAGCTCAGCCCTGGTGGACCAGCCAGGCAGCCCTGCCCTCAGCAAGAAGCACAAAAGTGGTACAGCTGCTGATGGCCCTGCTGCTGCCAATGGTCAGATAGATGGCTCAGTGGAGTCACCAGGTACACCTGCTGCTTGTTGAAGCATACCACTAGCCAGCTGCTTGAGGTGACATGACATTATTTTGCGCTGCTAAAGTGATGGGCTGCCTTGCACGTGTCATTGTACATAAGCCGAGGAGCTGTTGAGTCTGTCATCTGGGCTAGCTGCTTCTGCATTTCACCAGTACTTTATTTGATCCTTCATCAAACACATGGCTTACATAGCATCTTGTATGCACACGCCTGAGTAGCTCCCAGTCTGATGTCAATTTATTGGAATTAGTACAGTCCATCAGTAATGACCACTCAATTTGGTCATGCTGCTTGCAGATGCTTTTGCAGCAGAGGCAGCAGCTGCTCTGCATCAAGCAGCTGATGACATGCCTCAAGCTGCAATGGCACAAGTCAATGGCAAACAGATGAAGAAGCTCAAGAAGAAGCAAAGAGCGGCTGCCGCAGCCAGCATGTTGCCAGAACAAGCATCTGTTGCCGAGCAGAAGCACCAGGCACAGTTGGCAGGCGCTGCGGAGGCAGTGCCTCTGAAGCTCAAACAGGAAAAGCTGGCGCAGCGGCGGTCGGACACAGACTTGCAAGACATGGATGCATCGCTGCAGCCTCCTCAGCTGAACAATGGCAAATCTGCCAAAAAGAAGCAAAAGAAGCATGGCCAAGCTTCTGTTGCCGGCGCTGCAGTTCAGCATGTTACTGGCAAAGCTGATAACATGGCTGCAGTGGCGAATGGCCATAGAGACAGTGTTGGGGCTGATGGCAAAGCACAGGATGGTGCATCACAGAAGAAGAGGGTCCGATTTTCCATGAAGCGCAATCTGTGGATGCAAATTGGTGGTGCTGTGCCACCTGAGGAGATCAGAACGCCACCTGACTCCAGGCCTAAGGTGATTCATATGTATTGCATCATACACATTGCTTTTCAGCAACCAGGTAATTTGACAGCTACAATGCATGCACAGCTGGAACAGTGGCTGTGAAACTCTGTTTACCTATGCACCTTTGTTTGCACTCAGTCTGCAACATCATTAGCAGCCCTGCTCTGCAGGCTATCTTTTGCAGTGTTGATCGCCAATTGCAGTACTCAACATTGTCATATGTCACGCTTGTGAGTGGCTAGGACACTATGCTGTTGAGCTGCAGCAGAAAGCACGTGCTGTGTGAGCTGTTTGTATTGTCATGGGCCAAACATGCTGACTGTTTGCCCACAGGGGAGTGCACTGAAGCGCAGTAGCCTGCTGGATCATAGAGAAAACCAAATGAAGTCATCAGGGACAAAGCACAAGCCACACAAGCATGCCAAACCTGGTCACTCGCCCAGCACAGCACAAGCAAAGTTGTTCTTCTGACAGCAGCAATCGCCATATGGCATGATTTGGACAGCACTGTCGCTACTGTATATCCTTTAGGCACTGTAGTGCTAAAAGTATTCTGTTACTTAATAGAGAGTGATTCTGTTACTCACTAAGAGTGTTTCTAGTACTCAAAGTAGTAAAGTGCTTTGACCGACAGATTGTGACATTACTTTGTTGGAGCAAAGCTTGCAATGAAATCAGGTGGTGGCTCTGCCTCCATCATAGTCTCTCATGCCATGTCCCCCAGCTGCTGCACCACCGCCGCCAGTTGTTCCCAGCTCATATCCTCCCACCCTGAAATGCCTGATGTGGTCAATGGGCTCTCCAAACAAGATGCTCTTTGGCTCAATTTCCAATTCTTTAAAGCCCTTAACATCAGCTCCACTTGGGATGACCTGGTCTTGCAAGCACTCTGCCACATAGTCTTGTGTGAACAGGTAGTTGATGGGTAATGGCACCTGTAAGCAACAACACTGTTCAAGAACTTGATGCATTGTGCAACATTGCATAGCCATGTTTGATCTGCATACAGTGTCTGACATTAACTGTTCATGAGCTGGTCTTTTACCAAGGTCTGCAAAACGAGTGCAGTTTTGGGAACATATTTCTGGCTACAACATGTCAGGGAACTGGCCAAGGCACTTGCCTGGCAGGCATGTACACATAGTGACTATTGTAACAGCAACATGACCATGCACTTGAATGCCCGTAATGTCTTCATGTCTATATCTACTGATACTCCATGCTCATTGATTGCTGGATGTTGTACAAAGTTCAGAGACTGCTGTCAGGAGTCATCCAGGTGTGCTTGTTGTGATCTCAGGTGCCAGAATGTCAGGCATGCATCTTACCCTATTCAACAAGGCTTCTCTAGGAGCAGTGATGACCTTGGCTATCTGTGCTGGAAGCGGCAAGCCATGATACCGCTCACGAATGGTTTCAAAAGTCAGCTTGACGAGCTCCTTATGGCTGCATTGATACAGGTAAGGTCAGGCGCAGCAGTCAGCATGCAAATATCGATGTCCTTGCCATACAATCTGAGCAGCAGCATCAAAAC
>JAABUP010004448.1_pt1 | contig 22856 bp, 18 predicted proteins | sample 5559201 | NCBI WGS metagenome assembly JAABUP01 (sample SAMN10711887, study PRJNA513373) | rock metagenome | isolation source: Antarctica rocks | place: Antarctica | reverse complement strand
TGGGCCCATTCGGGGATGTTGGCGGGTTTGGGTTTGGAGCTGGGGTCGTCGTCGGAGTCGGATTCGCTTTCGGTGGGGATGTCGTCGAGGTGGATGTTTTCGCCGTTGGTGTATTGGGGGGAGGATTTGGCGGGTTGGGGGCCTAGTCTGGATTGCAGGGGGGTTTTGTGAGGTTGGGGTGGGTTCGGGTTGTCGGCGAAGGGGATCTTGCCGTTTTGGTATTTGGCGATGTCGGGGTGATGACCTGGGCGAGCCATTGGATTTTGATGTGCGTGCTGCTGGTAGGCCTGGTTGGCTGTTGTAGATTTGAGGAGCGAGGTCGAATTGTAGTGATGAGGCGCAGGCGGAGGTGCAGTCGTATAGCTGCTGTTGAAAATTGATGCCTTCAGGCCGCCCTGACGAATACCTGACTGTCGAATGGGAGGTGCCATTGTTGGTCGGACCCGAACCTCCTCAACATCTTCATTCTCCGTCTTCCGCCGCTTGCTCTCATTTTGTTGGTACATCGGGCCTCCTTGCAATCGACTTGGGCGGAAAGGCTCTTCATCAGCTTCAGGGTCAAATATTCTCTTTCCTGGTGGTCTGGCTGGATTTTGTGAGGGCTGATTGCCAGCGAGCCTCCCATGATCTGGTGCGTTATGGAGTCTTGATGGTGGCCTTGGTCCACCCAATTCTTGCCGTGAAGTCGGCGCAGCCGCTGCTTGATGTGCAATTGGCACCTAGTAAAAATGAGTTCTAGACTAGATAGGTAACACGATCTTGGACTTACATGATCAGCAGCGGTACGTTGTGGTACTCGTTGCTGATCCTTTTTCATCTCCGTCCTTCGATTCTCGATAGCCTGCTTCTTCGCTAGGAGCTTTGGATCTTCGGTAGCGGCACTACGTTCTCGTTCACGTTGTCGTTCCGCTTCTTGACGTTGCAATTGGTCTTGTTTTCTGGCTTCTTCCTGCTGAGCAGCTCGTTTGCGTTCAATCTCACGTTTCTGATCGCGCTTGCGCTGCGCTTCCTTTTCGTCCTAGAAAAAGGATTAGGAAAACATTATAGCACTTAGGCCTCAGAGCTACGTACTTGTTCCTTCTTCCGCTCTGCAGCAATCAATGCTTTCGGCTTAGCCGCTGCTGATACGGAACTTTTCAAACTAGAGTTTGAGGCCGTAGGATGCAAAGAGGTATTGCTAGGTTTCTTCACCACGGCTGGCTGCTTTGGCTGAGGGGGTGGCAGTGGTTCCTGCAAGTTGGTCGATAGAGCAGTATTCATTCGCATTCCTTGGGACATTGTGCCCACTTTGATAGCTACCGGTGGAGGCCTGGCCTTGGGAGCTGCCTCTTTGGCCGGCTTCTGAGGGCGTCGTATATCTTTCGGCCGCTGCGACTGTGATTGCTGGCCTTGGGCATTGGATTTCGGGAGACCCATGGCCTGAGGCTGCAATTCTTCTTCGGCAAGGTCTACTTGATTCGTGGCAGCCTCTTGTATTTGCGTCCTCCTAGGGCTATGCCTGGTTGGCTTTGCATGCTGTTGAGCCACTTCTGCTAATGGACCTTTCGTCTGCGGTAAAATTCTCGTAGCATTCTTCTCGTTCCCCTGCTCGCGGACTCTCATGCTTTCGACATCAGCGTTTCCACCTCGTTTGGCTTCAGACTCTTTCCTCTTCTCTTCTTTTTCTGTGGAACTACGTGTCTTTCGCCCGACGGGGTTTGGTAACGGACTTTGGCTGCGAGTCTCCTGCAAAGTCTTCTTATTCAAGATGACGTCGATTGAAGGGTGTTGACTCTCCTGATATATACGCATCGAAGAGGGTGTGAGAGTCTCCATTTTGGCTTGTGCAGAGACACCGGCACTACTTGAGAATAAGCCCCTAGCAGTCTTCATGATGGACTGCAGTTTTGATTTTGAAGCGCTCAAGGGTCCGTCAACGTACCGTTTGGGGGAGGGGCTACCAATCGGAGTTGTTGAGTAGCCTGCTTCATTCGCTATTTCTCCGTATGTATCGGCACCAGCCAAACCCGGCGAAGTAGGCTGTGACACCGAAACTAATGGTTTTACAGATGGTTCGCCATCTTGGTCATCTCGAGTGTTCTGCTGACGTATAGGTGATGGCTGTCTTGTAAGTTGTTCATTACGAGAGTGACCAAAATCTCCACCTCCAATGGTTTTCTTGCCGACGATGTCTTCCATCACGTCTGTAGAGACACTTTTATGCAATTGCGGCCTCGTGGACGCATCAAAATGAGTTTGTGGAGGTAGGATCCAGTCATCTTCTTCGTCATCATTGGCTTGAAGCGCTACAGCTTTTGAAGCTACACCAGCGATGTGTTGCAAGAGCTGAGGTTGGAAGTCTTGCTTGGGCAGCTCGGGATAGCTAGGATTGACCGTAGCTGCTGCAGCTGTTATAGATTTGGTGGGCCTAGCAGGCTGAGACTTTCCACCAAGCATATTAATTCTGTCGTGGAGTCTTTGCGTGGATGATTTATTGTGAAGTTTGGTCATCTTTGAATCTGTGTCAGATTCTTCTCGACTGATTCCTGGCCTCTCTGAATCGGCGTCCATGCTATCGTCGCCGTCCTTCTCAAGAGCATATTCAGATTGCTTTGAACCGCCTAGGGACTTCCCACCTGTGATGTGCTCTAAAAGACTACCTCGATTCATGTTGCCCTTAGATTGCTCTAGGTAACCAGCTTGAGACGCTCTCGCACCTATACTCTTCTTCGCAGTAAAAGGTCTCGGGGGTAGCGGTGCAAGGTTAAGGCTGCTTTTGCGAGCCAAAGGCCTCGCTGGACTTGATCCTTGGGACGGGGAACGCGATTCATCCACGACAAGATCTTCATCGAGGTCTTTGTCCATGGGATCGATATCCATTGGCTCTTCTGTAGCCGGTTTGTCCAAATCAGGCTCGTCAGGTACATGCTCGGTAGGCTTAAAAACCATCTCAACGTCTACGTTTGGAGATGCTTCCTTCAGCGAGTTTTCGGTCATAATTTTTTCCGGGAGCTCTTCTCTAGCTGAATGGAAGGACCGGTCTGTGGTGCTGCGCTCCTCCGAATGGCTTACCGCAGGTGGCTGCTCTCGGGAAGGCGATTTAGGGAACATTTCCATTGTGTTGGTTGTCCCGGCCGACGACTGGGGAACTACGGGCAGACCATCGACATCCATATCATCCTCTGGTAGGCCATGGTAGCCTGAGTCTGTATTTGTTTTGAGTGCTTTCTTTTCTGGAGCGGGAGCTACGAGGTCTTCGGCGACTTGAAAAGTAGCTGTGGGTTTGGAGGGGCTCCCCATATGGTTTGGGGTGTTGTTCGGCCGAGTGTTCGCAGAGAATATGTCCGTCAATGGCTATAAATTCTGTCAGCTTTCATGTAGAATCGATGTACGGGGTACCCACTTCTCGAATCTCCAGCGGGTTTCGCTTTCGTGCAGTCCTAGGCGTTTTCCCACGTAGTTTCCCAGGCGTTTTAAAGCAATCGGTAATGTCCTTGTGGTTCTTGCTGAAGATATCTGCCATATGCTCATTCAACCACTCTACTTCATTGCGAGCGGAGAAGGCAAAGTCTTCGGCTTCTTGGGCACAAAATTGGGCAGCTTGATCGTTCTCGTCATTAACCCATCGAGCAGACCCTACAGGTATCTGCGCTCGAGAACGTATTGCTGCCATTGTAAGGGAGTGTATGAGTATATCCGAGCTGTATTGGCGTATGGTCACAGTAGTAGAGCCGAGCAGGTGTTTTGGACAGAGCCTGACGGTGAAAGAGATGCTAGATTGGAGCTCCTGCTGACAACCACATTGACCGCAGATGGACTATCGCGAGCATAGGGGTGAGTATGCTGGAATAAAAGATGCACTCGTATGTAGTGCTGGGAGCGCAAAGTCAAGGGTGCGTCAATTTATCAAGGCATGATTAGTCTGGTGTGAAGCATCTGATTTCTTCTAGAGGATGTAAACAAATCACGCGCTAGTAGTCACATCACGTGATCTTTCTCCACACTCCTCCTCATCCACATGGAATTGTATATCTTTTCCTTCTTGCATCCTCGGTAGCCTTCCTCTTGATCTGCCTAGATGTAGCTTTTCCAGGCTGCCGTGCATGTTTCTATTTCTAGTCCACTTGAACCCTCTGAGATTTCCAATGTTTTTCCGACACATGAAGATACCGGCAATATGGCGCCCTTTGTCTCTGCCTTTTCCTTCACAAGCACACTGCTGGACCAAAACCTCACTTAAATCCTTTCCCCTTGCCCGAGCTTTTTCTGTCAGCGCCTTATGCCGAATTATGGAACTTACTGGCTTTTCACAGGAACAATTAGATGTCCGAGAAGCCGTTGCCAAGATCTGCTCCAACTATCCAGATGAATACTGGGCAGAGCGTGACGAGACCGGTGAATATCCCCATGAACTCCACGCGGCTCTCGCAAAAAATGGCTGGATTGGAATTGCACTGCCGGAAGATCTCGGTGGGGCTGGCCTCGGTATATCAGAAGCCACTATGATGCTTCAAACCATCTCACAGAGCGGTGCTGGTATAGCTGGAGCCCAATCGGTGCATGCAAATGTGTATGCTACGCAGCCTGTTGCGAGATTTGCGACGGCAAATCAAAAGAAGGCCATGTTGCGTAGATTAATTAGTGGTGAGGTAAAGGCATGCTTTGGAGTGACTGAGCCAAGGTCAGAAGACCGTTGAAAACGTGTTCACAGTCGAGCAGTGACTCAAACCAGATACCAGTACTGGACTGGAAACATTGAAATTGAGGACTCGAGCAGTGCGGGATGGAGACTTTTATCATATTTCTGGCCAGAAGATATGGATATCATCAGCGCAGGTCGCGTCAAAGATGATACTGCTAGCACGCACAACTCCATTGGAAGAAGTGAAGAAGCCATCAGAGGGTCTTTCGCTATTCTTCATTGATTTTGATAAGCACGCTCCCGGGTTGGAGCTCAAGAAGATCAAAAAGATGGGTGGCGGAGCTATCGATGCTAATGAGGTGTTTTTTGACAATTACAGAGTCCCAGTAAATACGCTCGTTGGCGAAGAAGGGCAAGGCTTCAAGATCGTTAGTACACGAATGAATATTTGTTCACCGTTTGACAAGCCTTAGGTCCTCCATGGCATGAACGCCGAGCGCTGCCTACTTGCTGGTGAAGCTCTAGGCCTAGGTTATGCTGCATTGGAGAAAGCTGCAAAATATGCACAAGAACGGATTGTCTTCGGGCGACCTATTGGACAGAATCAAGGTATCCAGCATCCGCTCGCCGCAGCTTACATGAATTTGGAAGCTGCAAAGCTTGCAACTTACCATGCTGCCAGAGTCTATGACTCCAGCGTCAAAGATCCGAATGTGACGCCACATGCAGTGGGCGTTGCTTCTAATTCTGCCAAGTATCTCGCTGCTGAGGCTGCGTTCACCGCTTGCGAGCGAGCTGTAAGGGTTTGTTTGAAATTGTAAGATACCGATGCTGAGGGTTTGCAGGTGCTTGCTCATGGTGGTATGGGATACGCCAAAGAATACCATGTCGAGAGGTATCTGAGAGAATGCTTCGTTCCTCGTATAGCGCCAGTCAGCAGAGTAAGAAAATCATCTTTGCTTTCTAGGGGTGATTGACTAATAGACATCAGGAGATGATCATGAATTATGTTGGAGAAAAAGTCTTGGGACTTCCAAGAAGTTACTGAAGAAACTTGAGACGGCCAGGAATTCATTGGTAGGCTTTCCAGATACAATGGTTAGCAAGTGTCTCCAACTGGGAGCGAAGGACACAGTGAGGGATGGATGATGAAGCAAGTATAATCGCGGGTCCAGAGTCCGCCTGACGTTTTGACTTCGATATTTTTTCAAATAATACTCCGGAGAGATAGTTCATGATTTGATGTTAGGTAATACGACATGGAGATGGTTGGTAGACACCTAGGTGTCTGCGTTTGCCTCATTGATCTCCTGGAACATCCGAGGCTGTCAATTGATCCTTCCCTTAAGGAGTACCAACGCTGAGATCTTTGCCATTGTAGATCGTGTCGGTTAAATTTAGTCACTCAGTAAAACAGTATAGGTGCCTTAATGAATCAACCTTGTCAACAAATATACAGTGAGCCTCACGGAAGAGAAGTATTGAGGAGCTTAGACAAAAAGGCATTGTAAGAGGATCACCTCGCATTCAGAAGCTGTTCTATGAGGTACAGGAAGAGAATTTTGTGCTATTTTTCCAGCTCCCTGTGAGAGAAGACACAAAAACACTGAGGCTTTGTGACCCTTGCATTCATGTACCATCAACGAGTACCGTCCAATTTCATACACATCTAATTCCTGCTTTCCACTTTTGTCGATCCGATTTCATCCCATTTTGGCGTTCATGACCATGTGCATCTCAATATTTGCATTCCGATTGCTCAATGCCTGAGGATGTGTGCAACCGACACCGATTTGGTACCAACAAGCATGCTCAAGTAGCCGGCTCCGCCTTTCCACCAAATTGAGATTGCTGGTACTGCTCCTGGTGGGAGGTCACACCGGAGGTGGGTTCCTGCTTGGGTGCGTGAGGAAAATCAGACGGGCTGTAATTGGGGGCACTTCCAGGTTCAGATTTCATGGGAACATTGGCCATAGACTTAGAGCTGGCGACTTCTGGAGAAGTTGAACGGCCACGGGCGCTGCCAATGTAATTCTGAGCTTTGGCGCTGTAGTCTCCTGCGTAGGCCTTGACAGTCTCCTGGGCACGAGCGGTATGATGTCCCGCAAGGTCTTTCACCTGAGTAGCTTGGGTGTTCACAACGTCCGATGCTTTCGAGATGTGCTCGTCAATTAGCTCCTTGTTTGTCATGTAGATCAAAGGCCCGAGATAGACGCAGGAGACACTAATGAGAGATAGGCCCCAAAAGGGGACTATCTTAATGAGCCAGTAAGACAGGACAGCGGCGAAGAAGGATGCGACTGTAACGCCAACATTCTCTGCGAAGAGTACGCGTTGAAACTCGATCACAAAGAAGTTGATGAGTTGCTCGACATCTTCTAGGGATGACTCAAGAGCCTCTCGCGGGATTGTGTAGTATTTCTTGGGGCGGAAAGAGGTAGCAAGTCCCTGAGATAGAACGAGCTTTCCTGCTATTTCAGCAGCGGCGGTGACTAAAAAACATAAGTGGTGTACCTCCACTACTCATTGGCAGATAACGTACCACCGAGCGCCATGTAGAGTGCCTTGAATGTCCAGCGCAGTGCGGGCAAATAGCGTGCAGCAAAGATGAAGAGGACGATAGAAATGAAGGATATGGTCGTGGCACGAGGATTCTCCCACTAAGACTGTCAGCCTCGTGTAATAGATGGGGAGAAAACTGCTTCCTTACACTGAGGAGATTGTAGAAGAAAGAGTGATAGTGGGTTAACGGTTGCCCTGTGCCTGCAGACTGGTCCGGAGTCGTCCGGGAGTTCTTCAGGTTGCTCAGTTCAGATGTAGTCTTTGCGTGTTGGTCTTTGGCCATGTCTGCAACGGGACCACTCCCCAGAGTCTCCTTTACATTCTGTGTAGCAGGATGGTTCTGGACTGTGTTGCTGGCCGATTGAGCATCTGTTACGGAGATTAGAAATTTTTGAGATAGGTCACGCGAGCTCGGAAAATACTATTTGAAGAGTCATATCAGCAAGGTTCGTACGGTTACAGAAGGTTGATGCTTACCTGACTACTATACAAGCTGTCCTTGGCATTCTGGATACCACCATTTGTAGTATTGCTGTCCATTGTAGTTTGTAACGTGGGGACTTGGAACCCAGAATTGTGAGTGATTTTATCAAGCTGGGGCGGTGCGTCAGTCATCTTGACAAGCTGTAAGCGAAAGAAAGACTCGCAAAAGGGGATTGAGACGTGAAATACTTTGTTTGGAGAGAACTGAGGTTTGGTGAGGTGTTGTAAGAATGATGTTCGGGCGATTTACCGATGTTGTTGCTGAGATAAGGTAAAGGAACCTGTTTGGAGTTTCGGCAACTTGGCGAAGCTTGCGAAGCTTGGACCAGCTTGGACCCTCAGGTCTAGGCAATGACGATGGTATCAAAACTTGGCACTCGTTTTATTTACAGACACTCTGTGGGCATACTAATAATAGGAGATGTTATGATGGTGTCTGATTGGGAACAAGACAAATGTCTGTGTCTGGCTATGAAATCTGGGGACCAGTCACCCTCTCTGATTCTCCATGTTGACACCCTTGACTTCTGCAACGTGTATGGCGCGAAGCCGGAGAAAATTAGAACGTTGCAATTCCGGGCCCACCGTGGCATGACCGGTCCCACAGCTCTACCTCCACGTGTTCGCTCAAGACCAAAGAGCCCGGTGGCATCCAAGTTACTATCGGCTTGGAAACGGTGCATTGCGTGAACTTGATTCATTCTATTTTCGCAGTTTTATTTACTCCTCATGCCCTGTCGTCTGCTACGTCCTGTGCCTTGTACCGAAAGCTTCTGACTCCGTTCAAACCAATGCACAATCGTTAATTTGTTGGAAACATTTGGAAAGTGGATGGCGTGTGCGGTCATGCCCTCATTACATGCGAGTCTTAATCAAGCTGACGCTCGGCGACGTCTGGCTCCCTTCTTCTCCACGGATAATTTTGCATCTGCCAAGCTCAGCTGGACCAGCGTATAAGCAGCTTCGACCTCTGGCGTCATGTTTGAGGTGGGGTCTGGGGTGACCTTCCTGCGTTTCGGCGACGCTTGGCTTGTTTCCAAGGGCTGAGTTGACATTAAAGTGTTCTCATCTGAAGCCTCTTCATTAAAGTAAGTCCGCTTAGAAGAGCTTGCCCTTGAACTGCTCGTTGCAGAGGCTTTTACCCACGGAGTGGAGGTGATCTCTCGCGCCGGAGGTGGAAATTGAAAATTGTTGAGGTTTAGGACTTTACGTTTGTTCACGGGAGTCCAACCAGTACCTGTTGGCGATCCTGGACATGAGGGGTTCATGTCACTCCGGTCTGTGTCTGTCCCATAGCCACTTTCGACGTCCGTTGCACGGAGTCCCTTATTGGGAGGCCAGATCGGCAGCTCCGCGTAGGGCGAGGGTGTTTTTGGACTGCCGACCATCGAAGACTCTCTTGATTGGGCCTGGATGGCAGCAGCACCCTCCTTACATCGTCGTATGATGCTTCGATCGATACTCAGCTCCTGAAAATCCGGGTCACCAGGCTTGTGGCACATGGAAACGAAATCCGGTCCAAATAAAGGGACCAGCACGTATCTGATCTCGTAGCAAAGTCGTGCGGCTATCGCTTTTGCAGCTTCAAAAGGTACCCAGTATCCTATGCTGGTCAGCTAACAAATCCATCTCCTTGCGGAAGGGATGCATACCCTGAGCGGAAATTGAACCACCGGTGATGCTGTGAGATACGTCTCGCAGGCCTGGATTTGCGCCCATGACTTTTGCGGGCATGGTCTTGGTGAACAGTCAGTGGTCGTGAAGGCTAACTATGATATGTAGGGGATCGAATACCTTTGAAAAATTCAAGCTCTTGAACAAAGCCGTGACCCTCACTAGGCCAATGTTGTAATCCCACATTACACAGTGTGCATCTTTGTTACGATCATCGCCCGGGATTCGGAAAGTATACTGGTAGACTGAAGTCGTGTGTAAGTATCTTGATACTGACCTGACCTTCTGAATCAGTCTTCTCACCTTCAAAGCCATCTCTACCAGTCTTCTGTTGGAATGACTTCTTGTCGCTATTGTAAGGAATACGTTTCGGGTATTCGCTGATTCGGCTGATGGGTTTGACTTCATGTTTCTGGTATTCAGCGGCTATAATTTTGTTCTGGACTTCGAAAGGTGGGTAGTTGACCTCGCCGTTCGGATCTCCCTTTACGAAATTTGCAGAACCCTTCGACATTTTCGGCTTCCTGGATGGCAATAGTGAGGGTGAGAAAGGCGAAGTAGAGCGAGAAGCAGGTGAAGAGAATCTAATGCGCTCTGATGACGAAGGCAACGGATTGAGGAGCGAAGCAACTGGCACCATAACTTTCTTTGAGAAGATGCTTTAAATTCTATGGAGGCTTGGGACGGTCCAGAGTGTCTTGGAAATGTCTTGGATTGCGTTGGGAAAGGGAGCACGCGTTGATGGACTTGACTGATGCTCTTAGGTTGAGGTTGTCCCCCAGGTCTCTTCTGAGGATTTATGAAGTCGGTGGTGGGCTCAGCTTCCTGATATATTTCCCAGGGCTTCAAAGGGTCAGTCCTCAATATCCTACTTCAACAACAAAGGAACGACGCAGAAAGGATCAAAACGCTCCGACCACATACCCGGATTGGTGGAACGGACAAGCTAAGTCTGTAGGCTATGCTCGAGTGGTAGGGATGGAGGCTTTTGAAAGTATCGAGATGCAGACCGCCAACTGCTGTTCTTTGTCGGCCAAATGGGGACCGTGACGCACCTTTTTCAAATCCCTGCTTCCCATGCACGCCAGGTGAAGCAGAAAGGGAACAAGCGAAATCGGGAAAACCGCTTTTGTCTTGCAGGAATCACAGCCAGACTAGGCTCTAGACCTTCTTCAATCAAAGTAGACAAACCGTGTTTGGAACCAGCGGTGAAGCGAGGGCACCCAGGCTATTGCAAAAGTAATAGCCGAGAAGTGAGTGACCCGCTACTACGGGATCCGTCCTCCCTGAGACGCGAGAGAATGGCTGGCGAGTAGAGTCTGATACTTCTGAATCCGACCTCAAAGCGACCTTATATGCTGGACCGATACTCGTTTTTGAAAGCAGTAATCCCTGAGGCTCTCCCGCCCAGAAGACACGAGGGACGACAATTTTGATACTAGATCAAGACCTTCGATGAAAGCTGATACCAAGACCCTTTAGCCTTTAGCTCTCAGCCCGGAGTGAGACCCGAGATCTCAGACATGTATTCTCACATACCCGAAATCGTTTGGCTGGGAAGCACGTTTGAGCCGCTTTGGCAAGAACGGGTCAAACCAGCCGTACAACCATGAGTAATACACATATCGCTCCTTGGCTATGACCGGATGATACGACTGGGCCTGAGGGGCCTGGATTTTGTCAAAGTGGTATCTGCGCATGGCTGAGATTGCTCTCTAAAGGAATCAGTTCCCTTGACTTTACTGCTCCAGAGGCTGGCTGGTGGACGATCCCGATCGGATAGGCGCAGACATAGGCCACGGAAAGGTGCTGATTCCGAGACAGGGGTTTGAGAAAACGAAGTCCATCTTCATTTTTAAGATTCGGTGTAGATGCATCTGAGGGTGAAAACCCCACGTCCATCGAACCTGTGGCTGTCGAGCTCTCATGAGCGACCACTAGAGACTTGAGCGTTCAATCCCACGAACGCTGTCTGATGTCTCGTTCTCAAGATCTCGTTTGCGGAGGCTCAAGTTTACGAGGTACCGAAGATCGCACTCGTCTCCCGGCTTGACCGTGGATTGGTGGGAATATCGTCGATTCTACTCAATATTGCTATTGGGTCTTTTGCGCCTTCCTCCTCCAATCCTCGTCCGGTCATTTCAGGCTTTGATGTTGCCTATCGACACGATTCATGCTACCTAATATTTCCGCTCTGATTTTCGTGTTGTATGGCCTTATCCTGGTGCCGATAAGTAAGCCTCTCCATGAAGTCATGCATCTCAGCCGGACTCTGATGACAAGATTGTTTTCTATAGCCTTCTGGAAAACCCGTCGCTCGATCGACAGTCAAGCTTGACGAATCAAACCGAATCAGCAATCCATGGTGATTCCATTGTTTCAACTATGGCCGATCGCCAATACGAACAGCAAACATGTCATTGCTTCGAATATAAGGCTACTTTGGATTCCTCAGCGCTTCCATCTATCGACATCAAACGGGGTGTTTTACTACAGATGACCTAAGTCCATTTCACTAGACCTTCAGCTGGATTCATTCGATATGTGATCCTTATCTTTAGGCCTTTCACTCTGATTTTGCGACTGGAATTGAACACTAGCTTTGATATCAGAGAAGGGACTCCCATTCGCAAATTGACCAAATCAGCCAACTTTGAAGGACGTCTTCGTGCTTGCTCAAAGTCCATTGTTCCCGCGGCCTTCCGCGGCCAACCCAATCTTCCGACCTCTGGCCATGCACTCCTTAACCTCGGGAAGCCTCAATCTAGGGCAAATGAGCGACTGGAGACGTACATTGTAGACCGAGCTCAAGTCATAGGAAGGAACAAGAGCTTCTACTGGTCTGTTTACGAACTTGAAACAGAGGGTCAATGCACCATTTGATCCCCAATACTGATGCCGGATCTCGATGACTCGACATTCAACCCGAGTTCAACACGTCCATGTTGTGATATTCGGACCCACGATCACATGTCTAACTAGGCACCGCCCGGGCACCCCAATTTTTTTGGTCCATGGTGCAAGTAGGCACACCAAGGTCCACCACTCAGCCTGTACAAGTCGTGTACCCGAGGTTCATAAATACCAAAGACGTCTTAGCGTTGGAAGGTACGTACCGAAGCACCTTTGTACCCATACGCTTCTGTGAGCCACCGATCGACAGTGCCTTTACTCCTGCGTATTACTGCAAGCTTTGACCCACAAGGATCCGCTCTACCCTGCCGCTAATGAATGGCAACGGCCGCCCCGAGTCTTCTTACTCAACGATCTAGACGGCTTCACTCCTCAGTTTTCAACCGAGGATCATTCCGGCTAGGAACGGATCGCTCCATAAGTTGTCACCTATTTTCCAGCGGCCTGTGGGTATACGCGAGTCAAAGCAAGGCCGACAGCGGCAAGCAACAGCGTCGCCAGCTGATTGAAGACCAACCACCCGCCTCGAATGTTTCGGAGAATAATACGGGTTCACGCGATACGGGCTCATGCATCGGGGCCCTTTCAGAACCCGGTTCGAGAAAGGTGGGGGCCAAAAGTACTGCGGGATCTGATGGGACAAGGTCAATTGACCGTGTGGCTGGGACGAGAATAATTGGACGCTACGGGTAAAGTGCGCATGCGTGTTGCTCGAAAGAGAGAAAAGGATTGTGTCTTGGGTGTGGCACCGTGGACTCACGAGAGGTGGACGACCTATCGGGAGGACTTCCATCTCAATCCTTCGAGCTAAAGTAGCAGTACTTGGGCTTAAGTGGGCAGGCTATTTGTCCGGTGTACTAGGATGGTTACGCATTTCTGGTTCAGTACGGACAGGACTCTAGAAAGGGTTAATCAACCCCTGGTGTCTAGGCTTGAATCATGTTTCTGCAGCATTCTGACTTGTGGGCCGCGATTACGTTGCCCCTTGTTGCTTTATGAACAGTTCTCCTGACCCACTCGATCTCTCGATCCTGTGCAGAAAATAGCTCGGAATCGCTTGTGTTGGCGATTGTTGCCACACGAGTGGGGATGCTTCGAATGTTGACGACAATTACCGGGTAATCCTCTCCCTTTTCGTTGGGCAGCTCAAAGCCTCAAAGCGGCCTTGACGATGTGTCTCGAGTCGCGCCCAGAGGTAAGGATCGCTATTGTCTTTAGACATGTGGCAAGGAGATAGTCTGATTCCAAGGCTAAAGGGCGATGCCTAAGGGATGTCTTTCATATCATCATCCTTGATAGGGAGCACTTCCCGCAGAAGTACACACCTCTTCGATCGAGATTTGATCACTGCCGATTCTGAAACTTCACATTGCGAACAACCTCGATGGTCGTCAACCCAAAGTCTCTCAAAGAGTCACTGACACTGTTGGATCTCTCCGATATATTTGATAGGGCTTTGGAGAACGTCTGATGCAAGAAGTCTATATCGTAGGCTCTTCGACAATATCTTCAACAATATCGCCAACGACTTTCTCGACCGAAACCTCGGATTCTCTATTTCCGCTTCCCCTCAGCTTCCGGCCAGCGAAACTCGAGGACCTCGAATCGGATCCGGTGGCACCGTCACGCGCATGGATACTGGATACTGGAAGACAGGAATTTTCTTACTCTGTTGTCATCAATGACGGTATGTACCTGCGAGAATGATACCGACGAGAGGGAATATGTTCATCTTCCATGGCGCCTGAGCTGGCTCGACTCCCACGTTCAACAGAAATCTTCGGCGTAGAGATATGTCACTCCGCCACGCCACCAGAAGCAGGAGGCCTCTAGCCGAGGGTCTGTGACTATTTCCCCTTGTCGCCATCCCACTTGAACGGTCCGTGTCATCGTCATCAGACATGCTGTACGATAGCACTAATTGTTGTTAAGAGGAGCCACACCTGTGCCAAAGGATAAATTAGATCACTTGTCACTGCGATTATCAACCCTTTAACCAAAACTTAAATGGTTCTTCAAAAAGTCCTGAACACCTATTTTTCCGCTTAGATACAACAAGGAAATTTGAGATGTAAATGTCTGCATATTTTGGGCATTTCACTACCTCAGCCAAACAACCCTTTTCGCAATTGACGGAGCAAGAGCGCTGTTCAAAGCGGTAACGCCTTGGTGCAAGTGGCGTATGATGGGTTTGTATTACAAAACTCTGTAGCCTGCAACATGGTCTTGTTCTCAAGCCCAAGGGGAGCAAGAATAAGGACTAGGCTGTCAACGCAGATTGCCTAGGCAATGTAAATAATGGGTGGAGTATCCATTGGTTAAGTATGATACTGTCTAATGTAGGAAACGTCGTCAAATGGGTTCCAAGCGTGGAGGCTGAAGCGTGATCCTGATAGCTTTTCCCAAACAGAAGAGTTTCAATTTGTACGCAATGACGTAAATATACAAGGCATAATAGATATACAAGTGCACGATGACCATTCGAAATCCAATCTGATCCGAATGACCGGACTCGCAAGAACTCAAGTCCCACATCAACCCCATCCCTCATCATAAGCACTGACGAAAGACCCTCACGCTCCAATCTCATCAACGCACATGCGAAAAAAACCACTTCGTCACCCCTTCGTCTCCTTCAATCATCACTATCCTCCTCCCCAAAAACCCCCGTCTCACCCTCATCCTCCTCATCATCACTAATAACCCACTTCTTCTTGCTCGCCGTAGCAGCCGCCGCCGGTCTCGCCGGTCTCCTCGCCGCCGCGGGCTCCTCCTCATCCTCATCCTCGTCCCCATCATCCATAATCTCATTCGCCACCTGCTCGATCTCATCTTCCTCGTCTTCCTCCTCCTCCTCCTCAGCCTTCGCAGCCTCGCGCGCCAACTTCGCTTTTTTCGCTGCGTAGGCTTTTGCTGCCGGACTCAAGGGCATCTTCTTTGGCTCTTGGGGCTGAGGGGTAGGTTTTGTTAGCTTCTTTGCTGCTAGGGCTTTTGGTTTCGCAGCAGGCTTTGCGGCGGGCTTCACGGCGGGTTTGGAGATGGGTTTGGGTTTTGGGGCTTTGGGGGCGGGGGCAATGTCGTCCATTGAATCGAATGCATCTGAGGCGTCGTCGTCGGAAAGGATGGTTTTCTTGGCTGTCACCGCAGGCTCTTTACCTATGGTGGGCGGCGCGAGCATCGAGTAATTAGTGTCGTCGTCGTCGATGGTTTCTATTATCTTGGATGGCGCGGATTTCTTTGGGAGACCTGCACTGCTTCCAGGGCGAGACATTGATGCGGAGAAAAGTGGTCGGGAGTTGCTGGTGGCTCCAGCCGTTGTGTTGATGCCTTTTACCATGTTGCCAACATCCAAGAGCATATCGTCTCCGTCGGAGTCAGAGTCTAGCGTGTTGTATTTGACTGGCTTGGTAGCTGCAGCTCGGGGCTTGCGGCCAGCTGTAGGACGAACAATCTCCTCGTCAAAATCGTCGTCATCACCATTATCATCAGCACCGTCAGCTTCGACTTTCTTCTTAGCAATTGGCGCTTTCTTCGCGGGAACGGTGGCCTTAGCCTTGGCTTTGGTAGCTTTAGGGGCATCCGATCCTGAGTCTAGGTCCATCCAGACGTCGGTGGACTTCTCTTTCTTTGGTAACGCGGTAAACGATTCCATGAGAGCCTTTGTCGTTGCCGAAGGACCCTTGGATTTGGGAGAGGTTTTCGTCGCTTTGGGTGGATCCGGGTTCAGGTATGCAAGCATACCGCCAGGCTGCTTGGATTGCTTTGGAGCGGCAGGCTTCTTCGTTTTGACGGCGACTCCTCCAAAGTCCGAATCGTCGTCTGAATCATTAGCTTTGCGCTTTCGACCAGCTGGACCTCCACCGATCTTAAGCTTAGTCGATGCTCGGCGACCCATGTTCGCTACCTTCTTCTGGCGTTTTTCTTCATCAGCGAGCTGGAACCTCCACTCAGCAATGAATTCATCGAGGTCCCTGTTCCATAAGTCTTCTTTGGAGAGTTTGATCAATTCGTCAATCTCAAGTTCCTTGTCACCAACTAGCTTGAGCAGTTTGTCGATTCGCTCCCTTGTCAACGACCAGAGTGGCATCTATGAAAGCGTCAGAAGTATGTTTCTTGGAGTACAAATCCAGTGTTCGGAGGGTTATCAGTGAACAAATAGACCATGATGTTATACAGCTGAAACAAGGGCTGGACCAAACACTTACACCTAGAAGGTAATCATAAGCCGCTGCTCCAACATCTTCGTTCTCTTCATCGTCTTCATCGTTGTCCGCAATTGGGCCCAACTCTCCTTCTTTTACAGAATCTGCAACCTTTGGAAGAGGCTTGAAACTCTTTTCCTTGAGTTCCTGTACAAGGACCATCTTCTTCTTCTTGGAGACAATTAGCTTTCCGTCAACGACCATCTGGATGAAGCGCGCCTGGTTCGTATATTTCTCCAAATCGCAATGCATCTCTGATAGAAGGTGCGCCTTGCGCTTCTCGTAGAACTTGATACGGATATTGAAAAATTCCTTCATCATATCTTCGACACCAGCATACTTCGTGATCCTGCCTTCCGCGTCAAAGGCGACTAGATTCGTTGTTGCGAGTGACTTTGTTAGCTTGAATTTCTCCTCCAATCCTTCCTCAAGTGCAAGCTTTATGTGCTTGTCTTCCATCTTGATGACGAAGTGGACATCTTTGTGCGTGTTGTAGTCGTCGTAGTCTTTGATAAATGATGGGGTCTTCTCTGCCTTGATGATCTCTACTATCTTGTCTTTAAAATCTTGAGTCCACATACGGATTGGGAGTTCAGTGATTTCCACTTCGTTATCGCTTGTCTGCCTGGCGATGCCGCTAAACTTGTATCTATCAGGCCCCATGCGAGTGACTGTGCCCTTAAAATCACGAAACCACGGAATCATCTCGTTCATCGGCTCGCCAGCCATCATGAGCTTGAGATTCTTCACGACGTCCTCGGGATTGTAATTTGGAATCGACGAGCTCCATCCGGTCCCGATACCGTCTGCGCCGTTGATCAAGATTAGGGGCACCACGGGCACAAACACCTCGGGCTCGATCGTTTTTTCATCGTCCTTGTTGTAAGTCAACAGAGCCTCATCAGCGGTATGAAATACACGCCTGGCGAAAGGAGATAGTCGTGTGTAGATATAACGAGCACTGGCACAGTCACTGCCTCCTTGCAGACGAGAGCCAAAATTACCGCTGGGCTCCAGACAATTCAGGTTGTTGGATCCAACGAAAGTTTGGGCAAGACCAACGATAGTACCCTGTAGAGAAGCATCACCGTGCTGGTATGCTGTGAGACCGGAGACACATCCTGCGAGCTCAACTACCTTCATGTCCTTCTTCACATTTCGCTTGAAGCAGGTGAACAGTACTTTGCGCTGTCCTGGTTTCAGGCCGTCCACCACCGAAGGAATTGAACGCATATTGTCTGCCATGCTAAAGAGGATGAGCTCCTTATTGACGAAATCTGTGTAAGAGACCTTTGAGTCTGAGTGATCCAGGTATGTACCAGGCTTGAATTGGCGAAGCCATTCTTTTCGTTCGTCTGCCTTCTTCTTCGAGAAAGCTAGCTCTATGAGATCGACCTCATTATCCTTCATAGTGTGAAATGTCTTCAAGTGTCGATCCAGATCGTGGAAGTACACTTGTGCCTCTTCTGTACTACTTGTTCCCAACCCTTTATAGTACTTATGATCCCAACCACGTTCATGTTTGTGATCTTCTTTCCACTCGTTGTACTCGGGCATGCTGAAGAAAGTCTTTGCCATCTTCGGCTTTTTCGGATCACCTTTATATACCTTGACGATGGGCGTTATGAATTCAACGAGAAACCCAGGGATTTTGAGTAGACTTGGAAACTGAACTTGGAGAAAATTGATAAGCAAACCTTTAATATGGCTCCCATCGTGATCTTGATCTGTCATAATCATGAGATGGCCATACCGCAGATTTTTGCAGTCCATGTAGGTTGTCTTGTGTTTCAATCCAAGAAAGTTCTTAATATTCTGGATCTCGGCGTTTTTCGCAATCTGATCAATAGACGCGTCACGTACGTTGAGTAGCTTGCCACGAAGAGGGTAGACACCAAACAAGTCGGGGGAGACAACGGATCGACCTGCTATCGCCGTACCCTTTGCGGAATCGCCTTCGGTCAGAAGTAGAGTACATTTGTAGCCATCCTTAGTGCCAGCTTTGTTTGCATCCGTAAGCTTTGGGTTGTCCATACGGCTTCGTCTGTTGCCGTCGCTTTTCTTCAGGATCTGATCTGCTTTCTGCTCGGCGAAGTGCAAAATATTTTCGACGACCTCGGTTCTCGCAATCTTCTTGAGGAAATCGTCACCCACAGTACATTTACTGCCGAATTGGGTATGCTTAGTAGTCAATTGCTCCTTGGTCTGAGATGTGAAAGCAGGATTGACGATCAAGCAATTAACGAAAAGGAAGATGTGATTCTTAATCTGACTAGTCTTCAGCGCTGCCGCTTTGTTGTTTTTCTTCTTCTTGACAATATCCAACAGCTTGTTGCATACTTGATCTGCAATATAGTTGACGTGAGTACCACCAGAAGTGGTGGCAATTCCATTTACGAAAGAGACTTGTTGAAACGTGCCATCTGAAACTGCAAAGCCAACCTCCCACCGAACGTCTGGGTTGTCCGTGATGATGTCGGAAGAATCATTGGCCGCTTCGTCACCTCGCTCCTTCTTGATCGCTTTTGTGTACATCTCCATGTATTTCTTGAAGCTATTGATCTTGATCCTTTTCCCGTTCAACGAGACTTTGACTCCTTTGCACGTCCCCGCCAGGTCATAGACACGTCGCTTGATCAATGACTCAAAGTCGTCATCGATACCATGCATCTTAAATTTCTTGAAATCTGGTGTAAACGTAATCTTCGTAAAATCATCTGTCTTGTTTGCGGTTATGGAAGCTTTGCCCATCTGGCTCATATTGGCAGTCCATGTCTGTTTGTATTGCTTCTTGGTCTTCGAGTCCGCCGTTTCCAAGGTAAATTCGGTACTAAACACGTTACAAAGCTTAGCACCGTAACCATTGCGACCTCCTGTGACTTTCTCTGCATCATCGTCGTAATTAGAAGATGTGAGCAAGTGACCAAAGATCATCTCAGGGATATAGATCTTTTCCTTATCGTGAATCTCGATCGGTATACCCCGGCCGTTGTTGTAGACGCTGATTTGCCCCTTCTCGCTATCGACAGTCACAGCCACTGAGTCCATATTCTTGTCTCGCTGCTTGTTGTCGGCAGCATTGACCAAGATCTCGTCAAATATCTTGTAGATACCAGGCACAAAGCTAACGGTCTTCCATTCCATGGATTCTTGCTCACTGTTGAACACCCACATAGGCTTCTCTTGAAACTCGACTGATCCAATATAAGTATCCGGGCGCTTGATGATATGTTCAAGTTGAGTAAGCTTTTGGTACGTCTCAGTCGACTTCGACCCTTTCTTTGGCTTTGATTCGTGTCGCCCGTCTAAATGCATCGATGCATCAATCGCCTCCATGATCGCTTCGTTCTCAACTTCACGGAGGGGTTTTGCGCCAGTCTTCTTGGGGACAGGTGCCTTCTTCTGCTTCTTTGCGCTTGGAGGAGTGTTGGAGAGAAGTGAGTCGTCGTGGAGAGAGGGACTCTCCGTGGCCGAATTCTCGTCATCGGAAGTGGGCTTCGGACGTTTTTTCGCAGGCTTCAGAGTTGTTTGTGACATCTTTTTGAGTGCTGCCTTTGGTGCTGCCACTTTCTTGGGAGCAGCTGTCTTTCTGGCTACAGCTTTTGGGGCTGCTGCCTTTGCTTTGGGTTTCTGTGAGTGTCAGCAGCTGCCAGGTCGCAAGTAAACGTGGAGTAAAATGATATACCGCTGCAGGAGAGAAGTAGTCTGAGCCATCAATCTCATCAAACACCGAGTTCACAATATCCGAGTCGTCCATTGTGCCGCATCAATGGGTCTGCAGCTCTCAAACTCTGAGAAATAGACGGATTTCACCTTAAACTCGCGCCATCGAGCCTAGATAAGAAATCGAGTCAAGGCTGAAGTGGAATTGAGGTAGAAGAGAAGAGAAGTGACTGTTGATGCTTCATCGCAATGTTTACTTACTTAGGTCCGCGGTCGCGCTTAGTATATCGACTTTGAGCTAGCCCGTTTTCGGGTATCGCGCTAGACTCCTAGTCCCGAGGCCTCTTCTGTCTCGTTGACTTCGACTACTCCACATGCTCAATTGAAATGTTGAAAAAAGCCTGTAGCATTTACTATTACTAAAGCTAGCTGAGTGCTATTATCGCTTGAGCCTCGATAAGATGTCCTTCTAACTCCCAATAAGCCAGTTCGCTGCCCGTTTCCCTTCCTATCACATCCGATGCACGTCGCTGTTACGCGTCCAGATCCGGAATTGCTTACCGTAGAACCAGAAGATGATCCCACAGAGACACCAGAGCGCTGTGAGACACATGTTGGTCATGATTGGTGGCACAAAACCTTGCTTGATGACCCACGGCGTGATGAACTTTGAGAATCCATAGCCCCAGAGGTTCTTGTTGACGGTAATGCTCACGAAAATCGAGCCAGACACTGGCTTATACGAGTCGACAGCGTACGTAGAAGCGATGGCTGGTAGAGATGCGACCTGTATGCCAGTGCATGCCCAGCCAATAATCACGATGACCTGGAAGTATGGTGTCAGTGTCTGAAGTCGCACATCTAGAGATTTATTAGATTTACCTTCCAGCTCCAACCATCTCTCCATCCGAACGCAGTGATGAAGTTGCCGATCAACATGAGAATAAAGTACGGAATCATCGTTGGTAATCTCATCTCCGGTTCTCTTATTCCATTGTTTCGCTTTGTGAGTTTCATACTTATCCAGTCGCTCAAAGGACCTGCGGTCACCAATCCGATAATGGCCCCAACAAGGATAGCGAAATTAAAAAACCCAATAATCAAGGGTCTGAATTCGTAGGGTGGCACTGCAAAGGCTTGGGATTGTGTGAGGTTGATAGTCAAGAAACACGAGGCGCTCCATGACACGATGAAGGAGGCGAATTCGACGATTGGGAACGCAAAAAGTTTCCATGGGATCCAAAGGTCAAGTGCGATGCTCTTGAATGGGTGTGCGTTAGCCTGAAAGAGTTTGAATTGTTGCTTGCTTGGCTTGCCCTTGCCTAAATATGGGTCTTTTTGTGCTGTAGCCGTGTGGGAGAGACCTGGAGTTTCGGTAGACGTTAGTTTCTCCATATTGTCAACATTTCCCTTTAAATCGCCATTGAGCTTTCCGTTCTCGGTCTCGATTCTGCGTATCTCATCGGGATGCATGCGGTGCCATTTAGTCTCTGGAAATCCAACGAGACATAAGAGAAACGTGGCGCCAAGCAAAGCGACGTTGAGCCTGGTACACAAGAGTCAAATTCAAGTCGCGCAGATCTGGACGCTTTAGACACTGACCACCAGAAGTTGCGCCAACCTTTGTCACCAGCGCCCGCATACTCAGCCATTGGCCCAGCAATAATCGGACCGACCTTTTGAGCTTCTCAGTACACAGGGTAGGGTGAGGTTTTAGTTTGGGACGAATAACAGCCTACCATAAGAGAGCCGAAGTAGAAGGCAAAGTAGAGAGTCTGGTAAATTCCTCTTTCGTGCAAGAACATCACATCGGCAATGACATTTGGTTGAATGGTCTTATCGGCGCAGTCAGTCCCCCAAGTACAAGGCCACTGCAACAACCTTGGCGTACCTCAGCTGGCCCTGCTGCGAGCCCGTTGAGCACACTTGCACCCATGAAACTGCCATAGGTCATGGCTCTCGCTCTCCAGATGGCGCTCCCGAAACATAGGAGCAGGGAAGCAAGGAAGACGGGTCGGCGGCCGAATGATGTACTCAGCGGAACCCTTCGTGCTCATCAGTAATAGGATTTGGTCGAGACTTCTTTCGGGTACAACTTACCAGATGAAATTGCTGAAACCGAGGACTAGAATAGCGATGCCGGTGAATTGGATGACGTCGGTCAGATTCGAATCGAAAGACTCAATCAATTGTGGGAACATAGGGGCGAGGGCCAAAGGGCTCATGCCCTTGACGAAGGTGGCAGCAGTCGCACAGGTCAGTGTCGAGAACTTCCAGAAGGTACTCCAATTCTGAAAATGCATGCAAAGATTAGCGTGTGCCTACTGTATCTAGTCTCTGCTGCTTCTGTCTTGGGATCTTTCGGGAGGACTCGAGTTACACAATACTCACCAGCGGGTCGTGGGGATCGTCAGATGGCTGAGGAACCAGCACCGGACCTGATATTGCAGAAGATTTGATAAAGTGATGGGTGCCAACATCTTCCATGATCTCCGTTCCCGGCACGATCTGAGTGTTCAGCTCCTGCTCGAGCTGGCGGAGCGTCTGTGAGAGTATCAATCAACCAAAGAGCTACAGCAGATAGAGATTGTCATTGCTCTCAAACCGTGTACATACCTTTTCATCATAGTTCATCTCCATCTTGGGCAACCTTCAACCCGTAAACACCACTTTGGGCTGATCAGTCAGGTTATGCTTGGAGGTGAGTTCAGCTTGGAGCTGGGATGGAGATAATTCCG
>JAABUP010004446.1_pt1 | contig 22862 bp, 31 predicted proteins | sample 5559201 | NCBI WGS metagenome assembly JAABUP01 (sample SAMN10711887, study PRJNA513373) | rock metagenome | isolation source: Antarctica rocks | place: Antarctica | reverse complement strand
ATGCATGCATTGATGTTGGCTTCACAACATTGAAGATTCTATGCTACACAGCTGATTTTGTTAGGGCAAGGAAGCTTCCAAATGTCCTTGCAGGTAGCAGTGACCAAGAAGTCACATCACCTGTACAGCCAGCTAGCTCTGATGAGGCAAGGGTGGTGGATATGCATGGACATCCTTGTGAGTATTACATATCGCAGCATAGCATGGATCGGCTGAAGTCAGGTCAAGGCATCTGTGATGAAATGGTCAACTTCTGTCTTGGTTTGCTGCAAGTGGAGGCTAAGTACACAGCTGCCAAGGAGAGTTGGGCCTTCACCTCATCGGGTTTGAAGTATCAGCTGCTGGACAAGTGAGTAATTGGCTGACTAATCATTTGATCAGTTTGATTGTCCAATGGTGACGTTTTAAGCTCCTGAATTGCAGGTTGTGTATAGATGCACAGAAAAAACAATGTTTGCAAACCTGCATTTGCTTCTTGTGGCAGGAAAGGGGGGTATAACTTCGAGAATACCCAGAATCCTGTGGGCCTCACGCACAACCCAAAGAGAAAATTGACGCGCGCCAAAAGTCTGAGGCATTTCACACCCTGGTTTCAGTGCTCCAATATTTTCATTCCTATCAACCTGAAGGAAGCTTACCATTGGGTTGCAGCACATTTCAGCTTTCCAGAGAAGCGGTTGACTTGCTATGACTCTTTGCTGAATCTTTGCTGCGACACATGGCTTTTTCGCGACCTGTTCACTTTTTATGTACCACAATCACTGGAATCCGGGTTAACTATGCATATGTATATGACGACAGGCATACGCGGTGCTTGCACATGTGCAATCAGCATGCTTGCAGTCAGATGCTGCATTTGCTGCATGCTTGCATTCACATGGTTGAAAGCAGTGATTACTGGTGACTTGCATGAGGTCTGTCTTTGTTTTTCAGGGGCCCAGCTGCACAATGCACTCCTCTGAGTGGGAGGGGTCGCACGAAGTACAGCATGGTATGCATTGAGTGTCTGGCTCAATGTCACAATGTCTCACTGCCTCACTGACTCAGTCCAGACTCCTGACGCTGAGGGTGACTTGTGTGGTACACACAGCCTCCTGTTTGGACTGGACTGCATGTGGGCAGATGAGTCATGGGCCGCAGCATTGCAGCAGAACAAAGTCAGCTGGATACAGGACTCTAAGAAGGCGCTAGCGTGCTGACAATTGTTGCCTGCCAGCTGATGCTTCTGACAGTAGCAAAGCTGTCCATCAGGTAAGTTTGAAGTGCAGCGCATCAAGCTCAACATCACCTCCTTGCAGGCAATCTGACATTCACGGCATCTTCAAAAACGATTGCCCTGCATGGCCTGCTATTGGGCATTTTCGAGGGCGCCTTACAAATCCTTTGGTGTGATGTCATTGCTGCCTCAAAGCAGCGTGCCGAAATGTGACTGCATCTTCAACACATACCGTATGCCACACTGCTGCTGCTGTTTTTGCCATTGCATGCTGGGATGATGGAATGCCAGGAACAGATGACCACATGTGCAGTGTGAATGACAACCACACTGCATTAACGTTTATCCACATTGCACAAGCCACAACAGCCTGTTAGAAGATTATAGGGGGAAAAAGACTACGTCTATCAGCATTGATTGAAGAAAAGCCCCTGGAGGGAGTTATACTGGGCCTGCCTGTGGGGTACTCACTCTGTCACAATGACAGGCAACACAAGCAATGCGCACCATGCAGCATCTCCTGGTCACTCAATTCTCTGAAGCTTTATGCAGGAGGAGGTTGCGATGCAAGAGAAGGATTATTGTTGTTACCGAGTACAATCCAATTCTGTGGAGCGATAACAACATAGCAAACCTGTAAACTACTGTCAGATGCAGTCTCAACTTGGTGCATGTCTTGTATCTTGCTGATCAGTGGTGCCAAGGTGCAGACATGGCATCAATATATCTGAACCACAAATGACTGAGTCAAGTCTTGCTTGAATGCATAGCACCATCATGCCCATCACAAAGACACCCATGCTTGCAAACTGTGTATGATGCAGCTTCAGGCTGTCAGCAAGTGAGTGCAACCATCAGCTGATAGAACACTTCTACTACAGTGTCAATCAATGCCTGCAGCCCACCTAGCCTGACAGGGGACTGGTCTAGATTGGCGTATCATAGCAAGCTAAAAAATGCTGGACTCTTCAAAGTGGAGTAATCACTTTCAGCCAATGCAAAAGCTCAAATCCTACTTCTGTGCCATACAGCACTCAAGAACCCCACCTGTGCATGTGTCTGATGCAGCCGAGTCTGCGCTGCTCAATGTCTGTGAGACTGTTGAGAGTTTTCAATAGACACTCCCTTGTCTCAGCTGACATGGGACTTGGCTGACTGGGCGGGCTGTTGCAGCCTTTGTGCGCAACTCAGCGCACAGCAGCCTGACACACAAGTGGCCTATTGAGGAGGGGTTACCAGCGTCTGCACCAATGGCGGCATGCTCTGAACAAGCTGTGCGTTCTGCTTCTTGGCCTTCTTTACAGCTGCTCGTGTGCACTTGTGAGCCAGCCTCCTCAGCTAGTAGCTCATCAGCAGTAGCCTGAGCAACACCTTGCTGGCACACATCCAGTTCAGAAATTCCATGATGTCATTCAATCTGTACGCTGCATCCAGTAAAGCATTCCAGAAAAGCACTGATCATATCTTACATGAAACTGTCCGTATTTATTAGGCTAAGCTAGAAAAATGCTGCATATCACCAATAAAAGCATAAATCACATTTGATCACAGACACCATCTAGATTACAACCACAATGCTGGTTCACATTCATAAAAAACAAGCTGTACAACTGTTCAAGCCTTGGAATGCTTGCTGCTGCCCCAAAACTGGACACTATGAGGCCTACGCCTTCTATGCCTTGGTATGCTTGCCAACGTTGCTGCCAGGTGTCAGTGTGTCCTTCAGCTTCTGCATGGTGGTTCTGTCATCAACCTGCCCACCAGTGGCATCATACTCAGCCCCCTTGGTGGCACTGCTGACCTTGTTGCCATGTCCATGGCTGCCCATTCCTGTGCCAGTGGCACCAGTAGCGTTAGTGTGATGACCCATTGCGCTGCCTGTGTGACCCATTGGGCTGCCAGAGCCTGTGTAGCCCATTGTGTTGCCAGTGTTGCCCATTGCGCTGCCAGTGTTGCCTACTGTGTTGCCCATCCCCATGCCTGTGTTGGTACCCATAGCAACGCCACTGCCAGTGTGCCCATGGTGAGGGTGACCCAGGTCTGATCCTACATCTGTACCAGTGTGGTTGTTGTGGTGGCCAGTGTGACCCAGGTTTGAACCCAAGCCAGATCCAGTGCCAGATCCCACACCAGCAGCAGTGTGGTGGTGACCCTGGTGGGCATGGCCAATGCCCGAGTCTCCTAGACCAGTGTTCATGTTGGTCATGCCAGTGCTGGTGTTGTTGAAGCCTGTGCCTGTGGTGCCACCGGTGCCCATGCCCACCGATGAGCCTGTGTAGCCAGTGTTGCCCATGCCCCCTGACATACCTGCAGGTCAGCAGCCTCTCAGTTGAGATGTGTTGTATTGGTAGTGCGATCAGCGCAGTGCGAAAGGTGGATTAGGGCAGATCAGCTGGTTGCAGGACGGAGCAGTGTTCTAAGCAGTAGCTTACCTGAGCCGTAACCAGATCCGTAAGATCCGCTGCCAGTGTTGCTGTCGAACCCAGTGCCGAGGCTGCCTTGCTCAAAGCCCTGACCCATGCTGCCCTGGTCAAAGCCACGGCCTAGGTTGCCCTGGCCGCCTGTCTGGTTCTGCAGGTCGTTGTCGACCATCTGGTTGTTCTGAGCACTGTGGTGGTTGCCTCCTGGGCCTGGAACAAGCGCACCATTGGGTCCTGACATAGTGCCCTTTGCCTTCTGCTTGATCTGCAGAGGGTAAGCAGTGTCAGAAGCGCTGGCAATTTGAAAATGTTTTGCAGTGCAGAAAAGAGTGAGACAAGAGATTTCACGAACAGCACTGTACCTCGTCCATGATGCCGGCCATCGTGACTGTGCTATTTACAGATTGATAAATGAGCGAAAAAGAGTGACTGTGGGTTGAATCGCGCTTGAAAGCAGTATACAGTCGGTGTCGGAAGAAGTGCAGAGGTCCATATCTTATATCCGCACATGGAAGGTTTGCCTCCTGTTGCTGAGTCAGCCTCAGCGGCTCAGGCAGGCGTTACACCCGGCGTTACGGAAAATATTATTAATTGTAAGGGGTGAAAATCCAAAATATACAAGTATCGTTACGACCTAAGCTCCGAGCGCTGCACAGTTGCAGCTATAGTATACTACCCGTCTCAGGCAAGTTCGACGTAGAGTGGTAGTGCAAAGTTTCACTACTTGCCTGATACTTGTCTAATACTTGTCTCAGGTTCGATGTTCAGCGCGCCAGTGGACGGTGCATGGGGAGCTCGAGCAGAGACAAGTGCAGGTGAATACTCTTTGTTGGTGGAATCTATGGTGTTCACTTTGTTTGCAACAAGAAAGTCTGACACGTCTTTGCCACACCGAGCGTTTACATGACGCACCTGCCTGTCGCAGGCTTCACTCTCGATAGTTTCGATTCCACATTGTGCACGGACGACATCGATGACGTACATATCCCTCAGATTAGCGACGATGCCGGATTTCAAGGAGAGTGGGACCCCCATCAGGCCACATCTTCGCCGCCGTTTCTCCATCAGCAGCCTCCCCACGGTCTGTCCTCTCCCATTACCAGCTCTCTGAGAACGGTTTTAGCAGATACCCAGGTAATGCTTCCCAGGGAGTTGAGTTTGTGATGATAAACGACTTGCCCAGAAACCAAGCTGTTTTTGCAAGCTAAGCCATTGTGGTGCGCTGCCACTTGCCTCGTGCAAACTGGTGCAAGTTTGTGATCTGGAGTGCCCAAGCAACTCAAGCAATAGCTTTGTAACCAGTCACTCAAGTATCTATGCAACACAGTTGTTGGTGCAGCTTGTTGGTGCAGCTCCTTTAACCCTTATGCAGCTTCTGTGCTCCTGCTCAGGAGGTACTCCTCACTGATTTGCAGCATGTCAACCTATCAAGTTGAGTCAAACAAAGTAGACACTCACACTGTGCCCTGCAGGAGTCTACCTACGAGGATGGCAACAGGTCGGGATTCAGTGACCAAGCAAGAGACACGGCAAGGTCTGGTGCTACCCAACTCGCTGCTGCACAGCCTTCAACAGTCGCAGCTGCTCAGCAACCACAGCAGCAGCAATGTCAGCATAGCCAGTTGCAACACCAGCCACAGCCTGACATTATGCCAAGCCAGCTTGCTGAAGCACCTGTGGTGGAAGCTGCTGCTGGACCTCTATCATCAATCACGTGCTCTGATCATCCTCCAGCTGATCCATCACATAGCTCTGCTGCACAAGCAACACCAAGGGCATCAGGCTACCAAGAGCAACCTGCCAGCACTGGCATGCCGACATTAAGTGATGTCAGACAGCAACTGGCCGCCATGCCTGTGAGCTCCCCAGATGCTGTGATGCAGGAAGTCTCTCACAGTCGGCATAATGACAGGCAGATTGGAGCTGCTACTCGCACTCAACATGACAGAACTGCTGAGCAGACTGCAAGTCCAACCCAGAGTCAGCAACACATGGCGGCACCCAGTGTCTACCATACACAGGGATCCTTCTCTCATCAGAGGGAGGCCTTTCAGCCAAGTCCTGTTGAGAAGAGCCAAACACAGAACTGTGTCGACTCAAATCAGAACCATCAGCCAGCTCAGCAGGGTCCAGTCCAGCATACTCATCAAGGTTCTGTCAATGTAGCACAGCCTGAGCAGCTGCACTTAGAGAGTCTGAGCAGGGAAGACAGGCTGAGTAGGGAGAAGGGGCTTGACATGTTGCAACAGGGGTCGCCCATGAGCTGGGTAGCAGTTGCCTCTGAGCTTGACTTGAAGCAGGGGTTGCCCTGCAGGTGGTGCAGGCATCCCATCAGGTTTGTTTGCATAAGTCTTTTAGCATGAGGGGCGCATCCCCAAGGCAACGTCTTGCATCCCTGCTTGGCACTTTTGTTGTGTTCACATCAGTGCTTACAGACTTACACACCCAATTGTACACTCAATAACTCAGGGTTGGCAAGTAGTCAGATCAGGGCACTGAAAGTTTACTTTGGTGTACATCTGATGGTTCACAGGTGCAACCTGATCTTGGCTGTGTCCACAGGGTCAGTGACAAGATTTGGCATGAGTGCAAATGTGGCAAGCGCAAAGGCAATGGGTGGTGTTGCAAGAACCAACCATGGGAGCATGCCTACTGTGCACTTGTCAGTAGAGTGCCCTCCCTTGCACATTCCCCTGTCAGCTCCCCTGCTGGCGCAAATGCCCCCAGCGGCGTGAGTGCCCCTGCTGGCCCAAATGCCCCTGCAGGTGTCACTGCCTCCATGAGCCCAAGTGCCCCTGCTGGTGTGGCTGCCCCCATAGGCCCAAGTACTCACTTTTGTGGAAACACAGCTGCTGATCAGTGCACTCAGCAGGTGCATGCTCAGACAAGGGCAGTTGAGTTTGAGCATAGACTCACAGGGCCAGAGCTGAATCCAACTCAGGGTCTCGCTGAGTGTGGTGAAAGGGCTCAAATACCTCTGAGTTCAGTCCAGGTAAGATGTCAATTCGATTAAGATGCTGGCCCTAGCAACTTTGCATCTGTTTTATGAATTGCTAGAATGCAACAGTGAGCAGGTGGCATTAGAGGCATTAGGAGAAGCTGGAAGTTTGGCTACACCTCAGAGAACCTTTCTGTGGTCTCTGGGCTGTTGTTCGGAGCAGAGCATTTCATCAACACTGTTGTGATCTCAGCGCAGATGTGTTAGTTTAGCTTCAGCTCGTCCCTTGATTGGTTGGCATGCAAGGTTGCTGCAACCGGATGGTGGTCTTGCAGGTCTCCCAGCATCAACCTCCATCACAGTACGTGCATGCACAGCAGTCAGTCTCAGGGCAGTTGCATCCAGCCTCAGGGCAGCAGTCACTGGCTTCTGGGCAGCTGCAATCAGCCCCTGGGCAATTGCAGGCGCCCCCAGGGCATCGGCATTCAGTCCCAGGGCACCTGCAACCAGCCCCAGGGCAGCCAGACATAATGCGGCCCCAAATGCAATCCATGTCACAGCTGGGTTCAGACATTGATCTCAGGTCACCAACACAGTCAATGGTACTTTCACAGTCACAGCCACACCCACACTCACAGTCAGGGTCACAAGTACTGTTGCCATCAGCTTCAGTGTCAGCTTCACCAGCAGCTGTCCAGCATCTTCCTTTGTCCCCATCTGAGTCACATGTCCTGGTACAGTCACACAGCAGTTCTGCTCAGCCCTGTCTAGGTGAGCTATTTCTTGAACAGGTCTGCTGATTGCTGTAGCACACGCATTGCGGCATGCGTTGTTTTTTGGCATCGTATGCCACATGTGACTTTGCATTATACTGCACAAGCTGGTTTCAATGACTGCACCCATGCATTGCTCGGGCAAGCTGCAACAGACAGCTACCAAGCAGAGAACCATCTGACAACTGAGGTCTTGTCCGGTGTGCTGTGAGCAAATTCTGAGCCCATTTATTGAGCACACTTGGCACATAATGCAAATATCAAATGGCAGCAGTTGGTGGATGTGAGGAGACGGGTCCTGTTCTGCTGCAAAGACAAGTCAAAACATCCATGGTCTGCATGGGCGACCTGAGTGCAGCCCAAAAGCACTCAGACAAAGGCACTATAGAAGGCAACCTGATTTGCAGGGTGTAGTAGACAATGCTGTGATGATGAGTCCTGATGCATTGGTGCCTGCTGCTGTCAAACAATGAAGCCAACTTGCACCTTGCCGACCAACAGGAGTGTGGCAATGGAGGCAGGGGGTTCAGATCTAGGGACTCCTTGTGACGCTTGAACCCCCACAAGGGGCCCTTTGACTTGAACCCCCTGCCTTTATTATCAGTACTCCTGTTGGCCAGCAAGGTCCGAGTGAGCCTCAATGTTGACAGCAGCAGGCACTAATGCACCAGTGCACCAAATGTTCATCAACACAGCATGGTCCGTTACACCCTGCAGTGTCTTGACAATCCTGCCATTCCTGCGCCAGGACATACATAAAGGGCTAATATGATTTGCTTGCAGGTCATGGCAGCCCAGCAGGGGTCGACAGGAATGGCATCTCCATTCAAGCCAAAAGGGAGGCAGCCTTGAAGCGACTGGAAGACTCTAAGCATAGGAGATCCTTGACTTCACAGCTTCAGTCACACAGTCAGACAGATCCTCAGTCACAGTCAAATTACGGAATTCCTCCAGAGCAAGCCTCACTGTCACAGAACAGCTCTCAGCTGCCACATACACAATCAGACACCACCCCAGGGTCTGCGCCATTGGCCTGGTCAGGGTCAGCGTCGGGGTCACGTTGGGGGTCTGGCTCCAGACCTACGTATGGGTCCCCGTTAGGGTCTGACCTAGGGTTTAGTCTGCCAACGCAGATGTCATCGCCACAGATGCACACCCCTCCCAAGCAGCTACCCCAGTCAGACCCCCCTTGTTGGCACAGTCCAAGCCTGTCACCCCCCCTATCTCAGCCTGCTGTGCGTCTGTCACAGTCATTGTCACCACCATCACATGTGCATCATCACTCACTGCCACAACCACAACACCAGCTTCAGACTCACTCACAGCAGCAGTCATCCTCACAGGCCCAGCCTCAGTCATCTTCTCAACATCAGCACCAGCCTCTGTCACAGTCACAGTCTGAGTCACCATCACAGCTGCAGCACCAGTCACTCTCCCAGGTACAACTTCAGCAGCAGCAGCACTCTCAGCCGCCTTACTGGTCATCAGTTCAGCTGCCTGCTCCAACAACTGCTCAGGCGACTGCTCAGGCAACTGCTCAGGCAAGTGCTCAGGCAACTGCTCAGGCGACTGCTCAGGCACCTGTTCAGCTATTGTCTTCATGTTCACCTGCTCACTCACCCTCCCAGCCAGCTGCTCAACCAGCTTCCTGGCTTCCATCATCCCAGCAGTCTCTAGTGCACTTGCCCGCTCAGTCACCTGCCCAGGCAGCTACACAGCCACCTGCTCAGTTTTCTGCTGCAATGCCTAGTTGGTCATTTGCGGGACAGCAGCAGCAGGTGCTGTCACAAAGTGGGGGAGTCCGCGAAGCAGAGGCAACAGGAAGTCGTGTGAACGACGGCCGTAAGAGGAGCCATGACACAATGACAGCAGGTGAAGCTCTTGGGCACTGCTCGAATACACACATGCAATATCTTCTGCATTGACATCTTCTGCGTTGTTGTTATGTTTTTCAGCTTTGGACAGGGACATCTTCTGCATTGTTATTATACTGTTCAGCTTTGGACAGGACTGAACAGGCAGACATGGCCTGAGATGGGGATAGTGGCGGACACTCAATCCCACTATAAGCTGTGTGCCAACTGATGCAGACAATGACAATAATTTCTGCACTCATGGCTTCCTGAGCTCTGTTCACAAACATGATCATACTGCTTCTGAGGAAGCACAGGAGAACTTTGCATACTAAATTGTCAGGCAATGTATATGTGCTTGTGCATTTGCAGGGCAAGGCACTTCTGCGGTGTTGTTTGATGACAAGGGCAGATCCATTTCAGAGAAGAGGGAAGCAGCTCAGAAGCGTCTGCGTGCCAGTTTGGCTCGCCGTGGCATTCTCTTTGGATCAGCCTAGATCTATCACGCAGCGCAAGCTTCACAGGTGCAACCCCAAAAGAGTTTGGCAAGGGAATGCTGAAGTGGGTGGGCCAACCTGTTGTTAAGAAGGAGGTTGTCACTGACACATCCACAGCTCAGTGCATACCATAATTATTGAAGTGTTGATGAGAGTGCCTGATTTCCATATGCTTCTGAGAGAGGGAGGTTCAAGCTTTTGTTTGCTGTTGGCATGCAACAGAATAAGGGTGGAAATGGATCATGTGCCCTGTCTGGCAGCAGATGTGGTGGACAGCTTTGGCGCGCTGGCAGTTCCAGTGAGGTAATGTGTTGCTCAGCTCATTCTACACATGCGTGGTTGAGACAATCATGCCATCCTGCTGCATAGCAACATCTGCTGCATGCCCTGAGTCATGATCTGCATGGGTTGTAAGTAGCATGCGACAAGCAGCACTTGGATGTTCTCATCATGCAGATTGCATCCCAGTACGTATGGACATGGTACATGGTACCAAGGCCAGCAAGGGTCACTGTATCATACTCTTGTCTATGTCCTTGCTTGGAATAGTATCAGCATGCTGAAACCGCCTGGTTCTGTTACCTGCTGCCAAGTATTTCCTTGCAGCAAGACTTGGTCACAACCAGTATGTGTCTGCCACCAAGGAATTGCTGGAAAGCTGTGTCACCAGATGCACAGTGTGATTCTGCCTTGCTGGTTGCAGACGGACATGATGCTGGCAGAGATCTGGGACAGCTGTGCTAGCTGATCTTGCTTTCAGCCCAGCCATCAACCCAGCCATAGGGGTGCAGCTTGGACAGGTAGGCTGTCTCAGTACATCTGCATTTGAACTGTCACCTAAAAGTCATGTGGCAGTACTTGCCAAGCATGCCTTTGTAATGTCAGCCCAGCAGCCTGACTGCTTGTCATCATCCATCATGAGGATCCATCATGTTGGGACTGCTGCTGTATGTTTGACCAACTTGAGTGTAGCATAAGTAATACAGAGGACTTACAATTGTTTGAGAACAGTTTAACCCAAATTCACTGTAACCAGGCATGCCTGGCCTGCATTGTCTGTATGTATTGGTTTGCACCTTCAGCAACAACTTCACATTTCTGCGCCTGTTGCTTTCTTGAGCAGGCTTGTTTGTGCTGCAGGCCATCAGGACTATCTGGAAGTTTTTGAGGCAGACACACTTGGATTGGGGTGTTGACTTATGAGTGAGGTATACAAGCGAGAACTGGAGGTCTTGCATGTTTTCTGCTTATATGTTCCAGCGTTCTGAGCAAGATGCTTTAGATTACGTTCCGAGATGTGGACATCATTCAGCAATGTCTCCATGGTGACCCAGGCAGCAGGCCAACAGTGACAGAACTTCTCAGAGCACAAGTTTTGCTTGCTGTAGCTTGCTAGGACCCATCAACTGCACGCTGGAGTTGGGACGAGAATATGCTAGCAGCGCTGTCCTAAAAGCTTGCAACAGATGGACCACCTTCACCATGAAGAGTATTCATAGGCCTTGGAAGCCGCAAATAGACCACTGGATTATGACTGTTGTCCAAAAAGCACTGATCAGCACTTACAAGCTGATGGTTGTGCTGGTGAAGCAGATCTTTCGACTGTGTATGCAAGTGCTCCACTAAGAAAACTGTATGCATATTCACAAAAAGCACAAGCAGGCGCCACTGACGATTTGTACTCAAACGCCATTAGAGGGCAGGGTACTTGATGTGTAGCTGTCAGATGAATTGTTTTGAATCCCCACAGATTGAATACAGGCTGTCCTCAGTCAAACATGTCTCTGTGAATCAGGCCTGACCTGCAGGGTTGGTTAAGCTGGCATTTTGTGCTCAGATCTAGGACGTTTCCGTAAGGCTGCATATGTGGTATACCCCTGTAACGACAGGTGAATGCAGGAGCACTAGGAGCAGGTGAGTTTGGTGCTGGACACTGCTGTTCCACCAGAGCACATTTATTTCCTGATTGCATAGTCACCTGTCTTCAGAACTCCTGGCGCGTGTGGCAAAGCTAGATGTACAGATCATGGTTGCTGTACATGCTAGTCTTGATTTGGTCCGTGCCTCCAATCTCAATATACCAATACAGCTATTGTTAAAGGTCTGCTTACAAAACTTGCATATATTCCGGTACAATGCTGCGTGTGAAGCGAAAATGTCATGTCAATGGTGGTCTGGCCAGCAGGTCAGCATGTGCCCTTGCAAACAGAAGCACAGCCTTTGATTGTGCCGCAAATTACAGTCTGCTGAACGAGGCAGCAACCTGATTTGAGAAAGCATGTGTAAGCAGGTGGCCAGGTTTTAGGGCCGGTGGACTTGTACAATAGTCCAGCTGGCTTGCTTAGTATTTCGTTTTCCGCTCAAGGGACAGGCAGAAAGCAGCCGCTATTTGCTTCAGATGGACCAAAGGCTTGCTGTCTGCATAAGCTTTTCCCTTATAGAGGTCAAGCTAGTGCAGACAGCAACCCTTTATTTCAGGCGCAACCACCTGCAGAGGCTCACCCAACATGCAATGTATGCGCAAAAAATGGGCCAGAACTTGTTTCTCCTCTTGTCCTTTGGCTTTAGTTTCTGTCAGTGCATCACTCTGAAAGGCATGTGCATCAGTAGCACATTCTCAGCTACTGAATGCAGGATGGTGTAAGGAGACTTGAATGGCAGCTGTAGACAGGGGACAACAGTATAGAGGGGATTCAGGACGTGTTTCAACACATATACAACAGGTGTTGCTTCGTCACAAAGATAGACCCGAACCTATTTTTTTACCAAAGATTGTGTGCATAGCAGCTGTGGTGCACAAAATTGACTTCGGGAATGCATGACAAAAACAACTCATCTGCTGTCAAACAGCTTGCAAACACAGTGTGGTAAGTCTGGTTTGTCTATTCTTGAGTAGTGTAATTTTTTGCAAAGTGACATGCATGATCTGCTGACAATCTATACACAGCATGACAGACACACTGTGAATGATGATCAGCAATCAAATTAACCCAAGCTTGTTGCTGAGACTGTGTCAAATCCCACCAAATCTCGCCTGCTGAATCAAATACAATGAAATGCAATGCTGCTGCCTATAGGCTGTGCCTGATTGCTGATAAAAAACGCTGTTTGATGCTGCAGCGTTTACATGCCAATCTGCTTCCTCTCCAGCCTGCAAAAAGTAGAACCGTATTCAATGCGAGCAATCTGCAGGCAGAGACAGTGCAACCATGCATCTGTTGGAGGCCTTGCTCATGGTGCAGTCTAAAGTCAGAAAATGTTGAGTCATCATCATGAAAGCAAGATGCAAAACAGTGAGTGCATAGGTGATGCATCTCAACATGGATGCAGTCTAAAGTCAGAAAATGTTGACTCATCATCATGAAAGCAGGGTGCGTAACAGTGAGTGCATAAGTGATGCATCTCGACATGGATGCAACACAGGGCAGATGGGTAAAGACAAGCTTACAGATGGGGATGCACAAGGATACAGACCACAGCCTACACTTGGCCGCACAGAAACAGCTTGCAACGCTGGCAGTTTGTACTAAAACACTTTGCAGGTGCAAGGCAGAGCACTCACTCTAGGTTGGACTCTGGCACCTCTCCATCCCAGAAGTCAGAGATGTCATGGTAGGGCTTCTCTGGGGAGAAATCCCAGATGCGCCCATCCAGCATGCGCATTTGGTGCTTCAAGGTGCTCAGTTTCTGCATCATAAAGGCAGGTATCTCATGATCATCTACTGCTGTTGGCATTGCCTAACTGATGCCTAACTGATGAGCAACTGCCCATGAACTGCTGTGTCAAGGTACTCAATTTCGGTCGTCATTGGGAACTTTCAAGTAGTGATGTTTTGTATACCTACATGACTCTATGTTCAGACATGATTGGCTGTCATCAGATGATTCATCATCCATGCATGAAGAGGATGGACACATTCGTTGCCCAAAGTCGCATGACAGATATGACAGAGGTAAGGCACCAACAAAAAGGCAGCAACACCACCAAATGCTAGAAGGCAGACGCAGATGCAAGACTCTCAGGGTATGGCTTGCTATTAACTGCTTGTCGGCTGCTACTGTGTTGCAAGGGGCCAAATTAGCCAAAGATCCTCACTTGAAATGTACATGGTGACAAAATGTCTGTGCTGCCAAGAATACTTATTAATATGCAAGGAGACATACCTCAAAGTCCTCAGAGCTGAGCTCCCAGTCAAAGACGTCTGCATTGCCGACCACGTGATCCTCGCTGGTGGCTTTGGGGATGACACTGGTGCCGTGCTGCAGTCCCCACTTGATACAGATCTGCAGCATGATCACTACTCAAACATCTGAGTATCTGAGCAACAGTCACTCAGCCTCACCAAGGGGAAAAGAACAAAAAAAGCAGATGTATGCAAACCTGCAAGGCAATGATCAGCAAACTGGTTGCAGACAAGTTGTGTGGCATGACTTTGCTCTTTGCACAAACTGCTGGGGCTAAGCATGGTCACCACTGCTGCACGCAGAACACACTGCAACCAGTGCATAGGTGCAGTGCCGTCTGCATTGGATGTCTTTGCAGGCATACATAGCAGAGCTGAGCAACCACAGGTATGGCACTATGCTTAGGATGTTTACAGAGCAGTGTGGTGTCTGCAACAATGGCACTGTCAGTGAATTGCACCTGTCCAACATTCTTATTGTACTTCTTGGCCAGGTCCTTGACGACAGGGTCATTCATAACCAAGGGGGGCTGGTAGTCCTTGAACATGGCTGAGCTGGGTGGGGTGCCCATGGGTGAGTAGGCTGTCACATGAATGTTCTGCAGTTGTACAAAGCCAAGCAGATCAATGAACAGAAGCATTGCAAAAGGCTGTGCAAGGAGGATGACTACTGGTTAAGCTGGCATGTAGACGTGGGATGCCACCAAACCAATTGCTGAATGCAAATGGCGCAGCTGAGATGCAATTCACCGTGATGCAACTCGCTGCAACACTCTGACATCGACATTCACTGTTGTAGCAAGGTCTGACAGCTTGTCAAATTACACCGGTGATGCAATCTCCTGTAAGCACAAGCTAGCACATGTGCGCAGCACGTTTGCATCACAAGCCATACACTACAATGCATAAGATTGGCACAGACATCACATGCCAGACACTGCAATGCATTAAGATTGTCACAGAGTTGGAAACAAAAGTTGCAAGGAGTGTGCAGTGCCCACAATACACCTTTGCCTTGCAGTGGTCAACAAGCTTCTGGTTCCTGAAGTAAGGGTGAACCTCCACTTGCACAGCTACAGGCTTGATGCGGGCATAGCTCAGCAGAGTGTCAATTTTCTTGCAGCTGAAGTTGGAGATGCCAATGGACTTGACAAGACCATCATCCACAAGCTTCTCCATCTCTTGCCATGTGTGTCCTGCAATGACAGTTTTCTTCTGAGTAAGACTAGATAGGTCAAGGTCCTGCTGCCCTCAGACCTGAACACAAATCAAAGAAGGAAACCAGCTGACTGCTTGTTCAACAGCTTTGCTCAAGTTCTCGACTTCCAACCTTGCCTTCTGTTGTGCATGTATTTCACTTGACACATAAGCAAACATCCGTTCATCCTGCAGATGAATGTGTGCATGATGTTGTGGCTGCATAAGACGTGAGATGCAGATCCAGTAAGCAGTTCTGTTTAGTGTGGCAGCATATTTATTGAATGCAAGTAAAAGCAGAGTCATTCTACACTCAGGTGCAATAACTGTCTGCTGTCGTCTGGGATTGTGTTGTCATTAAATTACGCATGCAAAGATGTTGGCTGATACATAGAAGCGCAGCAGCACAAGCTGGTGCAAGACGCATTGCGTGTATTTTTTGTCAGAAAATAAAACAAGAAGCATCAGCAGGGCCTGCACAAACAGCGTCAAGCTCCATCTGGAGGGATTGTGCTTGAGACAAAGAGAACGTGCATCTCCTCACCTTGATGGGTGGCTCCACTGTCTTGCCCTTGTTGCCTGTCAAAGGCCAGTGCATCAGGTACAGGTCCAAATACTCTGCCTTCAAGTCCTTAATGGTCTGCTGACAGGCCTCTCTGACACGGCCGTGGTCAGGATTGTTAAGCTTGCTAGTAATCCACACATCTTTCCTAGTTACTTTGCCCTCCTTGAAGATGCTGGAAAACGCCTCGCCCACCACATCCTCGTTACCGTACGCCGCCGCGCAGTCTATATGCCTGGCATGCATTGCAATGGTGTCAGTCACCGCGGCGCGAGGAGAACGTTGCCGCGGTCAGGCCACCACCAAGACACAGGCAAACACAATACATGCAGCCCGTGACATCATACTCACGATGGCCCGCCTCGATTTTACCTGTAGCCTGCCTTCAAAGCCATCTCGATAGCGTTCTCAACCTGGCCGGCCTCGCCTCTCCACGTACCAAGACCAAAGAGCGGGATCTTTTGGCCATTGCTCAAGGTAGCGGTTGGGTTCTTCAAAGTGGTGTACTTGTCAGGAGCCATGCTGTACTTCTCTGTGTTGATGGTCGTTGCAGACGAGTCTAGGTACTCTGCTCGAGCTTGCAGGCGGAGAGATCTACACTGAGAACGCACCAGCAGGAAGCGTCGAGGGCCTAGTAATAGAGTACTTCGAGTCAAGCCACAAGCTCGCTGCATTGTCAATGATTAAGTAAGATCATTTCAGACATAACTTCACAGCAACTGCATTGGCACACATTGTTTGTAACGCACGTGCATATCATATGCAGGAGCGCGGAACATGGCTATATTAGTCATTGGCTTTTGTCTACAGGATCTGTCTACAGGGTGTGTAGACAAAACACAGCAGTGTGTCCTGGATTGTAATCCCGACAAATCGGTGCTTTACGAAGCCGAAGGTGTGGTCAAACACTTTAGACTGGGCTAGAGCCTGCGTTGTGCGCTTGTCAGTGCTGCATCACGAACCGTTGCATGATCCCTGCCGCAAAACCAAGACTTCACAGATGGCTTGAGTCACAGCAAAGTTAGCAAGGGGGCACAGTTCAGTCAGGACCGTGTTGATGAGAGCCGGATATACAATACTCGACAGTGGGAGCGAGGCCAAGACGGAGTCTGGACCAGGGTAGGGCCGCTTTGCCTGTGCAGTGCGGGGCTGCAGACAACTGGACTGGCAGTGTCGAGCCAGCTCACAGACTGCTGGACTGTCCCAATGCAAAGCACCGATCTGCATAGAGTATTTTGCTTTGCAGAACGGGCTGGTGGGTGTAGCAGAGCACGCTCTGCTGCCGCCAGACTATCCCTTGACGTTTGGGGGACATCCTTGGAGAGTGTGTTCTAGTCAAGGTGGACTCTAGCCACGTCTTGAGTGGAAGCACTGTCTGTTTACACGAGGCCCTCCTGAGTTGCTGTAAGCAGTACTCATCCCGAATGACACTTCCATGACTCAATGCTTGTTTTGCCTGCAGAGGGGTACTATGGGGAACCTCAGCAGGCTGGGACTGAGCAGTCAGAATCGGAGGTAATCACCAACAGGATAGTATGAACAATGTGCGCCAGCTCAAAGCATGTTCCGCATGTCTTGCAGCCTTCTCCTAGCCACCGTGGACTTTCTATGTTGAGCTACCATTGCTGCTGTGTGACCTATCAATTCTGCACAAGATCTTCCAGGTCTTGATGAAGCGCTGCTGGTGCGGCATGCCATGACAGTTTACCTGAATGGTGTTGTACTGCAGGATGAAGCTGAACACGATGAGCTTTGCAAGCAGCAAGGCAAAGCTCCTCTGTCAGCCTCAGACATGCTGCAGCTAGATGGCTCTAGGCAGCACCTACGCGCAGCTCTGGACCACGCACGCATGCGCAACATCAAAGAGGCTCATCTTCAGCTTATTGAGGCCAGTCCCCAACCTTTGTATCTTGTGAATTGTTGTGTGCTAAGCAAAGACATTTCCCGGTCTCTTGGGTTGACACTCTGCTGACACCAGCGTGTGCTGCAGCTGATGGACGTGAATGAGGAGCTGCTGCTGCATGTCTTTGGGAACATAGTACCCACTGGGTATGAGCTAGGCCTGTACAAGGACCTCTGCAGCGGCTCATCCACTTTGAATGTGGCCGTAGCGCAGTCAGACAAACTCGTCCAGGTGAACCACATCTTTAATTTCTAGCACAATTGTAGTCTGCATTTTCGAGATGGTGTCATGGCTAATGACCAGGTTGTGTCCTTTCATTCAGTCATCAAGCAAGTGCTAGTCAAGGAATGAGTGGCAAGCAGTGCTGCTGCTGATGTGTATCTAGTCTGCTGCATGTTGTGTGCATTTCAGTACCGCCTTGGTCTTGTCGCTTTGCTTTGTAGAGCTGCTTGGCTGCTGACCCCTGTGTGTCAGTCAGCCAGGGTGTCATGTGCACTGCATCAAGTTGTATCAGAATTCGTATCTGTATCAGGCTGTCTTGTCTGTGCAGCCCTGCTGTCTGTTGTCCCTCCTACAACGTTAGCAGACCCCTGCTTGCAACCAAATGGCTCGTGTTGTGCAGATGTGCCCCGAGCACTTTGTGGGAAGGATGGGCCAAGTGGTAGGCAAGCTGTGCTGTGGTGCCACAAAGGAGGCCTCAGCCCTATTGAAGCCCCGTCCACAGGTCCTGGGCCCTCTGGGCATTGTGCATCTGCTGGAGGGCATCACCAATGCCATCCTCAAGTGTGAAACAGAGCGCGAACAGGTGATGCATGCTGCTTGTGCCCTGTCCCGAGACAGTACTGCCACACAGTCAAATGTAGCCTGGTGAGTCAGCTCGGTCGACTCCACTGCAGCAACACCTCATCATGCAGTGGGTGACTACAGTAAACAGCATTCTCACTCGCATTCTCACTCGCTGTTGCCCTTGCCAGAAGATCCTGAAGTAGTCCATGATGTTGTTTTGGCAACTGCAGCCAGTTTGACATGCATGGTTGCTTGCATGTTGAGCTGTTGAGTGCAGAATTCATCGTGTGCTGCTTTCGTGCCTCATAGATTGCTGTCCTGCTTGCAGGTTGAGGCCGAGCTGGTGGAGCTAAACAATAAGGCCCTGAGGCAGCTGGCTGAAAAGGAAAAGCCAGTAAGGGCCCACATTGCCAGCGTCCAACAGGCGCTGTTGAAGGGGTACAAGACAGTGCTTGGTGACGAGCCATCTTGGCATGAGACGCTGTATAGCTTGCGGGCTGTCGGAAGCTTCCAAGCAGGTTTGCACCAGCAGGTGTGTTCTCAGCTCTTGCGCCAGTATACAGCTCTTGCATTTCACGTTGACAAGAGAGTATGCTGTCGCTACTGTTGCCCACCTTGCTGTCCTCAGATCTTACAATCTGGGGAACATCTTGCTAGTGTACTCACTGGACTTTGGGACAGAATCGTATTGTTTGTGACAATGAATGGTTCTGCTGTCTCACAACTGCCGCCACCCTCAATTTATGCTCTTGACTCTGCACCTCATACCATGTGAAGGCTCACCGACAGGTTGGCAACTGCTGCCAACCAGTGCTGCTGTCATTTGAACACAGATGCAAAAACCAGTGCGGCCAGTGAAGGTGATGTCACGGCCCTCGAGTTCCATCAATGACAGGGCTCGATTGTTTTTTAATATACTGTTGCAGACCATCGAGATCTGTGCCGAATGGCTCAATCACATGGGGAAAGATGGCCATGCTGTGTGGGCTAATGTCCTGAGAGCATATGCCCAGCTGCACATTGCTGACCGGCCACACAAGCTGCACCAGGTGACCACCCACACAAGCTTCCACAAACTTCATTTGCTCAATTCTGCATCGGGAGCATTTGTACATGTGTCAGTGCCCAGCTCACTCTCTCCTAGCATAACACAAGCTTGGTGCACAACCTTTCCTGGCTTGCACGCAGCTGCCTGGTCTGACGCGGCTTCCTGTACATCCTTGTTGGAGATGCAGCTTTTCACACTGATCAGCAATCACGCCAGGCGATTGTCAAGGTTGGCAGGGGCAATGCTGCAGGTTGCAGATGACCTGGTTCAAGTCAGAAAGCTGGTAGCAGAGCATCCTGAGGCGCAGCTGGCGAGCGTAGCCCTCCCTGGCCTTCCTGCTGACGTCAAAGGATATGTGAGTGGTGTTGAGACGGTGGTGAGTGGGGTGCGCTTCATAGCAGATGCCTGGGACTCGGCAATCAGGTATGCCTGTAGCCTTGACTGTGTACTGTACTTGCCAATACATGGTGATATGCCATCAAATGCTCTGGTCATGCAGCCCTATGTTGCATGCCAGACACATGCATGATGACAGCTAGTCTCTGTACGTGGTAGGCTGTACAATGTATACAGCATGCTTTTTGGTAGAGACGCCCTGTTGCAATTCTGTATAGCTGCATGGCATGGCTAGCTGGACATCTGTGCAGGTCCAGCACAATGGGCACTGTTGCTTATTGCAGCCATTCCTGGCTCGCATCCTCATGTGCTGCTGCTCGGCCGTGCGGCTCTGACAAGATGATGATATCTGCCAGGCTGGATGACTCTGCAGCCGCTCCCAACCACAGCCAAGCTGCTCTTGCAGCACTGCTGGAGGATGGGGTCACTGGCTGTACTGCAATGCTGACCTCCCCGCATGCAGCCTTCAGCATGGCTGCCACCGCAAGGATGTTCTACCTGAGGGCCAGGTTCTACACCCGCCAGAGGGAAGTCAGCAATGCCTTGACAGACCTGGCGTTTGCACACAGCCTGAACCCCTTGGATGATGAGGTATGACCGCACAGTATACCCAGTGCAAGCATTGCTGGGAGGACAGTCACCTTTTTCCTCATCAATGTCTGCCATGCATTTACTTCACATGCTCTGCTGTACTAGCAGGTGGGGTCTGGTGCTTACTTGCCTTCAGGCTTCATCATCAATCATGCACTCTGTTTTGTCCACTGTTAGGCCGCTCACCACCGGTCTGATTCCACCACCCAGTCGTGGTGATGACTGCTACTATCTTTGGCAATTGCATGCTTGCACTTGCCCGTGTCCCTGCTGAATCACACAGCCAGCCATCATGGAGGGCCAAAGGCAACACAGCACAAGCTAGCTGACGCTGAAGAGTCCTACCAGTGTCATGTCCTACCATCTGTTGAGTGCAACATGATTGTGCAGAGGGCCTGTGCCTCATCAAACCAGCAGTCCAGTCATGCCCTCAAGTGCAATGCACGCCAGTCTGTTACTTGGTGCTTCGACTGTCATGACCGTCTGTGTGTGTGTGCAGGTATTGCAACTGTGGGGCGACATTCTGTTGCGACTGGGTGCCATTCATGCTCACAGAGAGCTGTTGGACCTGACCTTCTCTGCCCTGGAGCACCACCCTCGCACAGCACAACATTATGTTGCGCGGGCAAATGTGGACGATTGGATGTACCGGCAGTCTGTCTGTCTTCCCAGGAAAGGCACCTTCAAGCCTGGTCAAGATCCAGACACCAAGCTGTCCTTGGACAACTACCGCCTGCTGTGCAACAACCAGCTGGGTGTGGTAAGCGCCTGCTCATCTGCCAAGACTAGTGTTGCTCAAACCCTGCGTGGGCGCGACACACGTTGCTTGTCTTTTTTTGCATCCTGTGCTTTTCTTGCAGGCTCTGGCACTTGTCTTCAGCAGCTGTGCCAGCGCTTGGTAAACTGCTGGTTGTGTACATAGCACGATGCTTGTCTTCCTACCAGTGACTCTTGTGTGACAATAAACACTGGAACACCTGTACACACAGCTGATGCTTGCATGCAAGCAGAAACTATGACATCAAGCCAGTGCAGATGACAGCCGGTCTCATCTGTCGTAAGCTGTGGTTGTGCCATTGTGCAGAAGGCGCATGGTACCAGGATGAATAGGATGACAGAGCAGATGTTCAGCAAGTGGTGTGATGCCTTCGGCAGGCATGCAGGCTTGGAGATGCCCCAGGTCACATGCATGCCTTTCTTGTCCTGTCACCCATGCTGTTCCCAGACTAAGTAGCTTCTGCAAGGCAAAGGTTGCCATGTGCTTACTCATGCAGCTTGTGCCTCCCAACATCACAAACATCCACCATCATCAATCTGATAGCTTGAAAACGTGTTGGATGACATGACATCACATGCATGGGCATCTGTGGTATGGTGCAAATGTGCTGAAGCACCTGGACTGCTTGCACACTCAACTGTACCTGGGCAGTCTGTGTCTTATGATGAACAAGTGTTGGCCTTCACTGCTGAGTGGTACTTTACAATTCCAGCTGCATCTTTGCAGCAGCAAATGCACTCGCCTGTGGGATAGTGGTCCTGAACATCTGCCATGCTGGTTGAGCTAACTTCCATGGCTGCACGCTTCAGGTGGCTCACCTGATTGAGGAAGCAGTGCAAGCTCAGGTTGTCCTGATGAACGAGAACAGAAGAGACGTGCACAGAGACGCCAAGGCTGGCCCTGACTTTGGATCTCTGGTGTATGGTACTACCCAGCAGGCTCTGGCGTTTAGACCCCCTGCAGATGTCCCACCTGCATATGCCACAGCGTCAGGCCATGCTGCTGGCGCATCAGGTGTGCCTTGCTGCTGTCTTGCTGGTGGCTCTGTCTGGGTGAAATGTGTGATGTCAAGGTGTGATGCAAGAGCTTGATGACCTCACCAGTACACCTGAAATGGAGGCAGCAGGTCAGAGTGAATGCAGCACAGCCGGTCAACAAGGCACTGTCTCACATAGATTGCACGAAATCATGAGCGCAGCACAGCGTACAAGCATCAGAGCATTCCCTAAATTATGCTGATGCTTGCATGTGCAAGAGCATCCTTTGACACTGGTGCATTCCAGACTGGGACCACTCCCTCTGGGTTCGCTCCTTTCAACAGGCCTTTCACCAGGCAGGGCACTTCAGACAGTACCACCAGTTGTAGGGGCCGCCCCCAGAACAGGGGTTACCGAAGGCCTTTCAACAGGGCAGGCACCGCAGCCCCCTCTCATGACACCCCAAACACCGACTCACCCAATCAGGCCAAGAATTGGTCAAGCGCTTTCGCTCAGGGTGCATCTGGCAGCTCTGCCCAGAACCAGCCTCAGACTTGGGCTGGAGCACCGGCTGCTACTGCAGCCCCCAACCCCTCTGATGGTGGGTCCCCCTCCACCTCCAGTTGGACCCAAGGCACTGCTGAGGACCCCTCTGCTGCTGAAGCTGCCATGCCAGCTCCACCCACAGGCAAGCCAGCTGGAAGCTTTCCAGCATTTGGCACACCTGGCTGGTCTTCTGCCAC
>JAABUP010004445.1_pt1 | contig 22865 bp, 20 predicted proteins | sample 5559201 | NCBI WGS metagenome assembly JAABUP01 (sample SAMN10711887, study PRJNA513373) | rock metagenome | isolation source: Antarctica rocks | place: Antarctica | reverse complement strand
AAACCCCACCTCCCTTTTCTGTGGTGTTCTGCATTTGCCCTCTCTCTGTCACTATGCCTTCCTCTGTGCTTCTTTCCTGCTTGCTAACCACACATGCTGGCAGACTCTGCATTGCTTGGCTTGCATGTTTGTTGGCTTGCTTGCTGTTGCTTGTACACCCTTAGTTGTTCTTTACTATGAACTGCTGTGACACAGCCACTTCCAAGGATGTCACACATGCTCGATATGCATGCGCCTGTCATGTCCATCAGGAATAGCAAACACAGATTTAGATTCAATGATTGTTGTAGTTGAATAAGCAGCCAACCAATCTCACAATTGCAAGACTCCACAATCACACATTCTGTGCAGGAAATCAGGAAGCTGATCATCAGCGCCATCATGGCTACTGACATGTCCTTCCACTTTAGCCTCACCACAGAGTTCAAGAATCATGCAAGTTGGCTGTTCACTCATGCGTCCATTCAACGATTCTCACACGCAACTCTTTCCTGCATACGTGTACCTGTTTTGCCGTTCACTCACATGTACAGTACTTCATTTATGCATTTGTTCTTGCAATTGACAGATGTACCCTATCCGAGTCAGGCTTTGCCCCATTGCGCATCTGTCTGTAAAGTGTGCGTGAGGCTGTTGATAGAAGCAGGGCATGTCAAACTCCCAGAACTGTGTATAAGAAGTAGCTGGCCCTCGCAGGCACATGTATAAGTTCAACAGGAGATGACATTGTCACATGGGCAATGCATTGCACTTAGACAATGTACAACTTCACCAAGAAATGAAACAGGTTCATCTGCACTGCAGGCCCCTTCCTGATAGAGAAGGAGGAAGATCGGGTGCTGCTGGTGAAGGCAGTGCTGCATGCCGCTGACATCAGCAACCCTGTGCGCCCCTTCCATGTCAACTGTGTAATGTCCACCAGCGTCCATAGAGAGTTCAGGTAGCATGCACGCCCAGTGCTTGAATGCAATGATCCCCAGCATAGCACAGAACATTGCTGCATGGCGTTGCATTGTGTTGCATAGCCCAGCACAGCACAGCATAGCACAGCGTAGCATAGCCTAGCATAGCACAGCACAGCATGGCATAGCGTGACATAGCATGCATAGCGTAGCATGGCAGTCTGTGCAATGATATTCTGGTGTCTTCTTGGCATGTTGATCAGCATGGTAGGCATTTGGCAAGACACACCATGCAGCAGACAATCTTGCATTGATAGCCCCATTTCAGCCTATGTTTGCAAGGCGCCCACCATATTCAAATCTCGTCATCAAGTCAACAAAACCAGTGTCAGGCAGTGCAGAGGTTGCAACCGGTGCTTGTACTGCTCCCATGTCAGAATGACATGCAGCAATCTTTGTTGTTTATGACAAACAACACGCCTAAACACTCAGAGTCTGACAGCTTGGCAATAAACCATCATTTTATCTTGCACACATTTCCTGCTTGTGTTCAAACCGGGTCTCAAGCCTATGTGCAAAAGACTTCCTGCTATACAGATAAGCAGAACCCAGCCCTACACATCAGGACACAACACCTGTTACTGGTACATGTCATTGCCTGGGCTGTCTTCAGTGCCTAGGCTTGACCCCAGCCCTACACATCATGACAGAACATCCATTACTGATGCATGTCACCAACTGGGCTGCATACTTGTGTAAACAGGGCCCAGGTGGCAGAGGAGGAATAGCTAGGGCTGACCCCAGCCCTACACATCATGACACAGCAGCTTTTACTGATACAAGTCCCCAAATGGGCTGTATTTTGTGCAACAGGGCTCAAGAAAAGAGGAACATTAGCTATGGCTAAACCTAGCTCAACACATCAGGACATAACATCTATTACTGGTGCACATCACAGACTGGGATGTGTGCTTTGTAACAGGGCCCAGGGGGCATAGGAGCAACAACTAGGGTTAAAATCAGCCCTACACATCAGGACGCAACATCTGTTACTGATGCACATCACAGACTGGGCTGTGTCCTTGGTAACAGGGTCCAGGTGGCAGAGGAGGAATAGCTAAGGATGAACGTAACCCTACATGTCATGACACAACATCTGTTACTGATACATGTCACCAAGTGGGCTGTGTTCTGTGTGACAGGGCTTCAGAATGGAGGAGCCTCAGCTGGGGTTGCGTTCATCATAACACAATATCTGGTACTGATACATGTCCTGTATTGTGTGTAACAGGGCCCAGGTGGCAGAGGAGCGGCTGCTAGGGATGACCCCAGCCCTTCACATGGATGCGAAGGATGAGCGTGTGCAGTGCCAGCTGGAGATCAACTTCATCGACTGTGTGGTAACGCCTCTGTGGGAGCACTGCGCACATTGCTTCCCCGCCCTGCAGCCCTGCATGGAGCGAGTGAGGGCCAACAGAGCTGCCTATGCGGCTCTGGCCTCCTGCAGCAACGAGGAGGTGGCTCAGGTGCGACTTGTGGTCAGTTCTGCGGACATGATGCACAATGTGGTATTTTACGCAAAATTTTGGGAATTTCTGCACAGTATGGAATTGTATTGCGCAAGTGTACTCACAGAATTGGCAAATTTAACTGAAAAGGGCCAACAGAGTAGTCATTGCTGTTCTAGCCGACAGTAACGATATAGAGGCGGCCTGAGTGAGAATTATCGATCAGCCATTGATACAGTCGAGTTTGGGAAGCCATGTTTGATCCTCACAAGGCTCCGAACTCCTGGGGTGAAGGCTTCATCAGCGAGCACATCTTCATCATGTTTTGCTGGCTGCAGGCCCTAAGTGCTGCTGAGCAAGGGGAAAAGGACCCACTGGCACGAACATCTTCCACAATCTCGCTGCAGCTCATCATGCAATCAGAAGCTGCAGGCATGTTCAACAACCCCATGTCAGGTGACGAGGGGCATGCCATGCTAGCTGCTACAGTTGCTGGGAGGCAAAGTGAGCAGGAAGTTGACCAAGAAGCTGCTACGCAGCAGAATGCAAGGCAGGAAGCTGGTAGTGTAGATGAGTTGGGCATTAGTCATGATCAGTCACAGCAGAGTTCAGCCAGCGTAGGAGGGGGTCAACCAGAGGCAGCTGTGCAGAAGCCAAAGGCTCATTCGTGGGATCAAACTAGGGCTGAGCCACCAGGGTTGACTGGGGACAGCCCTCATGACGCTCCAGGGCAGATGAGTGGCATGCATAGCGGAGAGCTGGTGCTGTCTGTGACACCAATCTTGGGATCAAAAGATGATCTCGTGGGGCGCAATAGTTGATTGAAGTGTACATACATGACGCATTGTCGATTGGCATCAGCCATGTTGACATATGATATGTGACCCCTGCTTGTATTTCCAGTGACTTGACATTGACATGTAGCCTGCAACAGCTCTGATTGTGCATGGGAACCAGTAATGTGTAGTAATTGCAGTTGACATCTTGCATTATAGTCTGTCTAGTTCTGATATACATGTAATGGCTGGACAAAGGCCTGTTGTGGTGGTTGTTGCGCAAACAGTATGCATTGATCGCTCACGCTTGTGTCACCTTGTGAGTTTGAAGGGCGTTCCCGATTTTGACAGCTTTGCCCTCCACCCTGCCTTCTGTACATAATACGGTGATCAGGTTCCAAGCGACAGTTATCATATCAATGCTTGTTCAGACGCATGCAAATCAGTGCATCCTTGGGAACACGTATTTGAGGTCTGATGTACCAAGGAAATGCATGGTAGACGATGATCAATGTGTGTCACCCTGACATTGATGCTGGTGCACTGATGGCAACCCCCTGCACTGGTTCCTGTTTTTTATATTCATTGCTTTCATGGTTGCTGCACTGCATTCCTACCTGTCAGGTGGTTCATTACAAGCACCCGCTGTTGCCATTGCATGTGGATGTGCCTGTGGAGATAGCACTATTGTCAGATACTTTTCCTTGCATATACTTTATGCTGTTCCTGCTTGCACATTACACAGTGCAAGGCTCAGCATTGTGTGATCGAGAGTGGCACATGTGAACATTTGAAAAAACTGTGAAGCTTCTGTTCCAGGGATGACTTCACCTTTGGGTCTAACAGCCATCCCAAGGGCCATCTCAATCACTGACCACGGAAGAAGACATGCAAGTGTGGCATTTATGCCTGACGAGGAAATGCGCTATTGGCGAACTGGGGCATGACTAGCATGCGATGATGTTGCCATTGCATAGGAGATTGCAAGATGCGATTTACCGTGCTGGCAACAGGCAGCAGGAGGTGCTGCCTCCGAGGATCAAAGCCACATATGGCATGCAGCCTGCGAACCTCCACACCTTTGCGACTGCCCTCTCCCTGTGACCGGCACGGCTCGGAGGGACGCAGAAGTGTGAGAGTCACTGCGGTCGCTGCTCCGGAATTGGGAACGACAGTCGCAGGTGCTGAAGCGGTGCGCCTTGAACCTATGTTGTCTGATACCATGTATAAAAGTCGCTGCCGATCCCGACGGATACTGCTTACACCGACGAATACATTAGGGAACACATATCTCAGTTACCTTACATATGCATGCAAGGACTCTGACAGTTCACCCGCAACAAATCTAGCTTACAGGCCCCACTGACTGTGCATTTGCTACAGGCTGGAGGTGACTCTGGAAGATATCAAAGCTCAGACTTTGCTGCTGCTTTCACCAGTCAGCCAAAGGAATTTGACTACTGGATCACCGAGATTGAGGGGCAAGTGCCTGAGAGTCTCAGGGGCACGCTGTTTCGTAATGGACCAGGCAGGTTGACAACTCTACCCATTTCAACGGCCTCATCATACCAGCACTACACCTGCGTTCAACTGTGCCACTCAGCCCAAAGCAGCAGAAGAGGAACTCTGTAGTGACTGACCCTCTGGCTGTGTGAGTCTCCTGTAGTTTGCACAACAGTCATGGAGTAACAGTCCAGACTAAGCTTGCCAGCATTTGGTCACCAGTAGAGGTTACACAGAGCTCCTGTTTGCAATGCGCAACAGGTTTGAGCGTGGAGAGCAGAAGTACGCACATGTGCTGGATGGGGACGGATATGTGACCTCCTTCAGCTTCAATCAAGAGGGCGCAGTGCTCTTCCGGAGTGCATATGTCCGCACCAGGCATGTTTCTGCTGCATTATGATGCTGATCACGTCCCATCAGGATCAAAACGGCAGGAGGTGCAATACATGGCCATACACTGCATTATGAAGCATGGAATTGCCCTTGGAGTGGCACAGTCTCTCTCTGGACTGCTGGCAGCAAATCAAGCAGCAACAGCTGCACATACCTTGGTTTCTGTGGACTGACTAGCTTTGCTGGGCTCAGTAACCCCAGCTTTGCTTGCAATAGAGGGAAGAGCTCGTCGTAACAACCGCGCCTGCCATAGGAAAGCAAGGGTGTCATGATTCGCATTCGTCAGTTGAGTTTAGGCTTTACAACATGCATGGGAGTATGAAGTGGTCACTTTGCCATTTGGTTGGGGTGTGCATACAAGGCCTCCCATAGGCTTTGCCAATTGCAGGCCAGAAACCGTTCTTCTTTTGCTTTTCACTGTGTGAGGCGCATGGCTTGGAAAGGGTGCAGCAGCCATTGCTGCACGGCTGCAAATTCTTAATTGATTGACTGCTTGCATGGTACAGTGACCTGGAGAAAGAGACTGATGCAGATGCTGTACTGTACCGTAATGCATTTGGGACCGCACCTAAGAAGCGGTCTGGTATACTGAGTGCCCTGGGTCTGCCAAATGCCTTTGACACTTACCTCAAGAACCCGGCCAACACCAATGTGGTCCTCTGGGGAGACAAGCTGTTTGCGCTATATGAGGTAAACCATCCTGTCTGCCTGCCTGCCTGCCTGCCTGCCTGCCTGCCTGCCTGCCTGCCTGCACTGAGCTCAATGAGGTGTACACAGTCAGCAACCTTGTCTGTCTGGCTGCTTGTCTGCCTGCCTGTATACCCCCCTGCGCGTCTGTCTGTGCATGTGTCGTCCTGTCACAATGCTCATGCACAATTGTCGATGTGAAGTGTCTATTGCACCCTTGAGCCCCTTTCTCTCTGGAAGAGCAATGTCAACTTGACTGGGAGCACCTTGCCAATGGGCATCCTACATGACCTTGACTGTTAATGAAGCACCAACGTGTCATCTCCAGCCTTGTTCAGCAAGAATGTCACCCGCCTACGTCCCTACATATGCGTGAAGGAGGCTGGTGACAGTTTTGCTGAACAATGCTGGAGAGGACATGTTGATGCTTCATTAACAGGAGATCAGTGTCCCAATATACATCATGTCTTATGTTAGGCTTATACCTTGGGGATTTGTTGTGTGCGGATTTCATGTTTGTTGGGCATGCAGGCAGGACAGCCTTGGCAGATGGACCCCTACACCCTGAAGACTCACCCTGGGCCAGAGACCCTTGGAGACTTCCTGACTGCTAACAGCGCACCCACTAATCCTCTGGCCAACCTATGGGACCAGGCTTTTGGCAAGGGGAAGGCTGATGGGCAGGGCCCACCTACTGCAGAGGGCAAGCCAATGGGGAAAGGCAGGATTGATAGGCAAGGCAAGGGCAAGCCAGCACAGCCTGGCAAGGCTTGCACAGCCCACCCTCACGTTGTGCATGGGGAAGGCATGTCCGACAGACTTGCTGTTTTCTCATCACATGTGTGAGTCATCTTCCCTTGCACCTGCTCTGTCAAGAATGCCACCGAAACCGTGTGATGACCAAGTTGCTTTGCGTTTCCAAGTGTTTGCCTCTAGGCAGCTGTGACGTTGACACAATACACATGTCCTGCAGATGATATTGTATTTCTGCAGATGGTGTTAGCCTTGCACTGCATCATCTGTCATGCTGCCAAGGCGAATGGACTGTTGCCCTAGCATGACTGCTGTAGAGTATGCAGTCTGTATCAGTGATGGTGCACTTCCTGAGTAGTCGCCTCATGCAACTGCATTGCCTTGCTGGAGTGCGGCAGTGATACTGTGTACCTAGGTACAGCTGGGATCAAGCATTGTCATTGTGCAGCACAATGCATGGTGATGTGCATTTGTGTTCGCAGTCAGGCAAAGCTAGGAGGTCTCCAGGTGGTGATTGATGTTGGCGAGTTTGACGAGCAGTGGCACAGGGTTGCAGGCCAGCATTTCAGCATGCACAACACGCTGTTCGTCCCGCATGACTTTGCTGTCAGCGAGAGCTACTACATCTTCTTCTACAGCGACACTACATTTGAAATGGTGAGCTGTTCCCTCCCTGATGGTGCTTGCATCATGCAAGACTTGAAAACAGTTTGGAAACAGCTGTCAAGCTAAACAGATGGTGTTCTGGGCTGCGTGTGTATCAGTTGGTCAGCAGTCATACACGCAAGAGTCCAGTAATGTAGTGCATACTTGTCTGTGCTGCCACAGCCGCTGACTTTGCAGCCGACTATCACAGGCTTCTCGGTTGTTTGCCTGTTGCCATAGACTTTCTTGTTTCCTCTCCAATGCACAGCTGTCACATGGGCTTGATCAGGCTTTGTGTGCGACTACAGCAAATGTTCCCATCAAGTTGCCCTTCATCCCTGATCACTGCCTTTTGTTGTCACCCCTTGTTGTCTTTTGCTGCTTGACGATACTGCCCCTCACAGACGTTTTTCAGTGTTGCCATCTTCTGAGAGCTGTTGCAAAACTTCAGTGCCATTATCAGCTTAGTGTCTCAATGCAGTTGCGTTTTGACCATTGCCTTCTGTGCCTTGTGTGCATGTCGTTGTTGTCTTTTATGGATTCACTGTCATCTTCTGTCACGTCAATGTTGGCGCTGACAGCTTGTGCGCCTGGCTACACAACAATGACAGATGTCTGTATAGATCCCCAATAGTAGTACATTGCTGTTGATGTATAGTATATATATCACAAGTGACAGAACCCCAGACCCTGATAAACCCCTAGGTTACTGTTCTGTGTAATGCAGGTACAGTTCCTGCTTGGGCGCCAGGGGCCAGCACAGTGCCTCAACATGACTAACGCCCCCATGAAGATCTACCTGGTACCCCGCAATGGAGACAAACCCATTGTGAGCATCTGGCTCTTCTGCTTTCTATGCAGAGGACAAACTTGCATTGCTGTATTGCAAGAGCGCTGCAAAGTCAAGATGACATGACTGTTGTTGCAGACCTATGTGCTCTTCACAAAATACCGTATTGCATCTGGCTTGCAGGAGGTGTCATATCAGGCTGTCTTCTGTAACAGCAGCTCCCTGTCTTGCTGAACGCCGAAAGCCGAAATTGAATCCAAAACATGAGGCCTGTCTTGATTTGACGATGAAGTAACTTGCACCGCTTGATCATGGTTTTGGTCAATCACGGTACAGATCCATGTTCATCAAAACAATACCTGAGATGTGCATGTCACCATGGTACAGGTGATTGATGGTGTGGAGCCCTGTTCCCTGATCCACACAGAAGGAGCTGAAAGAATTGCATGAGAACTGATGTTGGCATGATGATGGTGTAGGTGATTGACAATGTGGAGCCCTGTTTTTTAATCCATTTTGCAAATGCCTATGAGGAAGGGGACGAAGTAGTGGTACAGGCAATTGGTTGGGGTCCTGAGATTGTGCGTGACTTGGCCGCCATGCAGGGCTCAGGCGTGTTTGGCACCTTTGGTAAGGGTGACTACAACAAGGTGCCTGTCACCAGCTTGTGGTCGCACAGGTCAGCACTTCATGCTCGCATTCTCCTTTTATGACCTTTTGATTGGTTTGGTTCAATAATCTCACTTACTCACCCACCCACTCACCCAACCACCCACCCACCCATTTACCTATCCACCCACCACCCATTCACCCATCCACCCACCCACCACCCATTCACCCACCCACACACCCGCACATTTGTCCTCCACCCACCTCTCCAGTCAACCATCTGCTGACTCATGCACCTACCCATTCACCTGCTCACCCACTCCCTCACTACACCGCTATCTGTTCCTAGTTTGAGGTACATTCAGTGCTGTGTAGTATGAGGTACATTCAGTTCTGACAGTTACTGTACCAGCAGCAGCGCAGTGACGAGTGAGCTTAAACTGGTGCACTGCTGACTCTATTGCCTTGCACTGCTGTCTTTTCGCCATTGTTGGGCTTGTCCGTCAAGCCCTTCTTGCAAGGTGTGCTCAAAATCCCTCCTGTGACCTGCTTTAGCAAGACTTGGCCCCCACAGATCTGGAGTTTCCCCACTATAATTCCCCCACAAAAAGCCAGTTGAGCCCCCACAGAATGCATACAAGTACAGCAAGTAGGACAGCCCCCATCCAGCGCGGAATGTGTGGTCTGAATGGGGGGGCTGTCCTATCTGCTGTATTTTCACACACTTTGTGGGGCTCGCCTGGATTGTCATTGGGGAACCCCCTGTGTGCATCCTGTGCCTAAGGCATCTCATGCATCAGTCATCTTGCATGCCATGAGCAGACAGGGACTGTGCATCTGCTGCAGGATCAACGTCAAGACTGGGAAGGTGAAAAGGGAATGCCTCTTTGGGGATCAGAGGAATGACCATCCAAGAGTCAACCCCTGCTTTTACAGCAAACCAACCAGATACGTGTATGTCAATGCGTGCATGCCTGAAGATGGGAATGTGGCCAATCCACCACAGGTTAATTTCACTCAGCCCTGTGTGGGCTGCCGCCTCAGAAGTCTCCCTTTATGGTTTTGAAAAGGCGCACACTTCTTCTGCAATTTTGCTGTGTTGCTTTTTGTTGCACCCCCCCCCACCCTAAAGTCAGCCCTGAGGCGCAACCCTTGTCCCGCTTTGCTAGACCATTTCTTGCTTGCCATGATCTGCACCTGGATGTGGGCCCACAACTGTATGTGACCATGACAGGCTGTGTGCATAAAGCGTACCAATCACTTGCGCTACAGTCATAACTTGATCATGATGACGTTGGGGTTGCAGCTACAGCAAGACACAAGCCAGTCAGGTCTATCTGCATGCACGACGATCAAATATATGTCAACATGATCAGGTGCATGACACATCTGATGCGACAACATGGGTAACAGGAATTACATGTTTCAAGACAATCTCTTCCTTTTTTGCTACAGCTTGTTACCCAGCAGCATCACCAACCACCAATCCTGCAATCAATGCAGGCATTCACCCGGGTTGACGTACAGACAGGCGAGAAGCAGACCTGGTTCCCCGGCATACGCTGCTTCTGTGAGGAGCTGGTGTTTGTGCCTGGGCCCAAGGCAGCCACAGAGGAAACCGATGGCTTCCTGCTGGGCATGGTCTACGATGCTGCTCAGCATAAGAGCTTCCTGGCTGTAAGTTCCTCTGTCACATGTCAAAAATTGGTGGACTTGCTTGCAATGTACACAAGGGAGTTTGTGCCGTGCAATCATGTGCGTAACTACTGCTGGGCATGATCTATCAGCATGATGTATCATTACAACAGCTCCCTTGCTGCAGCTTTTTGGGCCTGACAGGGACAGTCTGTGCATTGGCTTATAGCTTGGGGACACTAAGGGTGTAGGCGGTTTGCATGAGGGGCCATGTCTAGAGCGCTGCTCCTGGCTGCAGCAGCTTGCAAAGACCTTCCTTTGCTATGCAGCTGCTTGCAAGACCTGAAGTGCATCACGTTGCATGCACCCAGGTTCCTCGTGCACTGACAAACACTGTATTCCAGCTTTCTATTGGGCAGCTGATGATATTGCGTGGGTTTCTCCTCTTTAGTGTGTTGCGCTGCCATGAAACAACATGGTATAATATCCATCAAAGAAAACGTCTGGAAGACTTTCGCTGCAAGGGAAAGTACAGCAAAACTTAAACCACACCAGGCTGATGTCTGAATCAGGGTGCATTACATGCCAAGCAGTCACTACAGTGCTCGCACCAAAGGCTGTTTGCCACTCAGACCATGCGGCTTGTATGGCAGCTACTATCGTTTCTGCTTGTGAAGACTCTGCGTTGTGTTTTGCTTTCGTTCCATTGTTGTGTTACCACTCTATATGTCCTGAAAATATATCTTGAGAGCTTAGGAGTTAGTTTTGATGTTGCACTTTCGAACCTGCTGCAAGATGATGTACATATCTTTCGCCTGTGGGTTGCAGCCATTCCTGATTGTTTCTGCCCTTACACAAGTTTGCTCTACAGAACTGTTGCATATAGTTGCACTAGCACCTTGTGAAAGAGAGATCTGGCTGCTGCAGATCCTGGATGCTGCTGACTTCAACATAGGCCCAGTGGCCAAGCTATGGTTGAAGCACCATGTGCCTCATGGCCTACATGGCTTCTTCTCAACAACTTACTACGGACCCAGCTCCTAGCCTTGCTGACTGCCCTTGCCCAGCAGCAACTGCTATACACTTGTGATTTGACTGTGACTATATTCAGAAATGTATATACATCTTTGTAGCAGTTGCTGGTCAGTGGTCGGCACGTTGGGGCTTTCTCTTAGGCGCATGCACTCGGTATTAACAGATGTAGCTGCTCTGCATTTGACGCTGTGATTTAGCAGCCTTATGGTTGCAATGGGTTCTCCTTGGGCTGCTGTTTCTGCTCGCCAGCATGGGATTCAAACCTACTGACCAGTTGACTAAGGCCACTTTGCACATGGTGAGAAGCAGCCTGACAGCTGCCACTCTTCAATTGGCCCATGTGTGACAGAGGAAAGCAGTGTTGGCTCTTTTATTGTTGTTGTGTTGGTCCACTCAGCTGATGTTATCCAAGCGTGCTATTACACTCGCAAGACACAAGCAGTCCATGACTGGTATCAGCTCGTGAGGGCAGGGCAAAGCAGGTAGGACATACTGAATCACAGCTTGGGGTTGTTTGTGTCTAGCAACATGTGAACCACCCCATGGGCCACGGCGTGTTGCTGCCTTTCGCCTTGCTGGGTGGCAACAGTCTCCTGCATGTACATTGGCATGCCTATTTATGTTGCTGCTAGCGTTGTCACTCACAGGCTCCTTGTACAGCAGTTTTTGACATCTGGTCCTGAGGATGCTGCTCGTCTCCAAGGGCTACGACAGGCACCATGATCTGGCGCATGACTGTGTCGGTTGCGACTCACCCTGTATCACACCATTTGACCTTCATTATATGACGATTTGAATCATTTCTGACAAGCCATCTAGATGCAGAACATCAGAGATTTGTCCACGACTTGGAAAGGACGCACAACGCGAATTGGATGTGTAAAGATAGCACGCAGATGACCGACCCTGCATGCGGCAGCTTGAAATGGTGACCTGTCATTTGATTGTTCCGTTCATGTATGCTCTTGCATATGCACCACAAGAGGCAAGGGTCGTTCCCCCAGTGGCCACCCCCAAGGTTGCCAGGGCCTCCTGAGGGGGCCATGCATACCATGAGCTAGTCAAGCAGCCACCCACCAACAGCAACTGAAAACATGTGTTCACTTTGCTAATATACAGAGGCTGAACAAACACTGCAGGCGGTGCCTTTCCAGAAGTTGATGCCCTGCCAGCATCAGGGATGTTGGCTTTGAGCTGTTCATTGCTTCTGTCACGCTTCAAGGAGCCAACAGAGCTGATGCTTGAGATGCTGTCATCAGTGCCATGTGAGCCTTTGCTGTTGTCATAAGCTTTGCTCCTGCCTGCAACCTCATGGTTTTCACCATAGCTGCTACTGGTCTCAGTGCTCCCTTCACTGGTGTTGACAGAGTCACTCCGCATGTGTCCTGTTCTGTGAGAAACGGTGGAAAGTTGTGCTGGAGGTGAGGAAGAAGCAACGCGGAAGAACTCGGCAGCTCCTGGCCACCGCCAGCCCACCATTCTGAAGCGGTGCACAAATGCCCCAGACAGTAACACCACATCACGCCCAATGATCACGCTCACAAGCCACAGGGGCAAAGAACCCTGCACATTAAATATCCAGATGAGTTTGTTGTTGTGAGGACTAATGAGCAGAGTCAATAGCCTCTTACGCGCCGCCGCTGTAGAATATTGGCTATCTGCACAAGATGTGTGTTGAGCTTTACTGCTCCAGCTTATTGGTGGTGTTGCCTGGCTATTGTCCGCAGACAATCAATTCCCAGCAGTACTATCTATGACGAAGGTTGTATTGTGTCTTGAATGAGGTTGGCTGGGGGCATGCCAGGGTGAGAGGTGACCCCACCTGATAGCCCAGGGCAGCCACCACAGAGCCTATGAGGACCTTGTCAGCCAAGGGATCCAGGTAGCTTCCCAATACAGAACTCTGGCCAAAACGCTTGGCCACATACCTGCCATACACATTCCTCCATTGATTGATCTGTTAGACAAGACTTGCCCTGCACGTACCTAGCTCAGCATGAGCCAGAAAGCGTAAACATGGATGTTACTGTTATTATTGCTACTATCATTAATCTGGTGGTACCAGCTTTATTTATTGATCTGGTGGTATTAGCTTGTGGGGGCCTCGTATGACCACTGCAACTGTCTGGTTGAGCACAGCAGATGCAAGTAGTGTTCCATTTCTGGTTTTTGAGCAGCTGTATGCTGATGCACAGGGGACAGTGTGGTCCTTTGGTGCCATGCTCAGGATGGTGGCTACTGAGTCGTGGCTGGGCTGCAAGCTGATATCAGTTGTGTGGCAGCACAATGGTTAATATTAATCAACGTAGCCCCAGCGTTGCAGTGAAAACCACACACAATGCTCAACCTGCCTTGTGCATACAAGTAATCGCACCAATTAGACAGCTGTACCATATATATGCCTGAGCACAATCATGCAGGGATGTGCATCATGCAGGGATTTGTATCATCTTGCAGGTCAGAAGCTATTTCTCACCCGTCCGCCCAGTCAGAGGCACCTGATATGGCAAGACTAACTAGGGCTACACCCCACTGCTCATTCAAGATGAGCCAGGCAATGACGGGACCAGACACCAGACGGGCCATTGACAGCGCATTTGGGATGTTGTAAACAGCCTGATGAGTCCACCCTGCCTCACTCAATGTCTGCAAGCAACGCTCAACCTCTACCAGGCTGTCTGGTTTTGCAAATGCAGCCTGCAATTGCTGGCGTGCTACTGTTGTTTGTTGTACGCTTCTGTTTGGGGATTTTGGTTCAGACACTTACTTGTTTCGTCTGTTGAGGTGTGGCCTTCTGCTTCTGTGAGTTTGCATCCTCATGCGCGGGAGTACTGCTGAATTGCCTGAGCCATACAGAAGCGCCTGCAAGCTAGGGGTTGAAGGCTGTTGAAGCACGGTCGTGAAGGTTGGCTTCAGTAGACCTTCACAAACTCACCTGATACACCTACTGGATTACTGCACCTCCCTTGAAATGATGCAGAGGCAGCAAAGCTTGATGCCCAGTCAGCGGTGCTCTGGACTTTTAGCTGATCATAGGAGCTGTGCCTTGCAGCCGTGCAGATATTTTGCGAACTCGACTCGCCTAGAAACTGAAGCGTCGAAGATAACGCATCACTGGGCGTCTTCCAGGCATTGCAGAGGAGAAGTGGTGGACTGCAACGCGAAGTATGTCGTCGAGATCGAAGAAAGAAGCGCAAGCCCTGCATCAGAGGGGAAGCTTGCTGAGCAATCTACGCGCCAGCATTAGTCAGGCAAAGGACGGCGCGGGTGATGTCTGCAGCGTGCTCAAGAGCTCTGCATAGAACATGCATCAAGCGCGGTATGTGCGCCTCTTCGAATATGAACCGGCGAGGCGCGAGGTACATACATCTCATTTCAATCCCGCAGGGTCAGGCGATCGCTGAACAAAAAGTTCATGTTACTGCTGTCACTGCGTCCTACTGACAACCACAACTTGCCGCGTATCTGACCCGAGACCCAGTTTTTGTTGGTAAATATGCCTCATGCGAAGGCGTTACGGCAGATCAAAGCGCTGTCAGTGGGTGCGACAGGCTTGTTCCAATGCATGACCATGGCCGTACAGAATGCGAGCTCACCAACCTCGATCCAGTGCGGCCGGCATCTCTCATCGGTGAGGTGCAGCTGTCATCGCAGCTGCCTGATGACTCTTTTAAGTCGCTCATCGTGCGGGTTCCGATGACCATGACACATTGCAGGCCGCTCAAGGCTGTTTCAAAGCATCGGATCTGGTTATACAGCGCATTGAGCAGCCAAAAGCCCGTCAGGACACCAAGGTATGGATATTCTGACTGCTACAGCTTCGGCTGGGCTTATCCCCTGTTAAAGTCTAAGTTTGCACACAAATCGTGTAGCGTTGTCCTTGCAACACAGGACCTAGTGTTTGGACAATCTTTCACAGATCACATGTTCTTGGTGGAACACGTTGAGGGGCAGGGCTGGGGGCAGCCTGTCATCAAGCCCTTTGGAAACATCCCTATGCACCCAGCTGCACAGGCTTTGCATTACGGTGTGTGCTGCTTTGAAGGCATGAAAGGCTACTTGGGCAAAGATGGCAAAGCTAGATTGTTCAGGTGATTCACATTTCTTGCCATAGGTTGTGATCAACCAACCCATGCTGATGTAGCAGCTGTAAGCATGCACCATGCTTGCTGAAATTCATCTTTGAACACACTGCCACATTTTGATTTGCAAGTCTTTGGCTGATACATGTGCTGTGCATGCAGGCCTGACATGAACATGGCACGAATGAAGCGGTCTACGACGCGACTGAGACTAGCAGACTATGACACTGACGTAAGGCATCTTTGCAAACACGTGCTGCATATCATGTCAACAACAACTTGTCATGAGGCCCACTCACAGGATGAGACAACCGATGCTCTTTTGCATGGAAGCCAATTCAGTCTCTTATCGCGATTGCAGGAATTGCTGGAATGTCTGAAACAGTTGCTGAGGATAGATAAGGACTGGTTGCCTCATCAGGAAGGCTACTCAATGTATATCAGGCCATTTGCGTTCTCCAGCGCACATACACTTGGCATATCCAAGCCCAGCAGGTGCAAGATCTTATACTCTGACTAAAAAGCCTTGGGGCCAAAAATGTATTGAACCCAATAACATGTCTGCACTGTTGACATATGCACTCAAAGGTTGCAGTGCAAGATCCTTGTTCCAGTTGCTTTTGGAGGCTGTCCGACATTGTCAAGGAGTATCACTGCGACTGTACCTCAAACATCAAGCTCGCCAAACTGTGCACTGAGCATTGAGTATCGAGTGGTCAAGGTGGCAACATCCAGGTGCTGTCGTATATTACACCAGCAGCTTGGTCAGAAGACTACCCTCATCTGTTTGGGATAGGATTCTGCTTGGCAAGCAACACCATGCCTTGTTGCACCAAGCACATGCCCCATGCAGACGGAAGCAAGCCTGATCTGCTTGATGTGTGCTGCAGAAGCACTATTGCCATTGTCATGTCTCCAGTTGGCCCATACTTCCCCACAGGCTTGAAACCCATCAGCCTCTTTATAGATGAGCACAATGTGAGGGCCTGGCCAGGGGGCGTAGGAAACAACAAAGTGGGCACCAACTATGCCCCCACCATAGGGCCACAATCCGATGCAGCAGATACATATGGCACCTCCCAAGTGCTGTATAGCTTCCCACAGGGCAGTCAGCCGGATGATGCATTGGTTTCAGAGTGTGGCGCCATGAACTTGATGTTCTTCTTCCAAAAGGTACATGCCTTAGGTTTTGTGCTGGTCTAGACTCAAGACCCTGCTCTAGGTCATCCAGCCTTTGTTTGTCGGTGCATCTAAACAAATCGGACGGGCGCCTGTTTGGCGGCATACCTCTATACACTCCTTTCAACGTGGAGACAGAGCTATATGTCCAGATGGCAGACTCGGCATCCTCACAGCATTCTGCTGCTGAGTGATACTGATGTATGCTGCTGTAGGCGGATGGCAACACGCAAGAGCTGGTCACCCCCCCTTTAGACGGTACCATCTTGCCTGGGGTGACCAGGGACAGTGTGCTGCAGCTCACGAGGGGCTGGGGCGAATTTGAGGTTTCGGAGCGCCAGCTGAGCATCAAGGAAATCAAGCAGGTACCATTGATGAAGCTTGCATACGACGTGTCCATCCCTAGCCTCTTGTATGCTGCAAATCACAAGCGTAAAGTCTGTATGGAACAGTCACGATCAAATAGGCAAATGCATATTGCACACTGTAGCTCTCTAGAGTAGGTCTTTGTCATGCTTTCGCTCAAGCATTATGCAGAGTTAGAAATTGCATCATGTCAATCTCAATGGTGAATGTCGTCATTTGCATGGAGTCTGCTATAGGCGGCAAAAGATGGACGTCTGCTAGAGATGTTTGGGTGTGGTACAGCCTGCATCATCCAGCCTGTGACGACACTTGTACGTGCCAATGGCGAAGAGTACACCGTTCCCTTTGACTTGACCCGGACGGATACATTGACGCAAAGGCTGACGCGAGCCTTGACAGACATACATTTTGCAAATGTGCCACATGAATGGAGTGTTGCTATAGACTAAATGCAGTTCCTGCTTTGTATGTCTTCATTATGGCAACAACTGACTGTGGAACCCAGCCCTCAATGTACATGCAGCCTGTGTTTGCGGCATGCAGATTCTTGTGTCCTTTTATGGGTATACATGTGTTGTGGCCATCAGTCGTGACCACAACTAGCTACTTTCACTGCAGTATTGCAGGTAACGCCAGCAAATTAATTGAGCGTTTCTGGGTACTTGATAAGTCTTGTCAGACACAAACATAAGAAATGCAGCAATACTCAATGATTGTGCCAGGTCATTGGCTCAGCACGTACATGTCACACAAACCAAGCACACCTTTCTTTGTAGCAAACTGAGTCAACAAAGCTGATTCTACGAGCCTACAAGAGCTTGGCACTTGGCGTCTGCCTGTGCATGCAATGCGGATGTACAGCAATAATTTGCACCAAGCACATAGTCAGCATGCTCAGCTAATCCTGCGGGTTAAAAGTGCCAAATAGACACAAACCCAGTTGCCCACAAAGAGACAATGCTCAGCTGGCATGCTTTAACCTAGACTCGACTAGCATGAGAGCGATTCCTCAACCACAAGGTTGCAGACGCATAGTTGGCGATGCAATGAGCTCCTGCTGGGACAAGCAGATCTTGTGTACTGAGAAAAGCTGTGCCATACAGCAAGCCCACAGCACCTGCCCAAGCTGCAAACGCCCAGTTTCTGCCACCATTGTTGTGCAGCACACCAAAGATGATTGCAGAAATTGCTGCTCCTCGCCTGCAGATTGGCAGCCCTCAAATGGCAAGAGCAGATTATAACAGACTTGATAGCATTCTTGCAATCTTTTCAGGAATTTTGGCATGCAGACACAACATGCCACCAACACATCTGCAGTTGGGCTAGATCAGATGAAATGACAGCAGATGCACGATTGCCATTGTACTAATGAATGGCATGCTGCAGAGATGCATTGAAAGTTGAGACCATAATTGAAGGAAGCTCTCATGGGAGTTTGGGCATGATGTACCAGTCTGCAAAAGTTGCTGGGATGAGAGCGCCTCGAAACAACAGTTCCTCTGAAATGCCAGGCAGACAGCTAAGCCATATCAAATCAGCTCTTGTGAGGGGCGTCAGTACCTACACCTGCGCAAGAGCCTTCTCGGCTGCTGGTGACGACATGGCATGTGCTGATGGGTATGTTTTGCACAATATGATGTGCCTCACAGTGCCTTACAGACTGTTGTTGAGAGGGACTGAACAACACATCAAATTATGATTTGATGAAAATCCCAATTTGCTGACGTGTACCTGTTGATTTGACATGTCTGAAGCCTCAGCAAAATCTGACCATATTGCTAAGAGAGCCAGGCGAGCTCCTGTGACTATGCTGGCTGTTGCAAGTGTGACTAGTAAATGATGTGTATAGTCTTCAGAGCCAACTAAAGGCAATGGCAGACATGTCGTTTGACCGCGCATCAATAGCAAAATGTGTTGCTTTGGATGCAGATCGTGTTCGGACTTCAGAGCAAAGTATGTGTACTCACTTTGCAATAGCGCCTGCACAGCTGGAGCTTCGGTCTTAAACAACCCAGCACTGACTACTGGAGCAACAGCACGTATGCCTGCGCCAGCGGCTGCGAGTGCTGCGGACACTGCACAACAGTTTTGAAAAACTTGCGGTCTGGAGACTGACGGTAAGGGTCTGCCTGAAGTACTTGGCTCAGGTGTGATGTGTTGATCATCAGCCTGACTGGATTGGCAACGGTGTCTGGGCAAATCAGTGCTACGTGCAGTGTGCTTAATCTGCAGACTGTGCGCCGTCTGACGTGTGGGGAACAGATCAGAAGCGCAATGAGACCTAGGGCTTGTCCTTGAGCTGCATCTCAAATGACTGTTTCGCTGCGTTGTGGTGGAGTTCTGTGCAGCAACAAAATGCAAAGCACCTATGGCAATTTGACTGCACTCCATGACGAGGTCCGAAGACGCCGAATGTTGTCTGGTATGCACAGCTGTCGGGGCTTCAGCGGGCTTCAGCCGGGCAAATACTGCCTTCGACACAATTCTTGATTAGGGTTTGAAACATGTGCTCAATGCTTTGCAGCCGGATCCCAGCACGTTCATCTACTGCCATTCACCACGGCATCACAGAAATATGGCTGCTACAAAGAAATGGCTGCATGCAGCCAAAGCTCGCGCGATGATAGATCAAGGCGGCAGCGAGGGCCCGGTATGGCTGAACGTCATCGAAAGGTATGCTTGATCAGGCTCCTGAGAGCTTCTTAGAGGAGTTTGCTGCTTGCTAACAATCGATCCTTGCTGCTGTGCAGGTTCGGACTGCACGAGCCTCAGAAAGGAAAGACCCCCAGGCATATACCTCTTCCGGAGGACAGCTTATACCAAGCATACATACATAAACACCCACAGGTATTACATTGCCCCATGCATGTACGTACACCTCGATCGGTCGTTGAAGTTGCAAATGCAGCTTAGAGTGGTGTTCTGCTTTGCAGTTCCGTCAACAGGCAGTGGACCTGAATTCAGACAATCCTTCAGCTATCAAGTTGTTTGTGTTGGCTCAAGCTGCCTTGATTGAGAAAGGGCACACCCAAAACCAGGCCTACAAGATTGTGGAAGAGGAGTTCAGCAAAGCAATGACAGGGTGAGCTGCTTCATCTTTTCTTCAACGAATGAGCATTGCAAAATTTTAATATTGACATTTCTGCAGGCATAGTACACAGGCTTGCAAGACTGCATGCTTCCTACCCTCACTCTGTGCTCTTGACATGCCTTTACAGATGCCATTTGGCTCACCATCTGTCATGTAAGGAATGGTCTAATCACTTGCAAGTGTTACAGAGTTTAGTGGCAATGCATGTTGGCGAACCCAGTATGCACTTAGCAAGCAATCCTGCAACCCTGGTATCATGAACAACCGAGCTTGTCTGCAGATCCAAACAAGGGCCTGGCCAAACAGCTCTAGCTGCAGCACAGAGGCACGAGGAAACTCTCCTGCAAGACGCTCTAAGGCAAAGACGAGAAATCTATGGCCTTCCGGCAAACCTGGACTCTACACCGGCTGACCAGCCCTTCAGCTTCAGGAAACCGCCACCTGATGTATCACAAGCATCAGCATCACAGTCAGATGAGACTAAGCCATTAGGCTTCCAGCCTAGTACCAGCATTGACATGGCACAGGCAATATCAGCAGCAGCCAAAAAGCCTTTTAGTAAATGGCCTCCTGTGCAAAACAGCCAAACTCCCCAAGCCAGTCCGCAGTTCCAGAGATCTACTGTGTCAAATGCAAGCGTTCGGCCTCAGCAGAAGCAACGGACTGCACCTGCTGGCTTTGTGCAGTTTGGTGTTCAACCACAAGCCCCGGCTGCTGTTAAGAAGAGTGAACAGCCTGTAGGATGATTTGCTGTTGATCAGGCGACAAACTTCTGCAGCAGCCTACAGTCACAGTGCAATGCCGTTGGCTTGAGAAACATCTGTGGCAAAGAAGGTCTCAAGTATGCGTGATCAGTGTCTTGGTCTCCCAGCAATTTATGACTTCTGACACTGCAAATGACAAAGGGGTATGTCTAGGCCACAATGATAGTGTGTCTGCATCCTCAGCTTTCACATCAATTGTATGCATATGCTTGACAAGCATGTCCACAAATCTATTGCTTCCCATGAATGCAATACTGCTTGAACAATCGCTGTTCATCCATTGTCAACATCAAGGCCTTCCTTGTGTCCAGCAGTGGCATGATTGCCTTAGAGGGCCTGTAAGATAGCCCATGTGGCAGCGTGATAACAGCTTTCAATTTGACTTTGGAAAACATTGTTCAATTTCTGATATCTTGAATGCCGGTCAAGCGATGATTGATATTCCTCAACATCTATTTAATATTTAATAATAACAAACAACCGTTGCATAATGGAAGATACAGCATAGCTGCATAGGTCCAGGAAGCAAAGCCTGCTTTGCCTGCAGACTTTCTATTGCAGCATAAGACTGTGCCTAAAAGCAAACTTATTTGTGATTCAGCTCTGGGCTGCTGATGAAGGTGATTGGATTCCTGGCTGTAAAACAGCAGCCCTTGGCGAGTCATCATGTCTGGCAATAGGCAAATGCTATACAAGAAGTATGTCATGGACTGAGTCATTGCATCTGATTCATCATTCAGAGAGACAACTCTCAGTAGTGTGAGCTGCACAACATCAGAAACAATGGATAGCTGGCTCTGAACTTCTCATCAGGCGACGACAATTGGGCTGCCTGCACAAATCTTTCCTGGAAACCTATAAGTGGGTCTGGCTCGCTTGGTCGGTCTTCGCGATATGAGTTGTATGCAGACCAGGTGGACACCAAGCCGACCTGCATGCCACATCATGCTGTCCTTTCTTGTTGCTGTTGACTCCACAAGGCAGCCTGCAACATGACAAGACAGCTGCATACATGTATGCCAATGACAACACTGGGCAGAGGAGAAGCATCGTAGCCGATTGGATCTGTCTTACCAGCGCAGATAGGGTCATTGTTGTGTCCACCCCAAGCTGTACATGCTGGCTGCTGAACAGAGCTTGCGGTGGCTCAATATCTACAGAACACCAAAAAGCTGAATATTAGCTGCCTTGCTGGCTGCAGTGCATGCTGCATGCACCTTTACTTTTGCTGCTCACATACCCTTGTAATGCTGCCAAACATGATCCACTCTTGGATGCCAGTAAGGCCCCAATGTGAAGGTGAACAGCTTGTGCAGCTCTTCCTGTGCTCTTTGCTTCTCTGGAAAGGTCATGAGGTCATAACCCCAGGCTGCTAAACAACCGCCAGGCTTGAGAATGCGATGCGCTTCGGGGTAAAATTTGTCATGGTCAAACCTGGTAACATGAATCATGCTATGAAACGCTAATGCAGCTTTAGGCTTCTTCTGCATAGAAGAGATTAGATGTGTTTTTTGACTGTACCGTACCAGTGTAAGCCTGCAGCTACTGCTACCACATCAGCAGTGTGGTTCTCAAGGCCAGTCTCCTCAGCTGCGCCTAGCTTGAAGGTCACATTTGGCAAATGTGGAGCATGCTTCAGTTGCTCTGAGTCGTGGTCCAAAGCAATGACTTTGGCAAAGTATGGACTCAAGCCCTTTGCAGCTTGCCCTGAACCAGTGGCTGCATCTACTGCCAAGTCTCGTGCTGGCAGCTTTCCTCTCTTCAAGATGGCTTCGTACAACTCCTGTGGGTACTCTGGCCTATACTTTGCATAAGAAGCTGCAGATTTGCTGAACAGCCCAGACACACTACCGGCACAAACATGCGTCATGACTCAGTAATACGGTCCCGCATCACGGCAGAAAATGCGGTACCGCTCAGCTTGGGCACGTCAGCTGTCACTGTAATAATAATAATAATTAAAACGCTTTCCAGCTCATGATGAGCTAGGTACGTGCAGGACAAGTCTTGTCTCTCCAGAGCAGCCTGTCTTGTGCATCCCTATAAGGACTACTAATACGACAGTTTTGACAATCACGTAATGCAACATCATTGAAACTAGACCTAGGGCGGCCAGGTGGGCGAAGCCCCTTGACTTCACCAAACAA
>JAABUP010004444.1_pt1 | contig 22867 bp, 29 predicted proteins | sample 5559201 | NCBI WGS metagenome assembly JAABUP01 (sample SAMN10711887, study PRJNA513373) | rock metagenome | isolation source: Antarctica rocks | place: Antarctica | reverse complement strand
CTGCTCTCGACCGCCAGGAAGCAAGGTTGGGATATGCTCGAGACACTGACCACTCAGCCCGACCGCTTGATCGATGACCTACGCATGGCTCGACCCCGCTGAGAGACCTGGGCAGTTACGACAAAATAAAGACAAAGGGAGTTCCAGCTTATGGCCGTAAAGGTCGCCATCAACGGGTTCGGGCGCATCGGGCGCCTGGTGCTGCGCGCCATCGTGGAGAGCGGGCGGGACGAGATCGTGCCGGTCGCCATCAATGACCTGGGCAGCGTCGAGGCCAACGCGCACCTGTTCCGCTACGACAGCGTACACGGCCGCTTCCCCGGCGAGGTCGAGGTCGAGGGCGACGCCATCACCGTCCGCTATCACGGCCGCACGTTCGGCCCGATCAAGGTCTCGGCCGAGCGCGACCCGGCCAAGGTGCCGTACCAGGGCGTCGACGTGGCGCTGGAGTGCACCGGGCGGTTCACCAGCAAGGAGGCGGCGAGCGCATTGATCCACGGCGCCGGCGCCCGTAAGGTGCTGATCAGCGCCCCGGCCGACGGGGTGGACGCGACGGTGGTCTACGGCGTGAACCACGAGGTCATCACGCCGGAGATGACCGTCGTCAGCAACGCCTCCTGCACCACCAACTGCCTGGCGCCGATGGCGAAGGTGCTGCACGACAGCTTCGGCATCCTGCGCGGCTACATGGTGACCATCCACGCCTACACCGGCGACCAGAACACCGTGGACACCTTGCACAAGGACCTGCACCGCGCCCGCGCTGCCGCGGTCTCGACCATCCCGACCAGCACGGGCGCGGCGAAGGCCATGGGCCTCGTGATCCCAGAACTCGCGGGCAAGCTGGACGGTTCGTCCATCCGCGTGCCGACGCCGAACGTCTCGCTGGTCAGCCTCGACGTGAACCTGCGGGAACAGGCCACGGTGGCGCAGATCAACGAGGCGATGCAAGCGGCCTCAAAGGGGGCGCTGCGCGGCATCCTGGACTACAACACGGCGAAGCTCGTCAGCGTGGACTTCAACCACCAGGCGGCGTCCTGCACGTTCGACGCGACGCAGACCGCGGTCGTGGACAAGCAGCTCGCCCGCGTCATGGGCTGGTACGACAACGAGTGGGGCTTCAGCAACCGCATGGTCGACACCGCCATCCTGTTCGGAAGCATGTGAGCGTGGCCTTCCGTACGCTGGATGGGGTCCAGGTGGCCGGGAAGCGCGTGCTGCTGCGCGCCGACCTCAACGTGCCGGTCCGCGACGGGCGGATCAGCGACCTGACGCGGATCGAGCGGCTGTCGCCCACCATCCGCGAGCTGGCGGACGCCGGGGCGCGGGTGGTGGTGTGCAGCCATTTCGACCGGCCGAAGGGCAAGCGCGTGGATACGATGTCGCTGGCCCCCATGGCGCAGACGCTCGGCGACGCGCTGGGCCGGCCGGTGGCGTTCGCGTCGGACTGCATAGGGCCCGAGGCGCAGGCCGCGGTCGCGGCGATGGCGGACGGCGGCGTGCTGGTGCTGGAGAACACCCGGTTCCACGCCGGCGAGGAGGCGAACGACCCCGCGTTCGCGCGCGGGCTCGCGGCGCTGGCCGACCTTTACGTCAATGACGCCTTTTCCACCGCGCACCGGGCTCACGCCAGCACGGAGGGGGTCGCGCACCTGCTGCCGTCCTACGCCGGCCGGCTGATGCAGGCGGAGCTGGAGGCGCTGGAGGGGGCGCTGGGCAACCCGGCGCGGCCGGTGTGCGCAATCGTCGGCGGCTCGAAGGTGTCGACCAAGCTGGAGCTGCTGGGCAACCTGTCGCGCCGGGTGGACGTGCTGGTGATCGGCGGCGCGATGGCCAACACGTTCCTGGCGGCGCAGGGAGTCGACGTAGGCAAGAGCTTGCAAGAAGCGGACATGCACGCGACGGCGCGGGACATCATGGCGGAGGCGAACCGCGCCGGCTGCGAGATCGTGCTGCCGACCGACGCCGTCGTCGCCTGGGAGTTCCGCCCCAACCCGCCGACGGAGACGGTCTCGGTGCGGGCCATCCCGTCCGGCGCCATGATGCTCGACGTCGGCCCGTCCACGGTGCAGGCGCTGCGGGACCGGCTGCCGGACCTGCGCACGCTGGTGTGGAACGGCCCGCTCGGGGCGTTCGAGACGCCGCCGTTCGACACCGCGACGACCGCGCTGGCCCAGGCGGTGGCGGATGCGACGTCGCAGGGGGCGCTGCTCAGCGTGGCCGGCGGCGGCGACACCGTTTCTGCGTTGCGGCATGCGAACGTACTCGATAGGCTGAGCTATGTCAGCACAGCCGGCGGGGCGTTCCTGGAATGGCTGGAGGGCAAGACGCTGCCTGGCGTCGCGGCGCTGCAATCGCCTGGTCATTAACCGGTTCATCATCAATGCAACCTAAACTCCCTCCCATGCTCTCAACCAACTCGCTTTCGGCCTTCTCCAGTGCCGCGTCCACTGTCCCGGCGCACCAGCCGGGGCCGATCCGACAGGTGCGCGACCAACGGGACCTGTCCCCGCCGGCGCCCGCGTCGGCGCAGGGCAAGCAGGGCCTGCCCGGCGCTGCGCCGTCGGGACGCACGCCGCGGGGGTCCCTGCTCAACCTTTCGGTCTAGCCGTACAACTTACAGCGGAGGCCTTGATCCCAAGAGCGCCTGGCTACACCCTGGGGCCATGACGCACTTCACCAGGCGCACCCCCGATGGCGACACGCATGAGCGCGCCGTGTGCGACCAGTGTGGCTATGTCGCCTACGAAAATCCAAAAGTCGTCGTGGGGTCCGTCGTAGCGCACGAGGGCAAGGTCCTGCTGTGCCGGCGGGCCATCGAGCCGCGGCGCGGCTACTGGACCATTCCGGCCGGCTACCTTGAACTGCAAGAGACGGTTGAGGAAGGCGCCCAGCGCGAGGCGCTGGAGGAGAGCGGCGCCCGTCTCAAGCTCGACGGCATCCTCGCGGTTTTCAGCATCAGCCGCATTGGCCAGGTCCAGGTCATCTTCCGCGCGTGTTTCGATGGTGCGGCCGACTTCGCGCCAGGTGTCGAAAGCCTGGACGTGCGGCTGTTCGACTGGGCGGATATCCCATGGGACGAGCTGGCGTTCCCGTCGGTGCACTGGTCGTTGCGCGCCTGGCAGGCCGCTGGCGACGGGCCGCTCGGTGCGCCCGCCGGCAACCCGCCCACGGACCGGCGCGGCCTGTCGCCGGAGACGCCGGTCGAAGCGTCGACATGAGGCGCATCGTGGCCGCCTTGATGGTGGGTGCCCTGCTGTCGCCGCCGGGCTGGGCGCAGCACCGCGGGCTGAACCTCCAGGCCACGCCCCAAGGCTCGGCCTTGCTGCCTGCGCCCCCTGCTCGGCCCCTTGGCACGCCGACGCGGCCAGGGGGGCAACCAGGGCCGAACTACGACGTGGCCCCTACGCCAAACCGGGACATCGACGGGCCGCAGGCGCCGCGCGCCAGCAACTCCCCCGAGCTTGCGCCGGGTCTCTTCACGCGCGGGCAGCAGTACCGCGGCGAGGGCTACTCGCCGGGCTCCTCGGCGCAGTCCGCGCAGGAGCGCCGCGCACAGCCCGGCGCCGGCTTCAAGCTGCGCCTCCCGTTCCAGCAAGAATGACCCCCTAACCGCGTGCTGCGCGCCCTCACCATCCTGGTGCTGTGCCAATTCGCCGGCGAGGTCGTTGCGCGCGTGACCGGGCTGTCGGTGCCTGGGCCTGTGCTGGGCCTGCTGCTGCTGCTCGGCGTCTTCGCGGCGCGCGGCGGCCCGGACGTGGATATGCGGTCCACCACGAACGGGTTGCTGCGGAACCTGTCGCTGTTGTTCGTGCCGGCTGGGGTCGGGATCATCACCCAACTCGACGTTTTGGGCCGGGATTGGTTGGCGATCGGCGTTGCGGTCGTGGTCTCCACGGCGCTTGGCCTGGGGGTGACGGCATTGGTGATGCAGCGCCTCGTCAAATGATGCAGTTCGGCACTATTTGGGTCTACCTGGCGTCCACGCCGCTGCTGGGCCTGACCATCACGCTGGTGGCGTGGCAGGTGGCGCTCGTGCTCAGCCGAGCGCTGGGGGATCGGCCGCTGACCAACCCGATGCTGATCGCGATCGTGTTGCTGTCGGCGATCTTGCTGATCACGCGCACGCCGTACTCCGCCTATTTCCAGGGCGCGCAGTATGTGCATTTCCTGTTGGGGCCGGCGACGGTCGCGCTCGCGGCGCCGATGTACGCCGCCTGGAGCCAAATCCGCCGCAGCGCGCCCGCGATCATTCCGGCCATCCTGGCGGGATCGATGACATCAGCGGTCAGCGCCATGCTGATCGCCCGCGCCTTGGGCGGGTCGCGCCAGGTCGTGCTGTCGCTGGCGCCGAAGTCGGTCACGACGCCGATCGCGATGGGCGTGGCCGAGCAGATCGGCGGCAACCCCTCGCTGGCGGCGATCTTCGTCCTGTTGACCGGGCTGACCAGCATTGTCGTCGGGCCGCCGCTGTGGCGGCTGCTGCGCATCACCGACTGGCGGGCCCGCGGGCTGGCGGCCGGCACCGCCGGGCACGGGATCGCGACGGCGCGCGTGCTGCTGCTGCACGAGACGGCCGGCGCATTCGGCGGGTTGGCAATTGGGTTGAACGGTGTCGTAACCGCCATTTTGTTGCCGCCGCTCGCACGGTGGCTGGCCGGCTGATTGCTGCGCCGCACAAATTCTCGTGCGGCCCGGAGCCGAACCGGGTCGCAGCCGTTTTCGGGGTCCAGAGCATTGGATGGAGCCGGACGTTGCCGCTGTTTCCCCGCGAGAAAGCCAAGTCGAAGCCGCTCGAGCAGGAAACGGAGCACAAGCCGCTCGACCCGGTTGCGCTATGCCTGGCCTTGTGGCTGGGAGCGATGGCGTGCGTGTTCGGCTTCGTGCGGCTCATGGATGACGCTGCGCAACGAACGGAAGCTGCGAGGCATTCGGCCATTGTCGCGCCGCCGTATCCGGCGGGGTTCGGGGGCTAGGAAGCCGGCGCTCCGAGCGACACGACGCTGACGCTGTTGTAGGGGCTGCCGCCGGTGCTCAGCGCCTGGGTCGACCACACGAGGTAGACCAACGTACGCTTCTGGTTGTCCCACATCCGGGTGACGCGGATCTCCTTGAACAGCCAGTTGGCGGAGGCGCCGAACACCACCTCGTTCTCCGGCAGCCGGTCGGGCAGGGTCACGGCGCCCGTGGCCCGGCAGGCGATGCTGAACCGGCTCGGGTCGGTCGCGAGGCCCACGCTCCCCTTGATCCCGCCGGTCTCTGCGCGGGACAGGTAGCAACTGACGCCGGCGACCTTCGGGTCGTCATAGCGGTCGACGACGATGCGGTCATTGCGGCCGATGACCCGGAACGTGGTGCTGACGTCGCCGATGCGGGTCGGATCGTCGCTGGCGGCGAGCGCGCCGGACGCCGCCAGGACAGGCGCCGCGAGCAGGCCGGCGGCGAGGGCGAGGCGGATGGGTCGCATGGCGTAGGGTCTCCGTGAACGGCCGCCCACATATGCAGCCCGGCCCCGCGGCGCACAAGGCTGCGCCCCCCCAGGCTATGTCCCACGGCATCCTCCCCATCCGTCCGATGGTGCCATGGCCCGGGACCGCCGATGTTGAGGCCATAGGGAGGCGCTACGATGACCGATCCGTTGCTGACATTCTCCGATGCCCTGGTGGGCCGCGTGGCCGCCGCCCGCCCTTGGCTGGTGTCCATCCATCCCGGCTCCCGCGCCCAGCGCACCGCGACGCTCTGGCGATCCGGCGTGCTCGTGACCAGCGAGCAGGGGCTGCCGGCCGACCGCAACGTCCCCGTGACGATGCCTGACGGCTCCCACGGCCAGGCGGTCCTGGCTGGCCGCGACCCCGGCACCAACGTCGCGGCGCTCCGGCTGGAGCTCGATGGCCCGGCCCTGCCGCAGCCAGCCGAGCCGCAAGCCGGCGCGCTCGCGCTGCTGCTGGGCGCGGCGGCGGACGGTGGCCCGACGGCCCGGCTCGCCCTGGTACACCGCGTCGGCCCGGCGTGGGAGAGCATGGCCGGCGGGCGGATCGACCGGCTCATCAACCTCGACACCCGGCTGTCGGGCCAGGAGGAGGGCGGCCCGGTGCTGGACGCGGCGGGCGGGCTGCTGGGCATGTCGACCCTCGGGCCGCGCCGGCGGGTGCTGGTCATTCCGGCCGCGACGGTGGACCGGGTGCTGGCGCCGTTGCTGGCCGAGGGCCAGGTCGCCCGCGGCTGGCTGGGCCTGGGCCTGCAACCGGTCTCGATCCCGGCGGCGTGGCAGGCGTCGGCTGGAATGGAGAGCGGGCTCATGGTGGTCAGCCTGGTGGCGCAGGGGGCGGCGGAGCAGGCCGGCGTGCTGCCCGGCGACATCCTGCTGGCGGTGGACGGCGTGCCGACGCTCCACCCGCGCGCCGTCGCCAAGGCGCTGGGCGCCACTAGCGCCGGCAAGGCCGTGACGCTCCGCCTGTTGCGGGGCGGGACGCCGATGGACCTCGTTGCGACCGTCGCAGCAAGGCCCGCGGCGTGACCGGGCAGGCTACGCTGCGGATGCCGGTTGCGGCCCAGCTTGGCCTGCGGGTCGCGGTCGCCGCGAACGATCCGGTGCGGCGGACGGACCTCGCCGCGCGCGTCGCCTTGGCCGGGCACACGCTGGCGCCGGCGCCGGGGGCGGACATCGTGCTGGCTGATGGTGGAGCGTCGGCCGGTTCAAGCCTGCCGGTGCTGCGCCTTGCGGCAGGCGAGGACGACGACGCGAGCGTGCTGCCGCCGGACCTGACCCCGGTTCAACTAGACGCGGCGCTGCCGGCCGTGGCCGCCGGGCTGCGCGTCAGCCTGCTGGGGTCGGCAGCGCCCGGCTTCGCGGAGGCCGAACCGCCGCGCCCGTTGCTGACGCCGCGGGAGTTGGAAATCCTCCGTGCGCTCGGCGAGGGCCTGAGCAACAAGGCAGTCGCCCGGCGGCTCGGCATCAGCGCACACACCGTGAAGTTCCACCTGGAGGCGGTGTTCGCGAAGCTCGGCGCGGCGAGCCGGGCCGAGGCGGTGGCGAAGGGGCTGCGGCGCGGCCTGATCCTGTTGTAGCGGCCAAGCCCGGAACGTCGCGCCACGGAACCTCGCGCCACGCTGCCGCGCTATGACCGGCACAGCCGCATAGGATGACCCATGTCAGACAACCCGCTTGAGAGCAGCCCCGAACGCGACGCGCGCATCAAGGCCCGCGCCCGCCATCTGTGGGAGGAGGCCGGCAGCCCGGATGGCGGCATGGACGAGTTCACCGAGCGCGCCGACGAACTGGTCCGCATGGAGGACGCCAGCGGCTTCGGCCAGTTGCCCAACCCGATGACGCTGGACGAGCCGATCCCCGGCGTGGTCGTCGAGGAGGCCAGCATCCAGGAGAACCTGGGCGAGTTCCCAGGCGCCAGCGTGGCGGACCAAGGCGAGTGGCGGGAAACGCCGATGACCCGCAAGGAGGAGCTGAAGGAGCTGTCGGATGACAGCGACTCTGGGCCGGAACGTGGCGGAGCGCCTTAAGAATGTGCTTGGATTGATGGTACGCAGGCAACAGCAGATGCTGTTGCCTGCACATTCGTGGACTAAGCGGCCATAGGTAAACCGCTGACCTCTTTAGTACCTAGCTCGTGATAGTGCCGTTCAAGCCAGCCGGGAAGAATAGGCCACAGGTGGCGTTCTGCGCCCCATAGACGATATTGAGCACTTGCCGGGTTGTGCGGGAGAACACGAGGCTGTTGCTGTCGGTCGGCACGATGTTGGCGACGCCGTTGAGCAGGATGCCCTGGTCGTCGGCCGCACCGGACAAGGCGGCGCGCAGGTCCGAGATCTTCTGCACCGCGTCGGCGAAGCCGCGCTGCAGCAGCAGCACGCGGATCTCGGAGGCATGGTAGGCTTCGACCGCCAGAATGCCGGCGGCGGCCGAGAGCACGGTTTTATTGCGAATCAGGGGCGCCGCGCCGCGATAGGCGGTGACGCCGACGTCCTCGAAGATGAACGATCCCAGCAGGAAGGCGTTTTCGTTGGCGAAGGGATCGAAGGTGTCGCCGAGGCCGGTTGCCTGCGCCAAGGTGTTGAAGCTGTTCGTGAGATCGATGGCCGGCTCTGAGACAGCCTCCGCGCCGAGCACGGTGCGGATGAAGCGGACATGGTTCAGTTCGTCTTGCGAAATCTCGTTGGCGTACTGCTGGATGGCCGGGGTGTCGAACGTGACAGCGCGGCCCCCGGTGACGGCCCCCTGCACTCCAAGGCCATAGGTGTCGCTGGCAGCGAGGCCACCGCCTGTTGACGCACGAAGATAGAACTCGGCCTCAAGGTATTCGAGGTTGAGCGCAAAATTCAGGATGGCAGCGTCATTGTTGTTCACCTTGGCTTCGGCCGACGTGCTTGTCACAGACAAGCCGGCAACAGCCATCGAGCCAAGGGCTAGGGCGCCAAAGCTGGTCCCACGCAGGAGGCCGCGCCGTTCCAGCCCACTGGGCGCCTCGGCGGCATCGTTATAGCGGTCGTCTGACATAGGGTTTTTCCTAACTGAGCAGCTTCACGGTTATCGTGACGCGAATGCTCTACGAACTACGTCTCAGTCCAGATGCGCATCCCGCGAAGATTTTTTTAGACGATATGCAGTTGCAACAACCTGCAAATCGCTTAAAGGCTCGTTGCCGCGCCGCGCCCTGCCGATTCCGGCTAGGAGCGTCAGGCTTCAATCACCGGCTCGACTGGCGCAGTGCCGCCTGGGCCAGCGCGTCCAGCGCCGACAAGAAACGGGAGCGGTCCGCCTTCGCAAGCGGCGGCGGGCCGCCTCCGCCCGCGCCGATCTCGCGCAGGTGCCGCGCGACCTCGCGGCCAGCCAGCGCCGAGCCGATGTTGTCCGCCGTCCAGACATGGCCGTTGTGGGACAGCGCCCGCGCCCCGCGCGCCAGGCAACGCGAGGCGAGCGGGATATCGGCGGTGACGCACACGTCGGCGGGGCCGATGCGCTCGGCGATCCAGTCGTCGGCCTCGTCGGGCTGGCCGCCCACCGTGACCATCTCGACGTTGGGCAGGCCCGGCGGACGGATCGGGCGAGAGCCGTTCGAGACCACCCGCACCGGCAGGTTGAGCCGGGTCGCGACGCGGAACGCCTCCTCCCGCACCGGGCAGGCGTCCGCGTCGATGAACAGCGTGACCATTTCAGGCCGAGAGCTTCTCCAACTCGCGCAGCACGCTCTCGCCCATAACCGAGGTGCCGACCTTTGCGGTGCCGGGGACCATCACGTCCGCCGTGCGGATGCCGCTCGCCAGCACGTTGGTGCAGGCGCGCTCGATCAGCACCGCGTCCTCCTCCATCTCGAAGGAGTAGCGCAGCAGCATGGCGAAGCTCAGCATTTGCGCCATTGGGTTGGCGATGCCCTTGCCGGCGATGTCGGGGGCGCTGCCGTGGATCGGCTCATACAGCGCATGGCGCCGGCCGGCGCTGTCGGGCGAGCCGATCGTCGCCGACGGCAGCATCCCCAAACTGCCGGTCAGCATGGAGGCGAGGTCGGACAGCAGGTCGCCGAACAGGTTCGAGGTGACGATGACATCGAACTGCCGCGGGTTGCGCACGAGCTGCATGGCGCAGTTGTCCGCATACATGTGCGACAGCCCGACGTCGTTGAACTCGCGCTCGTGCAGCGCGCTCACGACCTGGCGCCACAGCAGGCCGCTTTCCATGACGTTGGCCTTCTCGACGCTGCACACGCGGTTCTGCCGCTTGCGCGCCAGCTCGAACGCCACGCGGGCGACGCGCTCGATCTCGTGCGTCGTGTAGACCTCGGTGTTGGTGCCGCGCTGCTGGCCGTCGGGCAGGGTCTCGATGCCGCGCGGCTCGCCGAAGTACAGGCCGCCGGTGCTCTCGCGCACGATCATCAGGTCGAGGCCGCGTATCACGTCGGGCTTGAGCGTGCTGGCGTCCACCAGCGGCTCCAGCACGATAGCCGGGCGCAGGTTGGCGAACAGGCCAAGCTCGCGGCGCAGCTTGAGGATCGCTAGCTCGGGCCGCATGTCGAAGCCGAGCTTGTCCCAGCGCGGCCCGCCGACGGCGCCGAACAGCACCGCGTCGGCCGCACGCGCCTTGGCGACCGTCTCCTCGGTGATCGGCGTGCCGCGCTGGTCGATGGCGGCGCCGCCCACGAGGTCCTCGGTGATGTCGAACGTCACGCTGCGGCGGCGGTCCATCCAGTCGATGACCCGGCGGACCTCGCGCATCACCTCGGGGCCGATGCCGTCGCCGGGCAGCACAAGCAGTTTTTTGTTTGCGGCCATAAGATACCTATGTGCCCCCTTGTCTCAAGTCGTTGCGATGCCGGGCATCCAGGGCGCCTCGGTGCGGAGCCGCGCCTCATAGGCGTCGATCGCCGGCCCGCGCTGCATGGTCTGGCCGATGTCGTCGAGGCCGTTCAGCAACAGGTGCTTGCGCAGCGCATCAACGGCAAACGGGATTTCCTCCCCATTCGGCCGCACCACCACCTGGCGCGCGAGGTCGATGGTCAGGCGCGCGTTGCCGCCCATGCGGGCGTCCTCCATCAACCGGTCGCACACCTCGCGCGGCAGGGCGATGGGCAGGATGCCGTTCTTGAAGCAGTTGGTGTGGAAGATGTCGGCGAAGCTCGGCGCGATCACGCAGCGTATGCCGAAGTCCAGCAACGCCCATGGCGCGTGCTCGCGGGACGAGCCGCAGCCGAAGTTCTCGTGCGAGACCAGCACCTCGGCGTGGCGGTACGGCTCGGCGTTCAGCACGAAGTCGGGCCGCTCGGCGCCGGTCGGATCATAGCGCAGCGTGTCGAACAGGTGGACGCCCAGCCCGGTGCGCTTGATGGTTTTCAGGAACCGGGCCGGGATGATCTTGTCAGTGTCAACGTTGGCCAGCGGCAGCGGCGCAGCGACCGCCGTCAATGTCGTGAACGCCTGCATCACGCAAGCTCCCGCACGTCGGCGAGCCGGCCCGTGATCGCGGCGGCGGCGGCCATGGCGGGGGACAGCAGGTGCGTGCGCCCGCCGGGTCCCTGCCGGCCCTCGAAGTTGCGGTTGCTGGTGCTGGCGCAGCGCTGGCCCGGCTTCAGCTTGTCGGGGTTCATGCCCAGGCACATGCTGCACCCGGCCTCCCGCCACTCGAACCCGGCGTCGAGCATAATCTGGTCCAACCCTTCCGCCTCCGCTTGCAGCTTCACGAGGCCGCTGCCGGGCACCACCATTGCGCGCACGCCGGGGGCGACGCGCTTGCCGCGGGCGATGGCAGCGGCAGCGCGGATGTCCTCGATGCGGCCGTTTGTGCAGCTTCCGATGAACACGACGTCCACCGGGATTTCGGCGAGCTTCTGCCCTGGCGTCAGCGCCATGTAGTCGAGCATGCGCTGCATCTGCACGCGGGCAGCCTCGTCCTCGACCGCGGCCGGGTCGGGCACGCTGCCGGTGATCGGCAGCACCGTCTCCGGGCTGGTGCCCCATGTCACCATCGGCGCGATCTCCGAGGCGTGCAGCGTCACCACCCGGTCGTAGTGCGCGCCGGGGTCGGACGGCAGGGTGCACCAGTACTCGACGGCGTGGTCGAACGCCTCGCCTTGCGGCGCGTAGGGGCGGCCCTTGACGTAGGCGAACGTCGTGTCGTCCGGCGCGATCATGCCCGCGCGGGCGCCGGCCTCGATGCTCATGTTGCACACCGTCATGCGGCCGGCCATATCGAGCCCGCGCACCGCCTCGCCGGCGTATTCGATCACGTGCCCGGTGCCGCCCGCCGTGCCGATGCGGCCGATCACCGCCAGCACCAAGTCCTTGGCCGTGATGCCCGGCGCCAGCGTGCCGTCGACCTGGACCAGCATGTTCTTCGCGGGCTTCTGCAGCAGCGTCTGCGTGGCCAGCACGTGCTCGACCTCCGACGTGCCGATGCCGAACGCCAGCGCGCCCATCGCGCCGTGCGTGCTGGTGTGGCTGTCGCCGCAGACGATGGTCATGCCGGGCAGGCTGATGCCCTGCTCGGGGCCGATGATGTGGACGATGCCCTGCCGCGCGTCCCGCACCGGGAAGTACGGCACGCCGAACTCGGCGACGTTGGCCTCCAGGGTCTCGACCTGGATGCGGCTGTCGGGATCGACGATGCCCTGGCTGCGGTCGCTGGTCTGGATGTTGTGGTCCACGACCGCGATCGTCGCGTCCGGGCGGCGCACCGCGCGGCCAGCGAGCCGCAGGCCCTCGAACGCCTGCGGGCTGGTGACTTCATGCACGAGGTGCCGGTCGATGTAGAGCACGCAGGTGCCGTCTTCGAGGCGTTCGACGACGTGGCTCTCCCACACCTTGTCGAACAGGGTCTTGGGGTTCTCGGCCATGCGGCTCTCCTTGGGCTGGCTACTCGGCGGCTACTCGGCGGCTTCTGCGGGAGCGGGAGCGGGCGTTGCCGGGGCGTTGGGCGCCGCGACATCGCGCGCACGCTCGGCGATGCGGGCGGACTTGCCGCTGCGGCCACGCAGGTAATACAGCTTGGCCCGGCGCACGTCGCCGCGGCGGACCACCACGATCTCGGCGATCGTCGGCGCGTACAGCGGGAACACGCGCTCGACGCCCTCGCCGTAGCTGATCTTGCGCACGGTGAAATTGCTGTTCAGGCCCTTGTTCGACCGCGCGATGCAGACGCCCTCATAGGCCTGCACACGGCTGCGCTCGCCCTCGACGACCTTCACCATGACCTTCAAGGTGTCGCCGGGCTGAAACACGGGCACGGGGCGCAGGGCGGTGAGCTTGGCGACCTGCTCCGCCTCGAACTGCTGGATGATGTTCACGAGGGTAAATCCTTTTCGATAGAGACTGTTACGGCGCGGCGGGCGCGCTGTCCATCCGGCGGCGCCACAGGTCCGGCCTGCGTGCGCGCGTGATCTGCTCAGCTTGCGCCCGGCGCCAGGCGGCGATGGCGGCGTGGTGGCCGGACAGCAGCACCTCGGGCACCGCGCGCCCGCGCCATTCGGCCGGACGGGTGTAGTGCGGGTACTCCAGCAGCCCGGCGCTGAAGCTCTCGTCCTCGGCGCTGGCCTCCGCTCCCATGACGCCGGGCAGCAGGCGGACGCAGGCGTCCAGCAGCACGAGCGCCGGCAGCTCGCCGCCCGACAGCACGTAGTCGCCGATGCTGACCTCCTCGACGCTGCGTTCGTCCAGCACGCGCTGGTCCACGCCTTCGTAGCGGCCACAGACCAGGCGGACGCCTGGGCCGGCTGCGAGCGCACGGACGCGCCCTTGGGTCAGTTGCGGGCCGCGAGGGCTGAGGTAGAGCAACGGCCGGCCGTCGTCGGGGCCAATCGCGGCGTCCAGCACGTCCGCACGCATCACCATGCCGGCCCCGCCGCCGAATGGCGCGTCGTCCACCGTGCGGTGCCGATCCGTCGCCGCGTCGCGTATGTCCCGGACTTCCAGCCGCCACAAGCCGGCCGCAAGCGCCCGGCCGGCCAGCGATTGCCCGAGCGGCCCAGGGAACATCGGCGGGAACAGCGTCAACACGGTAGCGTGCCAGCTCATTCCGCCGCCCGCGCCTCGTCCAGCACCACGACTTCTTCGGGCGGCGTCACGACCAGCGTTCCGGTGGCTGCGTCGACGCTGGGCACGCAGGCCAACGTGAACGGCACCAAAAGCGGCGCTGCGCCATCCCGCTCGATTTCCAGGCTGGTCCCCGCGCCGTAGTCGTGCACGACGGTCACGCGCCCGACCGTCTGACCCGCCGCGTCCAGCGCCGCCATGCCAACTAGGTCGGCCAAATAGAACTCGTCCTGGTCCGGCGGCGGCAGCCGGCTGCGCTCGACATACAGCCGGGTGTTGGTCAGGCGCTCCGCCGCACTGCGGTCCGCGACCGGGTTGCCGGCGGCATCCGACAGCGCCGCCACGCCCTCGCCGCGCCACGCCAGTGTCCAAGCCCGCCCGCTGTCATCCAGCAGCGGCCCATAGCCCGCGAGGTCGGCCGGCTCGGTGGTGTAGCTGTGGACACGCAACAGCCCCCGCACCCCATGCGGCCGGCCCACCACGCCCATCAGGATGCGGCGGTCGGTCAAGCTAGCCGGCGGCCTTCGCCGCGCGGTCCTGTGCCTTCTTCTTCGGCGCGGACTGGATGGGCTGCTCGCGGTAGACGGGCATCGGCGCCAGGCCGGCGTGGCCCAGGAACTTCGCGACCCGCTCGGTCGGCAGCGCGCCCTGGCCGACCCAATGCTGGATGCGCTCGCCCTGCAGGCGGATGCGGTCCTCATGCTCCTGCGGCAGCATCGGGTTGTAGCTGCCCACCTTCTCCAGGAAGCGGCCATCGCGCGGGCTGCGGCTGTCGGCGATCACGATATGGTAGTACGGCCGCTTCTTGGCGCCGGCACGGGAAAGGCGAATCTTGAGACCCATCGAATATTCCTTTGTAATTGGCTAGTATGCTTGGCTAGTCAGTGTTGACGCCGGTTCTGCTTCTGCTGCTGCTTGGGCATCAGCGCGCCGATGCCCTGCCGCATCAGCCCTTTCTGCCCCAGCTTCGTCATGCGCTTCATCATGGTCGACATGTCGTCGAACTGCTTCAGCAGGCGGTTGACCTCCTGCACGCTGGTGCCCGACCCGGCCGCGATCCGCTTCTTCCGGCTCGCCTTGATCACGTCCGGCGTGCGCCGCTCCTTCATGGTCATCGACGAAATGATCGCCGCCTGCCGCTTCAGAATGCCCTGGTCGAGGTTCGCGTCCTCGATCTGCGCCTTCATCTTGCCGACGCCGGGCAGCATGCCGAGGATGCCCGAAAGGCTGCCCATCTTGCTGATCTGCTTGAGCTGCTTGGCGTAGTCGTCGAGGTCGAAGGTGCCGCGCGCCATCTTGCGGGCGAGCTTCTCCGCCTCGTCCTGGTCCAGCGTTTCGCCGGCGCGCTCGACCAGCCCGACGATGTCGCCCATGCCCAGGATGCGGCCGGCGACCCGCTCGGGATGGAATTCTTCCAGCGCGTCCAGCTTCTCGCCGGAGCCGGTGAGCTTGATCGGCGCCCCGGTAATTTGCCGCATCGACAGCGCAGCGCCGCCGCGGGCGTCGCCGTCCATCCGGGTCATAACGATGCCGGTCACGCCAACGGCGTCGTTGAAGGCGCGGGCCGTGTTGACCGCGTCCTGCCCGGTCATGGCGTCCACCACCAGCAGCGTTTCGGCCGGGTCCGTCGCCTCGCGTATGGCGCGCACCTCGTCCATCAACGCCTGGTCGATCGACAGCCGCCCGGCGGTGTCCAGGATAACGATGTCGAACACCTCGCGCCGCCCGGTGTCCATGGCGCGGCGGGCGATCTCCACGGGCGTCTGGCCCGCAATGATCGGCAAGGAGGCGACGCCGGCCTGCTGCGCCAACTGCTGCAACTGCAACTGCGCCGCCGGGCGCTGGGTGTCGAGGCTGGCGAGCAGCACCCGCTTGCGGTCGCGCTTCAATAGCCGCAGCGCCAGCTTGCCGGAGGTCGTGGTCTTGCCGGAGCCTTGCAGGCCCACCATCAGGATCGGCACCGGCGCCGCGGCGCTCAGGTTGAGCGGCACCGCCCCGGCGCCGCCCAGCGCCTCGATCAGCACGTCGTTGACGATCTTGATGACAAGCTGGCCGGGGCTGACGCTCTCCAGCACCTCGGTGCCCAGGCTGCGCTCGCGGACCGTGTTGATGAAGTCGCGCACTACGGGGAGCGCCACGTCGGCCTCAAGCATCGCCAGGCGCACCTCGCGCAGCGCGTCGGCGACATCGGCCTCGCTCAGCGCGCCGCGGCTGCGCAGGCGGTCGAACACCCCGGAAAGCTTGCCCGACAGCGTGTCGAACATCACGTCACCCCAAACGAAAAGGCGCCGCTGCGCGAGCCTTCGCGGAGCGACGTCATGTCCAAGCACCTTCCTAGGTCGTCGCTGCCCTCAGTGTCAACTTAGAAGACGGGCAGCTTTGAAGTAAGGACCGGCAACAGTCAGCGCGGCGACAGCACCATGATCATCTGCCGGTTTTCCATGCGCGGCATCTGCTCCACCTTGGTCGCCGTTTCCAGCTCGTTGCGGATGCGCTCAAGTACCTTGATGCCGATGTCCTGGTGCGCCATCTCGCGGCCCCGGAAACGCAGCGTCACCTTGACCTTGTCGCCCTCCTCGATGAACGACTTCATGGCGCGCATCTTCACCTGGTAGTCGTTCTCGTCGATGTTCGGGCGCACCTTGATCTCCTTGATCTCGATGACCTTTTGCTTCTTCTTGGCCTCGTTCTTCTTCTTTTGCTGCTCGTACTTGAACTTGCCGTAGTCCAGGATCTTAACGACCGGTGGGTCGGCGTTCGGGCTGATCTCGAGCAGGTCAAGGCCCACCGCATAGGCGCGCAGGATGGCGTCGCGGGCGGTCATCACGCCCTGCATCTCGCCTTCCTCGTCGATCAGGCGCACCTGGGGGACGCGGATGTCTTCGTTTACTCTTGGTCCGTCGCGGGACGGGGTGGCGGCGGTCATGGGTCCTCGGGCTATTGTACTCTCCTGTGGTGGTTTGGCCTCAATTCGTAGTCCTGGGCATAGTCTTGGACCGATGCCGGGCGCAGATCAAGAAAATCAGTGCCCGGCATGCAGTCCGGCACGCATTCTTGCTAAATCGGGAGCCTCGGCCTCCGCTGCAAGCCGCTCAACGGCCGCATCCAGGCCCAAAACCTCCTGCGCCTCGCCGCCCAGCCGCCGCAGCGCCACCGTGCGCTGCTCGGCCTCGCGGCGGCCGACGACGACGATCACCGGCACGTGCGCCAGGCTGTGTTCGCGGACCTTGGCGTTGATCTTCTCGTTGCGCACGTCGACCCGCACTTCGAGGCCCCGCAGGCGCAAGGCCAGCGCGACATCGTTCGCGTAGTCGGCCGCGTCCGACACGATGCTGGCGACGACGACCTGCACCGGCGCCAGCCAGAGCGGGAAACGCCCGGCGTACTGCTCGATCAGGATGCCTAGGAACCGCTCGAAGCTGCCCAGGATCGCGCGGTGCAGCATGACCGGGCGCTGCCTGGTGCCGTCCTCGGCGACGTACTCGGCGTCGAGCCGCTCCGGCAACACGAAGTCCACCTGCAGCGTGCCGCACTGCCAGTCGCGGCCAATGGCGTCCCGCAGCACGAACTCCAGCTTGGGGCCGTAGAACGCGCCTTCTCCGGGGTTTAGTTCATATTCTATCCCGCCGAGGGCACACGCCTCCTTCAGCGCACGTTCCGCCCGGTCCCACATCTCATCCGTGCCGGCCCGAGGCACCGGACGGTCGCTGAACTTCACTCGGAACGAGTCGAAACCGAAGTCGCGGTACACCGAAGACAGCAGCGCCACGAAGGCAACCGTTTCCTCAGGAATCTGCGCCTCGGTGCAGAAAATGTGCGCGTCGTCCTGGGTAAAGGCCCGCACCCGCATGATGCCGTGCAGCGCGCCGGACGGCTCATAGCGGTGGCAGGCGCCGAACTCCGCCATGCGCAGCGGCAGTTCGCGGTAGCTGCGCAGCGCGTGGCGGAAGATCAGCACGTGGCAGGGGCAGTTCATCGGCTTCAGCGCGAGCGTCGTGTCCTCGTCCTCGACGCGGGCGATGAACATGTTCTGCTTGTAGTTGTCCCAGTGCCCGCTCGCCTCCCACAGCTTGCGGTCGACCAACTGCGGCGTGCGCACCTCTTGGTAGCCGGACGCTTCCAGGCGGCGGCGCATGTAGCTCTCCGCCGTGCGATACAGCGTCCAACCCTTGGGGTGCCAGAAGATGCTGCCCGTGGCCTCCTCCTGGATGTGGAACAGGTCCATCTCGCGGCCGATGCGGCGGTGGTCGCGGCGCTCGGCCTCCTCAAGCTGGTGCAGGTAGGCATCCAGTTCTTTCTGGTCGCGCCAGGCGGTGCCGTAGATGCGGCTCAGCATGGCGTTGCGGTGGTCGCCGCGCCAATACGCGCCGGCGACCTTCATCAGCTTGAACGCCGTGCCGACGTCCCCCGTGCCGCGCATGTGCGGGCCGCGGCAGAGGTCGATCCAGTCGCCCTGCTTGTACAACGTGATCGTCTCGGTCCCCGGCAGGTCGCGGATCAGCTCGGCTTTGTAGGCCTCACCACGAGCCTCGAAAAACCGGATCGCCTCCTCGCGGTCCCAGACCTGCCGATCGAACGCGGCGTTGCCGGCCACGATCTCCCGCATCCGGCCCTCGATCTTGCCAAAGTCCTCCGGCGTGAACGGCTCGTTGCGGGCGAAATCGTAGTAGAAACCATTCTCGATGTTGGGGCCGATCGTGACCTGCGTGCCGGGGAACAGGCCCTGCACCGCCTCGGCCAGCACGTGTGCCGCGTCGTGGCGGATCAGTCCGAGCGCGTCCGGGTCGCGTCGTGTCACGAAGACCACCGCGGCGTCGTGCTCGATGGAGCGGGACAGGTCGGACAACGCGCCGTCCACCCGCATGGCCAATGCCGCGCGGGCGAGGCCAGGGCCGATGGCCGCCGCGATCTCGGTGCCGGTCACGGCTGCGTCGAAGCGGCGAACCGAGCCGTCGGGCAGTGTGATCGCAGGCATGGCGCTGGTCCCTTATCAAGTGAGTTGAACGGTTCGTATGGTCTCAGCCCGGTGCCGCCGCAACCCCCGGCGAGGGCGCGTCAGGCCAGCAGCTCCCGGTAGACGCCAAGGGTCGCGGCCTGCATCGCGGCAGTGGTGTAGTGGGCGCAGACGCTTGCCCGGGCGCGTTCGCCCAGCGCATCGCGGTCCCTGGGCCGCATGTTCAAAGCATGGTCCAAGGCCGCCGCCAGCGCGTCCGCGTCGCCCGGCGGCACGCGCCAGCCGGTCACGCGGTGCTCCACCGTCTCCGCAGCGCCGCCGTGGTCGGTGGCGATGACCGGGCGTCCCATCGCCTGCGCCTCGATCACCGCGCGGCCGAAACCCTCGGGGTCGAGCGAGGCGCTGACGACCACGTCCGCCAGCATCAACGCAGCCGGCATGTCGTCGCAGTGGCCGACCAGGCGCAGCCGGGCCGCGATGCCCAGCGCCTGCGCCCGTGCCTCCAGCGTTTTGGCGAAACGCTCGCGGCCCTGCGTCGCGCCGACCAGCACGCAGCAGGCGTCGGTGCGGGCCAGCCGCGCCATGGCGTCGATCAGCACAGTGCCGCCCTTCCAGCGGGTGAGGCGCGCGGGCAGCATCACGACCGGTGCGCCTTCGGGCAGGCGCCATGCCTCGGCAAGCCGGGCAGTGCGCGGGCTGGACACGGATGCGGAGTCGAACAGCGTAGGGTCGACGCCGCGCGGGATGATGCGGATGCGCGCAGGCTGCACGGCGTGGCGCGTTGCCAGCAGTCCCGCGACGTATCGGCTGATGGCGATCACCCGGTCGCCCTGCGCCATGACGGCGTTATACCGGCGCTTGCCCGGCACGCCCTCGTTGTAAACGCCGTGGTACGTGGTGACGAACCGCGCGCCAGTGCGGCGCACTGCCAACAGGGCGGACCAGGCCGGCGCGCGGGACCGGGCGTGGACGATGCCCACCTGCTCGGCCTTTATGAGTTCAACGAGCCGCCCGGCGTTAACCCAGACCGCAACGGGATTTTTGGTAGCCATCGGCAGGCGGACATGACGCCCGCCGGCTCGTTCGACCGCGCCCACCAGCCGGCCGCCTTCGCTCGCCACCAGCGCGGTTCCGCCCGCGGCGACGATGGCCTGCACGATTTCAACGGTGCCGCGCTCGACACCGCCGGTTTCGAGTGAGGGGAGGACTTGCAGCACGACCGTGCCGGGTGGGAGCGGAACCATCCCAGCGCTATAACACAGGGCACAGCCAGGAGGCGGGGATGCAGCAGGAAGGGCGGACGGATCGCGGCGACGGGGTGGCGCTGGCCTGGGTGCGAACGCCGGGGCGCGGGCCAACGGTCGTATTCCTGCCGGGCTACATGAGCGACATGACCGGCGCGAAGGCGGCCGTCGTCGAGGAGTTCTGCGCCGCGCACGGTTTTGGTTGCCTGCGGTTCGACTACTCCGGCCATGGCGCCAGCGGCGGCGCGTTCACCGACGGCACGATTGGGCGCTGGACAGATGACGCGCTCGCATTGATCGACCGGCTGACCACGGGGCCGCTGCTGCTGGTCGGATCGAGCATGGGCGGCTGGATCGCGCTGCTGGCAGCACTCGCGAGGCCCGGGCGCATCGTCGGCCTCATCGGCGTCGCCGCCGCGCCGGACTTCACGGAGGAGCTGATGTGGCAGGCGATGATGCCAGCCGAACGCGCCGAGCTGGAGCGCCACGGCGTGCTGCATGTGCCGAGCCTTTATGGCGACCCCTATCCAGTGACCGCCGCGCTGATCGCGGACGGGCGCACCCGGTTGTTGTTGAACCGGCCGATCCCGCTGCATTGCCCGGTGCGTCTGCTGCACGGCCAGCGCGACCCGGACGTGCCGTGGCAGACCTCGTTGCGCCAGGCGGAGCGGCTTCAATCGGACGACGTGCAGGTCACGCTGGTAAAGGACGGCGACCACCGGCTGTCGCGCCCGTCCGACCTGGCGCTGCTACGGCGTACGCTCGGCGAGCTCTTGTTGCAGGATGGCGCGTAGGCCCTCGCGGTAGGTCGGGTAGCGCCAGCGTAGGCCGAGGCGCTGCTGGGTTTTCTCGCTGCGCACGCGCCGGTTTTCGCTCCAAAAGCTGCGGCCCATGGCACTCATGCCGGCGAGCGCCTCGGCGAAGGGGACCAGGGGCGGCGGCGCCATGCCCAGCAGGCGGGCGGCCTCGGCAGTCACGTCGGCGCTGGCGGCGGGCTCGTCGTCAGCCAGGTTCAGGATGCGCGGCCCCGGCGGGCGGTGCTGCTGCATGGCGGCCAGCACGGCGGCGGCGATGTCGTCGCGGTGGATGCGGCCGAACAGGTGGCCCGGCTTCAGCACGCGCCGGGCTTGCCCGCTGCGCAGGTCGTCGAAGGCGGACCGGCCAGGGCCATAGATGCCGGCGACGCGGAAAATGTCGACAGCGCAGCCCGGCAATGCCGCGATCCAGGCTTGTTCGGCGGCGACCCGGCGTTGGGCGCGGGCCACGGTTGGCGCGGCGGGCGTGTCCTCGTCGACCCAGCCGCCGTCGCGGTCGCCATAGACGCCTGTGGTGGAAAGGTAGCCGGCCCAGCATAGCGCGGGGGCAGTGGCGATCCCGACGCCGTAGCGGGCCAAGGCCGGGTCGCCGCGTTCATCGGGCGCGGCGGTTTGCACGACGTGGGTGGCGCTTGGCAGCGCTGACGCAACATCGCCAAAATCGATCAAGGACACGCCTGGCGGCGGCGCGAGGCGGGAGGGATCGCGGCTTGTCGCTGTCACCCGCCATCCCAGCCCCGCTGCGCCGGCTGCGATTGCCGTACCAGTGTAGCCCATTCCAAGAACAATCAGATGCGTGTCATCCATGCGGCATCCTACCCGGTTTGCCCGCGCCTGCGAGCCGGAGTATATTTGGGTGGAGATGAACAAACGTGCAGCGCTCATCGGCGGCGTGGTCTTGATTGCCTGGGTGGCCACGGCCGGCAGCGTTGGATGGAACTTGCGTTATATGGTGCCTGCCGAGGCCGAGACCGCTCCAGATGTTGGCTCTGGTGAGCAGGCTTTACCCATCCCACCTATCCCGCCCCGCATTGCTGAGAGCGAGGACTACGACCGTTGTCTTTATATGCTGAACACCAACCCGGCGGGGGCCAATGTTTTTGCCGATGCTTGGGAGGCGACGGGTGGCGGGGACGGCGCCACACATTGTCGCGCGCTTGCCGAAATCGCATTAGGAGAGCCAGAGAAGGGCGCTGAGTTGATGGACCGGCTGGCCGGGGCGAGCCATGCTCAGCCGGCGGCACGCGCCAGCGTCTACGGTCAAGCTGGCCAGGCTTGGTTGATGGCGGGCGATCCGGGGCGGGCATTCGGATCGGCGACCCTTGCTTTGTCATTGACGCCGGACGACGCCGACCTGCTGATTGACCGGTCGATCGCGGCAGCGAGCCTTGAGCGTTATGAGGACGCGGTGGACGACCTAACGCAAGCGCTGGACCTTGACCCACACCGGGCGGATGCGCTGGTGTTCCGTGGCGCAGCATGGCGGCATTTAGGGCACTTGGAGTTGGCCCAGGACGATATCGACCGTGCATTCGCCCGAGAGCCAGAGAATGCGGACGTCCTGTTGGAACGTGGCATTTTGCGCCAGCGCCGGGGCGACGGTAGTGGCGCCCGGAGGGATTGGGAGCAGGCCGTTACCCTGTCGCCTGACACGTCTACGGGCGATTTGGCGCGTCAGAATCTGGCGCTGCTTGAGGCCGGACCTGACCGGCGCTAATAACATGCATTGAATTGGGCCATTTAGGCCGGGCTTTAGAGGAAAAGACGTTTATGAGTGGCTTTAAAGGCAGCAAATTCACGGACCGTGCGGAGGCGGCAGCGGCGGCAAAGCAGGCGATGCTGGAGAAATTCCGCGCCAAGCCTGCTCCGGATGACCCGGCCGTATTGGCGCGTGCTGCTGAACGTAAGGCCATCGCTGATGCACGTGAAGTCCGAGCGGCTGAGCGCAAGCTTGCCCGTGATGCAGAAGATGCACGCCAGGCGGCTGAGGACGAGGCACGCCAGGCTGAGTTGGCGGCACAGGCTGCGGCGGAGCTGCAACGCAAAGCAGAGCAGGCCGCGCGCGATGAGGAGATCAAGGCGCAACGCAAGGCAGAGCGCGACGCCCGTTATGCGGCTCGCAAGGCGCGGCGCTAGGTAGCAGTCTGACGCTTCGACGCTGTTCTGTTTTAGGAGTGTGTTGGAAGCTAGGGCGTTGCGGGGACAGGATTTGAACCTGTGACCTTCAGGTTATGAGCCTGACGAGCTACCGGGCTGCTCCACCCCGCGTTGTCCACGCGACGGCTTCGTCGTCGTGTTGGCGCGTCACCTTTGATGTCGCC
>JAABUP010004443.1_pt1 | contig 22869 bp, 29 predicted proteins | sample 5559201 | NCBI WGS metagenome assembly JAABUP01 (sample SAMN10711887, study PRJNA513373) | rock metagenome | isolation source: Antarctica rocks | place: Antarctica | reverse complement strand
CCAAAGGGCCCTGTTTTGAATGGGTTTAGTCACACACACAACCCTATGCTTGATGACAAACTCTGACAAATCACAGGAAACCTAAGGATACTGGATGTGGTCAGTAGTCAGTCAGGCAAATATATATATATGCACACCTTCATAATGTGTTTCGCATCCTGTTACAGCCTGAAAGCTGAAATTGACGCTGCTCGTGCAGCTCTGTTGTAAACCGCTGGTGTTATTATCGGCGCTGTCGACTGTCAGACACTGCACGTCACGGCCTGCAGCTTGCATGTTGAATTTGTGTCACCAAATGCTACCTGAAGATACGTGGAAATAGTATGCAAGCTGGCTCACTCATGCTGAGGTAGACGTAAAGTAGATCTGGTGCAGATGCATTGACAGCAGCAATTATTCTCCTCTAGCAGGCCTGCATAATCTATACCTGTAAACCTAGCTCATGTCATGTGCGCAAAGCGTACATGCTGACAGGGCAATCTCAATGCTGTAGCATCTGCTATGCCAAACCTTGGGAGGCAATGCCAATCTGTAAAACTTGAGGTCTGCCAAATTCAAGCATAGTTCAGTGAGAAAGGAACAGCCTTGAGACAAACATAAAAACAAGTTTGTCCTGTGAACCAACCATCAAAGCATTGTTGAGACTCAGTTTCACAAACAATGCGACACTACAATTGAAATTAGCCTGCAGCCGTGATCTGAGATCACATCTACAATGCATCCAGTATTTTCTCAATCCTGTGCTTCATGATAGGTTGCCCTGTCCTGGTCTTCTTCCTGAGCAGCGCTGTTTGCTGCTTTCGCTGCTTTTCTACTTTGGCAACTCGATCTCTTCGCTCAGCTGCTTGCTTTTGGGCAGCTTGCTGCTCTTGGAGAACAGCTTCCTGCAAACGTGTCTCAATACTTCATAGATCTATCCATTGGACGCAGCACACCCAATGCAAATAACAGCAAACAAACACTCATGTGCATCATGATTCTCTGTCAACAGCAATCAAAATCTTTGTATCGATGTACCTTATCTGCCTGGACCTGATTGGCAAGTTTCTGCAGATGAGACTCAGACTTTTGTCTCTTATGTCTGTTAGCTTTTCCAGACTGCAACTGCAAGGCCTGTGTGCCATGATGAGATTGTGGGAAAGATCCAGAGGCAACCTGTGCACCATGCGTGGCTCTGGTTGTCTGATGCTGCCTAGCTGTGCCTAAATTCCTTCTCTGTTCTGGCTTTCTGCTGGCGTGTGGAAGTTGATGCCTGCAGGAGCAACAGGTCTCGGGCTGGGATGGCAGAGCGAGCCTAGTCTTATGAACAGCAATGGACAGCAATGAATGCCAAAGTTGAGCACCTACTGTTGCTCAAGAACATCATCAGCTTCCGAATTCTCATCTGTGGTGTCTGAAAGAGACGGCCCAGCTCTGTCTTGTACCCTTTTTAGCCTGGCTGTTTCTTGCTGGTCTTCCTGAACAGCAGACCCACTCAGGGTTAGCACACTGAAGGACGGACATGGCAAGGAGCAGCTGGCTACACTGAAGCACACGCCATTGCAGCTGCTTCATACCTGGCTTATACTTGGCAGCATACCCTTCTGTTGCAGCTTATTCTTCAGCTTGCGGTACTTGTTCACTTTCTTGGCATCCAACGCATACTGCTTCTCTTTCTTGTCCCTTTTGTTGTAGCCGGACGACTTTGCAGCCGCGAAGCGCTCAAGTGTCAACCCTCTCGGGTGCCTGTTGCTGCTCCTGCCTTTCGGATGCTTGGCTATCTGTGACATCGAGAGTTCGTGAACTGCAGAGTATGGTTCAGTGCAAACACCTGCAGCGTGACGGGTACGATGCGTTCAACACCAGGCACTGGTTACAAGTGGCTGTCTGCAACTGGCACTGCCAAAAGCGAAGCTTTCGGAGGGCGCCCTTTTGCGTCGCCCTGCCCCAAACCTTTCGGAAGATTTGGCAAAGCTTCTCTCGACAGGACTGGACCAGCTGTCCCGCTTCAGGTCCCGCTATTCAATTGGCTGGCTGTTGCTGGCGTGAGACGCGCGCTCGCTTGAATAATGTGGGGAGCTGAAACTTGGTTGTCGTACTTCCGGTGACAGACATGTCAGAAAGTCCCAGAAAGCGCAGAAAGGAAAGCAATCAGCGGACGCAAGGCTTTTTGCAGAAGGCGAGATTGCTAGACACATGCGCTTCTGGACAAAAGTTGTTGTTTCTGGAGCACAACTGGACTGTCGCTCATGCGTTGAAGGTGATCACTCTCGCCGTAAGACGAGCTCATCGTAATCCATACGGCGAGCCCATCAGGAGCCTGCGTGTCGAAAAAGCATTTCGAGCGCATGTTGTTTTAGGAACTGGGACAGCGCCGCATATTCAGCGCTCCGCTGGTAATCAAGCCTGATCTTGAGGATGCTGTTTGTGGGGCAGAAGACAGGCCCGAGCCGACCTTTTTGGGTTGGATCGACGTCACCAGCATTCTACAAGCATTTCTGAAAGGTATACAATGAGACTCATCTGCCACAGTTGTTGCATCATTTGTTGTGTTAAGCTTATTGAGTACAAGCCACTTGCTGACTCAAGCCTCATTATATGCGACAGGTCTGCATCAGCAACACGAGCGTATTCCAGACAAGATGCTACAACTAATGCCCCTGCTTGAGGTTGAGGGCAAGGCTTTTGCCAAGAAGTCTCTAATCAGCATAACAGGTAGTTTAAACTTCAACTTGAATTGCCGCGCAATTTTGCATTTCTATGACTTGCCTTTCCTGTAGCATGCATCCTGTTGCGAAGCCACAGGTTGTCAGTGTTCGTTTGTGGACCAGAGTCATCAAGAAGGCTTTGCATCTTCTGCCTGCAGATGCTCAAGACAAAGCTTTGGTGTTTCAGGCAGATGCTAACACAAGTCTGCTGGATGCAATCAGGCAGGTACCGGCATTGTCTGCGCCTGCAGCACATTGTCTGTCAGACCTCCCCACAAGCATTGTCCACTCATGCACCTCAGACTGATGTCTGCCGTCCACAATGTCGCTCAATACAAAGGTCTGACGTGCAAAGTGCTGATGGCAGGGACATGTTTCTGAAGAACTACACAGCTGCAGGTCAAGGTGGAGTCCACAGAGTAGCTGTTTTTAATGCTCATGGTGCCATCACCTGCATTGTCAGCCAGCTTGATATACTGAGGTTAGCACCATGTCACTTGCAGTGAGCTGCGCATTGCTTTTGCACTGATGCTGCCTCCTACGTCTTCTCAGCAGGTGCAGCTTTCGTGTTTCACAGGTTTCCCTGCAGCTGCATCAAACCCACTGCTTGCAAACAGGGACCTCACACAGGGTGCTAGTCAAGGCTGTATGTGCCTGACCCTAGGAAAAGACACCTGTCGAATGAATGAATGAATGAATGAATGAATGAATGAATGAATGAACGAATGAACGAACGAATTTGCTGTCATCTCATGCAGGTTCCTCCTGCAAAACATAACAGAGCTAGGATACATAGCCGATCAGTCATTGGATGCTCTGGGTTTACTGGTGGACAAGTCATCAGTGTTGCTACTTGATCATGGCACACCCACACTGATTGCTTTTCAGAAGTTGTATGAGAAGGGAATGTCTGGAGCTGCTGTCAAGGCAGAAGGGGACCACATGGTTGCCCATCTGAGCATATCAGACTTGAGGTCAGCCTCCTGACTATGCTCAAGCTCTGGGTCTTGTTTACTAATACTCGACATGGGTATGCATGCCCCAAAGGGCTTATGGATGGCCTGCAGCTCATCCTCACACGTGAGTCCATTGAAGTTCTTGAGCTTCTTTTTGCAATATGAGCTTCTTCTCAGTCCTGCAGGTGTATCCAAGCAGAACACTTTGGCAAGCTTGCACTCCCAGTGGCTGAGTTCCTTGTGCTGACTCACGACACAGCCTATGCTGGGTATGCTGCGTCAGGACCTGACAGCTTGGGGAACATTCAGGAAGAGCCTTTCTTTGGGACAGCGACAGCTCCCAGTAGCAGCCCACCTCTCAGTACCAGCCCCAGGAAGTCAAGCTTAGCCCGCAAAAGCCCTAGCAGCCCTGGCAGAAACCCCAAAAGCCCTCGCAAAGCTGCCACAGCGCAGCTAGACCGTATCAACACCGGCATCCATGATGCTGTGATGCATCCAATCACATGCACCCCACTGTCCACCCTCAAAGATGTAAGTCCATTCTCTGCAGCACCTCCTACACATCCTTTTGTCAGTAAACCATCTCGCCAGTTTGCTGGTGCTTTGGAGGCACTTGCAGCACAGTTGCAAGTTCTAACATGCATCCAAATTGTGTGACAGTATATGCCGCAACACCATCGATGATGTACGGACCCAGACATTGTTGTGGAAGCTTTAACAGTGTGAATCATAACCAGGAATAGATATCTCTGACAATGACATGGCACTCAAGGAACAGAATTCTGAGAAATGTTTGCAGAGTCATTTGCTGCTATAGGTACTGGAGCTGATGGTTGACAACAGTGTGCACCGAGTGTATGTTGTGCAAGAGCAGCAACCAGCAACTCCCAAGTCCTCCATCACACCCACTGACATAATGCAGATGCTCGTGCTGTTGCACACCTAGCAGGCTGGCGTAGTTGTGCATGCATGTGTGTTAATCTGTTTGGTTTTGATGATGCTCATGCACATGTCATGCTGAACAACTGCACCTTGCAAGTGGGTATCCAGGCTGGGTTCAGGCAATTATTGCTGACCGTGGACTGGGCTTTGCTTGACAGAGTTGCAAGCATTGGTCTCAGACATTTGTTTCTGCTGTTGCTGAACCTCTGCCTGTAATAAGGAGGGAGCATTGTCCTCCTGTCCAAATTCCCTGCGCTGCCTGCAAAACCCATGTGATGGCACTCATTGCACGCAGTGTAGTTGCACAATTGAAGCCAGGTTGGCGGCCTCCAGCAGTGCATGTTTGGGCTTCATTGAGGAGTGCTATGATGCAACTATCACTCATTGAATTACATTTGTTGTGCTTGGAGTCAATAGCGGATCCAACAGACCATCTCTGAAAGAACTTCCAAGTGAGACAACAGATGTGAAAGCATGCAAGGGGCAGAAAATGGTGTGCTTCTGACAAACAGAGGTGAATGAAAGGGGAAAAGCATGACAATTGCTGTGTGAAGGCAATAGGCAAGAAACTCATTTCGGTGAAGCACACCAGAAGCATGTCAAGTGTGGCCAAAATGCAAAAAACAACTAGTGAATGCCCAAAGGGATGTGACCAACAGATAGAGCACTGTACAAGCATCAAAGTTGCTCAAGGTAGGGTTGCTGTCCTTGCTGCAGTGCTTCAGCATGAAAGTACAGTGCTGATCTGCTGCCGTCCTGCAATCTGTAACATCTTGAACAATGTATTGCTCCTGACAGGGCCTCATTTTGAATGATGCACATTACTGCAGTGCCTGATGACTGAGGCCTATGTCACTGCATTTAGGAATCTTTGTTGCCAAGCAGCCTACCACTCAACCCTGCTGTTGAGTAATGCCTGACAGAGAGATGCCTTGCAGGCTGGTGCTGCAGGAACAGAAGTTACTACATGCTAAGAGCATGTGCTGCAGCCGTTCTCCTCCTATTTTTCAGATGCTGCCATCTTTTCCATGCAGGCCTTTGCCCTCTGGCTTCAAGTACACCAGCCTGCTGGGGAGCATCAATGCGTCTGTCCCCAAGACCATGCATTGGATTTCCAGTGCAACAAGCTGTGCCTTCTCTTCCCTCACCAGTGGCAGCCTTTCCACAGACTGCTTACTCAGCCTGGACGGCATCAACCCAGCTTTGCAGCGACTGCTTTTGCGTTTGGCTGTGCCCTCCCCTCATCTTCTGTATTCTTGCCATCTGGCAACTGCTATGGTGAAACTCGTATGCAGTACAGGCCCTTGATACCTTTCACTGACATCATGACTCTTCCTGAGCTAACATGGCATTTGTATGACGGCAGTGAAATCTGCGCAGGAGTCAGCTGCTGACAAATCACACACCCTCCGCAGTGATGCAGCATGCTTTGCCGGGAAGCGCATGCTGGCTGGCTTGCATGTGTAATTTTGCAACGAATATCTGGAACTGACCTGCCTGAGTAGCTGCACAGCTGAAGCACTCAAGAAAGCATGCTGCACCGGCAAACAGGTTGCTGAAAGACAGCGTCTAACAGGCAAGAGCAGAGAAGGCTGAAGCAGATGCGCCAGAAAGCGCAACGGAGGAGGCTCATGGGCACATAGGCCACCAGTGGTTGAGGCTCAGCAAGACCCCTTCAGGAGACAACGGGGTCAATCCAGGACAAGGGGACTGCCCTTACCTGCTGGGCAGTCCTAGTCAGCAGCTTGCCTTCATTGGTACACCAGACTCAAGCAGGCCGCTGGCATAATTCAGCAAAAGTTGAGTAGCCAATACCAAGGCGCAGCGTGGCAAGTTGCAACCATAGCTGCCTTGAGCAATGCAGGCACCAGCTTACGACTATTAGATTGATGAAACTCCAGACTGCTGGCATGCATCGGGTACTGCTGGGTCTTACCTTTGTTGAGCATCTGCAATGCATGCAGAATTGCTTTTATCCTGCCATGCTTGCATTGTAGAACGCATGTATATGTAAATGTACCCAGCCATCGGCTATTTTCAATTCGCCAATTCGCACAGCTCCTGAATTGTCTGAAGCAGCCGCAGCTTGCATTGTGTACCACATGTAACATACTGCAGTGTTCTAACAACTGCAAGCAGGATTGTCACCATATGCTTATGTATGCTCCAGTTGCCTGCAGGCAAGTAGACAAAGATCTGTGTGTCAAATGTTGAATTGTTTGGGAGCATTGAGAGATGACCAGTCTGCATCATGCATGCTATGTTATTGATACTATGCTATGCAGTGACACATGTACAACTGCTTTCGTCACTGTACAACCTCAGTAGGTGTCTCATAGCTCTATTCTGGCTGCAGCCAGTAGCAGAGATGGAGATACACAAATTTGCGAGATGCGTTTGTGACTGTTGAGATTGAGTTTCGGTATTGAACAGAGCTGCCGATCACGTCAACTGGCGGCAAACTTTTGGGCCCTTCCAGGCCGGACAGATTCTATATCATAATACCATAAAGGCTGATGTGACTGATCCTGTTTGCTATTTTACTGATCTGACAGCATTGGATTTGCTGTATTTTGGACTCTGTTTCCTGATAATTGCCCGATTAGGGTTATTTACGTATGCGCACGGGCGGGCCACGTGCGCCCACATGCGTTTCGTAATGCATATGTTCGTTGACCTTGCGTTCTGTAGTACAAGAGGTGCTTGCGACATCATAGAGGACCCTGCGACTCTCCGCGACCCAAAAGGCCTCGCGCACTTCTCGCTACTCACATTCTTCTCTAAACAAGGGTGGTCTCTTCAGCAGGCTGTCAACGTGCCACCATGGGGAAACTAGGGGATCTGTTCGGTAAGAACCTGACCACGAAGGACAGGACATTGATGACGCATCCTCCTCAAGCCAGTATGGAGGGCGCACATATGGGGGAGGACTTGGACCAAACAAGCATGGACGAGAAGGCTGCCAGTCACGCTATCGGGCAGGCGTATGCTGACCCTAGCGTCAAACCGACCGACGTCGAGGACAGTCAAGAGCGCGAGCCGCTCAACGTGAAGGAGGCAGCTGAGGCCCTACCACACTGGCGTAAACAGGTGCCGGAATGGTGTTCAGCTTTTGCAAACGAGTCTTGATCAAACCTGTGCTTGCATCCTGTCGCCCATACCTGTAAGCCTGACGTTTATTGATTTCCGCAGATCACTTTACGTGCTTTAATCATCGGAGCCGGCCTTGGAATTTTCTTTGCCATCGTGAGTTTCCCAACCGTTCCCGACGCTGCATGGAGTCACAACTTCTTCACATATGCCTCTGATCAGTATGCCTCGTGTGGCCACGTATGCGCCCTTTGTGTTGCTAACCTGTTGGCGCTCAGCACACCTGGGCAGCCCGGTATAATACTTGGCTTCTCATTAAATTGACGCCGAAAGGTGTAGTCTTTTCTTTTTCTTTTCTTGGCGCTCAGCACTGTCAATGTTATTCTACAGGTTCAACAGAAGCTTGGACTCCAGGCTGGAGTATCTCCGGTGAGAACAAACTTGTGTCATCAAATGCAAGTGGCTTGTATTGACACTGTTTGGGCTTCACCGTTTTCTGTGCCTGCTCACATGCATTCTTGTTTGTGCATCTTTGACATGGCGTTCACTTTCTGTTCAGGGCTTTGGACTGGCATCATGCATTGTGGGCTTTGGTGCGATCCGATTTGTAGTCATCCCTTGCATGGTCAAGGTGGGACTAGGCTCAGGTAGGCTCACTGCCCTGCATTCTCTTCACAGATCAGAATGTCTGTTTCATTAAAATACAACCATGCAGACATTGTGCGTGCTCTGTGTGTGCCTCCAGATCATTTTGAATGCAGTCTCTTTGACAACCTGTGAAGCACACTTTCATACAATATCATGCTGATGACTTGCAGGATGGTACTATCCCCAAGAAACAACCATCATTCAAACCATGGCCAACAGCGTGCTTGATCTCAACTGGGGTGGCGGCTTCCACAGTTTCTTGGTTGCTCTGTCTGGCCCCATCATAGGCAACTTTGAAGGTACACTCATGTTTCTGAACTGCACAACTATACAACAAGGGCACAGCAGGGTCTTGTCTTTCATGTTCTCTAGAAATCTGTCTTCGGGGACATTAGGTAGACTGCTGCTGCAGCTGTTGAGCAGTCTCCTGATTGCTGCAGGTCAAGCTGGCATCACATCCCGCGACGTATACAACCCAACCATTGGACGGACTTTGCCTTACCAGGTAGCTGCATGCGCTGCTTTGGACCTGCTTTGCAATCATATCTTGAGCTCAGCATCTCAAACAAGCAGTTGGCAGCTCTGTCATGTGATGCTGACATCAACTGTTGTGCCTGGTGCAGATCTGCATTGGGTTCATCGGAATCTTCGTGGTGCTGGTGCTGCGTAAGGTGCGTGCTCACATTTTTGGGACTTAGTGACAAACGAAGCGCAATTTGCAAGTCTAAACAGCATCTTACATATACAGGTGGCTTGGCAGTGTGTCGAGTTGTCTATCATTCCATTTGCATGCTGTCATGTCCTTGTGTATATGAAAACACAAGTTTCAAAGCTGGCTGTAGGTTCAAAGCTCATGTCTTGCTTATTTCTCTGCTTCTGCCAAGGGGCCAATGTAGTGTGTACCTGCAGGCCATGATCATTGACTTCAAGCTGCCATGGCCTTCTCCAACAGCAGGTATGGTGCATACCACAGCTTCCAGCCATCTGCCCAATCCTTGTCAAAAGGCAACATCTTTTGTCTGTCCCCTTTCTGGACGACATCCTCTACTAGAACACAGCGTCATCACCTGCTCGACACGATTCCCTTCATGGCACGCTGCATCAGTTGGGTGGTTAGGTGGTTTTGTCACCTCCTTGCATGAATGCTGTCTGTCAGTTCTGAAAATATGCTTGTGCTTGTGATGTCTGACAATGGTTTGAGGGTGCGTTGGGAGTGCTAGCAGCAAAGCTGGTTGTGCAGAGTCAGACGTGCTTGAGTGACTGAGTACGCTCCTACTGCGACTTGCAGCTGGTACTTTGATCAAGTCGCTGCACACCAAGAAGGGCGAGGAGAAGGCGCGCAAGCAGCTGCGTGTGCTGGGAGTCACTTTCAGCGTTGCCTTCCTGTGGGACCTCTTTGAATGGTTCTTCTCTGGGTGCGTCAGTCTCACTGCCCCATGCGCATGCCATATGCTGTGATGTTTCAAGCCATATGCTGTGATGTTTCAAGCCATATGCTGTGATGTTTCAAGCCATATGCTGTGATGTTTCAAGCCATATGCTGTGGTGCTTCAAGCCATATGCTCTGGTGTATCGAGCCATATGCTCTGATGTTTCAAGCCATGTGCTCTGATGTTTCAAGCCATATGCTGTGATGCTTCAAGCCATATGCTCTGATGTTTCAAGCCATATGCGGTGATGCCTCAATTCCATATGCTCTGGTGTATCAAGCCATATGCTGTGATGTTTCAAGCCTGACGACAGGGTGGCGAGTACACCTCACCCTCAGGCTTTCCTGCAATCAATGCCAGCTCAATGCCGACGCTGTTCTTTTCCTTATACAAGGGCAATGGATGTTACGGTCGCGGTTGCATGTCTGTCCTGTATTCATGCAATGAACCTGCACTGGCCACGTAGCAATTCTGTAGTCAGCACACCTGCATGTGTTTTCAACGTGTTGCAGTCAGGAGCCCTGCTTTGGAGAAGTGTTTCTGCGGAAGACATGTTGTGCTGTCTGACCTGACAGCACCACTCAGCACTCATCTTGTGTCACCATGAACAGACTGCTCTGGAGAGACAAGGCTTACCCTGCCCGTACCTAGCAGCCAGGAAGCGTAAACAGAAAGGTTGTTACTGTTGTTATTGTTATGTGTCACCATGCAGGTCTGGAGGATGTGGATTTGGCAGCTTCCCAACCTTTGGTACTCACGCTTTGAAGTACACATGGCAATTTGACTTCGAGTTGACATATGTCGGAGTCGGAATGCTGGCCAGTAGTCATCGATTGAGCCATCACTTATGTCTGATGACTTTGCCAGAAGCTGTACAAAGTCAGAGCTGAGCTCTACCACGCAGCAGAGCTTTTCTGTCCTAAAGCCTCTAGTGTCAGCCAGTATGCGGTGTCTGTATGCCCATTGCCTGTCGCCAGCTTGCTCAATCGTTCACTGTCTGTCAGCCTGTTCATGGTGCCTGCATGCACAGCAGTTTCCAATGCATACCTGAGGCACGGCTGCTGCTGTCTATGAATTTCTGTGTAGATTGTATGCTGGCTGATCATCATCTATTGCACAGGTGCCTCACGTTGTGAATGCATCAATGATGCTGGGAGCAATCATCATGTTTGGCATCATTCTGCCTATTGCAAACCAGCATGCTGGCGTCTGGTACCCCCCCAAATCAACTTGGTCCAACCCCAAGGATGTCAGGGGAACCTATGCATACCAAGTCTTTACAGCTCTGGGCATGTTCTTGGGTGAGTCAGTACTGTCATTGCAGGAAGCTTGCACATTGCTCTCCACCTTATGCTTTGAAGACGACTGTTAGCCGTTTGTGTTGCATTGTGAGATGGTATCCTGCTACCTTGCTGTGTGTGGCATGGCAGCATGTCATGCTTGGGCAGCTCTGCTGATGCATGGGCACCTGCCTTTTGCTAGAGGGCAACAACTGCCTTTCACAGCAACGAACAGATGCCCAGAGAGGGGCACATATGCCCTGTGGAAATGCTGCCGCAGCAATGCGTGCACAAGCCAGACTCGCAATGATTGACACCCTTGCTCCTGGTAGAACACTCAAATAGGCTTCTTCTGTTGCGATTGTCATCAACAACCATACATGGCATTGTGTTTAATGCTGCACATTGGATGCTTAATGGGCAGTATGGGTGATGCAGGAGAAGGGGCATACACCATCTTGAAGGTGACCATATTGGCCTGCCGAGGCATGTACAGGTCCTGGAAGGCTAGCCGTACCGGCAAAGTGGACCCCCGAGGTACATACGCCCCCTCCCTTGCCCCAACCCCCCTTCCCCCTACCTTCCTCGCTTTTTCCTGGTCAAATGTCTGCGGCATGTGTTGAGCAAATACAGTCAATGTGTGTCACTCAAACGCTGGCATGCGTACATTGTGAGAGTGAGGATGCAATGATGCGTGAGTATGCAATGATGACACATCGATTTTCTTGCAAGCTTGTGGTGAGCTGCTGCACGTGCCGAGCAGCAGGCACCAGAGCTGCACCGGCTTTCAAAGTGGCACAGGATTGCATGGCAACCTCAGCACTGGAACATCTCATTTGGATGATGACAGTCACAACGGTGTTGAGTTGATGTAGGCGCTGGCACCATCGGTCGTCCTCCCCAAGGCAGGATTGTGACTGAGACTGAAGACGAGAGGCGTCTGTCTGAGTATGTGTTCCTGTCCAACAGCATCCCCTGGTGGGTGGCGGTGGGAGGCTACCTCTGCTTTGTGGCCATTGGAACTGGCACCATCCCCCAGCTTTACCCCCCTGCCAAGTGGTAACCACCTAACCACCCTGGCTCCACCCACCTGCCACCTTGTGCATGCAGATGGGTGCAACGGCTGGAAGCCAAAAACTGTTTGAACCATGCATGCAGTTGTGGGAATTGACATTTTTGCAGCTGGCTTTCTGCTATCATTTGTGCAGCATGCATGCCATTGTGGAAATTGGCCTTTTTACAGCTGGCTTTCTGCTATCATCTGTGCATCTTTGCATCGGTGACCATTCTACATTTGTGTTCTTGCTGCATTTCATCCTGTGTGTGTTTTGTTCATTGACCTGAATGTCTTGTTGTGCATGTATGACTCAGGGGTAGCATGCCTCATCCCCTCATGAAGCAATCACACCAGTGAGGTGCAAAATGTTATGGCTTTCTTGTGGAAAAGCAGTGTTGCTGTGTACAGGTACTACTGTCTGGTGGTGTACCTCATTGCTCCTTTCTTCTCCATCATCAACGCCTACTGTGCAGGTAAGCCTCCATACACCCTTCTCCCGCCATGTGATGTTGCAGCACACCTCTGCAGTCTTACATTCTGCTGGCTGCAACTGCTGTGCATGGGGCTGTGCTGATCATGTCCACGACAACTATTTTTCATGAGCGGTACATTCTTAAAGTACTTGAACACACAGCTGTACTTAGTACTCATGTTCTGATCCTGGGTCCCCTTACAGCACATCTTAAACACGATTTGACTTTTCGCCTGAAGATGTGATTGTTCTCCTCCTTGCATATGCATCATGCCAGGTTTTGTTGATTGAGTCGTTGACATGTGCGCATTTGGCTGTTCAGGCTCGACTGACATGTGCGCATTTGACTGTTCAGGCTTGACTGACTGGGACATCACAAGCGCTTGGTCCACCCTGGGAGTGTTCATCATTGGGGCCTGGGCTGGCAGGGCAAACGAGGAGGGGGCGGTTGTAGCAGCCCTGGTCATGTCTGGTATTGCTGGTGCTGCTGTGAATGCAGCATCCAGCATCATGGGCGACTTCAAGACTGCTTACTACACCCTGGCCCACCCTCGCGCTCTGCTTTGCACTCAGGTCAGCGTTCCCTTCACACAAACTGCTTTCCCCTGCAAGTCAGACATGTTAACATCACTGCAGCACCTTTGAAATGATTTTGGGTGGTGACCTATGCAAGGGAAACGGCCTTGACTTGTGCACCGGTGGGAGTTGTTGAGTTTGGCAGCTCGCTTCTGGTTTTGTGTGGGCGTTGTTGGAGGAATCACATGGTGGTATGCTGAAGCAGTGCTGCCAGCTTGATCCTTGATCCATCCTGATCCAGCATGTATGTCTGACCCAGCATGTGTGTCTGATGCAGTTGATTGGAGAGTGTGTTGGACTGGTCATGGCTCCAGTCATCTTCTACTACCTCTACTACCAGGTCAGCACATCATGCATCATCTTCACATGCCAATGCAACACTGGACCGGCCTGCATCATTTGCATTTGTCAGCCTCATGCTGTTTGTTCAGGAGTGGCTGTTTGCCTGCATTGCTGTGACATTCACAGACTTTGCCAGCTGCTGCAGTGCTGCAGGACCAATGCCAGCTTGATGTGCACTACACGACACCTGTCATGAAAGAACTCTATGTGTGAACAGTACACACCGGTTTGCTTCTGATGTCTGCTGCTTGGCCATGCAGCCCGCCATCACAAGTGGCATTCCGTGCCAATTCTCAGTATGCCGCGCCTCAAGCCTATGTCAACCTGGCTGCTGCTATTGTGTCCACTGAAGGTAACTGCAACCCCTTCTGCGCTGCCCTCCAAGCATTGATGCTCAGGACAATGGTACTGTCCTGCTTGCTGGACATGATACAAGCTTGCCTAGACATTGCTAGATGTGAATATCAGTAATGTTTGGGATCTAAGCATGATCAGGGTGCTGCTGTTTGTTGCTTGCGTGTGTCATGCATAGCGCTTAATTCTGTGGTGGAAAGCCAGCTGGTCTGGCTCATGGTGCCTGAAAATCGTTTGTTCAAGGGAAAAAAAAAAAATTTTTGCGCTTGATCTTGCAATTAATGTCAGAACTCAACATACCTTCTTGGTGTTGTGCAGGCATCAAGAACCTGCCCAAGCACTGCTTTGCCATTGCTGGAGTCTTCTTCTTCGTCTGCATGTTCCTGCCCATGTTCAGGTCAGTTTGCACTGAGCAGCAACTTGTCCTCTTCTGCTTCTTATCACCAGCATGCACATGCCAGCGCCTAGCTCTATGTCTGATCCAGACACGTTTTTCAGAATCTCTACAAGCGCTGCTAGCTCATCTTGTGGTGTATCGGGAGTGCATTGAATGCTGTGTCTGCCAAAGGTGTGCAGCATGTGCCTTGGACATCATAAAAGCTGAAGGACACTCGCCCAGTGGCCAATTCTGTTGTCGCTGCATAAGCAGCTGCTGCACACCATTCCATCAAATCAGCAAGGAACATGCTGTCCGCACACTGACCAATTGAGTCTGCCAAACAATCTGGCTGTGTCGTGCGGGAGGCTCAAGGTTGCACCACAGCAAACCAAGCTGAGAAAGTAACTTGATTCTGATTCAGGGACTTTGGACCCAAGAAGATTGCCCGCTTCACCCCCGTACCAATGGCCATGGCTATCCCTCTTGTTGTGGGAGCCTGGTACGCACCTTCTCCTCATTGCTGGTTGTCATAAGACACAGCTGCTGTTGACGAGCCACAGCTGCGCTTGCTGAAGCACGCACTTCTGATTTGCTGATTGTGGTACCATTGACCTGCTGTCAGCCAATCAGCGGCATGCGTTTGTCAGCCGGTGTCATCACTCTGCAAGTTGAAACGCCACCTGTCCACTGCATGACTGGCTCTCAAAGTCTGTATGAGCCGAGCAGAACTAGCTCACTCGTACAGAACCTCCCGTGAGCGGCTCACTGATTCTGCATTCCCCTCTGAATGCTACCATATGCTATTGTGATCTTTGTGCATAGCATTATGGTTGTGAGTGTACTGGACGAAGTTGACTTGGTCAGACTGCTTTGAGATGCTCATTGCTGTGCAGGTTGGCTGTGGACATGGGGTTGGGTTCCATTGTTCGATTCAGCTGGGACCTAATCAGCATGTCAACTGCTACTGACTACCTGGTGAGCCTACCCCTTCAGCTGCATTCTCCTTGCTTTGGTACCTCAGGCTTGCTCTGCCCGTGTAGGCCACAGGGCCGCTTCACACTCAACCTACAACTGGAGCTTTGTTCCAATGTTGTCAAGCTTTGTTTGTTCTTGGTCATATGGTCAGCTTCAGCCATCGAGCAATTGAGACATTCTTGAGTGTCTCCAAGATCACACAAGGCTATCATGCAACTTGCTTGTCATGTTATGTATCAAAGCACCTACGTGCTGCGTGCTGACTGACTCCGTTACTCTGCCTGGCACCTGCTCAAGCTTATTGTGATGCTACTGTCAGGTCACAAGCACCATGTCACAAATCAGCGCATGTTGTGTCCAGGTGCCAGCTGCTGCTGGTCTGATTTCTGGAGAGGGGCTGTGGGCTGTACCAGAGGCCATTTTGGCCCTAGCCACCCCACCCCTGTGCATGCAATTCATCGCCACCAGTGCTGAGGCAGCAACCTAGAGCAGCAGGATGCTGTCAGACATGCTGCCTCAGTATGTGCGGTGCTGTCACAGCATGGTGCTGCAGATTGTGCAGCCTTGAGAGGTGTCCTCCTGCAATGTGGGCATCACATTTCCTACGCAAATGAAGCTGAGCTTGATGCAAATCACTTTCAGCATCTTTTCCTGAATACTTATGGCAGTGTCCTGGCTGCTGCACCTTGGGAACATATGTGTGGGCGCGGAATTGCACAGGCAAAACAAGGGGAGAGCTTGTTTTAATTCATTTCTGTTGATTGCTACTCTCGTTCTGGCATGGCTGGCGTATCTGGTACAATGACAAGGCCAGAAAAGCTGTCATTCATGGTTGACTACCGAACAGCGACTTTACAGCGTGCACAATACAACTTTTACTACACAGTACCTTTTGTATTGCACAGTAGTAGAACTTGAATCACTTGTGCAAAGACACTTTTGCCAAGCAATTTGTGCCATATTTGATGGCTTTGTTTTCTTATAGCTCTATGCAGCGTTCGACAAGTAGTCACAGTAGTAATTATGTTATGCTGCCTGCTGTGTAGCATGTATCTTGGAATGGGTGTTTTTGCCCACTATACCATATGCTGAGTCTTGACACATTGGGCTTCTGACTGCTGCCACATTCCTTTGCTAGTTTAAAAAGTCTTGAGCAACATGTATATAAGCCTTGCATAGTCCAGCTGGTGGCTAGCATGGATTGTAGCATCTGTATGCACCAAGAAAAATGTAATCTGACTACATGAAGGGATGGCAGCATATGTAGTGGTTATTTGAGTTAGTCATGGGTTGTGCTTGGCAATGGTGTCCAATGATGACATCAATGCGGGTAGCGCCCCTCCATGCAAATTCCAACTTTCTTTCCTCTGCTAAAGGTGCTAAAGTGGGCTTGTATGCAACAGGCTTGAAATAAACATGGCGGCCAGCAATGCATTGCATCAATGCATGATGTCCGACTATGGCTGTGTTTCTCGAGGCTTGAGGGTGCTCCTAGATGTGTATAGGCAAGCAAATTTACCTGTGCGACACATCAGGAAATGCAGATTGCAACTTTGCTTCATAAACACGAGCACTCAGGTGTCAGTGCAACCTTGTGACACGGCCTGCGCCAGAAGAAGCGCATTCGTGGACGTTGGATGTTTGGGACAGCTGTAAACCCGTTCAGACTCTAACGTTGACTGAAGGTGGCATTTGCTGACCATCTGCACAGAGTCTCAGGGCCTTGCTCACCATGGGAAGATGACACAAGGTACCAGGCCACCTGTAGACTTGCATTGCAGATGGGGTGTCCTGGACCGTTCCCAAACGTGGCAACCATGCAGTGCAACAGCAAAACTTGCATACTGGAAGTTCTCACATGAATCGCCATGCAAATGATATTACACGAAAAAACAGATTTGCATCATGTCACAAAATCTGAACAATGTAACAAAATAGCCAACACACACACGGGGTACACAACCGCTTGAAAAGCACATAACAGGACCTACTGATGCAGCTGATCCAATACTGAACACAACAATGTCACAATGGTTTCAAATAAGTCAGGCAAGCAACCTCATTTGTTTCAATGTGTTGCAAATCACACATTGACGACAACGGCCACTGTTACAGGAAAAAAGCCCTCAAAGCAATACCTAGCTCTCAGCAAAGCATCTTGTCAACATAGCTGCAGACATCCCTAAAATGCTCAGGATGTACTGCGTAACTCTCGCAGCCATATGCATGCAGAGAAGCTGTGCCAGCCTTCAAGCTCTACTCAGAGCGTGCAGCGTAGCTGTTGAAGTCCTTGGTGCGACAGTCAATGCCGACCATAGCCTCCCCTAGACCGCAAGACACCTCAGCCAAGATCTTGGGGTTATTGTAGTGGGTCACAGCTTGCACAATAGCACGTGCACGCTTGGCAGGGTCCCCAGACTTGAAGATGCCTGAGCCAACAAAGACTCCATCTACACCCATCTGCATCATCAAGGCTGCATCTGCTGGTGATGCAACACCGCCTGCTGCAAAGTTCACCACTGGCAACCTGCAGCAAGCATACAGACGTCAATGGCAACAGCAGCAGCTAGACCTCCAGCATTGTCAGCAAGAAGCAGAGAATGGCTTCTTGCTGACAATGACACATGTGCTTGCCGATGCTTGTGGGCGCCATGCATCCTGCAACATGATTTGACTCAGGTCACAGCATACAGCATATGACGAGTAAGGGCAAACTGAGACAATGTGCAGGGTATGTCGGTGCAGAAGTTTGCTATGCACAACCAGCGTGCAAGAGCCAGCAGCAGCAGCTGCAGCAGGAGGCATGTCATGATTAGTCTGCACTCTTGCCTGCCTAGGTGCTTGGTCTTGCGTACAAGGTCTACCGGCGCCCTGATCTCCTTTGCGTACACATACAACTCATCATCATCTAGCGTCTGCAGCTGTCTGATGGCTCCTGTTACTGATCTGGTGTGCCTTACAGCCTCGACAACATTCCCAGTACCGGCCTCACCCTTTGTCCTGATCATGGCTGCGCCCTCAGCAATGCGCCGTAGAGCCTCACCCAAGTCTCGGCAACCACAGACAAATGGAACCTTGAAGTTGTGCTTGTTAATGTGGTGAATGTCATCTGCTGGTGTCAGCACCTACAGCAATATGCCCAGTCTACAGTAATTGCATCTCATTGCATCTGTAGAACACAGGCATTACAAACAAAGATTGCAATTGCGACCTCAGCGCTATTGTAAAGCATGGCAAGGACAACAAACCCAACTGCCCTGGAGCGGTAGCAGCTGCATGGCCATGACCAACAACTTTTCTCACATCAGCTAAACATGCTGACTGCTGTGTCCACCAATGCAGGATTGCCTCACAACACAATTACCTCTGACTCGTCAACATAGTCCACTTCAAGTGCCTCTAAAATTTGAGCCTCCACAAAGTGGCCAATCCGTGCCTTGGCCATCACTGGTATTGTGACAGCCTTCTTGATATCTCGGATCATTGTGGGGTCACTCATGCGAGCAACTCCGCCCTCCTTCCTGATATCTGCTGGTACTCGCTCCAACGCCATCACAGCCACAGCTCCAGCCTCTTCGGCAATCCTCGCTTCTTCAGCAGTGGTGACGTCCATAATGACGCCACCCTTCAGCATCTGTGCTAGACCGACCTACGAGATATCAAAACGTAAGACAATTTCTGACCGAGCTACTTATGGAAGTCACAATCAACGATATAGCCTCCGCGCACCTTCAGTGCATAAGTGCCAGTCTGTGAATCTGCCATGGTGCAGTCGATATAGATGGCGTATGTGTGTTGCAACAAGTTGCTATAGCTTTCAAGATTCGTGGACGACTGAGCTTGGGGTCGATGTCACCAGCCTCCAATTACGCAACTGCCTTGGCTTCCTAGGGTTCAACCCTAGCTGCCCATTACTACGCTGGGTCAAGCAGCAGGAGCAGACACCCGTTGGCGACAGAACAGCAGCTGAGGGTCTCAGACATGCACACCAAGCTCACTCAGCTGACATGCATGCTGTATGTGCATAGCAGGTGAACCTATGACAGCCAACACGGCTGCCAGCGACGAAGTTGCGGGTTAATGCCTGAGCCTGTGACACCCTTCACGCATGTTCTGCCACAACATTACGAAGATGAGCTGGAAGGCAGTATGACAGCCAACAACGTCACAACACTTTGGCTTCATTCTTGAGCTTGTCCATGAGCTCTGCCACAGAAGCCACCATGACACCCCCTTTGCGATTAGCTGGCTCCTCAACCTTGATGCTCTTGTAGCCATCTATCAAGGTGACACCAAGTCCCTGCAATATACCCACCAAATAGCGTTTGAGCCTCTGGTCCATGGCCTCTGACCTCACTGACTGAAGCTATACTTGCAGTAACTGAGCATGCCAATACATGCTCTGGCTATGCACATGCAATTGTAGCCCAGCCTGATCACACTCAAAGCGTGTTTGCTGAATGGATGTCACTCAACTGTACACCATACAGTTCCTCATCAGGGCAAGCTCAGGTTTGTATGCAAGAATACAGCAACTGTGCAAGCTGGCTCTATGTCTGGACACATGCCACAGCAGGCACGAAATGCCAGACACATGGCTCATCTGTTATCACACAATCATCAATCCAGCAGCAGTGTTACCTCTGGGTTCAGCACCTCAATAGGCTTTTTCTTGGCTTTCATGATGTTTGGCAAGGTGGCATAGCGAGGCTGGTTCAGCCTCAGGTCAGTAGTGATGACAGCTGGCAGACCACATAGCAGGGTCTGCAACCCTCCATCCACCTGTGCATGTTACAGGCATGTGATCGCGCCTGGAGGTCTGTGCAGCGTATGATCTGTGCAGCATGTCCTTTGAATGTGGCATATGATAGCAAGTATGCAAATTCCATGCCGGAGTTTGGTATGCTTGTTTGGTATAAAAAAATCAAGTGATGCTCTAATGGCGGGAGCAGCTGGTTTTGTGATGCAGTGCGTCCAGAGCATGTGTACAGTAGACGCAGAGTGTCTATCTGTAAGCATTGGACATGCACCTGTTCGGCAATGTCAGACACACCTCTCTTGTGACTCGTGCTTTCTGGGCTGCCTTGTCAATCTCAACCTTGGAGGCAAAGGTTGCCTGAGGCCACTTCAAAAGAGCGGCAAGCATCTGCCCTGCAGCGTATGATCTTTGGTTATCATTGCGCTATTGCCTCAGCACAGTCAGTGTTGCAGCAGACATGACAACAACCATGCCTGTTTGATTGCAATCATCATCAATTGCTTGCTTTCCGAGAAGACACATGCTGGCAGATTCCTTCATTACCACAGCTGCTAGCAGTTTGGCAATATTGAGAGGCAAGAGAGGCATATCAGTCAGAATATGAGCTCCTCTGTCAGCCCCCATGGCTAGAGCAGTCCGTATTGTGTCCTACACAACCAAGACTGGGCCTGAAACAAAGCATCCCTTGCTCTTGTCTGATGCATACAGCCACCCACATGCTTTGATCAGCTGTTAAGTAGCCCCTCCACCTGATCTACCATACCTGGCTGCTCTTGGGCCCGACCGTGACGACCACTACCTCCTTGGCCACCTTCTGTTCCTTCAGTCTCAGAGCTTCCTGCAAAATTGCAGTGCTTGTTCAGAGTTGCTAAAGACACACGCTGTGACAGCAAGTGACCTGTACCTCCACTGCAATTTCACAGAAGGGGTTCATGCTCATCTTCACATTCGCCAGCTCCACGCCCGTCTGCAACGCGTAGTGTCACTACTCGACTGCCGTGATCACAAGCAAGTGCTGCATAAGCTGCACAAGAACGATGTCACGGCCTAAATTCCCTTGAGTTGAAAGTCTTACCTGATCGGCCTTGACTCGAATGCGGGCATTGTAGTCTACCACCCGCTTGACCGCCACAAGCAGCTTCATACCATCAAGGACAGATCAGCACTTCATTCGGCACTTGCTTGGTCTCTCTGTAGTATTGTTGAAACGTGCAATTGATGCCTAACATGCATCTAGCAGATACGAGCACGGCGAACAAGCACGCCCTGGTAAAAGATTGCATTGCAAAGATTGCAACGAGTGCATGCGTAACGCTAACGTTGTCACAAGAGCATTCACCTTTGTGCCTGCAGCATACGAAACAGCTAGTGGCAGAGCATGTCGCACCAAGTACTCACATACCATGCATGCATTGCTTCTGTGACTTGCTCAGGGCACATAGTGGTGCAGTCCAGCTTTAAATAGATTCAATGATACAGCAGTCTATTAAAGTATGATCCTGCTTACGTGGAGATGTCTGTTACTTTTGCTACTAAATGCAGGGTATGAAACCTGCTGGCGGTACTTGCATAAAGGGGACGCAGTGCATCAAACAAAATTGCATTGACATTCTGATTCACATCATGTAGAATGCCTACTACAACAGACGCAAACACTACTGGCCAGGTATGCACATGACTATTTCATGACTAGTTCTGAACAAACACTCATCCTGGTGAACAGGTGTCTGTGACTCTCCATTAATTCACTTGCCAGTCTGTACGGGGAACTGCAATTCATTGCCCCATTCATTCCAACTTCCATCATAGTTGGCACAATTCTGACCTAGGCCCAGTCGATCTAGAGCTAGCGCAAGACTGCATGATGCCACTCCGCCATTGCAGTAGGTATATATCTGCTGAGACCCGTTACCAGAGCAATCCACTCCTGCATCCTCAAAGACCTGCCGTTGATCCTGCAAAGGTCTGAGCAAGCCTGTGGATTTGTCCAGCAGGGATTTGCGTGAAATGTTGACTGCACCAGGGATGTGGCCACCTCGCTCTGCTCGCTTCACCTACATCAGGCACAATCACATGTCTGAAGCTGAAATGACTTGCCGCATTACGACCAGTCGTGCGTTAGCTGCAGTACTGTAATAATAGCGTGAAACAGTGGAAGTGCATCACAAACTATAGAATCAGAGCAGTGCATTACTGAGTTTACTCGTTCATGCATGTCGAAATCTTTCAGGCCTTCGTTTGCAGCAACTTCTTGCGTTGACAAGCGTCTGCATGGTGTACAGATCAGCATGCCTTTTGCGCGCGATGTTGCAAGGCCACTTTCAGGAGTGTAAGCATCATGCATCAGGGCATGTATGATTGAGACCACAAGCTCATTGTTTGACAGGACATGAGGCAGCTTGACAAGACATGAGGCAGCTTACCTCTCCAGTGTATTGTTCCAGACCACGTGCGTCTAGAATCATGATGTCCTTCCCATCTTGCTTGTCATCTAGTGCCTGGAGCATGTCTCCTGAAGTGGCTCGCCTGTGCAGCTGAGGCTGAGGCTCAAATGTGGCATACACCTGAGAGATCAACATGTACCATGTGGCATTTCTGCAAATAGTTTGCAACTGCATCTGGATCACCCTGCCTATCAAACAAGTCGTTGCTCACAATCTTGCTCTTACAAAAGTGCTGTGCACCATCAGATAACAGATCAGCTGCTCAACTAGACAGACTGACTGTGCTGCTGCCCGTTGTTGCCCTGGGGGCCCCTTGCTGGCCAATGCTCACATTCATCAGCTGTGAAATCAATATCAAGAATTTGTGCTGGTATCCTGGTATCCTGGTGGGTGTGTGTGTGTGTGTGTGTGTGTGTGTGTGTGTGTGTGTGTGTGTGTGTGTGTGTGTGTGTGTGTGTGTGTGTGTGTGTGTGTGTGT
>JAABUP010004442.1_pt1 | contig 22874 bp, 32 predicted proteins | sample 5559201 | NCBI WGS metagenome assembly JAABUP01 (sample SAMN10711887, study PRJNA513373) | rock metagenome | isolation source: Antarctica rocks | place: Antarctica | reverse complement strand
GTAAACCGCAGTAATCAGCCCAACAGACAGACGTTCAGGGAAGTGGCTGGCAAGCATGCAATTGAACAGCCACAGCAGGCACTGCTGCACAAGATCACCTCCATCTTTGATCATGTCTGCAAGGATGTCATCTATGCCAGGACTTTTGCCACGTTTCAAATTACGTGCTGCTTACCACATCACATGGTGAAACGGTTGGCTAATTTTGCCGCTCACGCAAGCGCCACGAAACTGTTCACGACTAATCACTTCGCGATTGATCGTATAAGTCATCGTTCGCTATTACCGCGTAGATTCGTTTTCGCCAACTCAGTTGCTCTCTTATGTCACATCCCACTTGTGGGGCATCGCTCACAGCGGCGGCACACAGCACACGTGGCGCGAGAAACTAGCTCTAGCGATCCTTGCACGTGAACCGTACGAGCAATTAGCATGCTGCGTGCTACACATGACAATGTCGGACTCGTTGCTCAGCCACAATGCTGTGTCAAAACCTATGTGTCTGCAAGGGTCATACATTGAAAACAACCTTCGTTCTGACTGGCTCGTGTTTCATCACAGGTCAGGATATGTAGCCTAGAATGGACAGCAGTTTCACTGCACGAAAACAATTATCAATGACAAATTTTGATGACACCATCTTCCGCCCCAGCTACGAGAAGCCTGGAGTGAGGCAAAATATCAAGCCCAACAAGGCTTGCGGAATCCTTGCCTCCACGAGTGTTGCTAAGCCTTGTAGGCACAAAAGTTTCAGTGAAAGGTGGCCCATTCAAGCTGAGCACCCCTAGGTGACCCCCAGCATGTGCAATCACATCTCCCTGGTGTAAGGCAAACCCAGAGACAGGCTCTGTGTGCCCTGTGAAGGTGGCAATGCAGCCAGGGCCACCTGCTGTTGGCCTCTTGTTGGTGAAGGCCTTTCTTTGAGTCTGGTCAGAGTCAATGGTTCTGGGGTATAAAGAGGAGTTGATGCTGTCCAGGTGCAATGCGTCAGCTCTCATACGCAGATCCCACAGCTTCAGGGTTTGATCCTGCAGCAATGCGAGGCGCGTGACCCGCAATACTCCCTGGGCAAAGCTGCATATCATCGCCTTTGTTTTGACAGCACCATTTGAAGCCATTCAGTTTATGTGCCAAGCCATGAAATGGCTATCTTCAGCTGCAAAGGCGGGGAGAAAGAGAGTTATTGCAAAACAAACACAGGAAAAGCAGAGGCATCAACATGGCTCAGTGCATGCTGTCACCCAGGCGCACAGCCTCACCTCATAACTAAAACCAATATCACCATGACATACGATGCTGACCTGGGAGGCTGTGAGAAGATGGTGAGCATCAAAGGAGGCCAGTGCGGTCGTGGCGGCATCATGCCCTTTCCAAAATGCCACAACAGCACCAGTCCTGTCATCTAGAACAGCAGCATGGCCTGAAGTGAGTCCTGCTACCAGATGATTGCTGGAGGCATCTAAAGCTGACACACCACCACCAGCCTGCATCATTCACCAGACACTCGTCAGACTCAACAAAACCAACAAAGATCTTGGAACCAAACAGATCAGCACAGATCAAAATAGATCCGGGGGTGCAATACCTGGACGACAGCAACACATGTTGACAGTGATATAGGGGACAGAACAACATCCCTGTGAAATGCAATCTCAAAGCTGTGAATCAACAAATGTAGAGACACACACAAAGGATACTCACCATTGATTTACCCAAGGGTCTGCAGTAGACATCCGCCTTCAGCAGTCCCCTCTCGACATCAATCCAGCGCGCCCTGCCATTAGCAGTGCCTGCCATCCACACAGTGATGCTCGCATTCTTCTTGTGCCACAGGTATCACACCAGTGCAAGTGCCTTGTAGCAATACAGCGAGCAGTACAAAACAGCAATGGATTGCAGCAACTGCTTATGCTGGCACATGTTTTGACTGACTGTGCATCAGAGTGTATCTTTATGTGTTCACCTGCAACCATATCCCTCCCCTCACCCCGGCCCTGCCCAGGGGCCAGGGCAGTATATCCCCCGGGCAGGCGCTGGGCTAGGGCACTTGCCAGGTTGCCACTACTTTTGGAGCTGCTTTCAACCTGACCAGAAGAAGAAGGAGCAGGATATGATCCTGAGCCTGGTCCTGAGGCAGTGGTGCGTATTGGTGCAGGACCTCTGGGGCTTCTGTACATGGAGGGGTGCTGTGTCCAGCCTGCAGAAGGCAGCCAACAGGCAGTCGAAGGCAGGCCGCAGAAGGCAGCCAAAAGGCAGCTCTTGGCAGCTTTGAGGCAGGCAGCAAAATGACAGCTACAGCCAGCTGAAAGGCAGGTGTAGGTCAGGCTATGCAGGGCGGCTGCAAGACAACGACAAGTGCCGGCTTGAGCTTTGTTGGGTCTAGGCATGCTGTAATTGATTGCACTGTCTGAGCACCATACAGCACACAAGTTACTGCCTTTTACCTCCTGCACCCAAGGGTCCTGAATCTCAACGTTTGAAAGGACATGGTTGACAGGTGCTTTCCAAAGCTGACAGCTGCCAAACAAGTTGGCAATTTCTTGCCAGCGACCTTTTCCAGCCAAAATCAAGTAGGTATGAGACGCAGGTCATACTGAAGTCGAACAGCATACGGCAGGCTGAAGGCCTCCCCACTGGTCAGCATCGCGCCGCACGCATGCAAGCAGCATCAGCAGACTTCACACCACAAGGCAGAGCATCCAGCCTGACCTATTGGAGGCAACAGCTGGGCTGAGTCAGCAGCAGTACTGAGCAGGAGTGATGACCGCCTCCCTCTCTCTGCAGCACTGGTGTTACTGCTGATGTTGCTGCTGCTGATGGTGCTGCTGCTGGTGGTACTGCTAGACGACTCCCTGAAGGATAGCTTTCCAGCTCCAGTGACAGCAGACCAGATGTGCAGTGCACCAGTGGCATCACAAGAGGCTATCAGCGAGCTACTGCTGCTTTGCCTGGTTGGCAGCCAGCATAGGGCTGTGATTGGAGTGCTGTGACCTGTATACTGTACCCCTGCAGCATGCCCATATGAACCTGTCAGGCCCCAAGTGTAGGCTGTGCTGGGTTGAGACAGCTGCAGATCAGGTACCATCAGATGAAAACCCCAGAAGGAGTACATGTTGAGCCAGAAGAACAGGTGGTTTGTTGTTGCATGACAGGGCCTCAGCTGTGACATGCACACACAGCTTGGTTGCCATGAATGCTGACTGAAGATGTGAGCAGGTCAGTGTGACAGGAAGCATGCTATAGGCACAGGTAGGGCTCATCAAAGAGAGCAGACCAGCAGCAGCATCAGCTAGATTCCAGCAGCGCACAACGTCCTGGTCCTGCCCTCCCACATGGCCCCTGCCAGCGGTGGCCACCATATTCTCATTGGGGTGGGTGGCAATGGCAGTGAGGCGCTGCCTGTGGGCCCGCCACCCATACACAACTGCTGCCCTCAGCCTCCAGGGCCGTTGCCAGAACATGCCCTCTTCATGACCTGCTGCCACAATCTAGTCAACACACAATGCTTTGCCCGTGACTGCCCATCTGCTCTACCCTATCAAGGCTTGCTGAAAGACAGGTCAACAAAGACATACAGACATTGAGTCTATGTACTGTCAAGTTTTCATAGCAACTGCCATCTCTACGTGTGCATGAAAACTATTTCTGAAGCTGTTTTTTGTGTGTGCTGATGATCCCAAGGACAAGAAATGCAATTGATTAAGTGATTGGAAGTCTTAATTGAAATGTAAGGGTGCGACACCTGTGACCAAACACCTCCAGCTGAATGATTGGGTGCAACGACTGGGGAAGGGTCCTGGGAAAAGGAACAGTGTAAAGAGCATTATTTTGAGAAGGGGAAGCTGACCTGCCAGTGGGTACTGCTCCCAGATGTCAGCATTAGCCCACTGGGAGGGTGAGTCATCAGGAGAGACTGGCAGCCACTGCCACCGCCTCCCCCGGGGTGCAGTGTGTACCCCTGACCCCCCTGGCTCATGCTCTATCAGCAGAGGACTCAGCCCAGAATCTGCATGTGGCTTCGTTGTCGTTACCAGTTGCAAGCCCAAAGAGTAGCATTTACATAAGACATCTAGCAGCAGCATGATTGCTGTGGATCGTTGTGTCACTGGGCACTTGTTGTCACCACAAGTGGCCCCATCAAGGTGCGGTGAGGTGCAAATGTCTGAGCTGCAAGGCAAAGATGCAGATGCTGTGTACAACTGCAGTGGCTGCATGCAACAGGGGCAACAGGTTGTGCATAGGTGCGGCTGAGCAATGCATGGGTGATTGCTGTTGATTGCGGCTGCAGGTCTGGAATTGATCTCTCTTAGACTATGTGCAGCAGTAGCAGTCGATTTCCGTGAAACTGTGAAGCAACAGAACGTGCCTAGAGCTGGTCCCAGAAGTGAGTTGACGGAGGACTCTACATCCTGGTCAGCGCCAGCCCTAAGGGCAGATCCCTCCATACTGCCCTGAAGGCTGCTTGTCTCCTCTTCAACCTGCCCTAAGCCCTGCCCTGGTTGCTGCACCGGCCCTGACCCATTGGCCCCGTCACCTCTGACCTGCATGGCACACAGCTTCTTCCCATGCGCATTGCACAGGCGTCCATGCACTCAAACTGTGCAGGAGCGCATGCCCTGATTGTGTGTGATGTGGGCTCATCAGCATGGAACACTGCCTGGATAAAGGAATGTGTGGACATGAAAAGCATTATGGGCGCAGGAGCACCACTGTGACTGGCGACCCATTGTCATCAAATGCTTCACTGGTTGGCAATGATCAAGTGTTTGCGTGTAACATCATACATGCTGAAATAGGCCTTGAGTATGTTTGCTGCTTGCCTCTTCAGCAAAAGACCAGTCTGGCAGAATGCTGGACTGACGCCCTAGGGGGCTAGACCCCACAGGCCCCCCAGGAGCAATGCGGGGGCTGACCACAGCTGGAGTGGACCAGCCAGCGCCCTCTATGTATGAAGCCACACGCTGTGAGTTTTCCTCTGGTGCAGGATATGGGTTGGAGGCTCGAGCAGAATAGGCAAGGGGTGAGTTTACACTGGTGCCGCTGGTAGTGCGCCTACATCATGCAAACAAGCATCCTTGTTGCTGTTGGTGTTGGCTGCTTGCGCATGTACAATTTACAACCATGCAAGCTACATGCACGGCCATGCATTGCTAGCCGACATAGCACATGCAACCTCAGGCAAACAGGTCCATTTTGAATCTGTTATGCAGTTTCTGACATCCACAGGAGTGATTGCAGGTGATGACCTGATGTGCTGACAGGACAAGATGAAGTCTGGAACAGCAGCCAGGCAGCATTTCCACCTGGCTCACGCCAAGTCTGGGTCTTACCTGATGCGCTTGACCTTGTCCTTGAGAGAAGCCAGCAGACCAGAGGAGCTAGTGGAAGAGGAATTGGGATTGAAGGTTGGCGGTGCCCAGGCATAGCGAGCCTGTGTCCACACATTCCAGCAGTCCAGAATTCCACAGGGGCAACAAAAACAAACATGATCCACATGCTTCTCTGAGAAAGAGCTTGAAGCAAAACCAAGATTTCACAACATGTCTTGAACAAGAACAGCCTTCTGTGGCGGTGAGTGGGGTAGATTGTGTGAGTGCAGCGAGCTGACCATGAGAGTCTTCTCTAGGAGGGTCCAACGGGGGACCAGCTCCCGAAGGGCCCCCACCCCAGCCGCCTCGGCAAAGTCAGGGTACAGGATGTACACCAAGTCCCAGAATCCGGTATCCTCCTCACGTACACTGTCTGCCTCTGATGCCACCCCAGACCCTGGCCCAGACCCCGGGCCTGACCCCAGGCTGCCTGTCTGCCTTTCAAGGAAGGCATGCTGTTTGGGGGCAGTAGCAGGGGCAATATCAGCTGATAAGGCTTGCTGCATGCGCTGCTGCAGAGATGTGGGTTCGTCTGTAGCTGAGCTATTGGCTGCAGCTGCGGCATTGGATGCCTGAGACCTGAATGCATGACCACCAGGATACACACCTCTTTTGTAGGAGCCATGCTGGTGTGGACAGCCTGAGCATAACTGTAGACGCTTGTCAATGCTGAGAAGGTAGTATTTGGCCAAACACTGCTTGATACACTTAGCAGCTCTCAAAGGCACATGTGGGCAGCATTTGCCCTCCTGTCAATTTGAATGCAGCAAGAACTAAGGTGATGAGTGATCACCCATACATGTGAGTAAAGGCATGTGGTATGAAACCAGATTGATGCACAGGAAAGAGCATGAGACCTGGCAGGTTGGGGTGCAGAGGGGGCAGCAGGAGGGATGGAGCTGCCATAGGCGCCCCTCTGGTCAGGGGGACATAGAAAGAGGGGTACTAGCTGTGGAAGCAGCTCCATGCTCACCACCTCGCTGCCACCTATCTTGGATGCCTGCAGACGCCGACATCGTTTTGCTGTCTTGATTTCAAGCAATTTAATGGGCAGTGAACAGAGTTCGCTAGATGTCCCACAGCCAGACTGGCTGCCAGTCGGTCATGCACTATATGATGTAAATTAGTGCGAGGTAAGTGCCTGCTCCCATTCTGCCTGATGCCAGCAAAACATAGCAGTAGGAAGTGCGTGAAATGGTTGTACCTGCAGCAGGAGGCCAGCAAGCCTGTCCCTGAGCTGGGGGGTAGCCAGGGGGTGGTGCAGGGGGCTGAGCAGCATGTCAACCAGCAGGCTGGGCTGCGTCTCTTCTGCTGGGCCACCAGCTGCAGCGGCTGACAGTGAAGGTGCCTCTGCCAGCATTGCAGCCTGCACCAACACCTGCCGCGCTTTGATGACCTGTTGCCAGACTGCCTCCACTGGTAGAATGGGTAACAGACCTTCCAGCGCTGTGACTGCATTCAGCATGGCACCAGCACCGCCTCTGCCACCTACAAGATTCAGACCACAGTGGGATAACATTGCCAGTTGTGACTCTGTTTTGCGTCCCGCATGTCGCTGCTGCGCTGCTGCAGTATGCTGTTCAACAACAGTGGGCAGACGATGTCAACCTCTGATCAGTCTGCATCACTCAGCCAATCTGCTGCTGCTGATGCAGCAGTGTGCTCGGTTTGAATGCAGCCTTCAGCATTGCAACATCAGGCAACAGGCGAGAGACAATGTCAGCAAGCTACAGAGTGACTGGGCATTTTGTTTGCAGCCAAAACCTGCACCTACTTTCTGACAGGCGCCTTCTTGCAGGCATGCGGTCATGCGAGGCAGCAGCAGTCTGTCCATTCACACTGGAGCTGATGAGAACCATGATGAGACTTGGCAAGAGGTGCAGTGCCGCCATTGCACCACCCATAGCACTGCCGACGCCAATCAGGGCCACTGCAACATCAGGGCTATTGCCCAGGGCCAGTAGAAGTGGCCTGATCACATGCTCCAACACCACTGGCAGAGGCAGCTTACTGCTGACCACACCACACAAGGCGGTGCTGCTGGCGTTAGTCAGCTGTGCACGCTCAAAGGAAGCTGCAATTTGGGCGGGCGTTGCACCATGTGATGCCTGGTTGCCAGCTGTCAGCGGCTGATTGGCCGAGGTGACTACCATGTGCATGATGTGTGGATGGAAGCGCGTGAGGTAGAGGTCTAAGTCCAGCCTGTCAAAGAGCAGCGGCATGATGTGCAGCAGTGCTATGCAGATTGCTGCTGTAGCTGCGCTGTGCTGTAAGGTGAAGGGGCGTGTTAGTAGTGGCAGAAGCTGCTCCTCCAGCTGCCTGCTGCTGAGCATGTCCACCAGGACCTTCACAACTGCACACCAGTGTTGGACAACAGCAGAGTGGCCTTTGATTGGAAGGGAAGTGCCAGGGTCTGTGGCATGGTGACGCCTGTCAGCAGGGGTAGCTTGGGGGGCTTGGGTGAGGTGGTTCAGGGTGGATAACAGTATGGTGGTGAAGCCAGGGAGGCAGAGGGTGAGGGCGGTTGGCTGGGCCTGAAGGGCGGGCAGCTCCCCAGAAGTTGCTCGGGCAGCTAGGGATGCAAGAGCACTGCAACCCGTGGTTTCCTCTGCATCATCAGACCGTCTCACGCCCAAGTTCATGAAAGCAAGGCAAGGCACAACATGAGACCATGACCCGTACAGCAAGCACAACTGGATAGGTTCACAGTGCCCAAATGTTATGCTCAGGAGCTGACGGTGGCACAGCTCAATTTGCAACAATGAGCTGTGCAACCGCATGAGGGACAGGCGAGTTGCACTGTGTCAAACATGTTGGCAAATGTCATAGACTCCTTAAGCACATAATGCCTCAACAGCTGAGTGACATACACTACACTACACTGATGACTCACCAAGCAGCCAGGGTGCTCTGTCTGCTAGCAACATGGTCTGATCAGGTGTCTGGTCATGTGACATGTCGCAAATCTGTCTGAGTGGGTGTTTGAATGGGTGCAGTGCAGCCAAGAAGGAGGCTGCCGTCCTGACCGGCTGAGGGAAGAAGTCGCAGTCCAGTAGCTCTGCAGCTGTGGGGGGTGGCTTGGGGTGGGCTTGCAGACAGGCTGTTGCCAAGGAGCGACATCCCCAGGGTAAATATGCTACTTCTGACATCCAAAACCTGCATGGCACAGCAGAAGTCACGCCACAGCAGCAATGTATCACCAGCTGTGGTCAAACATAGATGTGATCAGCATTGAGAGTGGGCTTGACACTGCAATCTAAGTGGAAGGTGCATACTGTCAGCAGCCCCGTCGAAGTGCACACATGCTACAGGATGTAGGTATGACATGCTTTCAACACCTGAGGAACAGGCAGATGAGCACATGATGCGGTCCCCCAATTCAAACCACCAGCAATATCTGCAGCAACACAGAGGGCATGCAATATGCAGGCATGCTTGGTGCAGAGCGCACAGGTGGCAGCACCCACCTATGGTCCCAAGCTCGGTGGTAAATTCTGCGGCCTCTGTACAGCTGCACAATCAGACGGCCAAATGCAGCCACATCTTGAGATGGTCCTTCATGCTGCCTCTGGTCACCACACCAGGCTCGTGAATAGCTATCCTTATTCACCTCGTTTCCAGATGTGTGATGATGGCTCTGATCCTTGTCCCCATGTGCAGCCTCTGTCTTGCCATCAGCTAAGGCACAGCTTTGCTGTACTGACCGCTGTGCCTGCATGGCCTCCAGAAATTCCAGCTGCTGTAGAGGTGCTAGCGGTTTCACCTGCGTTTCAACTACATCTCAATGCAGGATGAAGCTGTCTGTTCAGTGGCAACGAAGCTGCTGAGGCAGTTGCTGTAGATCCCAGTCGCGCTTTGTGACCAACAATTCCAAAAAATAAGACAGACAGTAGGCGGAATAGGAGGAGGGTTTACATGTTCACCTGGACTGTATACACGTGCCAGGGGTGTGTGCCTGGTCAGCTTTATCAGTACTAAGTGTGTACTAGTGTGTACGTCTACACAGCCTGGCGGCAACAAGCATCAGGCATGAGTGGTATACACAACAGGGCCTCAACAGCACGTCCGATGCTACCTGCTTGGTTGCGAGTAGGTTGCGAGCTTGAGCAAATCTGGGTGGGTGAGGCTTCTGGAACAGCTGCACTCTGCCATTGTTGGTGAGTGCAGTTGGATGAGGAGCAGGCAGAGCCACATTCTTGGCCTCGACCGCAGCCTTGCCATGAAGCTTGTACCCAAAGGTGAGGTCTATCCACTCATGCAGCTGGTCTGACACCCTCTCACTCTCCAAGGCCATCCTGTCATTCAGCATCGATGTGTTTGTCAGGACCAGAGCATGTCATAAATCATGGATGGTGTGACAACTTTACAATGAAGTATGCAGACTTTACCACCAGCCATGCCAATGGTACACCAAGGAAGCCAGTGCGGCTGGGCATGTAGCGTGTTGGCTGTGCAGCAGGTTTGTTGGCTGCTGGGCACCTACTTCATCAGCTGACAGTCACACAATCAACTTGTCAGCAGCAGCTGTAGCCATAGTCAACCAAAGGCAAGATACCTCAAAACGGCCAGGTGAACTTCCAGCAGGTCACCAGCAGCCTTGGCCGGCAGCGGCAACAATGAGCAGTGAATGCAGCAGCAGGTGCAAATCACACACAACCTCATGGACACGCAGCCACATGGAGACGCTGGCAGGCATACACACAGACACGCACACACTCACACCTGTGTCTGGTGACAAAGTCTTGGGGGCTAGCGGCCCAGTCTGGCAGGGCTAGGTCCAGCAGCTCAGGGTGAATGCTCTCAAAGACACTGGGGTCAGTGTAGAACTCGGGTATGGCTTCATCAGGGGACCAGTTGTAGAGGCGGGTGAGCGAGGCTGGGTACTCTTGAGGCTGGAACTGGGGTCTCACCACTGACACTAGAACCTCTTTGGGTATCTTGCGTGCCTGCACCACACTCGCTTGTGCATTCTTGGTATCTGGCCATGTGGCTCTAGATCTGGTACATGGCAGGCACCATAAGGATCAGCAGGCAAGTTGCTATTCTGGCCACAGCTGTGGCTGTAACACTGAAAACAGTCTGTTGACTCAATGGCTTGCATGCCCTTTTGAGTCACTGCATGCCTCAAAGAGTGACAACACACAAGGCAAAAACAGATAGGGAGGCATCAAAGATGCATAGCAGACGCTGTACAGCTGCAAGGCTAGAGCTTCTGCTTTTGTGCAGTGGCCTTGAGAATTGGTTGACACAAGCATTGCTGCATCACGGCAGGGCATACAGGCTAAATATCTCCTGAACTGCACAGCCAGATCAGTCATGAGCTGGACAGACATGACTTGCCATCAGCCATGAGTGCTATGCACCTTGTAGATGCAGACAGCCAGCTCTGACATGGCTTCATCAGAGATGTGATGTGGCACTGGTGCTGACTGGTATGTGAAGTCCAGCTGCTCATCTCCCTTGCTCAGACGCCACTTGGTTCGGGTCAGGTCGCGCCACCCTGCACACCCCACCCCACCCTCCTCCTGCCACAAGCTTTGCTGTCAGTACTTGGTGGTGTCCACAAGCTTGATGCTGCAGGCAGGTTGCCTCATGAATATATTCAAAGGTACTGGCGTCCATTGTATCTACTGTGCTGGGCATATGTGGCAGCATGAAACAGAGAGAGATTATAGCGCTCTAGCCAGCCACTAAGTCCCATCACATGTTGAGGAACCAAAGGTCAAATGTGTGTGCAATTTGCAGGAGGCTATCTGACATTTCACAGGACATCACGCAAGCTATGCTTTGCAGATGAATCAAACATTGACAAGGCAAGTCAAGGCAGTGTGGTGGACTAGGTCAGACAAGGTGTGAAGTTGAGGGGACAGGAGTGGTGACCTGCAGGCCAGCTTCTGGTGGCTGTGTCATGTCCAGCACCCTGTGCACCACAGCACAACATGTCAGTACTCCAGCTGAAGGCTTGTTGCCCATACATTGGAGCTCACAAGTACATGTGGAACACAGTCAGTTTAAAGTCAATTTGAGAAAGCACTGGCGCAGTTTGTGCTCTGACAGTATCATCAGCATATGTAGAACACAGTCTCTTGGGTGGGACCATCAAAGATGCAGGCACTATGTGAGGGTTGGATTGGTGACCAGGGTAGGAAGGGGTGGAAGGTTCGGTCCCCAGGGCGGCGCCCCGCTAGCCTGTTGAGGTGCAGCAGGTACTCTAAATTGCTCAGCTGCTTGCTGCACCATGCCGCTGTCAGACCCTCCACATCCTGTTCATCTGCCTGCCCACTTGTGTTTGAAAGCTGCCTGAAGTCCAGCCAGAGATGCCTGCATGCACACTGTTACGTATTGTTTCCACCTGAATGTCACAGTGGACTGCCTACCTCTTTATGAGTTTTGCACTGGGTGCAAGTGATGGTGTGCTGTTCATTACACCTGGAGTCCGGCATGTGAGCAATTGTGCAGCTAAGCACCCCCTGTATTGCATGGCTTTGGCCACTGCAGTCTGACTCAGCACACATGTCTACCCATATGGCGCATAGAAAGCAAGCGTGACATAGACAATACAGGCATTCAGCCTTCAAAGGTGAGTATGAGTTGCAGCGGCACAGAAAGCGCCTGCCCACAACTTGTAGGGCAAACATGTCAGGTGATGAGATCATGGCAGCCAGGCAACAGAGCATTCATTCTGCACTCCCAGATCATGGCTGGGCTGGCGGGCTGCTGACCTGTCGGGAGATAAGCATACAGAGTCTGGGCTGAGCTTGCCAAAGCATAGACCCTGTGCATGCACATTCTGCAGGCATGACAGGACCTGGAACAGAATGAGGCGACACCAGGCGTCATCCTGCAGGGCTCGAGGGCTGAAGCGCAGCACATTTCCCAGGCAGTGTTGTGTCTTTTGCACAAGGCACAGCTGCTGACACTTATGTGAGTCTGCTTGGCTGCTGACGAGAGCCACCACAGGTATCAGCCACGGATTGAGCTGCTGGTCTGTCCTGCTGCAGGAGACATCTTGGAGCAGTGCTTGTAGGATGCTGGTGCTACTATGCACTGCAGGTGCTGCTTGGTCTGCCTGGGTACCGGCGTGCTGCTGTGTCTTAGGAGTTTTGGAGTTGTCTCTGACCAAACAAGCAGTGTCAAAGCTACCAGAGCCTTCAGGACTAAGCTCTGACAAGAAGCGTGCTAGCTTGACTGTGTCGCTTGACCTCGTGTTTGCATTGCCAACATAGCTGCTTGTACTTGCTGCAGTATTGCTTGGTGGAACCGTAGAGGCATCAAGAAGTGTAGCTGCGAGCTGAACATCAGCAAGCTTACCGGGCAACCTGAGCCGGCAGGTGGCAGCAAAGTTTTGTATTGAACCTTCACCTGCAGTCAAGTGCTTGCTTTGAGTAATGGCTACTTGTTATCATTTCTGGGCTGCGTACTTGATGAAGATGTAATACAGCCAGTTGATGCCGTGTAAATTAGGAGGATGTGCCACCGCAGATCAGATCAGATCGGCATGCCATATTCCGGGACAAGCAACGCTACTCGCGTCGAGATCTGACCGTATAAAAAGTCGACGTCTTGCACCGCAGTATCCAAGGTGTGGTGAAAGTTTCTCAGCCCAGCCTCGTCTGACATTGGTCAACTGGACAGAACACATACATGCTGGTTCTTCAGCCCCTTATGCCTTCACAAGGGGTCAGTGCAACAACATGATCCGCAGCGACTGCGCAAGAACGGATCGGAGCTTTGCGATCTGAGAGTTCTGAGCCATGAGCCATGCACTTTGACGCCATAGCGCCATGATAGTGCAGTCATGTGCGCATAGCGCTATGCGTCTGAGCACTTAATTAAGTCACCTGTCGACACGCTATGCGTCTGAGGAGAGACTACTCACACTTGCTGACCTGGACTTGCGCCACAGTCAACGCGACAGAAAGTCTGTTGCGGTCTGGTGTCGGCCTGCCTCCCTGAGCCGACAACTCTTGTCAAGTCGAATTTGATCTTAAGCAGCATCGAAGCAGAGTGGGGTAGTCCGAGATAATTTTTACTGAAAACAAAGCCGATCTGTTGGAATCTGTACAAGACGAACTTTTGCGGGTCCTGCAGCTGTTAGCAGTGATTAGGTGAGCAACTGCCAATTGATGACATTGCTGATCGTTGTTACATCGCAGCCGATCACGCAACGAAAGCTTTGACAGCTGACTGCAGCCTGCATGCAAAACACTCTCGTTCCAACCTGTAACCTGCCCTGCAGTGTGCCGAACTTCGGCCGAGAAGTGAACAATGTCAGCCTCTGCAAGAGATGAACGAAGGTTACAGCGCATAGAGCTGTTCAAGCAAGCAACGCATCCGTCGTCTGAGTGGCAGTACAACTTTAGGGATGTGATATTATATGCTCTGAGCATAGGATGTCGAAGAACAGAGCGGGAATTTGTTTATGAGAATGACGTAAACTTTGCAACATTACCAACCTTTGCAGTGATAGCAGTTCACAAGGCCGGGCTGCAGTATCAAGACTTGCTGCCAAACTTTGACCCGGTACGTGCGTGTTTCATGCTGTGCTTCAAGCTTGCTTTGCCTTACATGCTTTCTGTGCTGCTATGCGCAGTGACGTAAATTTTTAGTTTGTTATTGTCGAAATCCTGAAGGCCTCCTTCTGCTCTGCAGAGGATGCTGCTACATGGGGAACAATATGTGGAAGTCTTCTGTCCACTGCCAACCAATGGCAAATTTATTGTCAAACCCAGCCTCATTGACATCCAAGACAAGGGCAAAGCAGCACTGGTCATCACAAGAGCAAGCATTGTAGACCCTGACACCAATAAGGTGTATGCAATCAATGAGGTCACTGCCTTTGTGAGGAAATCTGGAGGCTTTGGACGGACCAAACCTGTCGCTCGAATTGCTGCTGCAACCGCTGTTAACAAGCCACCACAGCGCTCACCAGATGCTGTCATAGAGGAGCAGACATCACCTGATTTGGCTGCACTGTACAGATTGAATGCTGACTACAATCCCCTGCACATTGACCCAGCTTTCAGCAGCAAGGGTGGTTTTGAGGTGCCTATCCTGCACGGACTCTGCAGTTTTGGCATTTCTACAAAACATGTGATGCAACAGTATGGACAGGGCAAGCCCAACAGCATCAAGAGCATAAAGGTAACATCCAATTTGCTATGTGTCGCACATTGTGGGACTGATGTGCTGGAGCATCAGCCTGAGCTGATTTTCTTTTGCGAATAGGTCCTGCTGTGTGGGGTTGCTGTGCTTGCATTGCATACAGAATTGACATATCTCATCCTACATGTGCAGGCGCAATTTGCAATGTATGTGTTTCCGGGAGAGACATTGAGGACAGAGATGTGGCAGGAAGGCCCGAACAAGATCATTTTCCAAACAAGGGTGCTTGAGAGAGATGTCTTGGCTATCACTAAAGCAGCTGCTGAACTTACAACTCCCAGCACTTCAAAATTATAGCATGGCTCCAAACAGATCATCATGGCAGTACATTTCTGCCAGCATATAAGCACCAAACGTGGTCTGCAGATAACTCTCAAGCCAGCTCAAATGACTCATGAGCCCTGCTGCCATGCCAATCATATGCCCTGCTGAAGATGCACACTTCAGATGCTGGCTGCTGCGTGCACAATGGTACCGAAACTCTGCTCATCATACAGTGCTTTACATTCCATGCTCTATGAACTGCTGAATTTCAAACTTGACTTGCTCCAAGAATGAAACTAGGCCAACTGTAGCCTGCCTACTCCCATGAGAAAAGATGGCATCTGGTTCCTCAATCAAATTAATCGTGAACTGTGACACGTCATCAACCCCGCCTGCAGCAACCAATCCACACCTCAGTTCACAGCATGCATCAAGCAATGTTGCAAAGACAATGAAGGGCCAGCATGTTGAGACAGGACGGATGTGACAGGACGGATGTCACATGCATCTTTACCTCAACGTGCAGAAAGTCAGAGTGATCAAGCTAAAGCCAGTTCTGCTAGGAAATCCCAGCAGCAATGTTGCTTGCTCACGCAAATGAACAAGCAGTCTTTGCAAACGCTGAGTTTCAAAACCGGTTGTACAGGCAATCAAGAACAACAAGCAGTTTGTCAGCTGGAACAACTAAGGGGGTGGGCCTGCATGGGACAAGCAGTTGCTGACCTCTGAACATCTTGAGCTGAGGACTGATCTGGCGGCTCTGCTTCACTGCCTGGACGGTCTTCCTCAACAGGCTGGAATGCGGAGGGGGGAAGGGTATGGATGCGGGATAGCCTGGTGTGTAGTACAAGATGAGGGAGGTGAAGGTGTCAAGCAGGAATATTGGAGCGCCCGCAGTTACTAGGGCGGCCCTGCTCAAGGAGTGGCGAGGGTAGGCCTGCAGCATTGCCTCAGCCTATTTGCTATGCATCATTGCAAGCTTTTCTGTCCAGGTGAAACTGTTCCGCGTCAAGCATGCCGCTCGTTCAGCTTCTGCCAAGCAAGGCTGCATGAATGATTTGTGGATGGCAGCTCCAGGTACACAAATGCTGATGGCATGTAGAAGGCTCAATGGGAGGGAAACACAGACACGAGGAATCAACCTATGATGATGCAGCTTGTGATGACAGAACATCAAGTTCCACGCTCTTTCTATTTTTTTGGAGAGACATCAGACAATCAGCAGGGCATTGCAATAGCAGTACACGAGTCAACAGGCAGTGTGACAAAGCACGAGCAGCATACAAGATGCAGTCATGCCTGGCCAGGTCTAAAGTCTGTTGGCAGTGGACAGCAAAAACGGAGACACACCTGCGTGTCAGGGTCCTGATAGGAAGACAGATGTGGATAGACAGCAGTCTGCAAGTCCTCAGGAGGCAGACTGGACCACAGCAGATGTAAGCTGGTACGGGTGTCTGAGTGATTGCCGGGGTGAGGGCTCAACATAGGGCTGCGCAGCAAAGCGTACACCAGACGAGGTATTGCTTGTAGGGTCTCTGCACCCTCAAAAGTTGCATCAACCTGTAGCAGCAGAAGAGGTCCTCACAATGCTAGTGCAGGCAAAGCTAGCAGAACGCCTATTAGGCAAGGCATGCCTTGTAGTGTCTGGTTAACCTTATCAAGGCTGCATCAAACGGCAGCGCCAGATGATATGCTTGCAAGACTCAAGCCTGACAAGCGTGCCGGCACTCAGACCAAATGTTTACTGAATTTTATCAGCCATGGCAAGACAGCATGCACATCTCATCTGCCGACCAAACAGCTTCACATGTGTTGTACTTATTTTTCCTACAACATCTACTGCTGTACAAGCATATGCTCAAATGCATGCACAGATAATGTAGGAGACAGCAGCACATCAACCTGCAATGGTGCACCAGGTATTGAACCTGCTCTGTTGGTGTTGGTGTTGTAGTTGGCCAGGGCTCGCACTAGCCAATCTTGTAGCAGCTGGCGGGCATTCCACACCCCTTCCTCAGCTGCTGCCCGGCTGATCTTGTGCATCAGCAGGCACAGGATACAGTCTGGGCGAGCATGCTCATACACAGTGGCAGGGTCCTGTGCAACTTGCAAGGCCTGGGTGACAACTCGCATGCGACGCTCAACCACATACCTGCAGAGCAGGAGCATGCTGTGTGTGCAGCTGTCTTGCGCTCGCTGCTTGTCAGTAAGCCATGATGGGTTGTTGCAAACAGCATTCGACAAGCTTGTAAGGGCAAACTCCACTGGAGTAGAAATTGCTCAGGCAAGATGAACTTGCCTCTTCTGCACTAGTGCATTAGGTCCACTCTGCATGACAACAGCATGCGATGACAAGTAACAAAACCATGCCCAGAAGAGCATCAAAGTGGGAGACAGCGCATTACCGAGTTTGTGGCATGGCATGTGGTGGATCACGTTCATTGCTGGTACACCAGGCTGCAGGCCTGGCAGCCAGCAAAGAGTACTGGAACACCATCTGCACCATGGGGGGGGAGTCCACAGTGGTGGCAAAGCCTGCAGCGTTTGCGTACTGGAAGTCGAATGCAAAGGCGGAGTGAGGGGTGCAGGCGGTGATGTGCACCAGGTTCTCGTACTGCTCGTCCTGAAAGAGCTGGCCATAGGCTTGGCTGACGCTGAACTCTGGAGAGGTGCGTATGCGCAGCATGCCGTCTAAAGCGATTGGGCATGATAGACGCTTGTAAATGTCCTGCAGCTCATCAGATGAATTGTGACACTGCTGTCTAGAGCCGCTCAAGCTGGCACCCGTTGTGCAGCAAATTGGCATACAGCAAGACATTGCAAACAATCTGGATGGACAAGGCTGCAATGCTATGTAGCCTAGAGCCAGCAGCTGTCGCACTGGAAGGCAAAGTACATGATGTGGGCAATGCTTGCTCAGCAACAGTCTCTGGCCCAACCTGCCATGATGAGATTCCGCGCAGACATGTGCAGCACGCCAGCAGGACTAGCAGAATCTGGACTGTAGATGTCACAGATGGATGGCAATTGGCATGACAGAGACACAATGAGTTGGTGAGATGGTGGCACAAGAAGCACCTGTGGCAAGGCAGCCTCGTCTATGGAAGGGTACAGGAAGACAGCTCCCCCAGTGATGCTGGTGAGGGGCTGCATGTAGGCCAGCCCCATGCCCTCCTTGGATGCAGCGTACACATCAATGCACACCCCCAGTGCAGCTGCAGCTGATGCTGCCTCCTCATAAAACTGTTTGGCAGCAGGATCAGGCTCCGCCTAGCATCAGGAGGCAGATATGGCTCAGCCTGATTGACATGATGCAAAGGCTGGATAGCGTGTCCAGGTGGCAGTGCCAGAAAGCATTTGCACAGGGTTGGACTGATACCCCAACCTTGTGCTGACAAGGTGACTACTGGGCATGGCTTTTGACTTCTTGTTGTCATAGCTAAGCGATATTCAATGGATGCAAAAGTGAGAGTTGATGGGTTTGAGCTCCTGTTATTTGTTCAATGCCTCTGTATATTGCACGCCCAGTAGCTATACTGAAACAGTGCAACTTTGGGTTTGCTATTGTTGTGCACTTACAACCTTGACTGGGATAGCGCTATACAGCAATGAAATATAGCTACAAGCAGAGTTGCACCTGCTTTGAGCACCTTCAGCACCTTAGGCCATTGAAATGCAGGCACATACAAAAGCACATACGCATGTGGTGACATACTCACAAAAACAAGGCAGGCGGTGCAAGTGCTGTTGGCTGTCTGCCTTCAAAGTGCTCACCTGCACAGGGTCACTGCCATTGCCAATGCCTCTGCCATTGTCTGTGCCATTGCTGTGGGTGGGCAGAGTTGGGGAGGGCTGGATCCCCAGGGCCAGGGAGGTGTAAGTGATGTCTGTCATGTCTGGGGGTACCAGGGGGGCGGGGGGCAGCTTGCGCTTCAGTACGCTGCCTTGGCCTCTGTCTGGTGGGCCAGCTAGGAAAGCCATCAGCCTTGTGCCTGCAATCACATAGCTTTTGGTTTTTAGGTCAAGGACAGACGAGGCAGAGGGTAGGACATTGCAAAAAGAGCTGTTGTGGTGAGATCTGCCAGGAAGCACTTTCCACAGTGTGTTGCATTAGCAAACATTGAAAAAAAAAAGCTGCAAAGCACGATCAGACACGCGGTCGACCCTCTGCAATGCAGCCGAGTGTTGAGGTAGGGATGAACGAGTATCATTGCCAGAGTCTGTCACGCTTCCAGCACAAAGAGGAAGATCCAAGGCAGTGAAGTGTGTGGTGAAGGAACAGAAGCAGATGCATGGTATCATCACCTGCAAAGTGAGTAGCATCCATGGCCAAGTCCTTGCCAGAGGTGCTGGCAGTGTTACCACTCTGCTGCCTGGTGTCTGTTGCATGGGATTCAAAGGCTGCTTGTCCCAGACACCTACAACACTACAAGGCAGCTGTAGATTAAAGTGCCACCAGCATGGAGCGTATTGTGGCATCTTACTCGGTGTGTCAGTGATCAGACTCTCATCCCCACTGTGCCAGATAACAAGATCTGTACCCTGGATTGGCAATGCATGGCAGTCAACAACAGCTGCAAGCCTGTGTACATTGCATCAAGGCTCAGCTCCCTTGTGATGTGTTGGCAGTACTATTGGCTGATAGGTGGATGGTAGGCTGCCTGCTGTTTTCCACTGCTCACACAAAACACTACAAAATGGTCATTACAAGACTGAGCACGTATTGGATGCAGTTTCACCTGAGGACTGCTTGCAAGGCGGCCCCAAAGCTTCGAGTACCCAAAGAGCTGTCGCTGCCTTCACTACTGACATGCTGGAGCATATCTGGTTCCAAACTATCCACCGCAGCAGCAATGCAGTCCTTGCAAGCACCAACAGGGGCCAGCAGGTGGCTGAGGGGTAGGGCCTCTTCCAGGCCGAGGGATGTAGGTGGCCCCTTGGCTTCCCCTGAGGTATGCACATACCTGATGCTTGGTTGGGGTCCCTGACAGTCATATAGCCCAATCTGCATGCAGTGCAGCTTGCTGTAGAATGCAATGATGCCTGCAGGGATTAGGCTTCCGCATTCACCAGGTGCATGTGTCTTCAATGCTTGTTCGGCAAGTGCAAGGGTGTGCCAATGGTTGAGATGTGGCAATCAAAATGGCTCATCCTGCTTGCAAGATAATTGCACTGAGCACAAGCTAGACAGTCCCATTTGTGCTCATCATCATCAAGTACAGGATGATGCAGACAGGCCACAAATGATCAACATGCAGCCCAGACAGACATGGGATAAGTTTCAGCCAAAGGCATGCCCAGCTTCCTTTACAAGCTGCTATGACTGACATGCCAATTCTGGTCAAATACATGGGGTTTTACGTCTGCCACAGCTACCTGATGCAACCAGGCATGCACCCTGCATCAAGCCTTGTTTTCAAACGGCAGAAAGAGGCATGCTGTGAAATCACCTTGGTGGAAAAAGTAATGAGTGCAAAAAGTGCAGATGGAGGTACAGCCTCCAAGGCTGCCAGCAAGCCACTCTTCACTAGCTCCAGGAAGTCTGCTCCACATGTTAGGTCAACCAATGCAATATACATGGGCTGCCCTGGCACCTGCCCTGGGCCATTTTCATTGGCTGCCTGCATTCCAGGTGCTGTGTATCTAAAGGCACATCTGCAGACTCCTTCCAGGTGCAGTGTGTGACTAAATGTATTGTGTACGCAGTTGCCAACTGTTGGGTGGTCACATGCCCTCATGTGAAGCTGTCATCAAGCTGTCAAGTGCAGGTGTGTCAAATTGATGGGCAAGCCTTTGAGGGTATGGCATATTGTGAGTGTACTGCAGCAAATTGCTTCATGGTGCGGGTGCCCGCCTTACGGTGTTATCAGCAACGTCAGCTGCTGAGCTGCAAAGCATTTCAACTCCACCTCGCTGCAGCTCTGGAGCCTGTTGGCGTCCCATGTCCCGAGCATACCTGCCAGGCAAAGACAAGGGGAAGTTGCATGCAAAAGCGGGAGTTGCTGGTTTCCACGGAAATTTTGAAGCCCCCGCAGAGATGAATGCAGGTCAACATAACTATTTCTAAAGGGGCCAGAGATGTGACAGCCAGCTTGAAGCTTGCCTTGCCTGCGATTTGAGATCGCCTTGTAGTCATTGTACCCTCCACAAATAGCGCAAGTCCAGCCGTACATTGAGAAGTGGCAGTAGTGATTGACGTATCTGCAAGGAGGTGTGCACCCTTTTCTTGACTGAGCAAAACAGCATAGGCCAGCGTCGAATAGGTCAGAGAACTACAGCACAAAACATCGAAACTTACGCGTAGCATTCATGGCATCGTCCCACGTCACCCGCTTGTGTGACAGGAGCTTTGTCCAGTGGGAGGTGTTGCAGTCTCGCAAAAGGTTGCACCACGCAAGCGAACGGCAAGCTGCAGGCATCCTTCAGTTCACCTGCACAGGAGATGTGTGTATCTGCAGGCACGGTTACAGTAAGTAGCACAAACGCGTCGTCACGCCAGCCTACCTGACTGTGGAAACCGACCGAGGGTGAAGTTGACAGCCATGGCGGATCAGCAGTCCAAACGTGACGCTCTCTTATGAGCGGCTCATGCAGGCCAGCAGATCGTGAAGAATGCGGTGACTGTAAAGCTACATACTCAGGTTTGCAAGAGAAACTGCCTCCTATATTTGACAACAGCAAATTGGGCAGGCATCATGCACTGCAGTGCATCTGGATCCATTGAGTCATATTTTCTTAGGTATGAATCCGAATCCGATTCAATCAATCAATCAATCAATCAACATATTTAATGTCTTGGGGGGCAACTGGGACCCAACAGACAAGAAGTTCACTTCAGTGAATTCATACAAACAAGATTTGCTTCCTACATGCAAAGCATTCCCTAAGGAAACCACCACATGCATTTGGTTCACACAAAGTCATAAAGTCTGAAATAGTACAACAGTGCTGCAGGAGGTCCAAATGCTGTGACCTGATATGGCTGTACGCTGGGCAATCAAAAACAAAGTGCTGCTCGTCCTCCGCATATTTTAATGACTTGCACACTAGACACAGCCTGTCTGTCCTATCTAGGGGAACACCGTCTGCCCAGCGGCCTGTGTCTACCCGCAGACCATGGCATCCAGTCCTAAACCCTCCTAAAGATTGAGGCATATGCATGCTCAGAGCACATGGTCAATCATTGTCTGCCACAAGGGTACTGGCAATGACTGCCTCAAAGGTAGACATTTGCCATGACTAACAGCACCTGACCGCAGCGAGCCTATTCTGGGTCGCAGCCTTGCAACTGGGCGCAAAGCAGTGCTTGCGTAACCGCTTGCAGCAGAGTCATGCGGGGCTCAGTGTGTTAAGCGAATTGTCTGTGACAGGAAACAAACACCTGGCTGCACAGGCAGCATGCAGTGATCTACGGCCCCTGAGAAGAACGGGGCACTCCGGTTGCTCGGTCTGAATCCAATTCATTGCAGCAAGGACTGAGGAGCATCTTTTCAAGGTCGTTTTGGCTAACTGCCGAAACCCATCGCATCGTCGCCGTAGCCCGCCTCGAGGCCTTGATCCACAGGAGGATGTTTCTATAAAGAAACATCCTCCTGTCTTTGTAGACCCTTAATTGCCGTTGAAAGCAACTGGCAACATGATCATTCCAACCAAGCTCTTGCTTGGTCGCTTGAGGATGATGACAGCGATCACACCAGCACGATAGCGCAGTGGCTTTGCAGATCAGAGCAGCAACAGGATGATCAGGAAGGAGCGAGAGCCTCACCAAAGACTCCACAGAAGTTGCTTCCGTGTCAGGGGAGCAGCAGCAGGCGAGGCTTAAACGCAGCCTTAGTTGCCATTTATTGAGCAAGATTGTCACCTGTCTCCCTCCACTGCTATGCCTTTAGGACTCAGCCTGTGTTACCAGCAGCGGCCATTACATTTGCGTGCATGAGTGGCTACACCGTATTGGATAGACAAGGGCAAATTTGCAGCACATGTCACGTAGTGTTGCTGTACAATGTCAATGCTGGATGTCTACCAGTACACCTTCAAAGGCCAGAAGTATGGTATGACAAAGAGGTGCCAGCCTTG
>JAABUP010004441.1_pt1 | contig 22877 bp, 23 predicted proteins | sample 5559201 | NCBI WGS metagenome assembly JAABUP01 (sample SAMN10711887, study PRJNA513373) | rock metagenome | isolation source: Antarctica rocks | place: Antarctica | reverse complement strand
AAATTTGGGCGCAGGGGTGTCGCATGCCATGCAGCGCCCTGTAAGTGCACACTATCAAGCCACTCCAGTGTTCTTGTCTACCAAAGAACAGATGTCTAGCGCTTGTGCAAGGCAGCACTGCAAAGACGGTGGGCGAAGCATAGGGGCAAACCTGGCATATGTCTGCCCACACGGTAGGTCAGGCCAATCACAGAGCGCTGCTTGTCCCTGTTTCTGATAGCACTGATGCGGTGCAAGGTCCCCTCCACTCCCATCCGGTTGTCCTCGTGGAAGGGGTCGGTCTCACTGTCACCTGAGAATCATATGCAGGTCTTCAACAGCTACAGCCTGTACATACTTCTCATTGAAGCTTATTCAGCCAGGCTGCAAGACCTGCAGCTCTCTAGCAGGTGTTCTCAATGACACGTAAAGAAGCAGAAGATCAGTGATGGCTGATGCTGGCTAATGCACAATGTATGCAAGTCATGGCACAAGCGCCTGCATGTGAACATCAACTTCTGGTGCAGCAATCATTACAAAGTGGAGCTGACTCATTACATTGCCACACAAGCACTGATTACAACTTTGACTCAGTGCTGTACAACGTCAGGCAGTCCTCACCACAGTCAGCAGAGGCCACTAATTTGGCCAGGGCATCAGGGATGTCTATGCAGACTGGCAGCTCCTCTGCAGAGCTGTCACTGAACCTGATGACCACAGGTTTGCCCTTGTCTCCCACCACCTCAACAAGCATTCTGGCAGGAAGCTGCCTGTGGCAAGAGGCTCGTTTACTACAGCTATATTTTCCACTACTCTGGCATGCAGCATTGCTGATGTAGCCAGATGCAAGCACATAAAGTCCAACAGCTCTGCACAAAAATATCTGTGTGCGCTGCAGAACGTCCACAGCCAAGCAGCTGCCATGAGGTCAAGCACTCACAGATGATAGGCAGCCTTCTGCTGCGTTACAGCTAGCCATAATTTGGTGTACCTGGAGCTAGAGGCCAGCATCTGTGTGTCTTCACCAATGTCTGATTGATTGTTCTCCAAGCACTGCAGGATGGCAGCCTTGACAGCATCTGGTAGCAAGTCCAGTATGGTCTGAACGCTGTCAGAACCTGTGTCTGACTCTGCACACACATACTGCTCAGAACAGCTTTTTCTCTTCAGGCCAAGCTGTACAAAGGTCAGCAGAACAAGAACAGCTGACGTCTGAACCACACAGCATAGTATCAAGTGTCTTTATTACAGAGCAGGAGTGGAATATGGCTGCTGAGAAAGACAAACAAGCAAATATGTAAGTGGTATGCCTTGCACATGCAGTTGAGCTTATCATCTTTCAAAAGGCAAGAGGAAGCACCTGTTGCTGGCAAGGCTGCTTGCATATGCAACCCACTTGGTGCCGAGTCATCTTCAAGGAACTTGGTGAAGGATGCTTTGTGACTTGTCGGGTCAGGAAATGTCATCTCCAAGTCCTCGTTGAGGGGCAGCTGGACTTTAGCACTGCATGTCAAGCCACTCGTAGTGCACATAGGTTGTGCAGATTTGATTTGTATGCTGACATGCAGAGGATCAGCAACATCTACAAGCAAATGCGGGACTGTGCCTACGCAACAACTTTAGCCCTTCATGTTGAACAGCAATGACAGCCTCAGCACCTAGACTAATAGTTGTACGCTGATGTGCAGGGCCACAACTGGCCAGATAAGGACACCCAAAACGGACCTGTACGAATTTGCTGATTTTGCACTGCTGCGGTCGCTAGGCTGATAGTCCCATTCACAGTGAGCTTGACTCAGCTTGCATGCCAAGGCCGTCCCTGAGTTGCCCAGGCACCTGCTCAACTCCTCTGCTAGAAGAAGCAGAGAAGCAGCCTCTATACTGGCACCTTGCAGGACAACCTTGACTCAGTGGGCAGCCAACGGTGTACTCAATACTCTTCCAGGCAGGGATAGCTAGCATACTGTCTGCGGTGTGAGTTTCAGAGGGAAGCAGGAATGACAGGTCATCAAGTCTTCACGGTGTGTCAAGCCACGTGGCCTGCAATAGGTCTGGTAGGTGGTACCTTTGCTGTGCTGTTGAGCAGCAGCCTGAGCAGGCTGAGGCTCAATGCTGTGCAGCAAACGCAAGTCGCCCAGCTCCCGCCTCTGGTGCCCCTGTGTGGGGTCAACCACACTGTGCATGTGGTCCAGCAGGCCTTGTGCCACCTGCAGTGACTCTAGCGTATATTGAATTTACATTGTCTATATGCTATTGGTCCCGACAACAGGGCAAATGAACATTTTTACTCAACAGGCTCCCACACATCAGTCATACATTCAAATGCACTGTCACTGGGAGCTTCATTGGTTGCACTTGGGTTCGTGTAGCAGCCAGTACAACTTTGCAACATCACCAACAGAGAGAGTATATAAGGTTGCAGAGCTCCCGTTGCATCATACAAAGACTTGTAGACATCCTTCAACAAATTGCACTACATGCACTGTGCTGTGTCAGGCAGAAAAGTCACCTGTGTATCAAACACACTCTGCAAAGCAATACCCTGTTGATAGAGCAGAGCTGCTGAAGGCCGGCGAGAGTCATGCACAATCTTGACAACAGTTGTGTCCTCCAGCAGAACTTTCAGGCTTCTCTTTGTTGTCTCAGAAAAAGGCTTTGTGACATCAAATCCACCGTGACTGTCTAGGGAGTACACCTGCAGGCACAAGCATCTGATCACATGCCACGTCTGGTGAGCTGTCCAATGCCTGTAGGGCTGTGCTTTGGGATGATGCTCTTGAAAGCGCCAGGCATAAGCACTACGTAGGGGTTATGGTCGATATTCATACATTTCATTTGCTTACGACAGGTAATAACGCCAAGTGTCCAGTCAGTGTGCATTCATCAGCCGCTAGCAGAGATGCAGTCATTGACTCATGTGAAAACATCAAGTCTTCCATGAAACATACAGTGTCTGGGAATGAGTGTACCTGAATCCTGCTCAGAGTGTCGGCTTGCAGATGGGTTGCTTGAGCCTTGCTACCTTGCTCAAATACAAAGATGACTGACACTCTTCTGGGTAGCAAGAAGCAAGATTGTGCATTGTCCTGAATAGCAGATCAGCAACACAGTCATTGGAGTGCTTATGCTTGATCAGCCTGTGAACACAACATCTGCACAGAGACACAAACAAATGCATGCTCTGTACATGCGCTGCATCCCTCTGTCCCCCATGGCTGATACATGCATGGTGGTTGAGCCATGGCGGAGTGTCACAGTCAAGTCTGCTTTGTGATGCTTGCTGGCTGGTAATGACAAAGGCAGTATGCATGATTACCTGCTTACTGCGACTAGAGGTATCACAGGAGTCTGCCTCTGTGACAGGCTTTGCTTGCGCAGCATCTTCACTGCTTGACTCGCTCCATGCAACGCCAGGCATAAGCCTTCTGACACCGTCACTAGCATCTGGGAGAAGAGCTGCTGGGCGCTCGGTGATCTGCTTTCTGCTAGCACCGTCTGCCGTCATCGGCATTTTGCAATCTGTGTCAGCCAGACTGGTAGCAGCCAGGCTTGCAGCCAGGCTAGACACTTTGCTACTGCTCTTTGATGGCTGTCCAATGCTGCTGGAAACTTGCTGCAGAAGCTGACTGACAGAAGATGAGTTCTCAGAAGTCACCAGCTTATCAAGGTTTGCTGCCACAAGCTCTGGCAGGCCAGACTGGGTGGTGCCCAACAGTCGAAAGTACTTCTGGCCTGTTGTGCCATGCAGCTTGTCCAAGAGATTGCTCACTTTGGGACACTTGAATGTCACTGTCTTGGTTACTAAGGACCAGGCAACAGGCCGTAACTCAAATCCAGGCTCTGCAAGTTGTAAGCCATGATCCAGGCAAACTGCAGCTGTCTCCACAAGGTACCGTGCAGTAGGGGGGTGACTCTTGCAGATAGCAGCTTTCAGCTTTGCACGCGCCTCAGTCACCTACATGCACCAGAAGCCCTGCATGCTTGTTCCAGGCACAGGCCGTGTGCGCAATCTGTAAGCTCAAAGCATGAGCATCATAGCTGCTTGATCCAACTTGGCAACTGAGATTAATGCGCATGTGATTCCAGACTGTAATGACTTACGTCTGGTGCTTTCCGAGCAGGCTGTGCTGGGCTGAGAGGGGCAGACCCCGACCCCTTTTGTTTCTTGACATCACCGTCAACACCAGCTGGCAGTAATGGTGCTTTGACCAATTTGACTGTCTGGATGCTCTTTATGAGAGCTGAAAGTGACGCGGTCCGGCCTACAGGTGTGACTATACTGCCAATGTTCAGAAGCACTGATGATGGCAACTTTGAGCCTCCAAGCAACGTGAAATACTTGACACCCGTAATGGTTCTGAGCTTTGCAACAAGGTTGTCAAGGTGCTGAAAATGAGCCTTCACGCGGGCTGAGACTTGTTGGATGCTGACAGGCCTGAGCTGCAATCCTGAAGGTGAGGCCTCAAGGCCAACATCAAGGCATGCTGCTGCTGTGTCAGTCAACCATCTAGCTGTGTGCGAGCCATGACAGCTGCGTATTGCAGCTTGCAACTCATCTTTTGCATTGCTAGCTGCCTGCTACACAAGTGAACATGGTGAGCAAGGCTGTCAGTCCGTTGTTAATGCAGTGTGTCACTAGCAGGCCTGCATTGTTTGAGTTTGCTAAGCATGCAGGAATGATGGGTGCATAGCTTTTAGTCATAGCCTTTAGTCAGCATGCAGCATGTGCTGCATAGTGCATTACACTGGCATGCAGGCCTGGAGGTCACCTGCTGGCTCATCTGAGGAGATGCCTCCGCCACATCCCTGTCAGCATGGCTTGTCTGTGGCAGGTGGCTTGAATGCGGCTGGACTGTGCTACGGATGGCTTTCTGTGCCTGATGAGCTTGTGCAATGCAAGCTAATGCAGCTGACACTGGTTCTTGCTTGTGCGGCAGAATAAGTGCATGAAGGTTGACAAGCAGAGCTGCTGGTTGTTGACTGGATGTCACCACGGAAAAATACTTGCTGCCTGCCTTTCCTTGCAGCTTTTGCATGAGGTTGGTAATGTCTGGGCATACTGTTTTCACATCCTCAACAACCATGCTGCAGTCTACTGCCATCAGTTGCAAGCCGGTTTGAGTTGCATGCAAGCCATAGTGCAAGCAGGCAGCAGCTGCTTGCCTCAGCCACCTAGCTGTTGGTGATGGATGACAATTGCTGATTGCAGCTAGTAGCTGTGATCGTGCATCTGCTACCTGCATGCATGTGAAATGACAGGTGCTTTTGTTGTCGGTGTTGTGTGATGTAACTCAGGGTTGCAAAACAATCTGTGAAAGTTGTGCAATGCCAGCATAGGTGTGTTTGAACGTCTGCAGACACGGTCTGCGCAATATTGCATGATGGCTGCATACCTCCATCAATGAATAGGTGCACACAGATCAAGTAGCTTCACAGTTTGCTTGTTTGATTCAAGATATTAATCACTGCCATTTTCACTCAGCTCCCGCCACCGTGCAGTGATCACTTCAATAGCTTGACAGACCTGAGGAAAAGCAGGTACCAGGCACATCGCTGCGGAACGCTGTCAAAGGTACAGTGAACAATGATGTGCTAAATGATACGACCAGTGCATGTTTGCAAAGGCTGTAAGGGCAGAGTCGCAGCCTCTGATCCGCCCCCAACGTGTCTTCTCTCGAAAACAGTGTAGATTTAGGTGACGATATGCAGAGCGCTAGCTCCACGTCCTTAGACGATGATCAGACCGACACCTCCATGAGGATCTGTTGGTCAGGGCCCCAGCCAGCCAAGAATTGAGCCTGATTACTATTAGGACCAGTTACTAGCGCAGGCACGTGGTGCGTCCGCAACTTTAAGTGTTCCGACGTTTCGGGATTGAAGAGAGCGATCAACACGCTATGATCAGGCAACACAAACTTTTGTCACCAGAGGGCGAACAGATGAGTTCACAGCTGGCAAAACTCTATGTTTACATCCTGTGATACAGCACACAAACACCCAGCAAATTATTGAACAAAGGGTGAATGTTTGTTATCTTATGAGCCAACACAGCAATCTTATGAGTCTATGTACCTGCTGTGTCGACACAAAATGAACTTCGATTTTGTGACTGGTGGCAACAAGCACAAATTTTGTCACACCAATGGTCACACTGTGCATACGTATACTAGTATACCATAGTATACTACATAGTTTTGGACAACATCACTGCAAACACCACTACTGATGTAGGCAAGCGCCCATGCTTAAGCTAGACCTCATGCTGTCCATTCCTTGTCCAGCTGACAAAGCATGTACAGCACCGGATACCTCAAGCATGGCTTGATACACATGATGCAGTCATCACAACAAACTGCTGTCTTGATGCAACACCAGTAAGCCCACAACATACAGATGGCACTCAGTCTAGATACAGGCAGTACCACAGTGTCAGAATTGCGGTACAAGTGCCGTAGGTACAGGTGATGTCCTATAGGAAACAATTGCTGCCGCAGCTGTTCTATGGTCACTCTGAACACCTGATAGTCCCAGCTACACGTAGTGGTATTGATCAGGCCATGTGCGCCTGCACAGGAGGGTAGGAGGCTCCAGGGTAGTCTGCATTGGCAGGCACTGCTCCCAGGCCAGCCTGGTTTGTTGGCACACCGCTGCCGTCAATCTGCGCAATTCACAAAGAGCTTCAGCATGATGCTGCCCTGCATAATGATGGCTGCAGATCAAGTCCAACCTCATAGCTGGCTGTGATTGCTAATCTGAGGGCTTGTTGCAGCCACTTTGCTGGTGTACTAGTCATCAAGCACCTTGCAGATGAACCTGATTTGACAGATTCACGCCACAGGCCAAGCAGATGTGACAGCCATGCAGCTGCACATGTGCTGCGAGGCTGACATCTGGCAAGACTTACCGGAACAACCACAGGGGTGGGGTGAGCGCTGTCCCCCTCGAAGCCCATCTTGGGGTTGTGAATCTGGTTCTCCTCGATAGCCCGTCCCTCCTCTTCACTCAAGGGTACAACCAGTCCCTTGGCCTTCCTGGCAGCCCTGATGCGCTCCATTGGGTCACCAGTCTCATGGGGCACAATGAGGTTGAGCACCATGGCCACCAGCCAGCCAAACACATAGCCGGTCTCCAGCACCAGGATCACACTGTCCCTGCATCACCACCCACCACAAATCAGCACAAGTGTTGTCACTGGCAGCCAACACTATCAGCATCAAAGTGCCTATCCATATAAATGACGACAGAGAAGTTGCAAGGTGCCATCATTACTACAGTTGTCGGTGTGCGCAACAGGCAATAAATACCCTGCAGCTGCAGAAAAGACTATTTGGTGACAATATGATATACCTGACTGCACGAACTCCTGAAGGCATGGTGGCTGTAGCAACCCACAGGTTGTCTGTGGCCCATCCAGGATTGATGATCACACCAATGCCCAGCGAACATGCCACAGTGGCAATGAAACGGCGCCTTCTGTCAATGCCCTCATTCATCAACACCTGCAAACAATAGATGCCTTGAAGCTGCTTTGCATCAACAAACATGACAGCCTTGCAGCTTTTCAGTTGGGCATCACTCCTGAATAAACAGCACAGCCTTCACAGCCGTCTGTATGCTCTAGGTACTCTCTTTTCTATGTTCTAGCTAAGCTGTATCAACTTCCAAAATGTCTACATAAAGTCTGTGAACAGGAAAGCCTGTAGATGCCTGTCAATTCAACACATATCATGATGTAATGACCTCAAGCAAGGCCAGAGTAATTTGTCTTTGATGGCGTATAAGACAGAATGCAATGAATACAGACATCTCAGCACATCTTAATTGCATACCTTGATGCCAGAGATGGCAATAGATCCAAAGAGGAAGGTGGTGATGCCTCCAATCACACATGTGGGAGTGTTGGCAAAGAAGGCTCCAATCTGCAAATCAGACTCAATGCTGTCACCACAAGGTTTGCTCAATAGCCTTACAAGTCAATGTATGAGGGCAATGCGAGACAGCGTGTCACATGCATGCAGCTGGGAAAAGGTAAAGCAATCATCAAATGCACCAAAGCAGATGGAGATAGTGACTGCAAAGCATACGACAAAGCACAAGCACAGAGACAAGTCTCAGTTCACTAGCCTACTAATAACACTTGACAACTCAGGGGCGAAAAGTCAGCGACACCAGGCTGTACAACACAAAACTCATGAGCAATGCAAATTTGTACAGTGCGGAGAGGGAGGGGTGGGGGCGGGGGGGGGGGGGGGAGGGTCAGGGGATAACCAGGAGCCTTGTGCAGTGTGATTACCTTTCCCAGGACTCCAAAGAGGAACAGCCAGATGGCAGTGGCCACACCCGCCATACGCGAGGCACACAGGGTGAAGGCAATGATACCATTGTTCTGGGCAAACACATTCACTGGTGGTGAAGTGGCACAGCTGGCCAGGAAACAGTTGAAACCTGTGCATCAGCGCCAACAGCGTCAGACACCAGCAGTAAGTGACAGAGGTGGCGCCAGCACATGGCTTTGCTTTCAGTCTTGGGCCAACAGTACACTGTGCATGCATTGATGTAGGCGAGATCAAAGAAAACCAATGAAGCAGGCATACTGCAATCTGTGCATCAGTGCCAGCAGCTGCAGACACCAGCAGTAAGTAAAAGAGGTGGAGCCAGCACATGACTTTGCCTGCAGTCTCGGGCCAACAGTACACTGGACATGCATTCATGTAGGGGAGAACTGGAGAAAACAATAAAGTAGGCATATTGCAATCAGGCACAGAAGTCAGATGGCATACCATCTGCAAGCAAACATCCTTGAATTCTCTCGTCATGCCTGGGGCCAATCTGCTCAATGCCTGAGGCTTCCTCAGTCGCTGTGATGTCCCCCACAGCTGTGGCAGCATCAGCCCAGTACCCAATGATGAAAGGCAAGATTGCACCAGGGTAAATGCCAATATTGAATGTGTGCACCTGCATGTTCAAATAGCATGCTGGAGACTGCTGTGACGCAACATGCCTGCAAGATGATGTGCAGTGACCAGCACACTCTAGCCACATCGGGACAAACCAGCTGTAGCTGCACTGCATCACCCTTCAAGTATTACCGCAAGAAAGAACTGAGATTACTGCAGAGGGGCAAAAAGGATTATCAGACTTGGGACAATTTGTTATAAGGCTTACCCAGAAGAAGGTGCCGGCAGGGGCCTCATTGACAGCAGCCATGTCCACATATGGCTTGCCATCCTTCTTCACAATAGCAGCCACAGCATAGGCCATCAACCAAGCCAGAATGATCTGCACATTGGGCAGATGTCAAAACATGACATTTGCTGAGTTCTACACTGACCTCTCAGTACAAGCAGCCTGATGACCAGGAGAAAAAGCAGCATCAAGCAATGCCGCCCGTCTGGAAAATCACAATAAACATAAAGCAGTTCAATCATGGCAATACAAAGTACGGTGTGTCAAAGGCAGCAGCAGCCTTGTGCAGTAATGAGTCACAAAAACATACTTGACTACAATGCTGAAGATTGCAAATGATACGTGCGAGGGCTTACAGCAGAGTTTCTGGCAAAGGGTGAGCCAAAGGTCTCCAGCAGGATGATGAACAGGAATGCCAATCCACCCAGACCCTACAGCGCAGCACAGCCTGAAAATGAGCACATATGCAGTCAGAATGAGCATCATCTTGCTCCTTGAGGCAGATGCAATATAATACAGCAAGTGGAGCTGAGATTGCACTGCAAGCGTGTACTACATGATGTGATGCCGGGCTCTGGCACACGAGTACACTGGCATATGGCCTGAATAGACCCCTGCTGATGTGACCGATGACCTACTGTCTGCAATGACCAATTATGGCTCCCTACTATGGCCCGTCTAGCAAAGCACAAGGTAGACACAAAATGCAATACATACAGTTTAGAACAAGGCTAATTGGCAAACTAACTACCAGCAGCTTGTTCAGCAGCACTCTGACAAGGTGAGAAGCAAGTATGCTGTGAAAGACATAAATGAGACAGAGATGAGTGAGCAGCTGACCAGGTACTCGCGAGAGCCAAAGGGGAGCTCCACTTGGCCATTGCCGGTGCAATTCTGAGGCAGTCCAGTTGTTGAGTTGAGCAGAGAGCATCCACCACCCCAGTCCTGAAGAAAGACAATACCAGCCTCAGTGCTACTGAAAGCCAATGAGCACAGTACTTTGCAACATGATGACATGCAAAAAGAGCATGCAGACTTCCACAAAGGCACAGAAATGCTTGCCACCTGGCACTTGCTGTCAAAAGATACACTGAAGAGCCAATGCCAAATTAGTCATTCACCCATCCACTGATGACAAAGGAAATGTCAGCTGATGACAGCAGACTGCATGCATGTGCAGGTCACTCACCGAGATGCCAGCAACACCAATCAAGGTGACTCCAACCAGGAAGACAGTCAAGCCAGCAATCCAGGTAGGGAAGAGCTTCCTCAGCACTCTGGGAGGCAGGAAGGAGATGAGAGTGGTGGCAAAGGAGCACACCATATTGGTTCCCAGAAACTTGCCGTAGGCATCATTCCAGCTGTATCCTTGTGCCTGAGGGCCACAAAACAAGAAGCTGTCAGGATGACTTGACATGCACAGGAAAAAGATTTGACGGCGCAGCCAAAGAAACATTTGACAGGATGACTTGAAGCATAGGAAAATTGCAGAAGCTCACATGCAGTGCAGTGCATTTGCTGTCACCAAAGGTACAGACAAACTCATGAGGACAGGGTATATGAAAAAGTCACAAACCTGGAGGTTGCTGATACTATTCAGCCCAACCACAATCTGAGTTGTGGTGATCCCCAGCACTGAGACAATCCCCGTACCATAGTAATACCGAGTAAAAGGTATCTTGAACCGCACAACGTGGAAGAAGGTGCCAATACCACAAGCCATCAACGCGACAGAAGTCAAGTCTGCAGCGGAAATCAAACATCTTTGCCTTGGAGGAGTCGAAACCAGCTGCTGCATGCAACAAGTGTGTGTGCCTGAATGAGATGGCTATGCTGCCTGGAACTAACGAGAGCAAAGAAGGTTGATGAATAAAGCCCGCTGTTTGCCTGATGGCTTTCTCAGATAACTAAATCAATGTTAACGCAGATGGACATCCTGGATGTTCCATTGATAGTCGTTTCAGTCTGCACTCAGCATGTCAACAACAAGTAGTAACATGCACAGTGCAGGCAGTACAGCTGCTTACATTGGGTGATGTTGACGTTGGGGTTGGTGGATGCCACAATGATGGGTCCAAGCACAATGCCTCCTGTCATGGCCAGAGCATGCTGCAAGCCCATGATTGCAGCCAGCAGAATTGGCAACGGCTCATTGACAGCAAAGAATGGCGGCAGCCTATCTGTGGTATCCTTTCTGCAGTAAGGCCACTTGGGCTGCAACCAAAACATGGTAAACTTAGCAAGTGTGCGACTGGATACAATTTGTCCAATGTTGGTAAGCGCAATGTACACTCAGGAAGCACACAGCCAGGCCTGAATAGCCCCTGACTCCTGCAACAGCACCCTTGTTTCACCAAGGCTTCGGAAGCTCACCATAAACAGATATTTGTAGTCATAGTCGCCAATGAACACATCTTTCCAGCTACCGTGTGGGATCCAGGTCGCCCATCTTACTTTGGGCAGTCCACCCACCATGATGCTTTATGCCGCCTCGACAAGCAAAACGGTTAGCTCACTAGCGCGTGAGGGAAAGGAGGTGAAAGCCTCCTGCAACAGGAAGACAGTCGAGTTTGGCTCGCAGGCTTTATACAACCGGCACCGCAGGACTACCACGCTTGTGGACAGCTTGCGACGACTCAGCAACATGCGCGCGTCAGAAGATTGGAGACCGGAAGGTCGAGATATGGATAAAGATACTGGATACACATGCATGACAGCTGTTATGTCATCGACATAAGACATCCCGTTGTACAACGTGTGCCTTTTCATAGCTCGGACTGAAAGATAAATTCTTGATGGCAATAACTTCACTGACGGCACTCTACACATGCTATCCGAAACGGGTGAGACCGCGGAGATCCAACGAACCAACCTGCAGCAGCTGTGTATCACAGCCTGTCGTCTCCTGACGTATTGGCAGTTGCTGCGCTGAGCAGACCACTTTTCCTCGGCAAAACGTGTGTGTCCGAGTGTGAGCTCACCGAGGAACCTGTAAACGCGTCTTCTCGCCAACTTTGACGTCAGTGAACGATCTGACTAGGGACCACTTTTTAATATGTTTAGTAACGTGTGACAGACTAAGCAAATCTCATGACTAAGTTTGTGAGTAAGGGGCCGTTCACGCAATGGCCTCGGCCCTCCTGACGACTTGGGCCCACTTTTTACTTGCTGCCAGTGTGATTTTGCATGCACTCAAAGGCACACCGACAATTGTCTCGATCTGCCCACAATCCTTATGGCACAGAGGTGTGTTTGAGGGTTTGATGTTGTGTATATGATGCATGCTAGGAATGCTACGGCTTTAAAGGGCATGAGCTGTGCAATTTGTGACTTGACAACATATTTGACTCCTGAATTGTTGTTTGTGCATGTGCTTTAGTGCACGCGGGACCAACATCAACTCATCATTCGCGCTCTTGACTGGGCACCATTTGCTGCATCCATGACAGCACTAGTTGCTTACGTCATAGACGACCCCTTCAACATTCTAGGGTGCGACTATTGTTTGTTTGCAATTTGGAAGTGCGTTGAAGCTGTTGATGCAAAGCAACCTCGGGCCCGTGTGCCGTCAAACTGACCATACTGCAGTTGCGACCCTCAGTTGCCATCCGCGGCTGGCGCTTCCAAGTTACGTCAAACAGATGCAACCTTTTGCCTAGCCCGATCAGGAACTTGGGCAAGAGTGTAAATCATCAGTTTCCAAAGCGCGCTTGGTGTTATGGGACTGAACCAGTAAAGAGTCGCTGCCTCAGTGTGATGGCCCAGGCAGGTCAGCAGCCCTCTGAAGAGGTGCATGCAGAGCCACAAGGCATGGAAGATGAGGCATGCCTCTTGACATCTTTGCAAGAAGTCCCGAACATCAGCAAATGTTGGCTCAGACCTGCTCATGCAGGCGGATTGAGCTTGACGGTACGGTGACCTGGCTGGCTCATAATGCCTGCCTGCTGCTCCACCAGACATATCAGTTTCTGTAGAAATCATGAGCAGCTTTTCTGTGCACATGCAATATGCAATACACTAGATGCAAAGGCTGCTCTGGATTTGCATGCATGTGTACAGAAGTACAAAGCATCACATGCAGATTGTGGTTTCATCATTTGATATTAATAGTATGGACACAGGTACAATATAGTCAGCGCAATCTGCCTGGCAACAGTCAGAGGAAGTATGCGCAGACAATGCATGTCCCCAAAGGCTTCTCTGGAGACCACGAGGTCACACCAAGCTTCCCATTAGAGCTCAAAGATGTGCAAATGCTGTCCCTTTCACCCTCAGGTCAGCACTGCCTGCCCAAACACACATCTCACCTACCTGTGCGCACAGCAGTGCAGCATTCTGCATTGCAGGATTGCAGGTGATGCTTCTTCCAAATGTTCCCACATGGCTTGTAACCTTCCAACAAGCGTCTTGTTGCTTCTAAAGCAATGCTTTGTACTAAACTTTGCATCAGCAGCAGCATGGGGAGGTAAGTCTAGATCTATCACAAGCAAAACAACAAATTGTACCATACAGGTAAACGTACACTAATTGTGCGTGGCGGCAGTGAGGGCAACAGCTGCAGTCTAGAAATCTGGATGGGCAACAGGGTGACTAAGGAGCTGCTTGTGCCCAAGAAGCAGCATGGAGGGGTGTACAATGATGGCTGGTTTGGCAGTGGCGCTGCCTGGAGCCCTGACGAGTCCAGGCTTGCCTATGTTGCTGAGGTCAGCCTTCCTGTACCAACCACCTTTCCTCATCACAAATTCCCTATATGTTTTGAACACTCATGGTCCTTCATTACCAGCCTGCCTAGAGGCTCTTTCATGCTTGCATATGAGCTTTGCACAAATGTGCAGTCCTCACAACCAAGGTCAGGAGTCCTTCTCCATTTTGTGCATTGTGCATGCAACAGGGCATGACTGATAGGGCATGGTGAGTGCAGGCACCTGCAGCTTCACAGACGCCATCATGGGGCAGTCTTGTCAAAAGCTCCAAAAGCAGCGGCGAGGGGGACGAGGGGGATACGGCAGCTCCCAAGACCTGGAGAGGGCAGGGTGAATGGCAGGTGCCCACCCACTGCCCCCGGGGCCCCATGCTTGCCTGCCTGCTTATGTTCCCAGCCATTTTGCACCTGTAACTTATAAGTACGCTTCACCCAGACAAGCCAGCTAGTCTTGCTGCTGGCATTCTTGCTGTGCGTCCATTATTCCAGCCTTTGAGGACTTGTTTTCAAGGATGTACCCAGTCTGAAATTTGCTGTCTTTGCAGCTAACAAAAAAGCTGTGTCTGAGCACATCCTGAATTGCCGACTTGTTGCTTGTACAGGAGCACTGGGGAGAGCTGAATGTGGGCAAAAGGCCGCCATCATTGTTTGTGCTGGATCTGAAGCGATGGAGCCTGAAGGCTGTGAAGGGCTTGCCGCAGGACAGCAGTGTGGGTCAACCAGAGTGGACTCCTGATGGTATGCATCTTCTTCACATCTCCTGTTTAGCTCTGCTCTGACCTGTAATTTCAGATGTAACTGACAGTGTGGCTGTTGACACTGCATCTGAAAAGGTCAGGCGTACATTCTCAGCACATTTTGGTACAAGCTCTGCTGCTGCATACAGTGAGAGGCTGCTACACCTTGCTGCTGATCTGCTTCAAGTGATTTCTCACCAAAGCACTTACTGCTGCACCCTTGACAGTTGATGACAAGAGTGAAGACATGCTATGTTGCTGCTGATATGCCACTTGCATACCTATACTTTGGCTGTTACCTGCAGGCACATCCCTGGTTTGCACTGTCTGGTTTCACAAGGCTCACAATTTCCCTACAATGCCACAGCGCCTTGGGATTGTCTACTGCATGAACCGCCCCTGCTCCCTCTACAGCATCAAGATTCCCTTCACCTGCAAGAACAACACTCCCTCAGACTTGAACCCTCAGGCCAAGTGCTTGACAGAAGGCTTGCTCAGTGCAGCAAGCCCTAAGTTTGCTCCTGGTGGGGACAAGCTCATCTTCCTGTCCCATGATGCAGCTGCCAGCACTGGAGTGCATCACGCCACTGCAGCCCTCAAACGCCTGAAATGGTCCAAAGGTCAGTGTTGCTCTGTCTTGCTTGGTCGCCTGCACAGAGATGGCAGCACAAATACTGTCACATTCATGCTACCGCAGCCTCAACTGCCTGAAGTAGTCCAAACGTTAGTTCTGCCTGTCTTGTTCTGTTACTGCCTTTGCAGAGATGGCAGTCTAAATGATGTCACACTGCATGTGCACATCCTGATCTTGGTGCAGATGTGTCCCTATTGCAGCGCAGCGTTCACTTCTGAGTGATATCAATGTTCTGTGCATGCCACTGCTGTACCACTTGATGCAGCGCATGACACTGCGTCTCTATGCCTCTATGCTGTGCAACAACTGACAACATGTGACTGATGTGCAGAAGGTGCACAGGCAGCTGTAGAAACTGTGGTTGAGGTTGTAGATAGTCCCAGCTCAGATGATGCCTTCCCAGGGTTGTACCTTGGAGCCCTGCCAGAAAGCCCTTTCCTTGGTATGATACCGCTTTCCAGTTGACGTCATCAATGCTTGCGCTTTGCTGGTTGGTGACCTTTCCCGCTGTACTTTGCTGCATGGCAGCGCGTCGTACCATGCTGTGCTGTGCTGTGCTGTGCTGTGCTTCGTTGTGACGTGCTATGCTAGCCTGAATCGCAAAACCCTGTGACTCCTTCTTGAGCTATTTTGTTCAAAATCTGTGCACTCGGTTTTTTTGTGGGGCTACAGGCCACTGCCACATTCTGCTGTGTTGCCTGTTGCACTGCACTGCACTTCATTGATAACAGCTTGCTTTGCTTCTGATGTTGACAGGTCGTCATTGTCTTGACTACTTGCAGACAGCAACACACTGACTGTGACCTCTCAGTGGCGCAGCAGCACAGCAGTCTTGGCAATCAGCCTGGACTCAGGCCATGTGCAGCGTATGAGCCAGCATGACGCAGACAGAGCCTCCTGGGCCTTTGCTGCCACATGCCAGGGTAACCTCTCACTCACTGTCTGCATAGCCTGTCAGCTTCACATCCTCACCTGTAGCCAATACTTATGCAGGTTTTCTGAGTCTGTGGCAGAAGCACGGCCATGTTTGCTTTAGCAACAGATTGCTTGCATGCTGCATATAACATGTTCCCTGGCCGTGTGCATCATGCACAGCCTGCAAGCATGCTCGCATGCTGCAAACAATACAGCCACACCAGCAGTTTGTCTGGGACGTCAGCAAGTGGGGCTGCGTGACAAAGCGTGTCATTTACTGTTGTGACCAGGCACAGCCACACTAGTGCCACACCAGTGCCACACCAGTACTCTCATGCATGCATTGACACCACTGAAGCACTACCATTGCAAGGAGCCAAGCTCAAGCAAAGCTTTGCACCATTGATTTTCATGCTGCTTGCAGGATCGATTGTTGCTGTGACAGCATCTGTATGTCAGCCACCCAACCTCCAGTTTACAACACAGGCTGCCAGTAACAGCCCTGTCTGGGTGCCCTTGGCCCTTGAAGGCAGCTGGCCCTTTGATAAGGCTGTTGAGCAGGCGCTGCCTAACATGCAGCATGACGTCCTCAAGGTGCACATCTTTGTCTTTTGCTGCTCTAGGAGTACCCTCTGCAGCAGCTGCTATGCTTTTGAAGTCTCAGTTGTGCTAAGGCAAATCCAAAACTAAGATGTCTTCACTGGGTAATAATGCTAACACCTGAGGGAGTAAGACTACTTTTCTGGACCAGTGTATGACTCACTCACTCATCACCAGTTAGAGCAGCTGGTCAGTAGAAAGCTCAATTTGCCCCTGTCTTCAGCCTCAAGGGTTGCTTGGCCCAAACAGCAACGTTTGTATAGTTGCTAGTGACTGTTGTTATTGCAAATTGTTTGGCTGCTGACTTTGTGTGCAATTTTCACTGCAGGTGAAAGCCACCAATGCACCAGACCTACCTGTTGAGGCAGTCCTGATTACTCACAAAGACATCACCACACCCCGCCCAACCATTCTCATGCCGCATGGGGGACCCCACTCCTGCTACCCCACCTCGTACTTCTCTGGCTACACCTTCTTGGTCAGCCTGGGCTACAATCTGGTGTTGGTCAACTTCCGTGGCTCTACAGGGTTTGGCGAGGACTCAATCCAGTCCTTGCCCGGCAACATCGCCACCAATGATGTTCTGGACTGTATGGCGTGCTTGCAAGCTGCTATTGAAACAGGTGTCTGTCTGCATCAACTTGTCAAAGTGCTGCAGTTTGGCAAGGACACACTGTGCTTGCATACATGCATGGCATCAAGCGTACAGACATGGTCATGAGCTTGAAATGACCATGCATGAGCTTGAAGTGGGCAAAAGTAACCCCCCGTTGCAAATTCTGAGGGTTGATCTTGGGTGGAGGAACATGTTGAAGCATTGCCCTTATATGAAAGCAATCGTAAACCAAGGAGGCTGACTGCAAACCTGATGTATGCCGCTGATTGAGGCTGTGTGCCACATGTGTAGGAATGGTTGACAAGGACAGGGTGGGTGTCATGGGAGGCTCACATGGCGGCTTCCTAACGGGCAATCTTGTGGGGCAGTACCCTTCAACCCTCAAATGCGGCGTGCTGAGAAACCCTGTCATGGACCTGGGGCTCATGATTCACTGCTCAGACATCCCAGACTGGTGCTACATTGAGGCCTTTGGGTCCAAGGTGAGCAGTGACCTGACACTGAGCGCTGTGAATTTATTTACATCCATATCACAATAGTGCAAAACTCCAAATGCATGACGCAAATGCAAAGAAAGCCTATGATGTTTTTGCTGGTCAGATGCGCTCAGTTTGAGGCCACGTTGTACGTTGTTTGCTGGCTGTGTAATATAGGTTCTTGTGCCATGCATTATACTTGTATGCGTTCTACTCTTGCACACTGGGGCGCATGATTTAAGACAGATGTCAGCACAGCTTGCAGATGTGACATGCAATGCTGGTTGACTAGCATGCGGTACAAGCAGACATTGCTCATGACACATGTTGCTCCTCAGCCTCTGTGCTGCCATGGCTGTTCTGGTGTTCAATGCTGCTGTTGTTGTTCAGGAGGGGCTGCGCAGAATGCAGGTGAAGCCGACGCTTGAGGACCTCAAGAGGTTCAGAGAAGTGTCTCCAATAGCTCATGCAGACAAAGTCACAGCTCCGCTGTTCTTTATGCTGGGTGGCAAGGACCAGCGGGTTCCGCAGCGTGATGCCAAGCAGTACTTGGCAGCCTTCAAAGCTAGACAAAATGCACCAGAGACCCATGTCATTGTCTTTCCTGAAGACACACATGCTCTTGACAAACCACAGACAGAGTTTGAGCAATTTTTGAATGCTGCTTGGTGGTTCAAGCGGTTTCTAAATTGATGCCCTGCCTCAATGTTTTGCAAAATTGTGGTTGCCTAATAGCATTATTATGGGATTTGTTGCATTCAGGAAGTTGCATACACAAACCTGAAGTATGATATATTTCATGTCAGAGTGTATTTTGTTTAGCATTTGTGAGGTCAAAAACTGCAGTTCAATGATCGCAATCCTTGTTGACAGGTGATGTAAAAACAACAGACAGGTCTTATTGTGTCATTTCTTTTACATCTGACACTGTAACAGATTCTGCCTGAGGCTGGTAGGCTCATCAGATCTGTCTAGTCTTCGTCTAAAACAGACGAATTCAGGCTGAAAGCAGGCCACTGCCAGTGCAATGCACTGGCTACCCTTTACGTTGTCTCGGCTGCATGTGGCCCTAGTCTTCAAATCAGATTCTATGCTGATATAAACAGTGTACATGTGCACTCTGCCTACGTTCAGTGAGACACGTATTTCACTGAATGTAAGCAGAGTGTGCACACTACAAGAACCAGTAAAACTGCAAGTGCTGTCAGATAATTGCTGATACGCTGACACAGACAGTGCGAGCAGTAGTAAATCCACAGGAAGCCTCTTGCTCAAGCATGGTTAAAAACAGCATACACGACCCGGCTACAAAGGGCATAAAATCTGTAACCCATACTGCTTGACCATGGCTGCAGCAAGCTCCTGATCTTCATGGATGGTGCCTCTTCACACAGGTGGCAGCCGTCCCCCACTGCACACCTCATCAATACACAAACAACTGTCCGTCCCAATTTTCAGCCTGCACAATCAAGAAGCACTTTGGTGCTCGTTGAGCAGCATTGTAAGCCAAGCATCAGACTACAAAGACCTCTGCCTTGTAGGTACAATATGTGCAAATGTGTGGGAAAAGGTGTGAAGAGTCCCGATGTCAACACTGTCAACAGCTAGCTACACATCAGTCAGCTCCTTTCAAAAGCACAGCTACCAGGCAAGTGACGCAAGCCCTGCAGAAGCAGCAAGCCGCCTCAGCTACATGCACAGACACAGGCACATGTTTCTACTTGAATTGGATACCTGATCAGGGTCCTCTGAGTCCATGCTCTCACTGATCATGTCAGGGTCATCCAAGTCATTCATCAGCCTGTCGCTTGGAATTCTTCTTGCTTGCTTTCACCTATAATGGCCAGCTTGGCTGTACTCTTCCTTGGCCTGCCAGCTTTGCCAGCCTGCCTGCGCAGCTCAGGCTGAGTAGTTGATGATGAAAGATTCTTGGAGCTGCAGCTGCTGTTCCAGGGTTACACGTGGAGTCCATAATTTGTGCCAGCTTGCTCTTCTTGCCTGCACTCACCAAACAATGTTCCTTGCATATATGTATATGGGAAAACTGCGGGAGTGGCGTTAGTGCGTACATGCATGACCAGTGATAAATTTTGATCACTGATACACAATGAAGCTGGCAGCTGGCGCATGGAGTGCTTGATGAGACAAAACAAGAAAAAAGTTGCCAAATGCCTATGGGTCTTGATATCGCTGACCCCTTGGTGCATTCAACAACTTGCCAAACTGAGGTGTCATCAACATGCTCAAGACATGATTGCAGCATACCTAGTAAGTACTGTAACAAATAGCTTGTGCTGTGCAAAGTCAGCAGCAGATCACTTATATGAGTCCCAATCGAAATGTGAATATTCATGCCAGCCATTTGGGTTGCCAGCAGCTTGTTCAACTGCAGCAAACAAAGCAGCTTATCATCCTCAATTGACATGGCAGTGTTGATATGCTCCTTGATTAAAGGCAACATGTCTCCTGCTGATCTGGTGAGTTGCTGCATTGAAAATAATGTTGTGAAGTGGCTACAGCAACAGTCAGCTCAAGAGCTCACAAACTTAAACCTGTACAACGGGCATGTGTCAAAGAGTGACACAACTTGACTTGCAATTGCATGCAGACTTGCTGCCAGCACAGCCACAGCCTTGTCACCTGCTAACATGTGTCGCATAGTGTCAAATGAGCTATGGCTGCCCTGTTGCAAAATCTCAGTGATCTGAACATGACATGATCCTCACAGTGGGTTGAGTCGCTTTGCCATGTCTGTTGACCGTCAGGACACTGCTGCCGCAGCTAACTCTGGTAGCCAGAAGCTGAAAGAGGACAAAAAATCAATGGGGACTGAGGCAGTAGGCCCCTTATGCATGACTGAGCAAGCTATTCTGATCCAAGAAGAATAGTAGCCAGGTAGGTGGGATAGAAATGGTCAATGGCTCAGCTTGAATGGAGCAGTTTTGGGTGCTACAATGTCCAAAAGTTGACCATGATTGCAAGACATGCCTGACTGCAATCTGCAGGCAAATGCAACAAGTTTGGGAGGCAGTACCTTGGCTTGAAGTGAAGCGTGTCGTAGCAGTCAACCATACAGGTGCCTCTCCAATGCATATTCTGGCTGCTGGTGCAGTGGACATGCTTCCTGTGACAAAGCAATAGTGTTATGGCCAAAGGACACAATCTGAATGACAGTGACTGTCTTGTGAGCAGCTCATCTGCGATTCCCAAGCACGTTGAGTCAACCTGTATTTGACTGACTGCTGAACACGAAATGTTCAGCTAGACAGCAAGCCTCAGGCAAGGTGTAATCTCAAGCAAGCTTGCAGATCCAGTTTGGCGGGCGTACGAAGCGCTTCGCGCTCAGCAGGTGCAAGAATATGAACCAATAAGTCGGGTAATCGAGGTGGCAGTAAGTGCCGTCTCACCTTGCAGAACAAAGTTAGGTGTGATCAACACGATCTGTTGTGTTCCCTCCAACCAGGCCAAGCTAATTTCAGAAGCCTGTGATGCCGCTTCGCGGCAGTGAAGAGGCTCAGCATGAGAAGACTCGGTCCGCCGTGCCTGCAACCTGCAAATCGGTCAAACTGATCGGCAGCTCGACGACCAAGAAAGCTGCTTGAGCAAGGCAAGCACCAAGATGCAGCTGCTGGTAGGGGAGCGGACCTGGCTTGAAAAAGATGACCTGATCGAACTTGTCACCAAGAACTTTCATATGCCGTCGTCCTCCGCCTCGTTACATTCAAGTCCGTGTCCAAAAGTCGAGCAAGCGTATAACAAGCATAGGTGGTGTGCCTGCGAGGTCAGCTCCTGTATGTAACAGCGGTGGAAGTTGACCATATTGACCAGGTCAACAGCTACTTGGATGAACAAGCTACATGCCGGCCCCTCGGGCCGTCTATTTTCAAGTGCACGACAAAAGAACAATAACATATGTCAACTGAAACTGCCTGCAAATACCATTCACTGTGCCCGCTGCAACTTACCAAAAACATGCTATGCTAGCACAGCAGACACTAAAAGATGTCAACTGAATTTGCCTACAAACCCAGTTCATTGTTCCCACAACATTTTACATATGACATAAACAAAAGGCACCAAATCATTTCACAGCACAGCACAGCACAGCACAGCACAGCACAGCACAGCACAACACAACACAACACAACACTCAACTCACAAAACACTCACAAATTTTGAACACTCACACAACACAACACAAATTAGCAATTTCACATGCACACAATCTTTGCACAATGCAACAAACTTTAAGGCAAACAAATGTCTAATAAAAGCAATCAGAAGTAGGTTGTGCAAGGCCTATGTAATGGTGACGCAACACAAAACACAGCACAAAACAGAGCACAGAACAGAGCACTGAACACAACACGGAACACAGCACAGAACACAGCATAGAACACAACACAGCACAGCACAGCACAGCATAGCACAGAATAGAACACAAAACATAACACAGCACAACACAACACAGAACACAACACAGACGCACAAAAATCACATTTGGCCATGATGTTACAGCTGCTCTCTGGTTCCTGCCAATGCGCATTTGTATGCAAATGTAGCTGAGCTTATAGTTCTCTAGAGCTAAGACACGTCGTAACTCTCTTGTTCACTTACACACACATGCACACAAAGGTATTGTATTGGTAGGAGGAACATGTGTGCAAAGAGTCTCACCTGATGATGAGCGTGCTATCTAGAATGCACAGCTGTAATCCCTGATGTTTTCCAAAACAGGAAAGAACCCAAGCTTCTGTTGAAGACTTCTGCGTGCATAAGGAGTGCCATGCAACACCTCCTTGCCATGTTCACAGCAATGGTTGACAGTTGCATCACCAAACTTTGCCTTGCCAATATGATTCTCACGCCGTATGCTGCAGTGCATATTGTGCAAGGCCTGGCAACACTGGCACATATAGTGCATCAGGCCCACACTATGTGCTCTCAGCTGATTCACATCAGCAATGTGCTGCTGCCCAAGCACATACTTAGCAACAACACTCGCTGTCTTGACAACGACACCTGCAGTCTG
>JAABUP010004439.1_pt1 | contig 22883 bp, 19 predicted proteins | sample 5559201 | NCBI WGS metagenome assembly JAABUP01 (sample SAMN10711887, study PRJNA513373) | rock metagenome | isolation source: Antarctica rocks | place: Antarctica | reverse complement strand
GGCGTTCGCCGCCAAGTCTGAGGAGTTTGCCGGCCTGCTCAAGGTCGGCCGTACCCAGTTGCAGGACGCCGTCCCGATGACCCTCGGCCAGGAGTTCGCGACCTACGCCGTGATGGTCGGCGAGGGCCGGCGGCGACTGCAGGACGCGTGCGGCCTGATCCGTGAGATCAACCTGGGCGCGACCGCGATCGGCACCGGAATCACGACCAGCCCCGGTTACGCCAAGCTGGTCTGCGCACACCTCGCCGACCTGACCGGCATCGCGTTCGTGACCGCCCCTGACCTGGTGGAGGCGACCCAGGACGTCGGCGCGTTCGTCCAGCTTTCGGGAGTCCTCAAAAGCATCGCCGTCAAGCTGTCGAAGATCTGCAACGACCTGCGGCTGCTCTCATCCGGCCCCCGGGCAGGGCTGGCCGAGATCCGGCTGCCCGCGGTGCAGGCCGGCTCCAGCATCATGCCCGGGAAGATCAACCCCGTCATCCCCGAGGTCGTCAACCAGATCGCTTTTGAGATCATCGGCCACGACGTCACGGTCAGCATCGCCGCCGAAGGCGGGCAGCTGCAGCTCAACGCCTTCGAGCCGATCATCGCCCACTGCCTGTTCCAGTCGCTGGCTCACCTGCGAACCGGCTGCGCCACCCTGACCGAAAGGTGCGTGCGCGGGATCGAGGCCAACCGTGACCAGCTGCGCCGGCTGGTGGACGAGTCGATCGGGATCGTCACCGGGCTGACGCCGCTGATCGGCTACGGCCAGGCCACCGCCGTCGCGCAGGAAGCTCTGCTGACCGGGCGGCGGGTCCATGACATCGCACTCGAACGCGGCCTGCTCACCCAAGCCCAGCTCGAGCAGGTGCTGGACCCGGGCACCCTTACCGGGCCCCGCGTCCTGCCGGTAGCCCCAGTCGAGCTGCCTTCCTCACCCTGACAAGGCCGCCCCTTTGCCATCCGTCGTGTCACGCTGTCCCTGCCGGGGCTCCCGCTGGGTGCTCAAGCGGCCGTTGCGGGATGTGCCTACCGCCCCGGCGAGCCGGCCTGGCGGGGTCAGCCGCACCGCGCCGCCTCGCTCCACCTCAGCGCGAAGCCCTGGCGCGCCGGTCATCCGGTCGGCGCCTGCGTCGCCGCAGGTAGTAGCCGCCGCCAACGACGAGCAGAAGCCCGAGCACCACGAGCCCGAACAGGTTTGCATTTCTTTCAACCCGCTGGTACTGGCTGCCGAACACGTATCCCAGCAGGACAAAGGTCGTGGCCCAGATGGCTCCGCCGGTGGCGTTGAAGAACAGGAACCGGCCGTACGGGATGCGGGCTGTGCCGGCCAGGCCCGGGACCAGGACCCGCGCCGCGGTCGTGAACCGGCCGACGAACACCGCCTTTCCGCCCAGGCGACGCACCAGGTCCTCAGCCTTGTCGACTCTCTTGTCATCGACGATCCGGTTCGGCAGCTTGCGCAGCATGGTGTCGCCGTACCGCCGGCCCACCTCATACCCCACGCTGTCGCCGATGATCGCACCGCTGATCCCGGCGATCAGCACACCGGTCAGGCTCACCCGGTGCTGGTTGGCCAGCACACCGCCCAGCAGCACCCCGATCTCGCCGGGGATGAAAAAGCCGGCGAAGAACGCACACTCGGCGAAGGGCAGCAGGAACACGACGAGCAGGGCGGTCACACCGCTCAGGCGCAGGATCAGCTCGAGCAGGCTGTGGACCACATCGCAGCAAATGCCCACGCGGCCGCACCGCTACCCGCCGCTGCGCCTACCCGCGCTAAACGGGCAGCGCCGTGGTCGTTGTCCTCGGCCTGGCCGGAACGACCTGTTCGCGCTGCCAAGCTGGCGGGCTGCAGCGACAGGGACCGGACCGGCGAACGGGGACAGGTGGGCGGATGATGACGCGTGGCGGGTTTCGACTGCTTGACCCGGTGCTCAACGATCTCAGCCCACGGCACGTCGAGATCTTCTGGCGGTACCAGGTGGTGCGTACCGCCGTCGACTTCGCAGCAGCCGCCTGCTTTCTGGTGGGCAGCATCTGCTTCTTCTTCGCTTCCATCACGACGGCTGCCGACTGGCTGTTTCTGGTCGGGTCGGTGCTGTTCGCCGTCAAGCCCACGATCGATCTGGTGCGATCACTTCACCTGCGCCGGCTGCCGAGGAGCAGACAAGCGCCCCCGGGACCGACCGGGTGAGCCGGTCGTGCCGGCTTCGCCGCTAGTGCCCGTGGGCCAGCGTCCCGATCGGGTCACCGGCGCGGGTGCAACAGTCCTGAGCCGCCTCACCTCTTGTCTGCAGCCGCGCTCATCGCCCGGCTGCGGCCTCGCGTCATCTGGCCGCGAGCGGCACCTTGGTGCGGGCGTCGATCCGCTCGCGCTGTGGAACGATCGTGTGTTTGGTCCCGCGCTGAGTGCTCACACAGCAGGGTTGACGAACTCTCAGCAACAACCCGCAGGCTGGCGACGGTGGAGTACTTTCTTCGTCGACCCTTGGATCTGACCTCACCCAGCGCCAACGAGTGCCTCGAGGCGCCCCGCCACCTACCACTTCTTCAGGAGTCTCCTCTAGACGGTGTTGGTGCGCTGCGCCCGTTCCTCCCTGCGCCTGATCTCCACGCGGCCGGTGAGCACCCGCACCTCGAAGGCAGGCTCGGGCCTGGTGGCGGGCCCGCGCTCGACGCTGCCGTCCGCGAGGCGGAACCTGCTGCCGTGCCACGGGCAGGTCAGGCACCCGTCCTCGACGGCCGAGTCCGAGAGCGGGCCACCGCGGTGGGTGCACCTGTCGGCGAGCGCATGCACCGCACCGCCGGGGCCGCCAAGCCGGGCGAGGGCGACGCCGATCCCCTTGACCTCCGCCCGGATGGACCGGTCGGCGGGCACGTCGGCCTCGGCCGCGACGTCGGTCCACTCGGTGGTCAGGGACTCGAAGGCAGTGGTGTCGACTCCGACGCCCAGCGCGTAGGTGAGGTGGCCGCCGAGGTAGCCGGTCGCGCTGACCAAGCCGGCGCCGAGCAGCGCAAGGGAGACGCCGCGGACCCGCTTGCCCTTGCGCCGAGCGTTCCACGACAGCGCGTACAACCCGATGGCCGCGTAGTTGCCCATCGCGTGCGCGAAGCCGACCCGCCGCTCGGGGCCCAGGGTGTCGACCCAGTCCGACGCGCCGGTCAGCGCCGTCGGAAAGGCCGACAGGATCCCGACGCCCACGAGCCGCTTGGCATACGGAGCGGCACCCGTGCCGGCCAGCAGGTCGAGCATTGAGGCCGACGTCCAGCACCCGATCGGCACCGTGATCAGCAGCGGGTGGATGGGGTGACCGAGCCAGGTGCCCGACAGCAGGTCCTTGACCGGCCCGGTCGGCGCCACTTTCGACACCAGCCCGGCCACGACCTCGGCCGGCTTGTCGAGGGCGCCCTGCGACTCCAGGCGGTGGACGAGGACGGCGGGCAGTGGCGGCACAGATGCTCCTCGCGCAGACGGGTGGGGTACGACGATCCTGGTCCTAAGGATGGTGCCGCGAGCCTGCCCGTCGCAAGGGCCGCCAGGTCACTGAGCGCACGGACATTGCGTACCCACCGGCGAGTTCGAGGTCAACCCCAGCACGAGGCCGAAACCACCGAGAAGTTGCTGATGACTAGCGCGACACGGGTGGCTCGGTCCTAGGTCGGCGTAGCACCACACGTACGGCCGCCGGCCGGCGGAGCTGCTGGGCCGTTGGGCGAAACCGGCTGTGGTGAGACGGCCCGGTCCGCGTGACGTTCACACAGTTGTCGTATCGGTGGTGCTCACGGTGCGTGCGGAGTGAAAGCCTCAGCCGATCCTTCCCGATCGGGACGGGAGGAGCTGCTGCTGCTCTCGGCCGTGGGGCCGCCGTCCGTAGCGCTGGCCGGGCCCGTCCGGCGTAGCGTTACGAGTGCGATGAGGGTGCCGACCAGCAGCATCGCTCCGGAAAGGCGGAGCGCGACGTCGAGCCCGTCGCCGAACGCGGCATATGCCGCGTTGATGACCTTGTCGATAATTGCTGTCAGGGCTGGGTTCGCCTTAGATGCCGCCGCACCCTGGCTCGAGGCAGCACCGTGCGTCACGCCCTGCAGGACAATCGATTGGAATTGCGCCGGGATCCCGATGGCGTGGAGGCGGTCCTTCAGCGAGCCGGTGAGTTGAGCGTTGACCACCGCTCCCAGTACCGCGACGCCGACCACGGCGCCGAGCTGACGGCTCGTGTTGCTCGTTGAAGCGGCCATCCCAGACCGCTCGGGAGGTACCAGCGACAGCACGGTCGAGGTAACGGGCACCAGCGCAATCCCGAAACCCAGACCGACCAGCAGCAGCGCGCCCGCCATTGGTGCATAGCTCACCGTCGGGTTCAGCACGGCATCGCTTAGCAGGATGCCGCCGCCGGCCAGCGCGGTACCGACGACCATCGGGATGCGCGGCCCGGAGCGCGCCACCCAGCGGCCGGTGAAGGCGGACGCCAACACCATGACCACAGTCATCGGCAGGAACTGCAGTGCGACGCCGCCAGGTGAGGACGTTCCGACCACCTGCAGGTACAGGGCTGTGAAGAAGAAGATGGAAAAGACACCGAAGTAGGTGAGGAACGCGATGACGTTGGCGCCGGTGAAGGCGGGGATCCGGAAGAAGGACAACTCGAGCAACGGGTCGCGCCGATGCCTTTCGACCACCACGAAGGCGACCGCTGCGACCGCCGAGACCACGAAGAGCGTGATGATCCGCCGGTCTCGGTAGCCGAGGTTCTCGCCTTCGATCACCGCGTAGATGACGGCGCCAAGCGCCAGGACGCCGAGAACGATCCCGGGAAGGTCGATGGAGCGGCCCTGCGGATCTGCGCTCTCCGGCAGGGTCACAGCCGCGCCAACGAAAGCGACGAGACCGAGAAGGAGGTTGAACCAGAACACGGCTCGCCAGCCGGAGAGCGCGACGAGCCCCCCGCCGATCACCGGCCCCATCGCTAGGGCGAGCCCGGACACGGCGGCCCATGCCCCCAGCGCCTGGGCTCGCACCTGCCGGTCCGGGACCAGGTGGCGGATCATGGACAGTGTGCCGGGCTCGCTGGCGGCCGCACCCATCCCCATGATCACGCGTCCCGCGATGAGCACTGAGGGGTTGGGAGCGAGCGCACCGACGACCGACCCGGCGCAGAAGGTGGCGACGCCGGCGAGCATGACCTTCTTGCGGCCGAGGATGTCACCCAGCGCGCCACCGGCGAGCAGAAAGCTCGCGAAGACCAGGGCGTACCCGTCCACCACCCACTGCAGTTCGCTGACTCCGGCGTGCAGGTCTGACTGCACGTCGGCGAGGGTGACGCTGACCACCGTGTTGTCCAGGAAGGTTAGGAACAGCACTCCGCAGATGGTCGCAAGCGCGAGGCGGGGGATCGCTCCCGGCTCGCTGGACCGCACCTGGATTTCAGCTGCTTTTGCGGTCACTGGCACCATCCCTCTCAGGCGGGCTCACCGGGCTAGTAGCCGATCGGCTAGATTGCTGGGTACCAACAGTTGCCCCGTAGCCTACGTTGTCCTCTTACCTCCTTCCGGGTCTTTTCACGCCGACAGTGTTCAGCTCGGATGCACTGCGGGGGGTCCGGATGGCCAGGGATCGGGGGCTTCGAACGCGGGCAGGGGTGAGACGTGCTCAGTGTGCTGCTCGCTGTGCTCGCGGCGGCGAGCAACGCGCTTGCGTCGGTCCTGCAGCGCAAGGCCAACCGCGACGAGGCGGAGGTTGGTAGCAGCGGATGGCGCAGCCTGGCGCACCTGCTTCGCCGGCCGCTGTGGCTCGGCGGCCTGTCCGGGGTTCTCGTGAGCTTCGCCCTGCAGGCCAGCGCGCTTTCCCTCGGTGCACTGTCGCTGGTACAGCCGGTGCTGTCGATGGAGCTGCCGCTGACTCTCGTGTTGGCTTCCAGGGTGTTCCAGCGCCCCCTGGCGCGGCGGGACTGGGTGGCTATTTTCGCTATGTCCGGTGGGCTTGCCCTGCTGTTGCTGGGGCTGCAACCGCACGGGGGTGATCCGGCCCGGCCGTCCGGTACCGCCTGGCTGCTGGGCGCGGGCACGGCCGGGCTGCTCCTGCTGCTGCTCGTTGTGCTTGCTTTCGCGAGCAAGGGAAGCAGCCGGGCGGCGCTGCTCGGCATGGCCAGCGGGGTGTCCTTCGCGCTCACTGCCGTCTTCATGTCGGCGGGGTTGGCGGCGGGCCTGCCGGAGGCTTTCACCCACTGGCAGACCTACCTGCTCGCGCTGACCGGCCTGGTTGCCATGTTGCTCCTGCAGGTGGCGTTGCGGACGGGAACGCTGGTGGCAGTCCAGCCCGGGGTGACGTTGGCCGACCCGGTGGTGGCGATCCTGCTGGGTGTCCTGCTGTTCTCTGAACAGGTGAGAGCCGGAGTGTGGCTCATCGCGGACGGCGCGGGCGCTCTCGCCCTGGCGGGCGGGACCTTCAGGCTGGCCTACTCCCCGGTTTTTGTCGTGTCAGACGCCGAGGAGCCGGGCAAGGCGCACCGCCGGCCTGCGCAGCCGCCTGTCGACTCGCAACCGGTCTGAGCGAACCGGCTCATGGTCCTGCTGCTCGGCTTGGCAGCTGCCATCATGCTGGCGGGGGGCTACGTCCTGCAGCAGCACGAGGCTTCCCGGGCGGCCGGCGAACTTCTCACCCCGCGGCTGCTGCTGGTTCTCGCCCGCCGGCCAATCTGGCTGGGCGGCATCGGAGCCATGGTGGTCGGCCAGCTGCTTGGCGCAACAGCACTCGGCGTCGGCAGCGTTGTCGTCGTCGAGCCGCTACTGGCAACGAACGTGCTGTTTGCCCTGCCGCTGGGCGCCCTGTGGTCGCACCGCCGGCTTGGCCGGGGCGAGTGGCTCGGCGCCGCCTTGCTCGTCACCGGCCTCGCACTGTTTTTCGCTGGCGCGGCGCCCCCCGACGGGGTGCAGACACAGCGCATTGCAGCGTGGGCTTGGCTGATCAGCGGCAGCGGGGTGGTTGCCGCTACTTTGCTGCTGGTCGGGTTGGCCCGCCGGCGTGGGCCCGTGGGTGAGGCCACGCTGCTGGCAACCGCCGCGGGCGTGCTGTTCGGACTGCAGGACGTGCTGACCCAGCGCGTCCTGCAGACCCTGTCCTCCGGACTGGTCGCGGTGCTGACCTCCTGGCCCCCCTGGGCGCTGCTCGCCGTCGCGCTGGCCGGCCTCGTGCTCTCGCAGAGCGCGTTCGAGCTCGCGCCGCTGAGCGCCTCGCTTCCGGCCCTCACCCTTGCGGAGCCAACCTGTGGCATCCTGCTTGCCATCCTGCTCCTGGGCCAGCCGGTGCGTAGCGGCCCGGCAGCAATCGCCGCCGGCGCCGCCGGGCTGCTGCTCATGGCGGCGGGCGTCGTGCTGGTCGCCCGCAGCCCGCTGGTGGCTGACCCGCACTGCCGGGACACCGCGGACGATTCTGCGGAAGACGTCACCGGTTAACCGCCAAGTTCAGTACCTCGACGGCGGCGTCAGCGGCAGGGGGCGGCGGGGCCGGGAGTCGGTGGGTGCTTGGGGCACAGAGCGACAGCACCAGGGGCAGCAGCTCCCTGTCGTTGCCGGCGAACTGGGCCACGCCGGACGCCGCCAGCTGAGCCGCGTTGATCCGCCCGTGGCCGGGCAGCGGGCGAAACAGCACCACTGGCAGCCCCCGGGCGCGGGCCTCCAGGCACGTCAGGCCGCCTGCGTTGTCGACGAGCACGTCGGCCGCTGCCATCACCGACGCGACCTCATCAGTCCAGCCCAGCGGCACGCTGCCGCCCCGTTCCGTTAGGGCATCCAGCAGCGCCTTGTCGTGGCCGCACAGGACGACGGTGACCACCCCTGCGGCTGAGCCGAGCAGGTCGACGGTCCGGCCGACGTCCCCGGCCGCCCACGACCCGGCAGAGACCAGCACGATGCACCCCGTGGCCGGTAGGCCCCACCACCGCCGCGCGTCGTGCTGCCCCAGCGGTTCCTGGAACTCGGGACGCACGAGCGGGTCGCAGCACAGCACGCGGGGCGCACCCAGCCCTCGCAGTGCCTGCGCGGTGCCGGGCAGGACGGCCAAGTGCAGGTCGACCGCTGGGTGCACCCAGTAGGGGTGGGCCCCCGGGTCGGTGACGAAGGTGGCGACCGGAACGGGCAGGTGTTCAGACTTCCGGAGCCGACCGAGGGCCTGGCTCGCCAAGTTGTAGAAAGAGACGACAACGTCCGGCTCGAAGCTCGTCACCTGCCGCAGCAGGCCCCGCTCGTACGACCTCGCGCCCTGGGCGGTGACCAGCTCGAGTGGCGCTGGCCAGCGTGCCCACAGCCGCATGGCCCCGTCGTACACCCACGGCAGGTAGCGAAGGAGCAGACGGTAGGTGCTTCGCAGCCGTCGGCCCTGCCCGGGCCGGCCGAGCTCGAGCACGTCGACGCATTCGCAGACGTGGCCCTGCGCCCGCAGCCGGCGGACCAGCTCGTTCGCCGCCGTGTCATGGCCGGCGCCCATGCTGGCGGATACCACGAGCACGCGCCTGGTCGGGACGGTTCGCATACGGGGCTCGTTCCCTGCCCTCCCCCGCCGACCCGTGACCGAAAACCGGATGCTGCCGTGCCGGCCCAGCCAAGAGGGGGCAGACCAGGGCACCGCAGACCAGGGCACCGCAGACCAGGCACCATGAGGCGATGACCTACCCGGCGGGATGTGCCAGCGTTGGGTGCGCGCCGCCGTCTGTGCGCGCCTGACCGTGCTGCTGCACGACAAGGTCGTCCTCGTCACCGGGGCGACCCGCGGCATTGGCCGCAGCACGGCTGTCCTGCTCGCGCAGCGTGGGGCTCGTGTCGTCTGCGTGGGGCGTGACACGGCGGCAGCGCGCGAGGTCGCATCCCTCACCGGAGGCTCGTGGCTAGCAGTCGATCTGCGAAACCCCGGGAGCGCCCAGGAGGTGGTCGAGCACGCTGTGGCCGCGCACGGCCGCCTGGACGCGGTCGTGGCCAATGCCGGCGTCGGGCATGCCGGGGACCTCGCGGACATGCCGGTCGCTCGGGTCGCCGAGCTGGTCGAGGTCAATCTGCTCTCTCCGCTGCTGCTGGCACGCGCCAGCCTGCCGATGATGCGCGCGCAGCGAGCCGGCAGTTTGCTGTTCGTCACCTCGATCGCGGGCACACTCGGCGTACCCGGGGAGAGCGTCTATTCGGCCACGAAGGCGGCCGTCGAAGCCTTCGCCGACGTCCTGCGCGAGGAGGTGCGCAGCGACGGCCTTGTGGTCAGCACGGTGCTGCCAGGGGTGGTCGACACGGACTTCTTCACCAACCGCGGCCGGCTCTATGACCGGCGCTGTCCCCGTCCGCTTCCCGCCGAGCGGGCGGCGCAGGCCGTCGTCGGCGCGCTGGAGGCAGAGAGCCGTCATGTGCTGCTTCCCGCCTGGCTCGCGCTGCCCGCCCGGCTGCGGGCCAGCGCCCCCGCGCTCTACCGCAGGCTGGAGCGCAGGTTCGGCTGACCCGCAACCAGCCGCCGCCGGTTGAGCCGTCCCGCTGCCGCCGACACCCCGCGGCGCACGCTCGCCGCAATCCCGCCCCCGTCGAGGCCGGCAGCTGCCAGGACCTCGGCTCGATGCCCTTGGGGCAGGAAGCGCTGCGGCAGGCCCAGCGAGACCACCGGCGTGCCCGTTCCCGCCGCGCGCAGTGCCCGCGAGACGGCATCGCCGACCCCGCCGGCGAGGCCACCGTCCTCGACGGTGACGACGAGCCCGAACCCGGCGGCGAGTCGGACCAGCTCAGGGTCGACCGGCAGCACCCACCGTGGGTCGACGACGGTCGCAGCCACACCGTCATCTGCAAGCTCGTCCGCTGCCGCGAGCGCGGCTGCGGCCAGCGGCCCGACCGCCAGCAGCAGCACGTCGGGCAGGCTGCCGGCCCGCAGCACGTCGGCCTGGCCCACCCGGCGGAGGGCTGGCAGCCGGTTCCCGACGGGAGCCTTCGGGAAGCGCAGCGCCGTCGGGCCGTCGGCGTCCTCGACCGCCTCCGCGAGCAGCAGCCGGAGCTCGGTTGCGTCCCGCGGTGCCGCTACCCGCATACCGGGGACGGCGCCGAGCAGTGACAGGTCCCACATGCCGTGGTGGCTTGGCCCGTCCTCGCCGGTCACCCCGGCGCGGTCCAACACGAAAGTTACCGGCAGCCGGTGCAGCGCGACGTCCAGCAGCACCTGGTCCAGTGCCCGGTTGAGGAACGTCGCGTACACGCACACGACCGGGTGCAGGCCGCCCATGGCCATCCCCGCCGCCGACGTCACTGCCTGCTGCTCGGCGATCCCGACGTCAAAGACGCGGTCCGGGAACCGCTCGGCGAACGGCTGCAGGCCCACCGGCCGGAGCATGGCGGCGGTGACCGTGACGACGTCACCGCGCCGCTGGCCGACCGCGACCAGTTCGTCTGCAAGCACGTCGGTCCACGTCCGCCCGGCCGCGGTGCCAGCCGGGCGAAACGCCCCGATGCTGTGCCAGCAGTCCGCGTCGTCGAGCCGCGCCGGCTCGTGCCCCTCCCCCTTGCGCGTCAGGCAATGGACGACGACGGTGCCGGCCAGGGCCCGAGCCTGCTGCATGGCCTGTTCGAGCGCGGCGACGTCGTGTCCGTCGACCGGCCCGAGGTAGGACAGTCCGAGCTCGGTGAACAGCGACGGCGAGTCGTCTCCTGGCTCGCGAGCCCGCAGGACGGCGAGGTGGGCGGCGAGACCGCCGACCGTCGGCGCGTAGGAGCGGCCGTTGTCGTTCACAACCACGACGACGGGGCGCTCCGCCGCCCCGCCGAGGTTGTTCAGCGCTTCCCATGCCAGCCCGCCGGTGAGCGCACCGTCGCCGATGACGGCGACTACCGCCCGCTCGCGCTGACCAGTGGCGGCGAAGGCCTTGGCTATGCCGTCGGCGTAGGCCAGCGCGGTGGAGGCGTGCGAGTCCTCGACGTGGTCGTGCACACTCTCGGCTCGGCTCGGGTAGCCCGAGAGTCCGCCCGGTTGCCGCAGCCGGGCGAACGCCTCCTGGCGGCCGGTGAGCAGTTTGTGCACATACGCCTGGTGGCCAGTGTCCCAGAGCAGCACGTCCGACGGCGACCGGAAGACCCGATGCAGCGCGATCGTCAGTTCGACAACGCCGAGGTTGGGCCCGAGGTGCCCTCCGGTGCGCGTCACGTTCTCGATGAGGAAGGCACGCACCTCCTCGGCCAGTCCCGGCAGCTGCCCCGGGGCAAGCCGGCGCAGGTCCTCGGGGCCTCGCAACCCTGCCAGCAGCCGGCCCATGTGCGGGAGCCGTCAGCGTCCGGCCGCAGCGCGGATGGTCTCGCGCAGCGACTCGGTCGTCGCGAAGACGGCACTCGGCTCGTACCCGCAGTGGGCCATGCAGTTGGCGCAGCGGTCGTCCTTGCCGCGCCCGTACGCCGACCAGTCCGTCTCCTCGATCAGCTCGCGGTAGGTCGCCACGTACCCGTCGTCGAGCAGGTAACAGGGCCGCTGCCAGCCGAGCAGCGAGTACGACGGGATCGCCCAGGCGGTGCACGACAACTCCCGCCGGCCCTCGAGGAAGTCTAGGAAGATCGGCGAGTGGTTAAGGCGCCAGCGCCGCCGCCGGCCGTCGGCAAAAGCCTTCTTGAACAGCTCGCGGGTCTGCGCGACGCCCAGCCAGTGCTCCTGGTCCGGCGCCTTCTCGTAGGCGTATCCGGGTGAGATCTGCATGTTGTCGATACCCAGGTCGTCGTTGAGGAAATTCAGGACATCAATGACGTCCTGCGGCGAGTCTGTGTCGAAGAACGTGGTGTTGGTGTTGACCCGAAAGCCCGCCGCCTGCGCCTGCCGGACGGCGGCGACAGCCTGGTCGAACACGCCGTCCTTGCACACTGACGCGTCATGCCGCTCCCGCAGCCCGTCGATGTGCACCATCCAGGCGAAGTTGCGGTGGGGCGTGAAGCGGTGTAGGTGCTTGGGCATCAGCACAGCGTTCGTGCACAGAAAGACGATCTTGCCGCGGCTGAGCAGCTGCCGGACGATTTCGTCGATCTGCGGGTGCATGAGCGGCTCGCCACCGGCGATCGAGACCATCGGCGCGCCGCTCTCCTCTACCGCGGCGACTGCTTGCTCGACCGGCATCCGCTGCTTGAGCAGTGACGCAGGCTGCGCGATCTTGCCGCAACCAGCGCACTTGAGGTTGCAGGCGAACAGCGGCTCGAGCTCGACGAGCAGCGGGAACTTCTCACGGCGCAGCACCTTCTGCTTGAGCAGGTAGGTAGCGAGCCGAATATTCTGACGAAGCGGCATGCTCACGTCAGCTCACCTCCTTTGGCAGGGCGAATCGGATGTTCTCGTCGGCGACGCGCTCCTCGCGCACGTCGACCGGACCCAGGCCGCGTAGGCAGCGCACCAACTCCTCGACCAGGTGCGGCGGTGCGGACGCACCGGCGGTGACACCGACGCGACCTACTCCCGCCAGCCAGCGCAGGTCGACCTCGCCGGCGTCCTCAACCAGGTGCGCCTCCGAGCCCTCGCGCTGGGCTACCTCGACGAGCCGGCGGGAGTTCGACGAGTTGCCCGAGCCCACGACCAGCAGGAGGTCGGTGGCGGCCGCGATGGCGCGCACGGCTGCTTGCCGGTTGCTCGTGGCGTAGCAGATGTCGTCCTTGCGCGGCGCGGCAAGCAGCGGGAAGCGGCCGCGCAGCACGTCGGCCACCTCCTGGGCCTCGACCACCGCGAGTGTGGTCTGCATGACGTACGCGACATGTTCGACGTCGACCGCACGGACGCTGGCGGCCTCGGCGGCGTCCTCGACGACCCGGACCGCGTCGGGCGCCTGCCCGACAGTGCCCTCGACCTCTTCGTGATCGCGGTGACCGATGAGAAAGACGGTGTCACCCCGGCCGACGTAGCGCTTTACCTCGTTGTGCACCTTCGCAACCAGGGGGCAGGTCGCGTCGATGACCGACAGCCGGCGCTGCTTGGCCTGCGCCCGCACTGCCGGCGACACGCCATGGGCCGCAAGCAGGACCCGGCCGCCGACCGGCACCTCGTCGAGTTCGTCGACGAACACGGCGCCGCGGCTCTGCAGGTCCCGGACGACATGCGCGTTGTGCACGATCTGCCGGCGCACGTGGACCGGAGAGCCGTACCGGTCGAGTGCGCGCTCGACGATGTCGATCGCTCGCTCGACCCCGGCGCAGAAGGACCTCGGTGCGGCGAGTACGACCTCGCGCTGCCCCACAGCGTCCACCCACTCGCGCAGGGCCGGCGCTGCCAACCGCAACGCCCGCAGCGCGGTGACGCCACGCGCGGCTGTGCCGGGACGAAGCAAGGGGTGCTCGGCGGTGTCGACGACGGCCCGCACGACGGCGAAGGGGCGGGCTTTTGCGGCCGCTGCCACGGCCTCGGACTCCATGTCGACCGCGAGCGCACCGGTGCGGGCGAGATCCGCTCGCCGGCGACCGTCCACCAGCGTGGCGCTTGATGCCGTCGGCCCCAGGTGCACACGAAGGCCTTGGCGGCGCAGCGCCGCATACAGCAGCGGGGCGGAGGGGACCGGTACGCGGCGCTGCCCGATGATGACCTCGGTCGCGACGACTAGATCACCGGGGCACACACCTGGTGCCACGCCGCCGGCGACGCCGGCCAGCAGCAGCCCGGCGCACCCGCCGGCGTGCCTGTCAAGGCGCCGGCGTGCCCGTGCCACTCCGACGCCAACGGACATCACGGTGCCCCGGGGTAGCCGGCCGGCAAGGGCCACTCGCTCCATCCGCAGCGCGGTAACCACGGCGGCGGGTGCGGGCGAGGCCGCCTGGGTGTCCGGGACGGCCGAACTCGAGGCGCTGCCCGCGGTCATCGCGGCACCGCCAGGTAGCGTCCTAGGGCGCTGAGCGGGAAGACGATCCGGTAGAGGTGGTAGTTGATGTAGAAGTCACCGGGAAATCCGGTGCCGGTGAACTGCGGCTCGTCCCAGCTGCCGTCCGGGCGTTGGCGCTCGACGAGCCAGCGCACGCCCCGCTCGACGGCCGGGCCGTGCTCACCTGCGGCAAGCAAGGCCAGCAGCGCCCAGGCGGTCTGCGAGGCGGTCGGCTCCCCTCGCCCGACCCAGGCGACGTCGCGGTAAGAGCGCAGGTCTTCTCCCCAGCCGCCGTCGGCGCCCTGGCGGGCGACCAGCCAGGCGACCGCCCGTCGCACGGGAGCGCTACTGACGGGGATGCCGGCGGCGACGAGCGCCGGGACGGCGGCACCTGTCCCGTACAAGTGGTTGGCCCCCCAACGCCCGAACCAGGAGCCGCCCGGCTCCTGGGCCGCGAGCAGCCAGTCGACGCCTCGCCGGCACGCCGACGAGTCCCCCTGCCCGGCCGCTGCCAGCATCTCCACCACGTGGGCGGTAACGTCCGCCGACGGCGGGTCGGTGACCTCGCCGAAGTCGCAGAACGGCAGCCGGCCGGGCAGCGAGCTGGTGTTGTCAGCGTCGAACGCGGCCCAGCCTCCGCCGGTGGACTGCATTCCCGCGACCCAGGTGACCCCGCGTTCGCACGCCGCCGCCAGCTGCGCCGGGTCCGAGGGCGCCGTCCGCTGCAGAGCGAGGACCACCTCGGCCGCATCGTCTGTGTCGGGGTATCTGTTGTTCTCGAACTCAAATGCCCAGCCGCCAGGGGCAAGCCCAGGGCGTTGCACGGCCCAGTCGCCGGGGACCCGGATCTGCTCCTCCAGCAGCCAGTCGGCGGCTCGGCGCAGCGTGTCGTCGTCACCGGGCACGCCGGCGTCCAGAAGCGCGGTGAGGGCGAGGGCTGTGTCCCAGACCGGGGACTGGCAGGCCTCGATGCGCCTGACCGGTCCTTGGGGTGTCTGCTCCCGCACGACAAAGCCTTCCAGCCCGTCGATCCCTGCCCGCACCGCCGGATGGTCCAGCGGGTAGCCGAGCAGGTGCAGCGCCAGGACCGAGTACACCCACGGCGGTTGGATCCCGCCCCAGGAGCCGTCCGCCTCCTGCCGCGCGAGTATCCATTCCGCCGCCTGACGCATCGCGAACTGGCGCACGCTGCGCAGCGGGCGCCGCGCGTAGGCGTGCAGGACCCGGTCGAGGCGCTGGAAGGCACCGGCCCACGACGTGACCGGCGCACGGCCGCGGGCCGGCCGGCCGGACAGCAGCAGGTCCACGCTGAAGGGCAGCGGGTGGTTCGGCCGCAGCGTGGCGACTACTGCCAGTGGCACGATCGTCTGGCGGGCCCAGCAGGCGAAGTGGTAGGGATTGAGGGGGAACCGCGACGGGAGCAGGACGAGCTCGGGCGGCAGGTTGGGCAGCTCGTCCCAGGACCAGAGGCCGAACAGCGCCAACCAGATGCGGGTGAAGACGCGGGCACGCTCAAGGCCGCCCTCGGCGATGACGAACGCCGCGGCAGCGGCCATGTGCTTGGCCGCGGGGTCGTCACCGGCGAGCCGGAGCGCGACCCAGGCCTCCGCCGTCGTCGACAGGTCACCGGGACCGCCGAAGAACGTGGCCCAGGTGCCATCCTCGCGCTGCTGCGACCGGATCCAGCGTGCCGCCGCCTCCGTGTCAACAGCGGTGCGCACCCCGAGGAACTCGCGCAGCAGCAGGTCCTCGGCGTCCATCGTCACGTTGGTGGCGAGCTCGCCCTTCCACCAGCCCCGCGGGTTCTGCAGGCTGCGCAAGTGGCCGACGGCGCGGGCTGCAGCCTCCTTGGCGGCCGCTGGGGCCTCTGCGGCTGCTGGAATGTCTGCGGCTGCTGGGACCTCTGCGGCGTGCGTCGGCTCAGCCGCCCGAACTGCGCCCGGCGCGGCCGGCTGCGCCATCAACTCTGCCTCAACACGACGAAATTCCCGAGCGCGCACAGCTCGTCGCGTACCGACGTGGGGATGCCGTCGAGCTGCAGCGCCTGCTCGGCGAGCATCAGATGCCGGCGCGCCTCCCGTTCGGCCCACTCCCGGCCGCCAGCGCGCGCGACTAGGTCGGCCGCGTGCCGCAGGTCGGCATCACCGTTGCTGCCGCACCCGGAGATCCAGGCCGCGAGCTCGTCCCCGGCAGCGGTACCCGATGTCATCGCGTAGGTGACCGGCAGGGACTTCTTGTGCGACCGCAGGTCCGAGCGCACAGGTTTGCCGGTCTGCTCCGGCTGGCCCCAAATGCCGAGCAGGTCATCGACCAGCTGGAAAGCAAGCCCGAGCTCGTCCCCAAACACCGACATGGCCTGCACCAGAGCCCCCGGCGCGCCAGCGAGCACGGCGCCGATTGCCCCGCTCGCCCGCAGCAGCGCCCCAGTCTTGTCGGCAGCCATGGCCAGGCACTCCCCGACGCTGACGTCGTGCCGCCGCTCGAAGGCAAGGTCCTCGACCTGGCCGCGCACCAGCTGCTGGGTGGCGTCCGCGAGCAGCCGGCCCGCCGCGGCAGCCTGCGGCGCTGCGGCCGCGAGCAGGACCTGCTGGGCGAGCGCGAGCAGTGCGTCGCCGAGCAGAATGGCGCTGGAGGGCCCCCACACGGCCCAGACCGTCGCCCGGTGCCGCCGCTCGGTGTCGCCGTCCATGAGGTCGTCGTGCAGCAGCGAGAAGTTGTGGACCAGCTCGACGGCCACCGCTCCAGGGATGCCGGTGGTGGCAGGCATTCCGGCCGCCTGAGCGGACAGCAGCGCGAGGGCGGGCCGGACCGCCTTACCCGCCGGACGCTGCAGGGGGCGGCCGTCGGCGTCACTCCACCCCAGGTGGTAGGCCGCCAACGTGCGGCTCGTTCGGTCGAGGCTGTCGACGGCCGCTCGCAGCGCCGGGAGCACGGCCGCACGGCTGGCGGACAGGCTGCTAATACTCAAAACGGTCATGCGAGGGCTCCAACGGCTGCTTGGGATACCGGCGCGGTGGCGGCCCGGTAAATGGCGGCGGCAGCCGTTTCGCCGCTTCGCACGGCACCTTCCATAGTTGCCGGCCAGCCGGTGTCGGTCCAGGCCCCGGCCAGGACCAGTCCGGGCAGGGCCGTCACCGCTGCCGGGCGTAGCGCGGCGCTACCTGGGCGCGGCCGAAACGTCGCGGCCCGTTCGCGGGTGACAAAAGCTTCGCGGACGACAGCACCTCGGGCACGCGGCAGCAGCTCGGCGAGCCCAGGTTCGACCAGCGCGCGCAGTCGCTCGCTGGGCAGGGCGATCAGGTCATCGGCGCCGGACAGCGACACCGCCACGCACTGCCCTTCGCCCAGTCCGACCTGTGCGGTACGGTCGAACGCCCACTGCACGGGTGATCCGAGCGCCGCGACGAACGGCTCGTCGAGCACCCGCCGGTCATAGACGACGTGGACGTTGACGATGGGTACGGCGCCGAGCCGCGCCGACCAGCCGGCGCCCAGCGCGACGGCGCCCGCTGGCAGCAGCCGTTCGGCTGCGGCGGGAGGCACCGCCAGGATCACCGCATCGACCTGTTCGTGCTCGCCCTCCCTCAGCCGCACGTGCCACTGGGTGTCGACGCTCTCCAGCTGCTCGACTCGGGCTCGGGTGCGTACCAGCGCACCGGCTGCCGCGAGGGCCGATGCCGCGGGGGCCGCGTGTAGCCGCTCGAGCGGTACCCGCGACCACCCGATGTCACCGGCGGCGGTGTCGGTTAGCAGCCCGAGCCGAAAGACGGTGGCTGCAAGGCCCAGCGAGGCGTGCTCGGCCCGGGAGTTCAGTGTGGCGAGACCGATGAGGTCCCACAGCGCGGCGACGCTGCGGGCATCCTGACCATGCGCGGCCAGCCAGTCACCGAACGCGCGGTTGTCGCTCGCAGGGTCGCCTGGATCGACGGCGCGCAGCGCGAGCGCGGCGCGCACGGCCATCAGCCGTTGGCGCACAGTGAGGGGCTGGTAGCAGGCCAGCGACCGAGCAAGATGCAGCGGCGCGGGCAGCCCGGTACGGCGGATCCGGGCCCGCGGCCGGCCGGGTTCGAGAACCGGGATGTCGAGCCGCGGCTGCAGCGTGACCAGCGAGGCGACCCCGAGCCGATCGAGTAGCGCTCGGTAGCGGGTGCAGCAGCGCAGGAACACGTGCTGGCCGTTGTCGACGAGCAGATCATTGTGTCGGTAGGAGCAGGTCAGGCCTCCCAGTCGGGGCTTCGCCTCAAGCAGGACCACGTCGTGCCCGGCGTCGGCGCACGCAAGCGCCGCCGTGAGGCCGGCTAAGCCCCCGCCGACCACGGCGACCCTTCCCGCTGTCGCACCGGCCGGCCCGATCACGGCTGCCGTCCGAGCAGGGCCCGCCCGGCAACCGCCAGCTTCTGTCCGCCCGACAGCGACAGCCGCTTGTCGAAAACGCTCGCCGGGTCCTGCGCGATGCGGTCCAGCAGCTTGGAGTAGATGCCCGCCATGGCGGCGCAGCAGGCGGCGCTGCGCCGGTCGAGCAGCGGCACGAGCCGCATGCCTTCGGCATACCAGCCCCGGGCCCGTTCTGCGCTGACGCGCACGAGAGCGCTCAACGCCCCGTCGGGGTCGTGCAGCCGCCCCTGCTCGTCCAGCCTGAGCACCACCCCGAACCGGTCCAGGTCGTCCTGCGGCAGGTACACCCGGCCGTTGAGCAGGTCCTCCCGGATGTCGCGCAGGATGTTTGTCTGCTGTAGTGCGATACCCAAGGCGTCGGCGTAATGGGCGGCGCGGGGATGCGGACGGCTGCCGAACACACCGAGGCACAGCCGGCCCACCGACCCGGCGACGCAGCGGCAGTACGTCACCAGCTCGTCAAAGGTCTCGTAGCGGCAGCCCTCGACGTCCATCTCGACGCCGTCGACAAGTTCGTCGAAGGCCGGCAGCGGCACCTGGTAGCGGGTGGCCCCATCGCGGACGGCCGCGATCACCGGGTCGCCCGCGTCGGGTGCGTGCAGCTGCTCACGCAGCTGCCCGAGCTGACGGCGCTTCTCGGGCACGGGCAGGTCGCCGTCGCCGATGTCGTCGATGCGGCGGGCCAGGGCGTACACGGCACACAGAACTGCACGCTTGTCAACGGGCAGCAGGCGGATGCCGTAGTAGAAGTTGCGTGCCTGTGACCTGGTAATCGTCTCGCAGGCTGCGTACGCCTCTTCGAGTTCGGCGGTCACGTTAGCGCTCCGAGCAGGACGCGCGGCAGCTGGATGGTCAGGTCTTTGCGCCGGGGCCGGGGGGTGGCGACCAGGACGTCAGTCCCGGGTCGCCGCAGAGCGGCGATGGTCGCGCGACCCCCGGCCACGAAGCCGGCGACGGCGACCCGTCCCCACCCGTGGAGAAGTCCGGCGAGCGGGGTTCCCTGCTCGAGCAATTGAGCGGCGCGCTCGGTCTCGAACGCGATCAGTCGGCGCAGGGCAGGGGAGGATGAGGGTGCGTCGAGATCCTCGGGCCGCACGCCGTACGCGGCCATGTCGGCCTGGGGAAGGTAGATGCGGCCGGCACGGCGATCCTCGGCGACGTCCTGCCAGTGCTCGAGCAACTGGAGCGCTGTGCACACCCGATCGGACAGCGCGACGCTGACGTCATCGGCTGCGTCCAGGACCTGGAGCACGATCCGCCCTACCGGGTCGGCGGAGAGCCGGCAGTAGCCGAGCAGGTCATCGAAGCTCGCGTACGAACTCACCCGCTGGTCATGCCGGTTCGCCTCAACCAGTCGCAGGAAGGGCTCCTGGCCCAGCCCGGTCTCACGGACCGTCGGCACGAGCCGGCGCAGCACAGCCGCCTGCGGCTTCCCGGTCGTCCATACGAGGGCGAGGTCACGGGCGAACAAAGCGAGCAGCTTGGCCCGGTCACCGGCTGCCTCGTCCCCCAGGTCGTCGACGGCGCGGGCGACGTCGTACACCGCCCGCAGGTGCCGGCGCAGCACCGGGGGCAGCACCCACAGCGCGACGGGGAAGTTCTCCGCCCGCTCGCGTACGCCGAATCCGGCCTCGCGCGCGCCATCGCCGGGTGGGACGGCTCTCGCGGGAACGGGAGCGGTCTTGGCCATATCCCGATCCTGCGCGCGGAGGGCCCACCCGTCGCCTGCCCCGGGGCACATGTTGGAGACATACAATTGTCCCTGATGTACAACGACTGCGCGAAGCAACCACGGGGGGTGGCAGATGCCCCAGTCGGCCCGGGAGGTTCGACCTGCCCAAGAATCCGGCGGCGACGCCGTTCCGGTGCTCGAGGGGCTGCTACAGGCTCTTGTCGACGACCTACCCGTGGTGCTTGATGATGTCGGCCGGCTGCTCGCCGGGCCCTGGCCGGGCTACGCCGAGTTCCTGCAACAGCAACACGCGGCCGTTGCCGACGCCGGACGCGACGCGCTGCGGCGCGTCGTCGACACGGCCGACCGGGCACTGCAAGGCCGGGAGATTAAAACACGGAAGAGATCGACGCGGACCTGGCGGTCTTCGTGGAGGTCGGCCGGGCGGAGTGGCGTACCGGCACGAGCCTGGCCACGCTGCTGTCGGCCTACCGCGCTGGTGCACGTGTCGGTTGGCGGTGCATAGCGCGCGTCGCTGTGGCGCGAGGCATCCCGGCCGATGTCGTCGCACGGTTGGCGGAGGCAGTCTTTGTGCTGGTCGATCATCTGTCGGCAGCGTCTGCCCGCGGCTATGTCGAGGAGCAACAGCAAGCAGCGGCCGAGCTGGAACGCGCCCGGGCCGATCTCGTCGAGCTGTTGCTGGCCGGCCGGCCTGACGAACGGCTGATTGAGGTCACGGCAGCCCGGGCGCGCTGGGCACTGCCTCCCAGCGTCACCCTGGTAGTCGTAGATCCCGAGGCACCGGTCGCCGTCGACCTGACCGGCCGGCTGCCTGGTGACTGCCTATCGATCCGTTGGCCGGATGTGAGGGGCGCCATCGTGCCCGACGCCGCAGGGCCGGGTCGACGGTCCCGGCTGGCGGACGCACTGCGGGGGACCCCTGCGGTCATTGGGCCGTCCGTGCCGCCGTTCCGGCTGGCAGCGGCACTGCGCATCGCGCAGGTCGCGGCGCGGCTGCAGCGCGAGGCGGTCGTCGTCGCCGCCCCGCTGTTCGTCGACGAGCACCTCGACGCGATCATTGTCCACCGCGACGCGAGGCTGCTCGACGTGCTCGCGCAGCGGGTCCTGGAACCGCTCGCCGGGCTACCCCCGGAGACCCGGCTACGGCTGGAGGAGACGCTCGCGTCATGGCTACGGCACATGGGAAACAACAGCGCCGTCGCCGCCGAGCTGCACGTGCACCGTCAAACAGTCCGCTACCGGCTCGGCCAGCTGCGCGAGTTGCTCGGTGACGCGCTGGACGATCCGACCGTCAGGCTCCGCCTACTGCTCGTCCTGGGATGGCAGCCGCCGCTGACTCGGCCGGCCGGCGCTCCGGTCGCCCCCGGCTAGGGCGAGGTGACCTTGCCGGCTCTCAGCGACCGGGGGCGGCCCGCTGCCGCGGCCAAGGACTTTCCGGCACCGCAAAGTCTGGCCTTGCGACGCAGGCAATGAATCCTCTGCCCGTTAATTCCCGTGCTGTGGGCCGGCTCGCGGGGCCCGTGTGGGCAGCCGCGGTTGTTGCGGACTGCCGGGGCGGACTGCCGGGGCGGTGGGGGGGCGCCCAGGCGAGACGGCGAGGCAGGCATTCGGCGTCTCCCAAGCGATCGCCGGGGCGCGAGGTTGTGAGAGGGATGCCAGCACCGCTCCCCAGGGAAAGACCCGGACTGCGGCACAGTGGGTCGCGGATAAGGACGACGCCCGGCGGGCTGAGCATTGGCCCGCCGTCGGAGGCGACGACCTCCAGCGGCTGCGGTCAAGGCGGCAGAGCACCGCCGCTACGCCCGACTGCTCGGCAGCGCGGGCTCGATCAGAGCGCCCGGCTTCCCGGCCACAGACACCCGACACGGCAGTCTTCGAGCAACCTCAGCGACCCGGCCTACTGGGTCCGCGCCGGTCGATGTCGCCTGTACCCGTCGGTCGCCACGCCCGGCAACTCACGGTTCTCAGCGGCTCGAACCCGTTCACAACGGACAAAGCCACTTTGCAGGCCCCTGACCCTTCGGTCGGCGCTCGCCATGCCCACAGCGCGGCGCTCGCCATGCCCACACAGCGCCTTCCGCAACCCCCCCGCCCCTGTCCTGGCTTGAGAGCACCCTGCCGGTGACACCGGAGCCGAGCTTGGTATCAGCGGCGGTGGGCAGAACCGGGAGGCCGACGCCAGGCTCGCCGCAGACGGCATCCGTGCAGCAGCACCAACGAAGACAGCAACAACGCGGCGATTATCAGCGGCACGGATCCTGTCCTGGCACTCCAAACGATCACACAGCCGTCGACTGCAACCAGCAACAGCCTCGCCAGCAGACGTCGGACTGGAGTGCGCACCGCTGTCTTGAGAGTAGTGAGGCTGGGGTCGGGATCTCGCCAGAACTGCTGCTCCAGTTCAGCTAGGACTCGCAGCTCCTGGTCGCTTAGCCCCATGCCCCGACCTCCTCCCCGGCTGGAGAGGACTCCAGCCGCGCGCTGTTCAGCCGCGCACAACTCTGCTATTGACGCAAACCGCAGCGCTGCCTTTCTTGGTTGCATCCAACGGCCCGACAGCTCCCTCCTGCCCCCTCGGGCAGGTTCTTGCGGCACCTGCGCAGTGCTTAGGGATCCACACGACACCGCTGGTTCGATGAAGATCTGGTCGACCCCTAGGAGGAGGCACAGCAAGAGCACGCCGACGTCGTGCAAAGAAACAAGATTCTTGGCTGCGCCCCCTTCCGCGTCCAACGCGAGAGCGTCGCCGGGACGCCGCCTGTCGCTCCGGCCCGGGCCGGAGCGACAGGCGCCGCCCGCTGCAACAGTTCTACTCGAACATATTTTCTGCTGTCAAGGGTGGTCGAAGGGCCGGGCTAAAGCGGGTCGGGTGGCCGGGGGGAGTTTCACCCCCCGGCTCCCACGGAACCGTGCGTGACAGTCTCCCGTCACACGGCTCTTCTCATCCAGGCAGCAGGTAGTGGCGCATCCATTGCCAGTGGGCG
>JAABUP010004438.1_pt1 | contig 22891 bp, 40 predicted proteins | sample 5559201 | NCBI WGS metagenome assembly JAABUP01 (sample SAMN10711887, study PRJNA513373) | rock metagenome | isolation source: Antarctica rocks | place: Antarctica | reverse complement strand
CCCACCACCCTTCCCCAACTTTTACAACCCAAGGCACCCTCTATCGTCACCCCGCATGTTAATCAGAATCCATCGGATGTACTTTGCAGTGAAGAAGTGCTTGACTGAGCCTTAAAGGAGAGCTTGTGCATGAGCCTGCCAGCTCTGCCACTGTGCCTTGGTGCTGCAGCAGTGGAGGGGGCTGTAGGCCGCTTGGTCAGCCAAAAGCCCTTGCTGGGCAGATGAGCCCCAGGCAAGGACTGGCCAGTCTTTGCAGCAGGATCAGCTTGACAGAAGGCTTTCATTTCAGGCAAGCTCATACCCATCTGCCTTTTCAGAATGTCCTGCACACAGACAAGGGTGCAAATGATGCCTTGACCCACTGATGTGGTGCAGTCGGCATTCTTGAAGCAATCAGCATGGCACCTCACATGCTGACATCTATACATGAGCACAAGCTATTGGACATCAACACAGATATGTGACTATTTGCTGCATGTTGACCTGACAACATAGTATAAAGGTAGACGCACAACAAACAACGTGTTTGTCTAGCCAATCAAATACAAATATTACCCAAGCTCGTACCATAGAAGCCTTGATGTTGAGTCAATGTACCTGAACGTAGGGTGAGGCTTCTGCCAGCTTGATGACTCCTTCCATGCCATCCAGAAAGCCCAAGCCCGTGAACTGAGCCAGGACCACTGACAAGATAGCATGCATATAGTTTGTGAGCATATGATGCCGCACACTCTGACCTGCACCGGAGTACAGCAAGTCACACTTCAGTGATGAGTCAAGCATACAGCGCAACTAGGACTTGCAAAGCAGGAAGTAGGAGTGAAAGTTAGGAAGTGGCAGTGTAAGTTGGCAGCTTGAGGTCAAGGTATTCCGGATTGCACAGTAGATGCACACTGTTTTTATGTTGGGTACAAGCGTAGAAAATGTGTATGACTGGGCCCTGCTTCCCAGCCACCTGCAGCTAGCCATTTTGCTTTAGTCTTAGCACCGCCCACCTGAGTGGGCCAAGTTCTGCTTGGTTCTGTGAGATATACAGGCACTCAAGGCTGATCAAGAATATTGTGAAATGCAGCTTGCGTTGATGAAGTGCAGAGAACACTGTACCTCCCACAGACTTCTGGACGGACGCTTCCATATGGGTGGGCCTGACCATCATGTGTCCGGCAGCATTCAGGATGACGCGCTGCCCGGGCCGCTTGTACAGGAACAACATCTTGCCCTCACGCGTCACCACGTCCTGTGCGTCACAGAACTCAGACAAGTCAGCGGCATTAGAGACAAGAATGGGTCAATCAACAAGCCCCCAACCTGTGATCGAGTGTACCCAGCCAGACAGCAGACCTGCAAAGTCCCCAAGTCTTAATGTACATACAAAGGTTGAGGTCAAGAAACCTACACAGGAAGGCAGCGGCATAGACTGGCCGGCACAGTGCTCTGAGTTTGCATGCCGAGCAGCCATGCAGATTGGCTTACACCATGGCTGTATCGCCTTCATCTGTTTTGAAGTGCAAGGTTCTGAAGCTTGACTGTTGCTCTTGACTGATTGCTTGGTGTGGAGACCAGGCAAAGTTTCAAGCTCACCTGGTCGTTAATGACGCTCCAGGTATCAGGCACCATGGTGTTGTACTCCCGAGCAAAGGCATGGTTGCCAGTGCGAGGCGCAGCAAAGGTGTAGCACACCACCTGAGCATTGCTCTGCATGGTTTCTAACAGATGTCTGCGGATATCAAAGGCGGCAAGAGTGGCTAAGGCACCGCCTAGAGAATGCCCTGCAGCAACCACACCAGCAGATTGCAAGATTCATAACATCTCTTCAGCCTTGGCAGCTCTTCAATTAAACTTGACATGCAGAGCATGCAGACCCACTTGAACACTGTCCACAGCCGGTATGCATTTGTACGCATATCTATGCCTGATACAGTGGGCAAAAATGCTTACCTGTGACAAAGATCTTGACGGGCTGATCTGACCCAGACTCCTGCTTGCACTGCCGGACAGCTTCCAGAATGTGGCTCACCACTTTGTGTTTCAGCCCGCCAGCCAGCCAGCTCTTCAGGAAGCCGACATGCACAAGGGGGCGGGTGCCCAGCCAGTTTGTACCCCTCATGGGGGGGTGGGCAATCCTCCATGCCTGGACGATGCCACAACAAGTTGCAATTCAGCCAGTGACGCAGAAGTGAACCCTGAACAACGTTGCTCTTTCAGTTATTGTTTGAACAACTCCCTTTTGGAGTGCTACTGGCCGTGGAAAGAGTGGGCATAGGGCATAGGGTAAGGTAGCAGCAGACACAGATGACTGATGTACAAAGCCTTCAAGCCAGCATTGAGTTCCAGTTTGAAGCACTTGCTGGCTCAGTGACACACACGGTGACTTGAGCTAGCAGAGCTTGGCACTTGCAGCCATATTCTTTTGATGCCCATGCTGCCTAAGCTGCCATTGTGAACGCAATGGCATAGTGGATTGAACAGATCATTGTGCTTTGCCTGTTGCAGTATTTTGCGTTTGCTGCATTGGTTGCATGTGAGCAAATGATTGGGAGAAATGACAATGACCATGACCAACACGTAGTGAAGTACAGCAAAAGGCAAACCTGCAAATCTGCCAGGACATTCTTCATGGAGGCAGTCCCTCTGAAGGCCACCACAACCGTGTCGTTGCCCCAGCCAACCAAACAGCGTGTGTCCTGCTTGGTCTCCCAAAAGCTATGAGACCGGGTCAGCTTGTACAGGCTCAAGGCAGTGTCCACATGCAGAGTGGTGTTTGCTGTGAAGGAGGTGCCTTCAAGCTTCTCCTGTCTGCCTTGCTTGTCTTGCTGCTCAGCTGAAGGCCTACTTGCTTTGAAGGTTGAGATGTTTGTCTGCTCCTGCAGAGAGAGGCATCATCACATTGGCTGCTCAAGCCTTGCAATGCGTCCAGCATCTCTCTGAAAGTATGTAGCATGACACGTCAGAGCAGTCTAGCATCAACGCATAAACACCAAAATATTGATTGACAATAGGCTCTCTCTGACTTGTTCAAGTCAGGGCAAAGTAGGCATGTTCCAATAGCAAGAACTGATATAGATATCATACCATCTTGTGGTCATATACATAGCAGCTCCAGTACAGCAGGTTCATCATGGTCTCAAAACAGAAGATGGGCTGTTGGGCCAGCTTTGCGTCATCCGGAACCATGGCTGAGCGAGCTGCCAGCTTGACAGGCTTGTCTGCTTCTGTCCAGGCAAACTCTTGAAGCCAGACCTGCAAGTGCTGTAAACCTTAAAGCATACATTGTACCAAGCCGTGCTAATACACACATGTCTGAGCACAGATCAGAGCAAATGAACAACTAGGCAGCCAAAAAGACAAATGCACAGACATAGGCATGCCAGCAAGGCTCATGTGCAGCAGCAGTGCGCACCGTACTCATGCATGACATATGTTCCTCCTTTCAACAAGCTGCATATGCATATGTTCCCAGACAACAATCAGCTGAAGACTTTCTTTTGACCATATCTGCTGCAGCATGACATACTCTGAACAGCTGCCACAACTTCTTCTGCACCTTCTAGATGAACTGACTGCATGTAATGAACGAGAGCATGAAAGATGACCCACCGTAGAAGCAGCAGCATGCTCTTGAGGCGTCCTAGGGGATGCCACATAGCACAAGACCACAGTGTTGGCTGTCATCACAATCTGCAGAGTACATACACCATCTCAATCTGAACAGCGTTGACGCAACATAGCAGCCATGTTCCAACATTCAGCAACATATGAACGCAGCGGCGCACAGCTTACTGCAGACAGGACGCATCACAGTCTGAAGTTACGACAGCATATATGCCCTATATAGGCCCTATATAGGCCCTATATAGGCCCTGACCACATTGCAGAGGCTGGACCCACCTTTGGCAATGTGAGCAATGCTGAAGGTGCACGCAGGTGATCAACAGAAAGACTTTGTATGCTTCACTCACTTGACCAGTGACCTCACTCTTGGACAACATGCTACATCATGCATGCACATTTGCTGATTTGCATTGACCAACCAACAAGCAAGCAGCTGTCCATGGATCTGACTCAGCAGGTTCTGCATGCAGCAGCCTTGGAGAATGGTCACATGTGTGTTTGTGGAATGCAATGTGAGCGCACCTGCATGGGCATGAGGCCAAGCCAGGAGAATTCTTGGCTACTGCACCAGCCGGGCGCCACCAGCCACAGTAGCACCAAGCACAGCGTGAAGAAGCTCATCACCGCCATCCGCAGCCACAACTGCCACACACAAGCACACTCTTGAATATATGATGTAGAAACGGTCGTTGTTGAACCCACGTGGAACAGGCATCAACAGTCACACGTGCTTTACCATGAAGCATATTGCCGCAAGAGAAGACATCCTAAGATGCAATCCTCAGGCAGAAGTGCAGTCAGAAGGTGACAATGGACTGCGTGCTCATGACTTCAAGCATCACACCAAACGGCCTCTGAAGACAAGCAGTGTAATCAAGCTTTGTCTGGTTGCAACTAAGGAGGTCAGGTATGTTGGAGCAGCCAGGTATTGATAGAGGCCATTTGGCAGGTGTTGCCCCTTACTCAACCCAGGTCATTGTGCACGCAGTACAGTCTCAGTTGCAATAGACAAGGCGTGTGCCATATGCGTGTGTTGGACTCTCTCTCTAGCAGGCTACAGTAGCTGTTGCAATAGTTTGCACGACAAGCATCATGGTATTGCATCTGGCTATAGAAAGGGGGGGGCAGCAGGAACTCAGGGGCGAGCAGTACCTGCAGAGTGTTGTACACCAGGCCAACTTGGACAGAGGCATATGGCTGCTTGCGGTAGCCTGTAAGCTTGAGGGCCAATAGAATATAGGTAACCACAAAGTAAAGTAGAGCCAATGCCACTATAAAGTCCACTATGATGCTTGTGGCTCGATCCACGCCACACCGTAGCGCAATGGCATTGAACTGTGCAGTGTATTGTCCCTTGCACACCTGAAACGCTGTCAAGCTTGTTTCCACTACCACTCCGTTTGCATCCATATGTGGCAATGTGAAGACAGTGGCCACGTCTGCAGGATATGAGCATGTCAAGGCCATGACAAACTACATACCTCAAGCAAGTTTGGTACACACTAACATACTGCAACATTTGCACAGCCGACACGTTGGCACTGACGAAGCGACCTTCTACAATACTGACACACAGCCCCCACAACATGATCAGGTCCAAGAATACAGGGCATGTCTGGGCGCGCCATTTCAGTCAGGACTGACCTAAGAGCGTGGCTACATTGCATGGTATGACAGCATACTACATACTACAAGGCAAGGCTACCATGTGTCACAGGCAGCGACTTTGCACATCTTTGCAACCACGGCAGACTGTGCTGAAGGGCATACAGCCAAATGGCTGGCCTGACATGCAAGAAGCATCTGCTCAAGGGCATTCAGCCATTGAAGCTGCAGGCAGTACAGGTACAGAACTGGTAGAGATGCTGCAGATGCATATCAAAGATGCTATGCTGATGATGACTACCAAGGCAGTGGGAGATCTAGTAGCTGAAACACAAAGGCCAAGACAGCAGAACCAGAAATGTTGTAACCAGTAGAGTGGCCCCATTCACCTACGGCATTGTGGATGAAACCAAACCCTACAACGCCCTCAAAAATTGGCCAGAGCAAGAGGCAGGGCCACAACAGTATCCAGGGCCCATCCATGATCAGCTTGGAATGGCCTTCAGGGCTCTGGAAGCCATGCTCAACTGCTGTTGCACTCAGGCTGGTGCTGTCAATTGCTTGACGCTTCCAGACACGAGTTGAATAAGCGTGCACCAGGAAAAGTGCAAAGATCTGCAACACACCAGCACAATTTTGTAGGCAAGCAGGCTTGCACATCAAACACAACTCAAGGTGGACAAAGTCGCATTACAATTATTAGCAAATGCGCAACATGCATAGCACACTAAATCCAAGATTTTGGGAGTTCAGCATCATGAAACAGTGCTTCAGCATGCTCTGGTAACAGGCAGCAGCTGACTTAGCAGATGCAAATGGCACAGATAAGCGCACAAGAACCCAAATGAAATTGCAGAACCAGAGATGCAGTCAAACAGCCTAGCTTCCATGCAAGCGAAACCAGGATCCTATGCAGCTTTCTTGAGCAAGGATACCGGAAGCCTCGCGAGGCAGCAGCCTGGAGCTATGCAGCTTTAAAGCACCACTGACAGCCAAGGCTTGCAGCTTCATGATGTCGACGCATGGCAGCACAGTTTTGCATCTGGAAAACCCTTGCAAGACAACAACTTACTGGACAGAAGTACAAGCAGAATGCAACAACCGTAAGCGTAACAGAATGGCATTGCATTGACCTCAATGACAGGTGACTTACAGTGTTCCAACAAGTCCAGCGAGCGAAACCAAGGTAGAACCAATCGTCAGCAAGGAAGAAACAGGGATTGGCCACATTTAATGCGTTTGGTACCACATAGAAAACCAGATTCAGCCATTGCAGGATTGCTTCTAGCACAATGAGAGTCACATTTCGCTTCTGCCTGTGCTTCCTGCAGATGACAATCAGCCTGTTTGTGATTGTGAAACAAGACTGGTCATCTTAGGAGTGCAATGTTGAAGCCTTGTCATTTGCACCAGCTAAATTTCCTTGTCAGCTGCAGAGTCCTTAGTACACATGTTGTGACGATGATGCTCAAGCGTGGGCCAAGACAAGTTGATTTGGCAATCTCAAGCACATGCATGTATGCCTGAGCATGCTGTACTCAGTCAGACACAACACAAGGCTTTTGCACTTGACCAAGTTTGCCTTGCAGCATGGCAAGAACAAAAGTAGCCATTCTCCAACGACCTGACATAAGCTGCTCACCAATGCTTGTGAAGCCTGACTGCATCTAGCACACGCCACAAGAGGCTGCCCAGAAAAACACTAACCAACAGAAGACATATGCCGCCAATGGCAACATTCCACACCCATGTTGCACCGTGTTGTTTGATCGTTGCTGGTCCGTTGCCCTGCAGCATTTATAGACTTACTCTGTGCAGAGTCAGGTCAAACAGGCTGTGGCTACATGTCGTAGAAGGAGCTTCGAATATCCATGGGCACAGTTCAAGAGGCAAGCGACGCAAAGAGCAAAGCAGACCTGTGCCATTTTGTGGACAAACTCTGTTATCAAAACAGCAGCTCCGGCAAGTATTGAAAGTGCCACAAAGAGCAATGCAGCCTGCAACCACACCGAGATAAAGTCGTCGAAAGTTGGTTTTTGTTGCGGCAACAGCCAGCTGGCAGGCAAGACTTGCGCACCTTAGACTCTCGTCCACCCATGAAGTTGAAGCGAAGGACGACCTCTGTAGCTGCGTCCGCCGATAACGTCTTCCTCCGGACTCGATCGATGTCTGCTCGCACAGCTTCGGGATCAACGCCAACAGGAGAAACTTTGGCCCTCCGCTGTGCAGCGTTGACTTGGCCATCGGTAAATAGATCTAGAGCTTCAGGCTCGGGTGAAAGGTGCAAACGATCGTCGTTTTTGGGTAATGCGACATGTTGCGAGCCTTGTTCCACGTGCCCACTGGTCTTCACCTCTGACTCTCCAAATGTTTGCCTAACAGCCTGACCAGTCTCGACAGCCAACGCTGTCAGAGTGTGGAAGGGCGTATACAGCGAGCTCACGGCATCCGCGGCAGCCGATTGCCTCTCGCCGGTTTGCAAGATTACTTCGTCACTGCGCGTTGCCATACTGCAATCAACACCAACGCGCTGTGTGATCAAACTTGAGGGTCGCATCTTGAATGACATCGTTACATAACATACCGAGGGCTTGCTTAGGTCATTGGCCATAAAAGTAGTCATCCTTGTCCAGCTTCCATGGCAGGGTTTTGCGAGCCCAAGGGAAGCTCAAGGTCAATGGCAGGCAGGGTTCGACAGCCCACCCAGATCCCGCGCGGGCACAGGGCATCCCCGCGTCCGGCCGAAGGCCGGACGGGGGTTGCCCTCCTAAATCGGCACAATCACAATTTTTAAACTGTGCCCACGCGGGCAAAACTGTGCCCACGCGGGCAACCCACGCAAACTGGCCGAGCCAGAGTACAGCACGCGGGCAACACTGAAGTGTAATTTCATAGCAATCAATGATGAGGCAGATGTGCAGGACTTCTCAGAGATTGAATGTGAACGTGCTGGTCTACAATAGCCAATAGACATCAATTTGTAACTCAGAACATGCACACTGAGGTTGTTAGTCGTGACGATGATGACAGTGTTGAGGCTGCACTGGCTCTGTGAACATCGCTGTACTTATATCTTTGTGACTGGCCAGTCTATCCATGGATAAGCTTGCTGCAATGCATTCAGCAGCTGCATGTGCGATTCAACAAAAAATTACTTGCCCGCACAAAATTTTTGTGACAAGTGGGCTGCCCACGCAAAACCGCATCCAGCAGAATTTTGGGGTGGGCGAAGCCCACCCCAAAATTCACGATCCAGGTGGGGAACCTACTGGTTTTGAGGACCCCTGTCGAACCCTGATGGCAGGTCATGGCAGGTATGTCAACCCCATACATGCAACATGCATCGACATGCCATGTCAGTGTCTGCAGACTGCGTACCTGCATTTCACCAGACTTGCACTGAGTGTGCAAAATATGATTGGCATGCAGCCCCCTGAGATTCGGATCAGCAGACCATGCCCAGTCACATTTGAAAAACTCCGTGGCACAGCTTACCCTGTACAAATTCGGCTTCCCGCAACTGTTCGTTGGTCTAAACTGAACAAATGGATTTGCCAACAGCAATAAACAGGCTGCTGCACGCAGTATATGTGCAGCTGAATGCTTATCAGTACAGTATCTTTAAATTACGCATATATGAATATCTTCCTGACATGCTCTGTCACCACCTGAAAGCTCTTAAGAAGATGGTAAGAGCTTCACATTGGCAAGACGCAAATCGTCATCCTCATGCAATAACTGTTGACGTAGATTCAAGCAACACAGTCCAGAATGTAGTGCACAACTGTAAAGCAGTCAGTCTGGCAGAACAGCAACATCAGCTACCACCAGACTTGGCAATGATGGCTGTGAGTCAAGTCCTTTTTGTCTGGCTGTCTTTCTATGACGCTGTTCCCTGAACTTGAGATTTGATGTTTGAGACGCCAAGTCAGAGCTGGCAGCTGCAGGGTACTCAATACCAACCCAGACCTGCACAACAAAGAAGACAAGTCAGGCATAAGCAGACAAAGCAATTAACAGGCACATTCATGTAGGCTATGCACTGCGCCAAAAACACAGAGCTATCAGCTGACTATGTTAGTCTCAACTCAGTCTGTGTTAGAAAGTTCTTATGTTCAGGGAACTTAAACTAGTGTCAAACTAGGCTGTTGTGCCAGACTAGGGCTTCTGTAGTGCATGGTACTGAAGCTTGCAATAGGGAACAGTCATATCTGTGTACATGTGTGGTGCTATCTGCTCTGATTGCTGCCATTCTCAGTAATGGTAGGCAGCAAGATTCTGCTCAACATTTAAGAGAGGATTGCAATTGTGTTTCATGCTTCAGTCACAAGCTTTGGAAGTGCTACGCCAGGTTTCCAATACTCACTCATTATACTCCATTGCATCACGTCTATCCTCCTGTGCCTGCTCAGCATCAGCTATTGTTCTAAACAACAGACATACTTTGTAATGTCAGTATCTTATGCGCACCGTCTCTAGATCTTCGTCATCAGGTCCTTCCTTCCTCCTCACATGCAGCTGCTTAGTGCCCTGAGGCCCAGGCAGGTCCTGCTGGTCCACAACTGCCCCCAGCCCTGCCCCAGCATTCCAATGCTGCCACAGCCCGCCGGCTTCAGCTTGAGATACGGACGCAGACGGTATGCAGGGTTTCACGAACAGGTGGCTCAATGCGTGCCTCACCTCATGGTACAGCCTCTGCAGCCAAAGGAGCATCATCAGTCACATTTGATCTGTGCAAAGAACCATAAACATGCACACATGATCTGTGCAAAGGCCGGGCATGAGGTTCATGCATGAGACCTCTGAATCTCATGACAAGACAAGGATCGAGGACACACCTTCAGCATCAGAAAGCAAGACAGACAATCCGTGTGTACAGATCTAACAATCCAGCACACCATGAGTGACAACAGCGGCACATAGTGATTGGGTTGGAAGTTTAGGGGCGCATGCAGCAGAAGACAAAGAAGGCAAACACCTGGGCCAGCAGGAGGCAGTCAGTATGCAGGATGGTGTTGCAGCCCTCCCGCAGCGATGTCTGAGTGCGGAAGTCTGCGATGATGTGGACCAGGCGATCCCGCAAGCCCTCCACAGACATGCCGTCAGGGATGCGCTGCAGCAGCCTCAGGGGGTTCACATACCCCCCAATGTTGTCCATCAGCTCACCTGTAGCCGCAGACACCCTTGTTGGCTGCCATCGCAATACACACTACATGGGCACCTTTTGGGTTTCAATTTGATGTAACACAGCAGGGAGGAGGGGGAAGTTGATGTGCAGGTGGACAACGCACAATGTCCAAATGGCTCCTGGACAGCAATTGCTCTACCTGTATGTGCGCCATGCAGCTGCCTTCACAGCATCACAGCTCACAGCGCAAGATGATCAGCAGGAGATGCAAGCTAACCTTGATGCAGGAGTGGGTTGGGCGTTTTGCACATGCAAACAACAGCGGGCCTCTGCTATACCTGTTCGCATGAGTGAGCATTGATATGAATGGCAGAGTACCTGTGAGAGCAGGGCTTTCCAGAGCTAGGCTGATGAGGAGCTCCCACAGCTCATCATCTCGCTGCATCTGCACAAACTCGATGGCCTGCATCACAGTTGCAGCCATGTCTCATCACTGACAAATACACGAGCCACGTGCTACACAATCACAGCGCACGCCTACAAGTACAATTGCTCTCATGAACCTTCTTGTTGTTGGGAAGAGCAACACTGTGCAGAGACCTGCACACATTCGCATATCATGCCAAGGAAAAGTAGCCTCTAGGAGAGCTTCAGCGCAAGGGGAAAGGCATCTGTTGGATGACCTCTTGGTAGCAATCTTCAATGCTTTTGGGGTTGGGAAAGCACCTTGGCACCAAATCACACCTAGCTCGTTAACTGGTCACAACAATGCGGCTGCTTCTTGGCTTGGCTTGATGGTGCAGGGTGTTAGTGTTGCATGAGTACCTGGGGTACCTCAACAACATGGCTTTTGCTCAAGGTGGCTTTTTCCTGGCCTTGCTTGATGGCACTCAATGCGGCAGGGTGTTACATGCAGTAATTGGGGTATGTCAGCAACTTGGCTCTTGCATTGCTTGATCGTGCTTGGTGTGGCAGGATTTTGTGTGCAGTACCTGGGCTATGTCAGCAACATGGCTCTGTCTTGGCCTTGCTTGATGGTGTTTGGTGTGGCAGGGTGTTGCACGCAGTACCTAGTGTATGTTAGCAACATGTCTCTTGCTCAACATTACTTGATGGTGCTTAGTGTGGCGGGGTTTTGAGTGCAGGGCGTTGCATGCAGTACCTGGGGTATGTCAGCAACATGGCTCTTACTCAGCGTTGCTTGGTGCGACGGGTTGTTGCATGAAGTACCTGGGGTATGTCAGCGAGGCGCTGGATGATGAGGTGGAGGGCCTGGGAGGCGCTGCCCATGCGGCCCAGGATGAAGACCTGCTCGCGCACCAGGGCCCGCTGCTCACACACCTGCAGGGCTCCTTCCAGCCCATACCACTGGCTGCTCACCAGGAACGCCATCAGGTGGCCAGGTGCATAGTCGGCGTACAACTCCACCTGCAGAACACTTGTGTGGCTTCATGTCAGACTTTGCGTGGCTGCATGCCATTGGAGCTTTGCCAGGAAGCCCATCAGTTGCCTAGATCTGCAGGGGTGTGTACATATTCTGCCTGACAGCGAGAGCAGTCAGCCATTTGCTTGCATGCAAGCTGCTGATCTGCTGCTTACTGAGCAACCCATCAACACTGATAAAAGTGCAAAACCAGCAGAGCGTGGTACAAGTCAACTGCAGTGAGCTGGAAAGCCATATGCTGATCCATGCCAGCTTTGACCTCTGCTGAGATGCATAGTCAAGGTGCATTTCCTGCTGCAAATCACGGAGCATCTTATGTGAAGCCATATTGTCTCACATGCGCATCACAGTTAGCGACAGATTGAGTCCTTTGGGCAAATCTTGTTTCGTTACTGCCAATATGGCAGGGACCAAGGGGTAAAATCAAAAGCTTATGTATGCATGTGTTGATCACAATGAGGACATACCTGTAGGACATGATAATCAGCGCCAGCGGTTTGGTCCTTCTGGAAAAGCTGGTCAAGGTAGTGGTGCAGCTTGTGCCTCCACACTTCTGCTTCGCTGCTGTCCCCAGCGTCCTTTGCTCTCTGCTGTTCTGCCTGCACCACACACACCAGTGTCAGCCTGGCCACATCAGCATCTGAAACTTTCAGGTGTGCATCTCCAGCAACCAGCACCCACACGCTTCTGGCAGCCCATGAAGATGATAGCACATATAGTCGAACAGTTGCTTGCTGCTGGCATATGCCTGACCAAGGCGTGGTGTTGAAAAAAACCTAGCCAGCACAGCCTGCCCTTCTACAAGACCTCCCATACATGACTGTCTGCATAGGAATGCGGACATGTGCTGGATGAATGCATGCTGGCACAAGCGAATGCATGGACAGGCATACGAATGAGCAAATGAAGCGGTGGACAAAGGATTTCACACAGGCATAAAGCCCCACTGAATAATAGACAGAAATAACGATGATAATGATAATGATAATAATAATAAATAAAAATAGTAACAACAACAACAACAACAACAACAACAACAACAACAACAACAATATGATAAAAAAATCATATAAATAACAAGCACAACAATAATAATAACTAATACTAACAATAACACCAACGCTTTCCAGCTCATAATGAGCTAAGTACATGCAGGACAAGTCTTGTCTCTCCAGAGCAGCCTGTCTCAGTGCATGTGGACACAACTTGTGTGAGCTGGTGGCAAACTGACCTGGATGGAGGGCACAACTGTAGACGCCGGCACCTCATCATATTGGTCCATCAGCAGCTGTGTGGCTCGCTCCTCATCAATGCTCAGCAGCTGAGCGACACGCTCATGCAGCACTGGCAGCAGGTGATGCTCCTGGATGAAGTCGAAGACTGCCGGCTGCTGCTGGCGTAAGTAAATGGCTAGAGCCAGGTCATAGCGGCCCTGAATCTGATACAGCTGAGCTGCTACTTGGAGCAGTGCTTCTGTGTCTCCTCCTGGTGCGCGTATCCTGCATGTCTCAAGCATCACCTCAAGTCTTGCCTGATTGCACTGCTGGCTTGCACCGCTTTGCACCGAACATGCCCCCAAATGTGGGGCATCTCTGAGTTGACACTGCTGCTTCTGGTGGCCATGGCTCCCCTGGGTCAGCATCAGCAACAAACCACACCCTGGAAGCAATGCTGGCTCAATAGTGGTGCTACATCTTTAGATGTGCTAGCTGTTGTGCTAAGTACCCACAAGTATCAATGCTGGCTTGTACAGCTTCATACCAAGCATGCTAGCCGCAAGACCCTGAGGTCATTGAACAGATAGCATGCAATGTGGGCAACTCTCAGCTGCCATCATGGCAGAGTACAGAAGCAGCAACCAGGGCAGCAGCTCTGCTGGCATATCACCAAGCACCTGTTGCAAAGACGGACAGTCCAGCAGAGCTGTAGTACAGCTGGCATGTTTACATGCAGCCTGGCGGAGACTGAGCACAGCAGACAGAAGACACTTGCATGAACCAGCTGCTCCTGCAGGAGCAGCTACATGGGGCATACCCTGCTGTCTGTGAGTCCCAGCATGGCTGTGTAGTGTGACACAACAAGGGTAGCTGAACTATCAAGAACAGTTTCAGTAAGGTGGAGACAGAGTCCCAGCATGGCTGTGTAGTGTGACACAACAAGGGTAGCTGACCTGTGAAGAACAGCATCAGTAAGGGTGGTGACAGAGTCCCAGCATGGCTGTGTGGTGTGACACAACAAGGGGAGCTGACCTGTGAAGAACAGCTTCAGTGAGGGTGGTAACAGAGTAGAGGTGGGTGGGCCAGTCTTTCACCAGGGCCAGCAGGATGCTGTGATCAGCCCTGTTCAGCAGGAAGGCATGCAGCATCATTTCATAGGCGGTCTGGCCAAGGGTGGGGTGCTCAATGGGGATGTGAGGGGCCATGGCGGGCAGCTGCCGCATCTGAGCAAACATGTACACCCACCGCTCCCACACTGCTGCATTGTCCTGCACAACGAGTATAGAAACTTCTGTGCAGAGTTGCTCTAGAGGAACTGAGGATGCTGATTTAGCAATACGGCCTTTGATTTAGCAATATAGCCTTCGATTCAGCAATGTGGGCTTTGCTTTAGCAATATGGCCTTTGATCCAGCAATGTGGTCTGACGTCAGACCAGAGCAGCAAGTCTGATTGATTGACGCTCCAAGCACACTGCTCTCAGCAGAAAGATCACTCAGACTCAGTCTTGCATAACACTGCTGTTGCACGCTAAGAACCCTTATGCAATCTCAAGATCCCTTGTGCAATAGCACAAACCCTCTGGCAATAATACCAACCCAGCTCCTCTGCGCAGAGCGCAGAATCATCTCTAAAGAAGTGCACATTCAAAGCATGGCAGAGCAGGTATGCCAGTGGTAGGACTCACGACTGATAGCAGTGGGCGGCAAAGGGAAGGCAGGCAGCAGCAGGTACCTTGAGTAGGCGAGGCATGAGGGCAGCAGCCTCCTCAAAGCGGTCCTGAGACACCAGGAACTCCAGATACTGCCCTGCTACCTGCAATTCATCACCCATGAGTAATACAACGCTAATGTGATTCATTGATTGGTTATCTGGTTGATTGGTTGATCGACTGATTGATCGTTTGTTGGATGGATGGATGGAATGAGCAATGGTGTAGCTGACTGATACCATCTCTGTACAGATGACACCCATGCCTGCAGGCCTTGTGCTAATGGACTGTTGCTGGTTGAGGTGCCTGCTGCTGTTGTGCTTGCTTTGGCCTTGTTGTGCTGGGTAAAGGCAGCAGTGCAACAAGCAACACATTCCAGCCACAACAACAAAATGGCAACAAGTGCATGCACATTTTCTGTTGTGCAGAGATTTAGCTTGATGTTGATGAGGTGCAGGAACAACTTGCCTGTTCTCGGGTGGCTTGTGTAAGTGTGACATCACTTTCTATGATGTCTAGAGCCTGCTCATAGCGAGAATGTTCAAGCAGCCACGTCACACGGTCACTGCCGTCTCGAGGCCGTCCGACAATGATCTCCTACATATCAGATCACAAGACCAGTGGGTAGGCAGACCTTTGCCGGGCAGGAGTTCCAGCATTTGCTTAGCACAAATCCATGCAAGACTTATAGCCCATGTTGCATGCAAATGCACTGATGACAGGTTGGCTTTTCCTTCCTGCAGACTACACCTGTATCCAAGGTTGCTTTCAGTGCAAGCGACAGCAGCAGCAAGAAGCAGAATCCCGACCGGCTGCATATTGTGAACCACCAAGCGTCTTGTCTAGATCAGCCAGCAGAAACAAGGGCTGGCTGCTCAGCAAGTCCCACACGTTAAGCTGACACCAGCTAAACAAGCTGAGCTTGCAGCATCATGTGCAATACAGGCTGTACCAGTACATATTACGGTGCACATTACCTTTGGTGAAACCACATAGTAAATTGGCTCTTCGCCATCAGCCCACCATTTGGTAGCCTGCCGTCCAGTAGGTGTGGCAGCACCACTACCATTCATCCTCACCTGTGAGCTTGCTCGTGTTCTGGGCAGGTAGCAGGTAGCCAAGGCATACTCAGACGCCTCATACTCCTCATAGCCTGGCATAAGCAGATGCTGTTGTCAGGCGCTGGGCATCTGGGCTCTTCCCAAGCGGCATGTTGCAAATGTACATGCTGTGTTTGGAGGTGCAAGACAAGCTTCTGTTTGAGCTGCTTGCTGTGCAAAAGTTGCACTGAGCAAAAAGGTGCATCTTGTGTAGCTGGTCCATGGGGTGCAACAGAGAGCCATCAGATCTTGTGCATGAGCTTGGAGCTGCATCTGCCCTTCTCAGCAGGTCTGTTTCCCCAGCGTTACTTCGTATCGGTTCTCACCGTTAGGTTTTTGAAAACCCTGGAACGTTTCAAAGCTTCAATTTTGTCAGGGTTGTTTGATGGGTTGTGGGAGTTAGGGTTTTAGCAGCTTTTGCATTTCTCATCTTCAAGGGGTAAGAATCGATAAGATATAGCGCTGGGCGGTCTGTTTGCCACATACAGAGCTGTGTGACATACAGCCCAGCAGAGATCCACCTCACAGCAGCAGCAGCCAAGTCTTGATGATGTGCACATGGGCATGCTGGTCTGCGTGGGCCCATCAGGCGGCCCAAGAGGCCGGCAAGCTGCACCATATACACAGCATAGCAAGTATGCATGCATAGCAAGTATGCATGCATAGCATGTACCTGTGATAGACAGAGCGTCAGCAGCCACCTCTTCGCGAGCCCAGGTGAAGATTTTGAGCTCTGGGCGCTCATGCTGCAGCTCTGTGCTGACCCCAGTGGCATCTGATGCAGTGCCGCCTGACAGCGCTGCAGCTGCTGTCAAGTCATTGGGGCGACGTGGTGAGGAACCGTCCAATGCAGGGTTGTGCACCAGGACTGCAATATCAGCACCAAACGGCGCCAAGCCCTGCACAGCCATGTTTGCTGCTCGCATGTTGTGCCAGACACCAACTGTGACTGCCCTTGCAGACAAAAACAGGCAACAATGGCCACACAGCTGTTCTGGATCACTGCTTCTGGTGTCGTCTTTTTGTGGTTGTTCAGCGCTGACAATGTTAAAGGCGAGAAACGTTCAAATGCTGACAAAAGCTGTGAAGTTGCTTTGATGTTGCTCGTGCAGGAACCAAGCCTTGTGCTTCATGATCAGTGTAACAGCGATTGCTGCATGCACCCGTGGCAAGCTCATCTGCCCCTGTGAGATGCCTGCTTACAGCATATGCTAAAATATTTACTGCAGGCATTCAGAGATATAGGGAAAGCATTGCACATCAAGGTACATGCACACATGAGCCTTCACATCACAACCCACCACAACTAGGCTGTCCAGCTGGAAGGATACCACAACCTCCACAGTGCGCAGCGCATCCACATCTGCTGTGCCTTTTCGTCTCATTCGCGCAACCTACACACATGCAGCACCTTTTTTAACATGCGCATATGCTATGCTTCTTGCAAGTAGCAATGCAGCACCTTTTCTGTTCTGACATGTACATATGCTATGCTCCATGCAAGCAGCAATGCAAACAGACATGCATGCTTTTCATGGGAGCTTCTGCATCTTGAGGTATGCGTTCATGGTGGGGCACCTACTTGCACATAAGATCAATACCTTGATGGTCTGATGCCAGCCCATGTACAGAATCTGCTCGCCATCCCAGAAAAGCTGGCAGGAAGTGCCCTCTGCATTACTGCCATGCAGACAACAAGACATGTCAGCACATGCCCTCAGCATTTCTTTTCTGCTTCAGTCTGAATGAATGCTATTCAGCGCAGCATGTTTGGCTGCAGAGAAAGGTCAAGCTCAGTGCATGAAGTTGCCCTGGGATGAATACAAAATACAGCAGCATGGGCTTTCCTGGGACTAGTGCCTTGAGAGAACATGCAACTGAATCAGCCAGAACCATCCAGTTGCAAAGGAAGACGGTGCAGACATGAGCTAAGGAGCTGACCTAGACTTGGGTTGATCCAACTTGCCTATCCTGGTATGGGCAGCTGTGTCATACACCTGCATCCATCCACTTGTCTCATCACCACATGCGGTGCCTATGCTGTGACAAAGACAAATGGCAGACATGGCTGGCTGTGGAAGCTGGTGCAGCACAAATGAGAAGTGCACTGTCACACAGACAGATGGGGGAAGGGGGCGTGTACCCTGACGCAGATTTTGTTGGCCCATGCCACCAGGGTGCCTGCCCACCTGATGATGGGCACAGGACCCTCTCCAGTGTGAATGATGTTATCCTTTGCCCCAAGCCAGCCCTAGCGAGCGGCACAACACAAGCTCAGGCTTTGTTTTGTGGTTGCAGACATGCATGGCCTGAGTGGTGTACAGCTCAGACACCTGACTGATTTGCTGTCAGGTGTCCTGACAAATTAGCCTCTGAGCTTTGGAATGGGACTGTTTGCAAGAGGTATTTGCATTGTTCAACTGCATCGTCTGTTTGAGAATGCAAACAATACATTGCAGCATGAAGGCTGACAGAGAACCAACATCTGCTGATTTGGTGAAGTCTCTGATGAGTCACTGCCAAGAGCTGTAGCACAGCAGACTAGAGGATGCAATGGATGGATCATGCATGCAGTTCTGATGTCTGGTGAAGGCTCACCCTGGAGTTGAGGACAACTTGGCCAGCCAGCCCACCAGTCATAAACTCCCGTGTCTTGCGGCTGCCATACCTGGGATCCAGAGCCATACTCTGCAAAGGAGGCCAAAAAGTGCTCACGACATGTGACTGCCTTTAGGTTTGCCAGAAGATCTGTAACCTGGACCCCGGGTTGTGCTTGTCTATATCTCATCTGCTCATGAGCATATGGCTTACCTTGACAGGTCTGCTGTACTTGAACTTGGATACCTCATCTGTGTACAAGCTGTGAACCTGTTCACCAGCATGGACTAGCAGTGTTGTGCAGGACACGGTGAACAGCCAAAGCGGTGTAAAGCAGCACGGTGTAAGCAATTTACCATGGCACCTCCGTCATCTGAGCAGCTGCCCACAAACTCTGCTGTCTCGTCAAAGCAGAGGTCATTGACTGGGCCTTTATGTGCCTGAAAACGTTTCACCTGTGGACATAGAATACACATGAGACAGACAGGTTCTTGTGTCCACAAAAGGAGCATGGAAAATGCAGCATGGAGAAACCCTGCAGCACAATGCACATAAAACATGTAGTGGAGTACCTCGTTGCCGTCGTAGTCAAGCAGATGCACGGTGCCATCCCGTGTGCCCAGCGCAAGCATCTTATCAGACACACAGAGGCATGCTGCTTCTGTTTCAAGCAACAGATCCCCAGTGTCTGCTTCTAGTCGCTGATACTTCAATCGTGGCTCCTCCTCATCAGGAATGCTGCTTGTGCTGCTGGCTGCACTTGCGTCAGACATTCTGTATGTGTATCAGCTGTTCCGCTGAGTCACATCCTTTGAAACAGGCAATAATGTTTGCAGCAGGCTAATCCTGTCAATCTCTGATCAGTGTTGCACTGAAGGTCCTGTCTGCATGCTGAGGGACCTGCGATCTCTGCTCAACTGCACGGCAAGCGCTTGCCATGAATATCCACGTTGTCTCGCAAGATGACGGAATTGGCCCGCCCACAAACAGCTGGCAGATACAAGGTCCGTTCAACACCGATCAGCCCACCGCTGCCGGAAGCAGTCAAGCAACTAAAACTGCTGAATACTCTGTGAGAGCTGCACTGCGGGTTGAGCAAATGATGCAGCTACAGCGCCGAGATAACAGCCCTTGCGCAAGCACAGTAGCAGCTCGTGCATGCACAAAGGTCTAGACCCACGCGACTCGCTTACAAATGCAGAAATTAAGTGCTGGCAATGTAGGATCTGCTGCGCGGGGTCGAACGCTTCGAGATGACTTTAGAGCTCGGTGCAACAGGGTAAACTGACTAGCAAGGGCATGCATGCGCGCACACACAGACAACACGGACAAGTCTAATTTGGCGAATTTCCGTAGTTGCAAGGGGTGGGTAAATTTCCCAATCGAAATTGCCATCAATGGTTGTGTTGAAAAGCCTTCAGGTGCCAATCAACTGACTGCAAAGTCGATGTCAGCCAGAAATGCAGTCTTACCCAAAATTTTGTGTAAGGCAGTTCATCGGCAAACAGTTACCATCACACCTATTCTGCACTATTAGGCAGGCACCTCAATTCATGCAGTCATTGTATGACTCAAGCAAGCACTGGCGTCAGAAGAACCGACCTGAACAATGAGTATTGCTAACCGTACTCTATGCATTATCATCACAGCATGACCTTGTATGCATGAGCTGACGGCTAGCAGGCAGCCTGCAGACCCATGCTGCAGCTGGGCCCTTGACCTCATAACTAATCTTGATACTGGCACCAGCAAAGCCATGATACCGTTTGCCGGTAATGCGTAGCTTGCAAGCAATTGCTTCAAGCTTTTCACATGCTTTGCAATTCGTTCAGCCACATGCAGCAGCCTTTACAACAGGCAAGTTCAGAGGCTGCTTACAAATATTATGTATACTACATCAGTTTTGTACACAACCAACTTGTTACTTGAAGTAACACCGAGACTACCAGGGATTTCATCAGCCCTGAGTGTCAAGCAAACAAAATGGAACAGGAGTGCCAAAGAAATGGCATCAGCATAATGACATTGCTTTGAGCACATATATCAATCTGGCAGTTGGCAGCCAAATGTACATAAACAACTCTGCATACACTTGTTGCATTCAGGCAGTCACAACAAAAAGGCACGAGTTGCTTGTATCAGAGTTATAAGTACATGGGCAGAGTCTCCACAGAAGTCAGATTATCCTGCAATGAAATTCTGGCCCTTCTCTCCTTAGCTCGGGTGATTGAGCACAACAGTACATGTGATGTTTGTGTCGAATTCCTTTCCAGATAGCAGAGCATCAAATTTTGTGCTTGCACTTCGCCTTCCCTGTGCAGCAAATAAGGATTTGCGCAATTCACTTCCAGTTTTGCATGATGATCTGAGGCTCCCATCAGTGATGCTCCCGCCTCAATGGGAGCATGATCAGCGAGGGTGTCAGAAAGTTCATCCAGCGGTGGCAATGCCTGTTGCAGCAGTGTTGGTGATGGTGGCCACCACAGGGTTGACACACTCTGGAAAGAGCTGAGGTGGCTCACGGTGCATCGTCATCTGCTCATATGCATATGCAATCTGAATAAGTGTAGACTCATTGAAAGGACGCGCTCCAATCTGCAGGGTGGTTGGAGTTCCCAAAGTGGTGTGAAGACCCTGAAGCATATATATACAAGGTAAATAGCACGTCAAAATAGGGTGCGCTAATCAGCAGCAAGCACTTGCAACTGAGCTTGCGTGACATGATGCATGAAGTGGCTGTCTGAGTCACCTACTCAACATGACAAGACAGCTTCAGCAAGGGTGCATGCATCTGCCTGAAGAGCAAGATAGGTTTGCAAGGAACAGCCAAAGCAAGGCAAGGCAGCTTGAGAACTGGCCAGGGCAGCTTGGGCAATGACTTCTAAGCCATGCAAAATCAGCATCATGGCAAGTGTTGTCAAGCAGCACAGCATGACACCAGAAGCCAGCAGATGAGACACAAGACTCTGGACTACAAGCTGAGTGCGTGCAAGCTGAACATGCAGCTAATGCTGATCAGAGAGGTAAGGCAGCATGGCTATAAACCAGGTAGCTTACCATGGGCACAACAATGCCTGGGGCGCCTGTGGCAGGAAGTAGACCCTGTGAGTAGTCACCTGCAGGCCAAATGTTACGCTGTCAGCCAGTGCTATTGAATATGTCTGCTGACTCAGTCATCGTCAGATACACAGGCCCAAGGTACCAAGGAGTTTGGGTTGGCTGCTAGTAGGTCACTTTGACACGCTCAATGACTGCTGCAAGCTTGACCTTGAGGTGGGATTTTTATGTGAAATGGGTGCTGATTCAGCTAAATTGTGAGATGCAGGTAAGCCTTTTGCTTTCTGTTGAGATGTCTGGGACACCTTGTTTCCCAGGCCCTGTCTGCCGCAGGGACAGCTCACATGGCCATGTCAAGCATGTCATCTGAGATCCAATTAGTGTGTAAGGTTTGGTAAACATGACTCATTCCTCATGGAACCTCAGACAGTTGTGCATCAACAAGTATGAAGATAGCAATACGCAGTCAAGAAGCTGTGTACCAAGGTCAGTGTTGCCAGCCTGGTCCAGATCCCCAATAAGGCGAGGGGGGTTACCCCAGCCGGGGTAGATGAAGGCATCTAGGCTCATGGCATCCATGCTCTGAATCAGCCTCTGCACATTTTGCAGCAACAGTTGCTTGGCAGCTCACAAAAATGATGCAAACCATCCACAGCTGCTGCAGGACCTCTGTGTACACCACCATGTGTACAGGCCGTGAAACGCATTAGTAGTCATATGCGAACGCATGGAACTCAAGCTTCATTTGTATGACTCAACTGCCTACGGCTAGTCAGGCAACCATGCACTTCCATAAGTCAAGTCAAGTATGTCAATTTGAAGCCCTCAGCATGCAGATGCAGCTTGAAACTTGATGAAAGGAGGACTTACAGCACGTATCTCTGCACGGCAGGGGTTGTCGTAAAATTGTCCACAGGTGCACACAAAACCAGCTTCAATACTGGAGTTCTGCTGCAGCACATTTGCAGTGCTGAAGTTGCTCTCAAAGAGGGGGCCAGTGATGCTGGTGGTCACACTGGGGTGGAACAGACCCTCCTCATAGATTTGCTGCACCATTCAAACTACATCACATCAGAGACAACCATAGGTGGGAAGGCAAGGGACGCACATTGATACAGTGTCTGCAAGAGCTGGATGATGCAGCTCAATGGATTTCAAATGCAACACAGGAAGCAAAGGTTGCAACTGACTCAATTGATACTTGAATGCAATACTGACACAATGCAGCAGGCCAATGAGAAGCAATACCAATGGATGCAGGACATTCAGGACAGCACATTTAGTGTCATGCCTCCAAAAGGCACATGCAATAGGCAGGCAAAGGGCTGCATCAAAGCCATGGAAGCCAGCTGCTGTAAGGGGGCCATGCAGTGCGCCCTTAAACCCGGGGGGGGGGGGGGGGTGGAAATGGCTCTTAAAG